>MTBK01232328.1_pt1 | contig 109572 bp, 111 predicted proteins | sample 1535981 | NCBI WGS metagenome assembly MTBK01 (sample SAMN06109225, study PRJNA356200) | anaerobic digester metagenome | isolation source: biogas reactors fed with pig manure or primary and secondary sludge | place: Spain | collected 2016-06-30
TATCAAGCTTCCCGAGGGAGTCGAGATGGTGCTTCCGGGCGACAACGCCACCTTCGAGGTCGAGCTGATAGTTCCGATCGCCATGGACCAGGGTCTCAGATTCGCGGTTCGCGAGGGCGGCCACACAGTCGGCGCGGGCGTCGTCACCGAGATTATAGAATAAGATCATCTGGCAGAACCGGGAGGATTGTTTTTAATGGCGGATATAGTGAGTATGCAGTGCACGGAGTGCAAGAGAAGAAACTACAGCACGACCGTGAACAAAAGGAAGCAATCAAAGAAACTGGAGCTCAATAAGTTCTGTAAATGGTGTGGTAGACACACCTTGCACAAAGAAGGGAAGTAGTGTAGAATACACTCTGCTTGCAGGTCCGTAGCTCAATTGGCAGAGCACTGGTCTCCAAAACCGGGGGTTGCAGGTTCGAGTCCTGCCGGGCCTGCCATTTTTTATTGTCCAAAATAGATAGGAGGCAGAGGTTGTGGGAAGTGTCCTCACCTTCGTTAGAGAGGCCAAAGCCGAGCTAAAAAAGGTAACTTGGCCGGGGAAACAACAAGTATGGTACTCGACAATCGTCGTGATTGTCTTCACCCTTCTCGTATCAGCCTATCTGGGCCTGGTGGATATGCTTCTGACGGCGATTTTCTCGAGGATCTTCAGATAAGCGCCCGCTGCCGATCCAGGCAGTTTTCACCGGAATTGTTCGAGAGATCGGCAGGGAGGTGAGGGGGCCGCTAATCCCCCTTTGACGCATGGATAGTAATGAAGAGCGCCGCTGGTATATTGTGCAGACCTATACCGGATACGAAAACCGCGTAAAGGCGAACATAGAACAGAGAATCGCGACGATGGGCATGGAGGACAGCATCTTCAACGTCCTTGTACCCATCGAGACGAGAGTGTCCGTGAAGGACGGGAAGAGCAAGAAGATTACGCGAAAGCTTTTCCCGAGCTACGTGCTTGTGGAGATGTGCCTGAACGACCAGTCCTGGTATGTCGTGCGCCATACCCCCGGAGTGACGGGATTCGTCGGCTCCGGCAACCACCCCATTCCCCTGACCGAAAAAGAGGTAAGGGACATAATGGGCAAGGTGGGCAAGGATCAGGTCAAGCCCAAGATTGAGATAAACTTGCGACCCGGCGATGTGGTCAGAGTGAAGTCCGGCCCGTTCGAGGGCCAGGCGGGCCCTGTCGTGGAGATATTCCCGGAGAAGGGGAAGGTCAAATTCTCCGTCACCGTCTTCGGTCGCGAGACCTCTGTGGAAACCGACTATACAGAGCTGGAGAAGCTCTGACCCATAGATAATTGAAAAGCCTCGGGTTATGACAAGGAGCGGGTTCTGTCCTGACTCGTGCGCATTGTCGTGCGCGGGCCGCTTTTCGGCTATGAGAGGAGAAATAACAGAATGGCAAAAAAGGTAATAGGGGAGATCAAACTGCAGTTGCCTGCAGGCAAGGCGACGCCTGCGCCGCCTATTGGCCCGGCGCTGGGCCAGCACGGCGTCAATATCATGGAGTTCGTAAAACAGTTCAACGCAAAGACCGCCGACCAGGTCGGACTCATAATTCCGGCCGTGATCACAGTCTACGCGGACAGGAGCTTCACTTTCATTCTTAAGACCCCGCCGGCCAGCGTGCTGCTTAAAAAGGCCGCAGGGCTCGAGTTAGGCTCAAGCGAGCCGAATAAGACCAAGGTCGGCTCAGTTCCCAGGGCCAAGGTGAAGGAGATAGCAGAGATCAAAAAGGTCGACCTCAACTCCTACGATGTCGATGCGGCCATGAGGATGATCGAGGGGACGGCTCGCTCCATGGGGATAGAGATAGTCGACTAGTTGCTGCACTTCAACCGGATTTTACGTGGGAGGCCGTGCCGGGCCGTATGACCACAGGGAGGGAATAAAATGGCAAAGCTATGCAAGAGACTGACAGAGGCGCACAATAAGATTGAGAAGGGCAGACAGTACACCCTCAAGGAGGGGATATCCCTCTTCAAGGAGACCGCTACCGCGAAGTTCGACGAGACAATGGAGATTCACATCCGACTCGGCGTGGATCCCAGACATGCGGACCAGCAAGTCCGCAGCACAGTGGTGCTTCCCCACGGTACCGGCAAGACCAAGAGAGTCCTGGTCCTTGCCATGGGGGAGAAGATAAGGGAGGCGGAGGATGCGGGGGCGGACTTCGTCGGGGGAGAAGACATGGTCGCGAAGATAACGGGCGGCTGGCTTGACTTCGACGCGGTCATAGCTACTCCCGACATGATGAAGTCCGTGGGACGCCTTGGCAAGGTGCTTGGCCCCAGGGGACTGATGCCGAGCGCCAAGACCGGCAGCGTGACCTTCGACATCGCGGACGCGGTGAAGGAGATCAAGGCCGGAAAGGTAGAGTTCCGCGTGGACAAGTCCGCGATTATTCACAACGCGATAGGGAAAAAGAGCTTCAATGACGAGCAGCTGTTCGACAATCTCAAGACCATCCTTCAGGCGGTCCTTAAGGCAAGGCCGGCCTCGGTGAAGGGCGCCTATGTGAGGAGCATAACGCTGGCTTCGTCCATGGGCCCCGGCATCAAGATCGACGTGGCCGCGGCTCAGAAGGAGATAGCCGGCCTGGACTAGAGAATCCCGGCCAATCTAACATAATAACGCCTAAAACTTAAGACAGCGGGTTCCCACTGGGGAAGAATGGCGCCGCCGCCCGCCGAGGTTTAAGGAGATTGCAAGCGATGCTTCGTGTCGCTTCGATACCTGAACCCGAGCCTGGCGCCCGGGTTTTATTTTTTGCACAAGGAGGTGAGTACATGCCGTCAAAACAGAAATTTGAAATGGTGGACGATTTCAAAGAACGCCTTTCGCGCGCCCAAGCAGTCTTCGTCTGCGAGTTCAGGGGTATGAACGTTGCGCAGATAACAAAGCTCCGTTCCGATGTCCGCGCAGCGGGGGGAGAGATGAGGGTGGCGAAGAACACCCTGGTCCGAATCGCAATGGAGGAGCAGGAGCTCCCGGCCTTCCCGGATGACATAGCGTTCGGGCCCAACATCTTCGCCCTCTCCTACGGCGACCCGGTGCCCGTGGCCAAGGCGCTCAAGGACATCGCGAGGGCCCGCGAGAACAAGTTCTTCAAGATCAAGGGAGGAATCCTCGACAATTCCCTTCTCAGCGTGGACCAGATCATGGCACTTGCGGACCTGCCGAGCAGGGACGTCCTCCTCGGACAGGTCGTTCGCACCATCGCAGCGCCCATCGCTGGCCTGCTCACGGTGCTCTCCGGCCCGGCAAGAGGGCTGGTCACGTGCCTCGACCAGATCAAGGAGCAAAAAGAGAAAGTCGCATAGAAACACGATATTCAGGGTGCAACCCCGGTTAAAACAATAAGGAGGAAACAGAATGACCCGCGATGAAATGATTCAGGCTATAGAGAACATGTCCGTCCTCGAGCTCTCTGAGCTCGTTAAAGCCCTCGAGGACAAGTTCGGAGTCTCCGCCTCCGCCCCGGCGATGGCGATGCCCATGATGGGCATGCCCGGTGCTGCGGCAGCCGCCCCCGAGGACGAGAAAACGGAGTTCGACGTCATCTACAAGGGCCCCGGCCCCAACAAGATCACCGTCATCAAGGTGGTCCGAGAGCTCACAGGCCTTGGTCTCAAGGAGGCCAAGGAGCTTGTCGACAATCCCCCCAGGCCCGTCAAGGAGGGCGTCACCAAGGAAGAGGCCGAGGAGGTCAAGAATAAGCTCGCCGAGGCAGGTGCCGACGTCGAGGTCAAGTAGAGAAGGTCAACCCGACCGTGCTATACTGAAGGCGGCGCATATGCGCCGCCTTTTTTCTTTTGGGGGTGATGCTTTGATCGACTGTCATGTACACGTGTATCCGCCCGAGGTGATCGACGGAGCGGCTGCGATAGGCGAGAGAGAGCCATACTTCGCCCTGCTCTCAGGCGGGAAGGTGCACAAGTGGGCGACCACGGAGGACGTGATATCCGCCATGGACAGGGACGGAATAGAAGTGTCCTGGATCTTCGGCTTCGCCTTCAACGACCCGGGGCTCTGCGCCCTCTGCAACGACTACGTCATAGAGGCCGTCAGGAAGCACCCCGACCGGTTGAAAGGCCTTGCAGTCGTCAATCCGCTAGCCCCGGGCGTGGAGCGGGAGATCACCAGGTGCAAAGAGAAAGGCCTTTCGGGCGTGGGTGAACTCTTCCCTGGTGGACAGGGCTTCGACATATCGGACGAAGAGCAGACGAGAAGGCTGGCGGGAGCCGCCTCCGAGGCGGGCATGTTCCTCCTGCTCCACACCGCGGAACCAGTCGGACACGACTACCCCGGCAAAGGAAATACCGGCCCCGAAGAGGCGGCTCGGTTCTGCGCCAACCATCCGGACCAAAAAGTCGTATTCGCTCACTTCGGCGGAGGACTATGGATGTACGAACTCATGCCGGAGATGAGGCGCGTCCTCGCCAACGCCTGGTACGACACCGCCGCCTGGCCGTGGCTCTATGAACCCGCGTTGATGACGGCAATCTCGTCAGCGGGCGTACTCGACAAGATACTCTACGGCTCGGACTTTCCCATACTCTCGTACCCGAGGTACGAGAGGCTTATCTCCGAATCCGGCATCTCGCAGAAGGAGAGAGGAATGATCTTGTCGGACAATGCAAAAAAGTTGGCTGTCCCGTGATCCTTTTCCATCTCCGGAAGGGCGAATCAAGGCAAGACGCAGGAAGATTTCTACATCGGGACTGCAAACGGTTTTTCAGCGCGAAAGGTGTTGACATAACAAGTGAAGCCCTATATACTAACCATCGCGTTGCTAAAACCGACAAGGGCGGATAGTTCAGCGGTAGAGCACCTGCTTTACACGCAGGGGGTCACAGGTTCGAACCCTGTTCCGCCCACCAGGGCTTCAATGGATTGAATGCGGGGTCGTAGCTCAGTTGGTTAGAGTGCCGGCCTGTCACGCCGGAGGTCGCGAGTTCGAGTCTCGTCGGCCCCGCCATTATAATCCTTTTGAGGCGGGATAGCTCAGATGGTAGAGCAGCGGACTGAAAATCCGCGTGTCCCCAGTTCAATTCTGGGTCCCGCCACCACTTATGCCAGTTAAGTGGATGCGGAAGTAGCTCAGGGGTAGAGCACAACCTTGCCAAGGTTGGGGTCGCGGGTTCAAATCCCGTCTTCCGCTCCATATTAAAAAGGAGTTGCGGCGGCATAGCCAAGTGGTAAGGCAGAGGACTGCAAATCCTTTATCCCCAGTTCGAATCTGGGTGCCGCCTCCATTATATAAGATTATTCCTCGGTAGCTCAATCGGCAGAGCGGGTGGCTGTTAACCACTAGGTTCGAGGTTCGAGTCCTCGCCGAGGAGCCAGATAGTTTCCAGGCCGTTCTGGAGAGTATTCCAGAACGGCCTTGTTTTTTGAGGCGTCAATACATCCAACAAGCGGCTGTAGCCGAGACACCCCTTGAGGCGCCGTCAGCAATTCGGTAATACATCAAGAAAGAGGTAAGCGTATGTACAAGAAACTGGTTTTCATGTCGGGCAAGCCGTACTGGCTTATGCCCGAGGGCGGCTTCCAGCCGGCGGAGCGCAAAAACGGGCGCATAGTCGACCCAGTGCTCTTCCGCAGGTCCGACGACCGGTGGAGCGAAGAGCTCTACGGCAGGTAGGACGGGGCTCGCCCCCTTTTCAGTCGCAAGACGCAAGGCTCCTCCCGCATGGGAAGGAGCCTTTTTCTTTTTCTATGAGATGCAACAAGGGCAAGCCGAGCGTGGTGGCTCATGAGACATGTCAAGCGACATCCAGAATTGGTCCTTTCGCGACGTGATGAATCGACCCGTCCAGTGTATTATTGATCTGAGCTATGAGTTCATTGCCCCCACGGTGTTGCTAATGTTTCAGGACCAAATCATAACCGAGGGGTGGATAAATCAATCAGAGTAGAAAGGAGGCGTTCCCATGAAAAGACTCGGGCGTTTGCTGAGGGTTACGACCCTGGTCGCACTGCTGCTTCTGTCGGTTGTGCCGCCGATAGCCGGTGCTTCCGGGGGTCCGAGATACATCTTTCTCTTCATAGGCGACGGTATGGGAGAGCCCCAGGTTATCGCATCCGATCTGTACTGCCGCGCCTCAGGCAGGGGAGAGCTCGCCTTCCCCTCGATGCCTGTCAGAGGCAGTATTACGACGGGGACGGCGAAGGGGGCCGTAACCGATTCGGCCGCCGCGGGTACGGCGCTGGCCTCGGGGTACAAGACGGAGAACGGAATACTGAACATGGACCCGACCAGGACCAAACGCTTCGTCACAGTCGCGATGGTCGCCCGCGACCGGGGGATGAGGGTGGGGATAGTGACCAGCTCCTTCATGAATGACTCGACCCCTGCGGCTTTCTACGCCTGGTCCCCCTCGCGCACGGACCTGTACGATATTGGAAAACAGCTGCCGGAAAGCGGATTTGACTATTTCGGCGGAGGGGGGCTGAGCAGGCGAAAAGGGCGCAAGGGCGATCAGAAGGACCTGTATGAAATAGCCGCCGCACGGGGCTACAAAGTGCTGCGGACCGCCAAGGAGATACCGTCGGCCAGGCCGGGAGAGAAGGTGCTGGTCACCGGCTCGGCGGGTGCCCTGCACTACGAGATCGACCGTCCGAAGGGCGCTCTGTCGTTGGCCGACTATACCAGACTCGGGATTGTGCTGCTGGACTGTTCCGAGGGGTTTTTCATGATGGTGGAGGGCGGGAAGATCGACTGGGCCTGCCACAGGAGCGACACAGCCGCGATGGTGCACGACGTGGCGGCATTCGACGATGCAGTGAGGGAGGCCCTGGCTTTCGCCCGCGACAGGCCCGATGAGACTCTGATAGTAGTGACTGCAGACCACGAGACCGGGGGTATGAGCCTGGTCGGCGGGCCCGGGGGAGAGATGTTCCATGCGATCCTCTCCAGGCAGAGAGGGTCGAACGAGGTGTTCGACGTGAAAGTCGCAGAGATGCGCAAGGGCGGTCGAGCCTCTTTCGAAAGCATGCTGCCCCTTCTGACTGATTTCTTCGGACTTGAGAACCTGTCAAGCGATGAGACGGAGGAGCTGAAAGCCGCCTTCGCTCAGAGCATGAAGCCGAAGAGCGGCCGTACACGCGACAAGGAGTATAATCGGCTTTATGGCCCCTACGAGCCTCTGACCATGGTTGCCTCCCGCGCGCTGGCCCGTCGCGCCGGGGTCCGCTGGACCTCCTACGGTCACTCGGGCGCATCCGTCCCGGTATACTCAGTCGGCCCCGGTTCTGAGCAATTCTCCGGCGAGTTAGACAATACCGATATTGGCCGCGCACTGATCCACCTGCTGCCGTGAGCCGTGCCTTCCGGTTTGCAGAGCTCCCGTTTCCACAGTTATTTGTAAACAACCCGTGCAAAAGAGACGTTTCCAGTGTACTATTTATCTGGACTAGGAGTTTGCAGGGTTTCGAGGTTGAATCAGCTCGAATGCGGAACGGAGGAGAGGTCCGATGAGCAAGAATGCGCCCGAGGTCGGTATGCTTTCACGAGCGCAGGGGTGCCTGCTTGGTCAGCTTGCCGGAGACTCGCTTGGCAGCCTGGTGGAGTTTTGTGGCCCGGATGACATCCGGCGTGAATACCCTAACGGTGTTCGCGAGCTCGCGGACGGCGGCACTTGGAATACGATCGCAGGCCAGCCGACGGACGACTCGGAGATGGCGCTTCTTCTGGCCCGCATGCTTGTGGATCAGGGGAGGTACGATCCCGAGGAGGCGAGAAGGGCCTATGTTTACTGGCTGAACTCCGAACCCTTCGACCGCGGTACGACCATATCCGGCAGCCTGCGAGGCCGTCCCAACCCCGACAGCCAGGCGAACGGAGCCATGATGAGGATCAGCCCGCTGGGCATCTTCGGCGCCAACCACGACCTTGAGATGGTCGCCGAGTGGGCCGGGCAGGACGCGGCTATCACTCATCCCAACCCGGTCTGCCTGCAGTCCAACGCCCTTTTCGCCATGGCGATAGCCCATGCAGTCCGACAGGAAACCGAAGGGCGGGAACTGTACGAGCGGATAGTTTCATGGGCGAAGGAAATGGACGTCGACAGGAGCCTGATGGAGACGATCATGGACGCGGCCGATGCTCCCCCCGAGGATTATATGCGCAACCAAGGGTGGGTGTTGATCGCGTTCCGCAACGCTCTGTGGCAGCTCCTGCACGCCCCGAACCTGGAGGAAGGAGTCGTGGACACCGTGATGCGCGGCGGGGACACCGACACCAACGCCGCCATCTGCGGCGCGCTTCTTGGCGCTGTGCATGGACGGAGCGCCGTCCCGGACCAATGGATGGAAGCTCTGTTGGAATGTCGCCCCTTGGCGGGGAGGCCGAACGTTCACCGCCCGAGGCCCAAGTGTTTCTGGCCGGTGGACGTGCTTGAGCTCGCCGAGCGTCTGATCGCGGATGAGTGAAGGATAGTTTGATTGAACATAACGAGAGGGTCTGCCGCTGTCAACGGCCCCTTGCCGTTCTGCCGGACGACCCCGCGAGGGGAGACGCAGTATGGAAGAGTCGGGAATGAATTGCTTTTCGCCTCGTCATTGGGCGCTGTTTTTCGATCTTTTCGAGTCGCTTCCCAGGCAGGGGCCGGGAAACCGCGAGTCGGCTGCCAGAGCGCTGGCCATGTGCGGGGAGCTTCCGCCTGCGCCTCGGATTCTGGACCTCGGATGCGGCGTCGGGGGGCAGACCCTGCACCTCTCGGCGATGACCTCGGGGCTGATAACAGCGGTAGACAGTCACGCCCCGTCACTGAAGAGGTTGCGGGCGGTGGTCGAGTCGCGGGGCCTGGAGGACAGGATAAAAGTGATGGAGGCCGACATGTCCTCGCTGGATCTTCCACCGTGGAGCTTCGACCTGGTCTGGTCGGAGGGTGCGCTTTATAATATCGGGATCGAAAACGCACTGAACCTGTGTCGCAGGCTTCTGCGCCCCGGCGGTGCGCTGGCCTTCACGGACGCGGTCTGGCTTACGGACAATCCGCCGAAGAAGATCCGCGATAGCTTCGAGGCTGATTATCCTGAGATGGGGAGAGCCGCCGACTTGCTCGCTGCGATAGTGAGATGCGGCTTCGAGGTCCTCGGACACTTCACCCTCCCCGACGAGGCTTGGTGGGATGATTTCTACACTCCGATGGAGGAGAAGATAGGGGAGATGAGGCGCAAGTACGCTGGCGATGAAGAAGCGTTGAGCGTGCTGAGTGACCTGGCCCGCGAACCGGAGATGCACAGGCTGTACTCGAGTTGTTATGCTTACGAGTTTTTCGTCGCACGCAAGGCGGAAGGCGCTGAAGGAGGTTCAACTGCATGAGGATGGACTACGTTCGGTTGACCTCGTCCTACCTGATCTTCGGCTCCAACGGCATAGTCGCGAGCCGTATAATGCTATCCAGCCTTGAGATAGTCTACCTGCGCACCTTCATCGGCAGCCTCTTTCTCATCGCGGCTTTTCTGCTGGCGGGCGGGAAATTCACGGTCTTTCGCAAGGGAAGGGACCTCTGCTTTCTGCTGCTCTCCGGCATCGCGATGGGTACGAGCTGGATGTTTCTGTACGAGGCCTACAGGCAGATCGGGGTCGGCCTGGCGACCCTGGCGTACTACGTTGGCCCCGCGATAGTGATGGTGGCGGCACCTCTGGTCTTCAAGGAGAAGCTGATCCCGGCGCGGCTGAGGGGGTTCGCGGTCGTCTTGCTCGGAATGGCGCTGGTGAACAGCGACGCTTTCGCCCAGGGGACTATCTCCTGGGGGCTGGCCTGCGGCCTTATGTCCGCCATCATGTTGGCCGTTATGGTGATACTCAACCGATTGGCAGCAAGCATCACCGGCTTTGAGAACGCAGTGCTGCAGCTGACCATCAGCTTCCTCACTGTGGCGGTGTTCACCGTGGCCAGGCAGGGCTTCCTTGTCTCCATCCCCTCCGGCAGCCTTTTGCCGATGATCCTGCTCGGCCTCGTCAACACCGGGTATGGCTGCTACCTGTACTTCTCGACGATGCAGCGGTTGCCGGCTCAGACGGTGGTGATCACCGGCTACCTGGAGCCACTGTCCGCGCTGATATTCTCAGCCCTGCTGCTTGGGGAGAGGATGACTCCGGTCCAGATAGTCGGAGCGGCGATGATACTGGGCGGGGCGTTGTACGGTGAAAGGGCCGGGATGAAGGCGGCGGAGACAGAGGCGTAGGGGGCGATAAAACTCTGTCATCCCGAGGGATCTCGCCTTTGGCGATCCCACAAACCCGAGATCCTTCGCTCACGCTCAGGATGACAATGGGGGTAAGCAGGCGGCCGAACGGGCGTTTTTTCCGTTCGTGTCGTTCGCTATCCCATGTCGCCTAAGGCGATCGGCAAGTGAGATCTCGCCCTCCTGTCATCCCGAGGGGGTTTTCCCGAGGGATCTCGCCTTTGGCGGCCTTGCAAACCCGAGATCCTTCGCTCACGCTCAGGATGACAGGGGGCAGTCCTCAAGATGACATTGACAATGGCGACCTGCGAGTGATATCTCTCTTGTTGCTCACTGTTTCTTGAAAAAATCCACCAGCCTGCGGTTCTCGTCAGGGGTGCCTACCACTCCCAGGTAGTCTCCGCAGCGCAGGATGAAGTCCCCGCCAGGGTTCGAGACCAGCTCTCCGCTCCTGCGCACCGCGATTATTGATATACCAAGCGCCTCCCTCAGTCTTGACTCGTCCAGCCTTCTGTCCTCCGCCGGGTTGCCGGGGTGGACGTATACCCACTCGAGTGCAAGCCTGTTGGTCGATGACTGCAGGCCGTTCATGTCCTCGTACTCGGGGAACTGCTCGAACAGGGGGCCGTACATCGAGGAGCGCAGCGATTCCAGCTCCCTGTGGGCGGCGGTGGCCTTGACTCCGAACAGGGTCAAGGTCTGTCGCGCCATCTCTATCGACGCCTCGAAGTCCGGTTCCACAAAGTGGCTGACTCCGTGCCCCTTCAGTATGTCTATGTCCTCCTCGTCCGCGGCCCACGCCAGCAACTCAACGTCGGGGTTCTGCCCGCGGATCGCCCGGATGACCTCCACCGTCCCCATTCCGGCGGAAGTAGTTATAACCGCCAGCTTGGCGTCGGCCAACTCGGCGGCCTCCAGCACAACTCTCTGCGCCGGGTCCCCGAGAAGCATGGTCAGCCCCTGCTCTTTTCCCTTAAGGAACTCCGTGTGGTTCGGCTCTATGATTACGTAGGGGATCTCGAAGCGGGTCAGAAGCACCCCAAGGTAGCGGGCAAGGCTCATGCCCCCGGCCAGCACCACGTGATCCTTCAGGTGGCTCTTCGGCAGGTTGATGCTCTTTACCCTCGCCGGCGAGCCTCTCTTCTTGACCAGCGAGTATATCGGGGAGACCAGCCCGGAGACGACAGGGCCGAAGATCATCGACAGCACGACCGCGTTGAGTGCGACCGAGTACTCGGTCTTGCCCATCGCGCCTGTGGTGACGGCGGCCTGCAGCACTATGAATGCGATCTCCGAGATAGGCGTCATAGTGAGGAATGCGGCAAGGGGGATCACGTTGCGGAAGCCGAAGATATAAGTCAGAGCGGACAGGATCGCTCCTCTCCCGAGTGTGGTGCCCAGCATCAGCAGCACGGTCGCCACCGGGTGAGAGGCCAGCACGGTCGGGTCCAGCAGCATCCCGATCGATACGAAGAAGAGCAGCGCGAATACGTCGCGCAGGGACGAAATGTCGCTCAAGGTTCTCTTGCTGTAGTCGGACTCGCTGAGCACCAGCCCCGCCATGAACGCGCCGAATGCAAAGGAGAGTCCGAAGGCGTAGGTTATGTAGCCTATGCAGAGGCCGAGAGCGGTCACGGAGAGTATGAACAGCTCCTGCGACTCCCACCCGGCGACGTACTTCAGCACCTGCGGAATGACGCGCGACCCGGCGAATACCATCACCACGGTGAAAGCGATCACCTTGAAGACGGGGGAGAGCACGCCGAGCAGGGTCAGCTCCGTCCCCTGAAGGCCGATCAGCAGCACCATGAGCGGCAGCACAAGAATGTCCTGCACTATGGACATGCCGAGCATCACTCGGCTTGACAGGGTACCGAGCTGCCCCCTGGACGCCAATGTCTTCATAATGACCGACGTGCTGGAGGAGACGATGGAGACCGCGTACCACATCGACGGCGCCACGCTCCATCCGGTGACCCAGCGCGCCAGCCCGTAGCCGATGAAGAGGGTTATGAACACCTGTATCGCGCCTCCGCCGACCGTGACGCCCTTGATGGAGGCTATGCTCTTCATGGAGAACTCGAGCCCCAGCGAGAAGAGCAGCAGCGCCGCGCCTATTTCCGCGAGTCCCGCGATCTGGTCCGGGTCCGTGATGGAGACTCCTCCCGTGTAGGGGCCTATAATTATCCCCGCGATAATGTATCCGAAGATCAGGGGCTGGTTCAGCTTTCTGGTGACTATGCCGCCGATCAGCCCGGCCGTGACTACTATGATCAGGTCTATCGCTATTTCCATTTGGCTCCCCCGAGGTGTTTTTTTACCACCGCATTATCGTATAAGCCTTAGATATGCGCAAGCGCGGCTCTCGGCCGCGAAGAAAGGGGGCCGCGCAAAACCGCGACCCCCTCGAGATCACCGAGCTGTCCTGACGCCCGGACGTCTAATACTTGGACTGGAAGACCTTCACCGTGCACTCTCCCTTTCCGTCGGCGGTCCGAAGCGTGATGTTCGCCCACCTGTCGGCGCCAGTCATATTTGGTTTCACCGTGACGTAGACGCCGCTGGTCTGGTCCGCCTCTCCTTTGTACTTGGAGAGTTCGCACCACTCCTGGTCGCTCTCCGCCTCCCACGGCCGCGCCGTGCCGAACTTGAGCTTCTTGTGGCTCCCCTCGGCGTCAAAGTCCACTTCGTTTCCGGCGATCAGCGGCGCGTATATGAACGGTATGGTATAGGTCTCGGTGCTGGAAACCCAATCGTGGTGTTCGACTTCATGTTTTTTAAACTTCATAATGTACTGGTTCCCGTTTGAGTAACCGTTCTGCCATTTGAATTTGGAATTGAAACCCTTGATCTTGTCTCGCGCGTTCGGCGGTATCTTCCACAGCCACTGGTTGAAGGGCTCGAAGTTGCTGCGCGACAGCCGCACCGCGTCGTGGAAATTCCCCGTGAAGTTGAAGTCCCATTTTCCGGGTTCCGTGCAACGAGGCCTTGGGAATTCATAGCGCCACTTGGCTTTTGTCTTGTCTTCCGAGGGCGCGGAGCTGTTCATCACTGTGCAGTCCGCGATACTGACAGTCTCGGAGGATGAGTAGGTGACACTGCTGGAGAGATTCGCTGTTGGATTGGAGCCGCTCACTCCGACAGCGCCCCCGAGGCTCCACGAGAAGCCGCTCGTAACGGACGTGCTGCCGGATGTCGAGGCTGGGGATGTGTTCACCAGCTGGACACCTTTGACATCGTCCAATCTGTTTTCGAAATCGTAGTACACCATGTAGCCGCGGATCTGGGCAAGGTGTTTACCATGGGCGTCATCTTTTCCATAGTTGTCCTCCGGGTTCAGCATCGCCCTCTGCTGAACGACGAACCAGTCGTAGTCGACGCCGTCAGTCGCGTTGTAGGAGTGGCAGGCGTAGATGTAGTAGTTGATCATGAAGTGCTGCTTGTACTTGGAGGCGTCACGAGTAATGATCTGTGCCTTGGCGATCCGGGTGAGGTCGTCGGTGGCCGAGGCCACGGCGGCCTTCGCTGACTCCTTGGCCCTCTCCGCGTCCACGAGGCGCTTCTCCTCGTTCGCAATGTACTGGACGAAATTTCTGGTTCTCGCCTCGTTGAACTCGTCAAGGTCGAAATCGTCCTCCGGCGGGGGGAGCTCCTCGGCCGGATCGTCGCTACTCGTATTCTCCGACTTGACAGGCGCCGTGTACTCCGGGGTCACCCAGGTGAATATGTCCGTGCCCCCGTCGTCTCGCGGCTGTCTATATACCGCGAGTATCTCGACCAGCTTTCGCTTTCCGTCCCCATCCTCGATGTCGAAGTGGGGCGGCAGGCCGACGTGTCCAAGAAACTCATTGACCCGGTCGACCGTCGCGTGCACCAGCACCACGAAACAACCTGCCTCGTAGGCCCGCCGTATCGACCTGATGTCGCCGTCGCTCGGGGTGAAGGCATCGCCATAGGATACGAAAAGCACTCCGTCTGTCGACTCTCCGTTGTAAGGAAGGAATTCTACGCAGTATCTCTTCAGGTAGAGCGCCAGTCCTTCCCAGCCCTGGCCTATATAGTAGGCCCTGGCGATTACTACTTGGTCCTCACTTCCCCCTCCGCATCCTCCGATGAAGAAGATCGAGAGGGCCAGGAAGAGCGCCGCCGTGAAAATTCCGCCGAGACGCCTTTTCGCACTGCGATTTTTCATTATCTGCAACACCCCCTGAATTCAGTTTGGGCGTGAAAGATTTGCCTCTGTCTTTCCGTCTCCTTTCGGTAGCGGCGCCTCTTTCAAGCTTGGAACGAATATTAACACTTTATCTCACTCGTGTCAATAAAATTGTAGTCGATTATCTGAAAAGTCGGAAGAGAGGTAAAGGACGCTTTGCTTTTCGCCCGGGTCTTGCTGGTATACTCTGTCGAGGGAGCTTTATAAGGAGGGATTGCTATGGGGTGCGGTTCGTTGAAGATAGACGGGGAGTCGCTTCTTGCCCGGATAAGGGAGTTTGCGGAGATCGGCCGGGACGACTCGGAAGGCAGGACGCGCCTTGCCCTGTCCGAGGGGGACGGTATGGCCAGGGACAGGCTGGTCGGCTGGATGAGAGAGCTGGACCTGGAGGTAAGGATAGACCCGGTCGGAAACATCTTCGGCATACTGAGGGGCGAGGACGAGTCGTGCTCGAACGCCCTTATGATCGGCTCGCACATCGACACGGTCATAGAGGCCGGACCGCTTGACGGCGTGTACGGGGTACTCTCGGGGCTGGCAGTAGCGAGGGCCTTCAGGGAGTCAGGCCTGCGTCCCCGCCACACTCTCATGGTGGCGGCCTTCACCAACGAGGAGGGGGTGCGTTTTCAGCCGGACATGCTGGGTTCTCTCTTTTTCGCGGGTGGAATAAGCCTTGAGGAGGCTTTGGCGGCCAGGGGGACGGACGGCGCCCTCTTCGGCGAGGAGCTGCGGCGCATCGGTTACGCGGGAGACGCCGACCCCGCCGATCTGCACCCCGCGGAGTATCTTGAATTGCACGTGGAGCAGGGCCCGGTACTGGACTCCGAGGGGATCGACATAGGAGTGGTCGAGGACCTTCAAGGGATCTCCTGGAGGAGGGTCTTGATGGAAGGAGCGGCCAACCACGCCGGGACCACGCCGATGCCCATGAGAAGCGACGCCGGGTACGCCGCGGCGAGGGCGATCGTCTTTCTGCGGGAGCTGGCCGCCGCGTCGGGAAGTATCAGGACCACCGTGGGGACTCTGTCCCTTTCGCCGGGCGCGATAAACGTCATCCCGTCCAGGGCGGAGTTCACCGTCGACATGCGCGACCCGGACGAAGAGAGGCTTTTACGCGGAGAGAGGGAGTTCACGGGCTTCCTGGACCGGTTGAAGGAGGAAGAGGGAGTGAAAATCTCTGTCGAGTCTTTGGCTCGCTTTGAACCCGTGCGCTTCGACTTCGGTCTCGCGGACTCGATAGAGGCGGTTGCCAAGGGACGAAGCCTGTCCACCCTGCGGATGACCTCCGGCGCGGGGCACGACGCTCAGATGCTGGCGAGGGTCTGCAGGACGGCGATGATATTCGTCCCGAGCAGGGACGGTATAAGCCACAGTCCCGCGGAGTTCACCCCGGAAGAACAGCTTCTGAACGGGGCGAACGTGCTGATGGACGTCGCCTTCGAGCTGCTGCAAAAGAGTGGAAAAGGGCTATAATAGACGGGCATTTCGTGATTTGCACGGACAATGCTGATTGCACACAGGAGGGGGAGCTTGTGAGGATAAGCGTCAATTCCGAGATCGGGAAGCTTCGCGCGGTCATCATGCAGCCGCCCGGCAAGGGCATCGAGCGCTGCACGCCGCTGAACGTCGGGGAGCTGGCATGGGACTCGGTGCCGAGCGTTCACAAGGCGGCGGAGGAGCATAGGCAGTGGGTAGGCGTGATGGAGAAGTTCGGCGCCAAAGTCCTTCTGTTCGAGGACCTGCTGCGCGATGTGCTGGCCCTTCCGGCGGTCAGGGACGAGGTCGTATCCGCCGTCCTCGACACCGAGAGGGAGTACCTGGCGGAGCAGACGCTGGACGTCCTTCGCGAGCATCTGCTCGGGCTTCAGCCGGGGGATTTGGTCGACAGGCTCTTCTACGGCATGACCAAGGACGAGCTCCACGAGGTGTCGGGCGAGATGGCGCTGCGCGACCTGGCGGACCAGGACAACATCTGGTCGCTCTTCCCTATGACCAACGTGTTATACACGCGCGACCCGGCGGCTGTGCTGGGAGAGGGAATAGTCTTCGGCAAGATGTTCAACCGCGACAGGATGAAGGAGCCCTCTTGCCTTAGGGCCGTCTTCCGTCACCACCCGGAGTTCGCAGGGCTGGACGCGCCCGCCTGGTACGGCGAGGAACCGGACGACACGACCCCCGCAGAGGGGGGAAATGTCCACTGCTACGGAAAGAATGTGTTCATCATAGGCGTCAACGAGAGGACTCACCCCGACTCGATAGAGAAGATAGCCGGCAGGACGATGGAAAGGGGCGATATCACCGACGTGCTGGCGCTGCGCTTCGACAACCCGCGCCTGGGCCCGGCGGACTCGATAGGACTGACGGTCCACGTCGACATGTTCCTCAACATGATAGACCACGACGCCTTCCTCTTCTTCCCCTACATAGAGAAGAGACTGACCGTGCTTCACATAACGAGGGGCAGGGGCGACAGGCTTAACATCCGCAGGGAGGACTCCCTCTTCGACGCCATAAAGAAGGTGTTGAGGCTCGACTCTGTGCGGGTGATAAAGGTCGGCGGCGACGAGAGCGAGACGGTGGCCTTCACCGAGCAGAGATCCGGCTCCGGCGGGAACACTGTCACATTGGAGCCAGGACGGGTGTGCATCTCCGACAGGAACACGGCGACCATCAGGGCGCTTGAGAAGGGCGGGATCAACGTGGTGCCGTTGGTGGCCGACGAGATAGTCAAGGGCGGCGGCGGCCCCCGCTGCACGACCATGCCTCTGTGGAGGGACGAGGTCTAGCCCGCCCCTCCGTAAAAGCGAAGAATCAGCGCATCTTGTACACGGGAGGGCGTTTTGCGAGGAAGGCCTCGACGCCCTCTCGTCCGTCCTCCGACATGGCCAGGGCCGCGAACACATCCCCCCCGGTCTGCACCGCGCGCCCCAGTGTCAGCCCCTCTCCCCGGGCGAACCCGGTCTTCCCCGCCCTCAGCGAGAGGGCGCTCTTCGAGGCGAGCTTGACCGCGAGCTCCATGACGGCCTCCTCCAGCTTGCCCGGCTCGGCGATCGAGTAGACGAACCCGAGTTCAAGCCCCTTGGCCGCAGGTATCAGGTCACCGGTGAGAGCGTACTGAAGGGCCCTCTTGTCGCCTATCCAGCGGGCGAGCTGCAGCCCCGGCTCTATGCAGATAAGCCCCACATTCACCGCGGTGGTGCCGAACACGGCCTCCTGCTCGGCAACTATGAAGTCGCAGGCAAGCGCCAGCCCGGTCCCGTTGGCAAGCGCATAGCCGTGCACGGAGGCTATCACCGGCTTGGTCATGGCGGCCAGCCTGTGATTGTGGAGGTCCATCAGCTCCAGGTAGCCGGGAATCTCGTGTCTCTCCTTCGTGACCAGCTCTCGGAGGTCTATGCCTGTCGAGAAGTGCTTGCCCGCGCCGGAGATGACTACCACCCGGACTGAGTCGTCCGCCTCGGCCGCCTGCAGGGCCGAGTCGAGTCCCAGGGCCAGTTCCGCGTTGAAGGTGTTCATGGCCTCCGGCCTGTTGAGCTCCACTCGGCAGATGCCGTCTTTTACGCTGCTTAGAACAGCTGACATTCTACATTCTCCTTTCAATCGTCGATCAGATCCAGCCTCTGAAGGCGCAATGCCGTCGGGCATAGGGCGAGTCCCCCTCGCGAGGTGCAGCGAAGCTCCTCCGGCATCATGCGCCCCGTGGCGTCGACCGCGTCTATGGTCTCGTCCAGAGGCACCGGGCTCCGGTAGCCCGCCAGCACCAGGTCCGCGCACAGAAAGGCCTGGGACGCGAGGGCCGCATTCCTGCTGTGACAGGGAATCTCCACGACGCCCTGTATCAGGTCGCATACGGACCCCATCACGTTCTGAAGCACGGTGGCAGCAGCGTCGCAAGCCTGAAGCGCGGAGCCTCCCGCAGCCTCCGTGACGGCCGCGGCACCCATAGCGCCCGCCACCCCTATCTCCACCTGGCAGCCGGCCGCCTCTGCGGCGAAGGTGCTTCTGAGGTCGTGGAAGAGCCCCGCCGCCCCCGCGGCCCAGAGGGCCATCAGCGCCCTCCTCCTGCCTATCTCCATATCCTCGATCAGGGTGCATAGAACGCCCGGCAGGACCCCGGCCGCCCCTCCTGTGGGAGCCGCGCAGACAACTCCCCCGGCGGCATTAGTATGAAGCGCGGCCATGGCCCTTATCGCGGCCCTGGCGTGAGGTCCGCCCAGGAACACCGCTCCGTCGGCCTCCGCACGTGCAAGGCCGCCAGCGAAGGGGTGGAGAAGTCTCATGGAGGGCAGCTCTCCCGACAGACCGAGCGCGACCGCCTTGAGCATTATGTCGAGCATGGACGCCATCTCCGCCATCAGCGACTCCTCGTCCCGTCCCAGCAGCGCCGCCTCGTAGGCCAGGGCGGCCTCGCCCAGCGACAGACCGTCCCTCTTTGCGACATTCAGCACCTCCTCCGCGCTTCGGAAGATCTCGTCCCCGGCCAACGGGTGCATGACCGGCGAGGCCGTGAGGACACGCACGACCCCCGGCAGGGCCGCGACCGAGTCAAGCACGTTCGCGTCGATCGGGCGCGGAGAAGATACGGTAAGCATGGCCCGGCCGTCCGACTCGGTCGCCTCGCCGTCGAGCATCGCACGGGCCCTGGGGATCGTACCGGGGGACATCTCGATCGCCGCAGTATATGACGCCCCGTTTATCATCAGTGAGAGGCCGTTGAGGGAGGTTATCTCGAACGAGCCGCCGCCGACGGACCTGCTGTGGATGACTATCTCGCGCCCGTCCTCGCCCGTGAGGACGAGCAGCGAGCTGTTGGGGTGGTTGGCCTCCGGGAAAGGAGACGCCTCGAAGACGACATCCAGCCCGCGAGGGGAGGCGAGATCGAGCGCCTCGCCGAACTCCGGGGAGGTCATCGGAATGCCCAGGAGCCCGGCGACGAAGGCCGTGTCGCTCCCCTGGTCGTGGTAGCACACGGCGAGGGAACTTGAGGGGTGCAGCAGAAACCTGGCCCTGACCGGCTTCGCCCCCAGCAGTTCTCGCGCGGTCGTCGCTATGCGCCAAGGTCCGGCCGTGTGCGAACTGGACGGCCCCCTCATCACAGGGCCGATGACGTTGTTAAGAATGCTTACTCGCTTCAACGGTATCGCCTCCTCGTCATGCTTTTCTCACCGAGTATAGCACTCGAGCCCGTGGAAAAAAGCGTACGGGTGTATTCGGAGGGGCCGTTTTGTGGTAGATTACTTACGCGAGGTGATGGGTATGAGAATGATGAGGGCGTTGCTTGTTTGTGCGGTGATTTTGGCCGCGACCCCGGCATGGGCCGAGGGTGAAGTCGCGGAGGACTCCTTTTTCGCGAAGATGTGGAGCAAGGCGATGCCAAAGCTTGAACAGGCACTGGAGCTGTTCGAGAAGGGCGAGACCCTGCCGGAGGCCAGGGTGTTCGGAGACGACAAGAGAAAGAACAGCCTGAAGTACGAGAAGTTGCTGAACGACGTGTTCAACATACTTCTGGACTCGGAGTTCCACTCCTCGCGGGGGCAGTACCGGCAGTTGGAGGACGAGATCGAGAAGGCCGAACAGAGGATGGCGGAGCTGAGAAAGGACAGAATCGGCGCGCCCGATGACTCGTGGATCCCCTTCAAACAGACCAGGACGAAGATAGACAAGGAGCTGGAGGCGCTTCAGAGCGACGTCTCACGCTTCAAGGAGGAGAAGGAGGCGATCCGCTCGTCCATGACGAAGGCCCTGTCCGAGATGGGGCTTAACCTGGACTCGACCAGTCTGGACGTCCTTCTCGCCAGCGTGAGCGGAGACGAGGTCATAGCGCTGATGCTCGCCGCCGACAGCATCAAGAAGATCAACCTTCAGATAGTGGAGCTTCTCAGCAAGGGAGAGGGCAACCTCCACATCGCCCGGAAGTACACGGGGATACACATGGTGCTGGTGGACATCTATCTCAATGCTCACTACCTGGTTATGGACAGGATAGCGAAGGAGTACTCGCCGCGACTGGACGAGATATCAAGCGCGGCCCTTATGCTGAAGAAGCAGGCCGAGGCCATGCTGGAGAAGACGCCTGTGGACGACCCGAGGCGAGAGGTGCTGGAGACCAACATAAGGGCCAACAACAGGACTGTCCAGACGGCCTCTCTCTACCGGGAGTATCTGCGGACCCAGCAGAACAAGCTGCGAGTCTCGGCGGAGAAGCTGAAGAGCGATCTCTCCGTGGCGCAGAACACGTACCAGACGGTCAAGACGGGCAGCGACCTGGTAGCCCTGATCAACACCTCCATGAGGACGCTGGAGAGCGTCTACAGCTTCGTCCTTCCCGACCTTTCGACAGTGTACGACCGGGAGATCCTGAACGAGTTCGAGCGAATAACCGGACAGATTCGAAGGGGCGCATAAACGAATTCGGCGTTGCTAGCCGGTGCCGATAGTGGTATAATAGTCTTAATTTAGAAGGCAGAGTAGGTTTCCCCGCGTGAAGTGCTTTGGGATGGAACGTTGCCCAGGGACGAAAAGTCGAACGCGATTTGCGGTGGGGGAGCCGCGTTCGCTGTCACATCAACAAGAACGACCTCTTTTGATGTGGCGGTTGCGCCTATGTCAAAAGGAGGTCGCTTTTCATGAAGCAGAATCGTTTTTCAGTCCGCGATATGGTAGTGCTGTCTCTCCTGGTTAGTCTGAACGTGGTGCTGTCTAGAATAGCAAGCATCAGGATCCCCATTGGGGGTGTCGAATCGCTGAGGATAGGGTTCGGCGCGATGCCGGTGATATTCGCGGGCCTCTTCTTCGGGGCCCGTGCGGGCGCCACTGTCGGAACGCTCGGCGATATCGCCGGTTTCATAATGAGCCCGGCGGGCGGAGTTTTCATGCCGCACTTCACCCTGTCCGTGGCCCTTGCCGGGGCGATACCGCCCCTCGTACTGCGGCTCTTCGGCAGAAAGGAATACGTCACTGATTACTCCCTCCTGGAGCTTCTCGTCGCGATAGGGGTGGGGCAGACGGTGACGTCCGTTCTCCTGACCCCCTATTTCCTCGATATGCTGTTCGGTGTGCCGTTCGCCGCAACGGTCTTCGTTAGGATTCAGACTCAACTGGTCCAGGTACCGATATACGCCGTGTTCCTCAAGCTGCTGGCACGTCGACTGTCATTCCTGGCGCTGCAGTAGGAGGGTGTCTTACTCGCTGCGCAGTTCCAGTGCTCCTCTCATTGCATCCACGGGGGCGGGCAGACCGGTGAAGATGGTGAAGGCCTCCGCGCCTTGTTGCAGGAGCATCTCGATGCCGGAGGCGGAGGGGATGCCCCGTTTCTTCGCCTCCGAGCACAGAGGGGTGTCGCCCTCGCGAGAGTAGACCAGGTCAAGAACTGCGCCGCTCCCTGCCTTGAGGACTCCGTCCAGGAATCCCTCGGGCCAAGGTGTGCCGTCGAGCCCAAGTGATGTGGCGTTGACAGTTAAGTCCGGTGCTGCACCGGGTGTCGACCCCCACGGCAATATTTTCAACTCGGCGAGTCGCGATGACCCGTCCGAGCCGGCGAGGTCGTCCAAAAGCTTGGTCGCTCTCTCGCGGGAGCGGTTCGAAAGCACTATCCTCTCGAAGCCCTCGTCGAGCAGGGCGCAGATGGCAGCCCTCGCCGCGCCTCCCGCCCCGAGGACCAATGCCTGCCCCCTTCGCGGGGCGAGCGACCTTATGGCCGCGCGTGCGCCGGCCACGTCCGTGTTATACCCCCCAGCTTCCTCCCCTCTGAACAGCACTGTGTTCACCGCCCCGGTCCTCTTAGCGGAGGAGTCGAGGCGTCGGACCCATCGAAAGGCCCTCTCCTTGTGCGGGACTGTGATGTTGACGCCGATTGCTCCTAGGGCCCTCAGTCCCTCCATCGCCGCGTCGAAATCCTCGGCGGCCACCCGGAAAGCGATGTAGCGGCACCCGACGCCGAGCTCGGCGAACGCGGCGTTGTGCATCGCCGGGGAGAGTGAATGTGCCACCGGATCCCCCAGGAGGCCCGTCAGCCGCTCGATGCCCGACCCGGCCTTTCCAGGTTCTGCGTTGCTCTCTCCTATAGCCGGTCTCTCGTGCGCACCGGCAGAGCCGTCACCAACCATGTCTTCCACCCCGCCATTCGCGTTTCCGCCTATGATACGCCGTGGGGCCTCTCCGTTCAATAGAACTCTCTTCACTCGTACAGGAGAATATCTGCCCGCTGAAGGTTATAATAGTCCTTAGTATCTAGTACGGAGGTGGTCTAATTGTCGTTTGCGCCCCACTCCTCCGCACGTTCCGGAGGAGGACGAGGCCTTCGCGCCGTCTGCGCGATTGCCGTTCTTTTTTTATTCCTTTTTGCCGCCGTCAACCCCACATTCGCGGACGAGGTGCCCGGCCCGGCGAGGGCGGACCGGGGCACGGAGGCCCGTTTCTCTTTCGTCGCGGTGGGCGACGCTCTGATCCACAGGGGGGTGTACGAGGCGGCGAGAAAGAGCAAGACCGAGTTCGACTTCAAGCCCAACGTGCGCCTGCTTAGGGATAGGATCAGGGGTTTTGACGTCGCCTTCTACAACCAGGAGACCATTCTTGGAGGAGTCGCCCTCGGGCTGTCGACCTACCCTTGCTTCAACTCCCCTCACGAGGTGGGGGACGCTATGCTGGACGCCGGCTTCAACCTCGTCTCTTTGGCCAACAACCACACCTTGGACAGAGGGGAGAAGGGAGTGCTGGCGTCGCTGGAGTACTGGAAGGACAAGACAGATATCGTCACGGCGGGCAGCTACTCGTCGCAGGAGGATATGGACGAGCCGATACTGTTCGAGGTCAACGGGATCAAGTGCGCATTCCTGGCCTACACCACGTCGACGAACGGGCTTCGTGCGCCCAAGGGCAAGGAGCACTACGTGGCCGTGTACAACGCCGACAGAGTGAAGGAGGACGTCGAGCGGGCCAGGGACGCGGGGGCGGAGGCCGTGATAGTCTCCATGCACTGGGGCGCGGAGTACGTGTTCACGCCGGGGGATCAGCAGAAGACGATAGCCAAGCACCTGGCTGGACTGGGAGTGAACCTGGTCGTCGGTCATCACGCTCACGTGGTGCAGCCGGTTCAGATGGTGGACGAAACCCTCGTCATCTACTCGCTGGGGAACTTCATCTCCGCGCAGAACGAGATGTACAAGCTCATCGGCCTCATGGTGTCGCTCGACGTGGTCAGGAGAGGGGAGGGCGACGAGGCGACCGTCGGCTTCGAGAATGTGATCGGGACCCTGCTCTACAACCCGCGCAGGTCGGTTCTCGGCAGGTACGTCGTCGTCCCGTTCGACCTTTTGACTACCGAGATACTCAAGGACTTCGACAAGGTGCACAAAAAGTACGCCGCCTACGTCAAGGTGGACGATACGATCGAGATTCGCCCTCCGGCCAAGGTGCCGCCAAAGGCCCCGGCGAAGAAGAAGTAGCCGCGTAGGCGGTCGGAGAAGATAACGAGGGAGGGAGAGCAAGTGTCGGTAAGGCTTGAAGAAGTGATATCCAAGCGGTTTGCGGAGGAACCGTCGCAGAGGACGATTTGGTGGAAGGGTGCCTGGCGCGATGCACGCGAGGTGGATAGCAGCGTGGAGGAGTGCGTCTCGATACTAAGGCAGGCCGGTTTTCAGCCGGGAAGCCGGCTCGCGGCCTTTCTGCCGAACAGCCCGCTGGTGCTGATGCTATCGATGGCAGCCTGGCGGCTCGGAGGAACGTTCGTCCCGTTGAACCCGAGGGGAGGAGAAGAATGGATACTGCGTATCCTCGACCACGTGGATCCCTTCGCTGTAGTGCTCGGGGAGGATATGCAGCCGCTCGCGGAGGCCATCGGCGCCGCCGGGATTCCCGTCTCTAGCGCCGCCCCCGACGGGCTTCCGTCGCCCTTCACGGGGAGAAGGGACAGGCATTCCCAGGACAGCGACGTGGCGGTGGTCTTCGCCACATCCGGCACCACGGGCGCGCCGAAGGCCGTCCCTCTGACCCACGGGAACCTCTACGACAACACGAAGGGTGTCCACGAGACGATCGAGGGCTTCGAGAAGGGGCGGGTGTTGATGAACATCCTCCCCAACTTCCACTCTTTCGGGTACACGGTCTGCGGGGTCCTTCCGCTGGTTTGGGGGCTGCCAGAGGCCCTGCTGCCCGCCTTCATGCCGCTGGGCAACTTCTTCGAAGGCCTGCTCGACTCCGGAACAGGGATACTGATCGCGGTGCCGACGATGCTGCCCTTCATCCTTGGGGCCGCGTCGAAGGGGCAGGAGCTTCCCCCCGAGCTTCGCTACATCCTGACGGGCGGCGGAAAGCTCGATCCTTCGCTGGAGAATCGCTTCCGCGACCAGCTCGGCGTGATAATCTACGAGGGGTACGGCCTGACCGAGTGCTCCCCGGTGGTCTCGTGCAACCCGAGCGACGCCCTGCGCAAGACGGGCACGGTGGGCCCGGCTCTGCCGAGCTACACGGTGGAGGTGAGAGGCGAGGACGGAAAGCCACTTCCCCCGGACAGCGAGGGGGTTCTCTGGCTGAAGGGACCGTCCGTGGCGAAGGGCTATTTCAACGACCCGGAGGAGAGCGCCAAGCGCTTCCACGACGGATGGATCGACACGGGCGACATGGTCACGGTCGATTCGGACGGGTACATAACCATCCTTGACAGGGTTACAGACATGATCATAGTCGGAGGATTCAACGTCTTCCCGCAGGAGGTGGAGACGGTGATCAAGGAGATACCCGGAGTCAGGGAGGCGGTGGTGGTGGGCGCGTCCAACCCGGTGAGCGGCGAAGTGCCTGTGGCCTTCGTTATCAAGGAGGAGGACTCCGACCTAGACGCTCACACGGTCATCGCCCACTGCAAGGAGAAGATGGCCCACTTCAAGGCGCCTAGAAAGGTAAGGTTCGTGCAGGAGCTGCCCATGTCAGCGGTGGGCAAGGTGTTGAAGAGAAAGCTGCGCGAGCAGATGATACGAGAGTGATAAAGAGAGGGCCTTCCGAATTCGGAAGGCCCTCTCTTTATGTCCGTCTATTTTTTCAGGAAGAAGAGCAGGGGCGAGAGCAAAAGGAGTATTGCAGGAGCGACGTAGCCCTGAGCGCTGCAGCCTCCCTCCACCTCGGCCGGTCCCTCCACGAAGTGGTGGACTGTGCACAGAGCGTGTGCCGGTTCTCTGTTATCCCTTCCGCCTCGGTAGTTCGAGACGGCGGATATGTACGCTGTGCCTGGCTGGAGGCCTGTGGTCAGCAGGCGAACCCTGTTGCCGATCCTCGTCGCCGGGTCGATCTGGATTATCTCCGGGTTGCTCGTGTACCAGGTGATATGTCTGAACTCGGCGTGGGGAGGCATTACGCTCGCAGTCAGAGTACCCGTGTAGCCGTGTAAGATGGAGATCTCATCCTTGTTGATTATTACCTCTTCTACAGGTACCGGCGGATTCTGCACGTAGACCATGCAGTAAGCGGCCTCATCCCCCTCTTCCTCGTCATCAAGATCCTCGTAGACGATGATCCGGGCGACGCCCTCCCCGCCGGGCGCTTCGACGACCACCTCGCTGCCCTCGACCGCGTCGTCCCCGGTCTGGCCCGCGATTCCGGCTATGGCCGGGTCGCTTGACCGCCACAAGACCCTCGCGGGCAGTATTTTTATCTTCTCTTCTTCGTCGTCTAGTCGCACCTCCCCGGCCTTCAACTTCCTCTCCTCGCCGACCCCCATCAGGATGGAGTAGAGTATCTGTAAATCGTCACCTTCTCCCTCGTAAATGATGATATCGCCGTCCTCCAGTTCCTGCAATGCCGACGAAGGGCAGGTGATCCATCCGACCTCGCTCGACGCGGAAGCCGCCCCCGCCGCGAGCACGCACAAAACGACAAAAGCCGTGAGAAATTTTTTAGAAAACATGCGATCCAACACCGTCCTTACGCAATAATCGTATTGCTTAGTGCGAATTATAGCATGCGCCCCTGTTTTCAACCCCTGTTTTTAAGGGCGTTATCCATCCTGTCGAAGGCCTTCTCCAGGTCGTCCATCGAGAGGGTGCAGGCGATCCTTACGTGCCCCGCTCCGCACTTTCCGAAGGCCGACCCTGGGATCGTGGCGACCTTTGCCTCCTCCAGCAGCCACCAGGCGAAGTCCATATCGTCCATCCCCGTGCCGGAGATGTCCGGGAAGAGATAGAACGCGCCCCTAGGCTCGGGGCAGGTCACACCGGGCATGGCGTTCAGGCGCTCCGCACCGTAGCGCACTCGTTTCTCGTATTCGGCGGCTCGAATTCGCATCTTCGCGTCCTGCGTCCTGAGGGCCTCGATCGCGCCCATCTGGGACAGGACGTTAACACCGTAGGCCTCGTTCACGGAGATCTGAAGCATGACCTTGAGTAGATCAGGGGGTGCTATGACGTAGCCGATTCGCCATCCGGTCATGCAGTGACTCTTGGACAGGCCTCCGATAGTTGCTGTCCTCTCCCTCATGCCCGGCAGGGACGCCATCGGGATGTGCTTTCCGGAGTACAGGAAGTTCTCGTAAATCTCGTCCGTGATCAGGAGAAGATCGTGCTTTCTCGCTACATCGGCGATCGACTCGGCCTGCTCTTCTGTGAGCACGCCGCCGGTCGGGTTGCACGGGGAGTTGATCAGAAGGATCTTGGTCCGCGGGGTGACGGCCCTGTCGAAGTCGGCCGCCTCGGGGAAGAAGCCGTTCTCCTCCCGCGCGGGGACCTGCACCACGGTTCCTTCGTTCAGCCGAACCTGCTGAAGGTACGCTGAGAAGCACGGGTCGGTCAGCATAACCTCGTCGCCCGGGTCGAGCATAGCCTTGAAGCAGAGGTGAGTGGCCTGGATGCCCCCCACCGTCACCAGCACCTCCTCGGGCGAGAAGTCAACCGAGTGATGCCTCTTCCAGTAGGCGCATATCTCCCTTTTCAGCTCCGGGTAGCCCGCCAGGGGCGGGTAGTGGGTGACTCCTCTCTTGGCCGCGGATGCGGCCGCGTCGACTATCTCCGCCTCCGTGTGAAAGTCCGGCTCCCCTATGCTGAGGTTGCTAAGGTCGTCGATGCTCTCCGCCGCCTGGAAAATTTTGGTCATGGGGGACGGTTGAACGTCCTTGAAGCGCTGCGCTACTTTTGGCTGGTGCATTTGTCCTCCTCCTTGTTGCGGGAGACCGCCTCCCTAAGATGGTCATCGTGACTACCGGTTCATCATCCATTGAAATCCCTCTTTTTGCAAGCCTGGAATATATCCTGTAATTATCGGATAGGCTTGATAAGTACTTATCGCCGGACAGGTATGAGGAGAGCTGAGTTGAGGGATTTCACGGGTTTTGACGGCACGGTTTTACTTTTTCGCCTCCCCGTGTAAAAATATCCTTGAGCGCTTTCGAAGGAGCGGCTGTTGCTTTGCGCCCGGAGGACGGACCGGGGCCTATCAGACGAAAAAGGAGCGGTTGAGATCCATGGAGATACAGACCGGCAAAGGACCTCATTTCATCGAGCAGATCATAATAGACGACCTTGCAAACGGCGTGGTCGAAGAAGTGCGAACTCGCTTCCCGCCGGAGCCCAACGGCTACCTGCACATCGGGCACGCGAAGTCCATCTGCCTGAACTTCGGGCTTGCGGAGCAGTTCGGCGGGACTTGCAACCTGCGCTTCGACGACACCAATCCGGCCAAGGAGGAGACGGAGTACGTCGAGTCCATCATCCGGGATGTGAAGTGGCTCGGCTTCCAGTGGCACTCGCTGCGCTACGCGTCGGACTACTTCCAGCAGTTCTACGAGTGGGCGATAGAGCTGATCGAGGCGGGCAAGGCGTTTATCGACCACCAGACGCCTGACGAGATACGAAACACGCGCGGCACTCTGACCTCGCCGGGGACCGAGTCGCCCTACCGGAATCGCACCGTGGAGGAGAATTTGGAGCTGTTCCGGCAGATGAAGGCCGGTGTCCTCGAGGACGGAACGTGCGTGCTGCGGGCGAAGATAGACATGACTCACCCCAACATCAACATGAGGGATCCGGTGCTCTACAGGATATTGCACCGGAGCCACTTCCGCACGGGCGACGACTGGTGCATCTACCCGATGTACGACTTCGCCCACGGTTACGAGGACGCGATAGAGGGGATCACACACTCGATCTGCACGCTTGAATTCGAGGATCACAGGCCCCTGTACGACTGGTTGCTGGACAACGTGTCCGTTCCGAGCAGGCCGCGCCAGTTCGAGTTCGCCAGGCTGAACCTCTCGTACACCATAATGAGCAAGAGGATGCTGCTTGAGCTGGTCAACAAGGGTATAGTCTCCGGCTGGGACGACCCGAGGATGCCGACTATAAGCGGCATTCGCCGCAGGGGATACACTCCCTCGGCGATCAGGCGCTTCTGCTCGGAGATCGGCGTGGCGAAGGCCAACAGCATAGTGGACATAGAGTTCCTTCACTACGTTATCAGGGAGGAGCTTAACACGACGGCACAGAGGGGTATGGCCGTGCTGGAGCCCCTGAAGGTCGTGATCGAGAACTACCCGGAGGGCCAGGTCGAGATGATGGACGCGGAGAACAACCCGGAGGACCCGGGGGCCGGCTTCAGACAGATACCCTTTTCAAGGGAGCTGTACATTGAAAGAGGTGACTTCATGGAGAACCCTCCCAGGAAGTTCTTCAGGCTGTCTCCCGGTGCGGAGGTTCGGCTCAAGCACGCCTACCTCATCACCTGCAGGGACGTGGTCCGCGATGAGTCCGGCAACGTGATCGAACTGCGCTGCGTCTACGACCCGGAGACGAGGGGGGGTGCGACGCCCGACGGACGGCGAGTCAAAGGCACCCTTCACTGGGTGTCCGCGCCGCACGCCATCAGGGCTCGGGTCAGGCTCTACGAGAACCTGTTCACCCTTCGCGACATGAGCGAGATGGAGGAGGGCAAGTGCTACTCCGATTACCTGAACCCGGAGTCCCAGGCGATACTCGATGAGTGCCTCGTCGAGCCGATGCTGGCCGAGGCGAGCCCGATGGACCGATTCCAGTTCATGCGCCAGGGGTACTTCTGCATGGACTCGGACTCCACGCCGGAGCTCCCCGTGTTCAACCGGACCGTCGCGCTGAAGGACACGTGGGCCAAGATAGAGCGAAAGAGCGGCGCCGATTGATTCCAGATGCTTTTACAAGGATAATGACTGTTGGAATGACCGATACGCCGTAAAAAGTGTTTTCGCTATTTCGAGAGGAGGTCCCCTATCGTGAGGAATTTCGACGATTCCGGAACCACCGGAAATGAGACGGGGAGCGTAGGCAGGAGGTGTCCCGAGTGCGGGAGCCTGGTCGAGAACTCCTTCCGCTTCTGTCCGGAGTGCGGCCTGTTCGTCCCCGGTACTACTTCGGGCTTTCGCGCCGAGAGAGATGAACTCGACGACGAGGTGGTCCGCGACTACGATCCCCCCGAGGAGGATTTTCCCGTGGACGACGGGGAGGACGACTATGACGACGAAGACGAAGACGAGTATGACGGGGTCGTCTCCGCGTCGTACGAGCCGCGTCCTCAAAGACGGGAGCCTCTGCGCTCGAACGCCGCGATGGCCGGCGCGGGCTACAGGGAGTTCAACGCCGCCATAGGAGCCCGAAAGACCCAGAGAGACCGCAAGGGAGGAGTCTTCCTGGTGGTGCTCTTCTTCCTCTTCGTCGGAGTGCTCGGCGGCGGGGTCTACTGGTTTCTGCAGCAGGCAGGGAAGATCCCGTACGAGAGCAGCGGAGGCAAACCCGTGGCGAAGCAGCCAGTGCAGCCGCCCGCGACTCGGGAGGAGGCCTCCGTGCAGCCCCTGGCGACACCTGGGGGGGCGCCGCTGGACTTGACCTCCCTTCCGGGTTCGCAGCCTCTGCCTGTGTCCTCTCCCGTCATGACCGACGCGCTGGAGATACTGCGTCCGACGAGGGGAGTTGTGATTGGATCCGGCGTGAACCTGCGCGGCTCTCACTCGGTGAGCAGCTCGGTGGTGGGAAAGGTGACCGCCGGCAACGAGGTGGAGGTGCTGGAGTCGTGGGCCGGCGACGAAGGGACCGAGGTGGTGACGCTAGCCGACGTGGACCTTATAGCAGCTGACGGCAAGACCTTGCGCCTTGCAAAGGGAAGAGGCCTGTCGGTGCTGTCGGGGCCGGACCCGAACGGGCTTATCAAGGTGGCCCTTCCCGACGACAGGGCGAAGACGCCCTATACCCTCTCCGCGACGACTGTGACCGCCCCTCACTCCTGGCCCTGGTACAAGATACGCCCGCGCGGGGGCAGGGAGGGATGGATCTTCGGCAAGTTCATAGCCGTGTTCAGTCCCATGGACAACAGCCTCTCCTCCAACGTCTACGACCGCGCCCTTCACACCTTCGGAGAGACGAAGGAGGGACTGATGGCCTCGCTGGGCGCGCCGCTCAAGTCCTCCGTCAAGAAGGTGACCGTCTCGGGCTTCGACGCGGACGAGGACACCCTCGGGTACGACGGGCTCACGGCCGTGCTGCTGACGAGCGGGGGCTTGACCGAAGTCAAGTCGCTTACCCTGCTGTCTCCCAAGCACAGCCTGGATGGGGGCTTGGCCGTCGGGCTGGAGCGGCTGGCGGTTCTGTCGATCCTGGGTCTTCCGAACGCCATGGAGAGAGGGAGCGAGGTCTACCGGCTCGACGCTAGGACGGGGATAAGGGTCCGCTACGAGAACTACACGGTGAAGACGCTGCACATCGGCAACCTTTGATGACGGAGCCGCAGGCATGAGCATCCCACCCGTTCCAGGCGCCGGCTTCCTGCCCGTCGACGGAGTGGAGATGGCTAAACGAGGCTGGGACCGGCTTGATTTTCTGATGGTGAGCGGCGACGCTTATGTCGACCACCCATCCTTCGGGGTCGCGGTAATCGCCAGGGTGTTGGAGGAGGAGGGATTCAGGGTCGGGATTCTGCCGCAGCCCGACTGGCGCACGGCGGACTCCTTCAAGATAATGGGAAGGCCGAGGTACGCGGCGCTGGTCACAGCGGGCAATCTTGACTCGATGCTGAACAAACTGACCGCGGCGAAGAAGAGCAGAAGCGAGGACAGATACTCGCCCGGAGGAAGACCGGGTATGCGCCCCGACAGGGCCACCATCGCCTACTGCTGCAGGCTGAGGGAGCTTTGGAAGGACCTTCCGATCGTGATCGGAGGAGTGGAGGCGAGCCTCCGGCGCTTCGCTCACTACGACTACTGGTCCGATTCGGTGCGCAGGTCGATGATCGTCGACAGCCAGGCCGACTTGCTGGTCTACGGGATGGGAGAGCTTCAGATCCGGGAGATAGCGAGGGCCCTGGCGGAAGGAGCGCCGGTCGAACGCCTGACGGACGTGCCGGGCACGGTATGGCGCACGAAGGAGCTGAGCGAAGCGGCGGAACGGAGCGTCGTCTGCCCCTCTTTCGAGGAGGTCTCGTCGGACAGGAGAAAGTTCGCTGAGGCTTTCGCCATCCAGGACGGTGAGCAGGATCCCTTCAGGGGCCGAGCCGTGGCCCAGATGCACGGAAACAGTTGGATCGTGCAAAACCCGCCCGCAAGGCCTCTTACCACCGAGGAGATGGACCTGGTTTACTCCCTTCCTTACGCCAGGACCTGGCACCCGAGGTACGACGACGATGGCGGCGTGCCGGCCATTGCAGAGGTCCGCTTCAGCCTCGCGAGCCACCGAGGTTGCTTCGGCGGCTGCTCCTTCTGCGCCATCCACTACCACCAGGGAAGGATAATTCAGAGCCGCAGCCACGAGTCGCTTCTTCGCGAGGCGAGGATTCTAACTTCCCTCCCGGATTTCAAGGGTTACATCCACGATGTCGGCGGCCCCACGGCCAACTTCAGGATACCGGCCTGCGACGACCAGCTGATCCGGGGCGCCTGTAGGGACCGCCGCTGCCTCTTCCCGAGGCCGTGCCGCAAGCTGAAGGTCGATCACTCCGACTATATCGCGCTGCTTAGAAAGCTGCGCTCCCTCCCGAAGGTAAAAAAAGTCTTCATTCGATCGGGTATACGTTTCGACTACCTGTTGGCCGACGGAAAAAGCGGCTTCCTGGAGGAGCTGTGCAAGCATCACGTGAGCGGCCAGCTCAAGGTCGCACCGGAGCATGTGTCAAAGAGGGTGCTGGCCCTGATGGGGAAGCCGGGCAGGAAGGTCTACGAGAGGTTCAGGTCGGCCTTCGCGGCGATGAACAAGCGGCTTGGAAAGAGACAGTACCTGGTTCCCTATTTCATCTCCTCTCATCCCGGGTCGGCCCTGGAGGACGCGGTGGAGCTGGCGGAGTTCATAAGGGACTCCCGAGTCCAGCCGGAGCAGATACAGGACTTTATCCCCACTCCGGGCAGTCTGTCGACCTGCATGTACTACACGGGCCTGAACCCCTTTACCGGGGAGGAGGTCCGGTCGGCGAAATCGCCCGAGGAACGCAGGATGCAACGTGCCCTGCTGCGCTTCGCCGACCGGAAGAATCGAGACGTTGTAATAAGGGCCCTGGAGGCCGCGGGCAGGCGGGACCTCATCGGTACCGGGCCGTCCTGCCTTGTGAGGGCTCCGGCAGATAAGAAAAAGACCGTCGGGTCTAGGTCCTCTTCGGAGAGACCAGCTTTAGCAAGGAGGGACCGGAGACGGTCAAAAGAACGGCGACGAAGATGAGCACGCAGCCCGCGATCATCTGCGAGGTGAAGACCTCGTTCATGAAGTAGACCCCCGCGAGGGCGCCGAAGACCGCCTCAAGGCTGAGCAGGATGGAGACATGCGTGGACGGGGTGTACTTCTGGGCCGTGTTCTGCACGGCGAAGGCCACCACGGTGCACAGCACCACCGTGTAGGCGATGCTCCACAGCCCGCTTCCGTCCCCGAAACCGGGCCAGGTCTCGAACAGCAGAGCCGCGGGAAGGCTCAGTACAGCCACCATCACGATCTGAAGGGTGGTGAGTACGAGCGGGTCCGTGTCCACCACAAAATGCTCTATGACGATTATGTGGAGGGCGAAGAAGAAGGCGCACGCGAAGGTGAGAGTGTCTCCGACGCCTATGCCGGCGTCCTCCTGGAGGGACAGCAGGGCCATCCCGACCAAGCAGATCAGCGACGCTGCGAAGGAGAGCGGACCGGGTGACACCCTGCGAAGCGCCCAGTAGAGAAAGGGTACTATCACTACGTAGGTCGAGGTCAAGAAAGCCTGCTTGCCCGGAGTGGTATAGTTGAGACCCAACGTCTGGGTGGCGTATCCGAGGAAGAGAAAGAAGCCGACGATGATCCCGGCGCGCACGTCCTTCATGGTCATCGAGGAGACCTTGCGCCGGAAGATGACCGCCATGAGCAGGGCGGCGGCCGTGAAGCGAAGCACGAGCAGCCAGAAGGTCGGGAAGGAGTCAAGCGCGTCCTTCATGGCGACGAAGCTGAGGCCCCAGAACAGGGAGACAGTTACTAGCGAGAGGTCTGCCAGGGCTGATTTCATCGAGGGGGAGGATTTCATGAAAGTTCACTTCCAATTTTGGCGTATTATGCGCCGTTGGTTCGACGCGCGAAGGAGAGTATAGCATATTCCTTCGCTGAAAAGCCGTCGGAAAAGATGCATGGGGATCGGCGTTCATCGGCGACGATTTGCGATGGTCGGCGGCGAGAGAACCTCATTTACAAGTCGCTCATGTAGAGTATAATGAACACGTTTGTTTTCAAGGGACCGGAGGCATCGTCCTTTTATTTTTCATCGACGGGAGGTGTGGCGCGTGTTTATCTTCATAGTCTCGTTTCTGATGTACATCCTTCTTGTATGGTCGGGCGGGGCCATCCCGCTGGGGGAGGTGCTGATCGGGCTGCTCTTGGCGGCTGCGATAACTTATGCCTTCAAGTCCTGGCATCCGGGCAGGGACCTCAGTAAACGGGGTCTCGATCCGAGGAGGTGGGCGAACTTCATCGCGTTCCTCTTCGGACCGTTCGCGGTGGGGCTTGCGAAGGCGAATATCGACGTGGCTACTAGGGTCATAACCGGAAAGATCAGGCCGGGAATTGTCAAGATCAACCCCGGACTCAGGAGCGATATAGCAAAGACTGTACTGGCTAACTCCATTACACTTACTCCGGGGACCCTTACGGTGGATGTCGACGACGCCGGTGTTTTCTATATCCACTGGCTGTACGTCGAGGACGAGGAGCCGACGGGGGAGCAGCTCTACGGGAGTTTTGCCAAGTGGGCAAGGAGGTTGGCTGAATGACGGTCCACGTTATCTGGTTTGTCGCGGCTATCTTGGGAGTTCTTGCGCTTTCCGTGCTCGGACGCCTCATAGCGGGCCCCACGGTCGCCGACAGAGCGGTGGCGCTAGACACATTGAACACCTATGTCCTGGGGATCATGCTTCTGATGGCGGTGGCCTACGACTCCGTGGTCATGGTGGACGTAGGCATCGTCTACGCATCGCTCTCGTTCGTGGGTACGATGTTCATCGCCAGGCATATAGAGGGGGAGGTGTGAGCAAGTGGTTGTCTTTCTGCTTGTGACGGCCGCTCTCATAGTCAGTCTTATATTCAATTCGTTGGGAGCGGTGGCCCTGTACCGGTTCCCCGATGTCTACACCAGGCTTCACGGCACGACGAAGTGCACCACTTTCGGCACCATATTCATAGTCTTCGCCGTGCTCATCTATTCTCTGGGCCGGCTGATCGGAGAGGGGGAGCAGCGCTTCCTGGTTCTTTTCATCCACGCTTGCGTGGCTCTCATGGTCCTTCTCATCACGAACGCGACCGGGGCACACGCCCTCGCGAGGGCCTCTCACAGGAGCGGCATCCTGCCTGCGCAGGCAGTGGTAGACAAACTGGAGGAGAGTCGTGAAGGGGGGAAAGGGGCATGATGAACTCTGCGATGCACATCTTCGTGCTGTCCGTAATGGGCATAGCGGCCTTCTTCGCCCTCTGGTTCAGGGACCTGATCTCGTCGGTTATCTCCATGTCGATCTTCAGCTTGATGATGGCGCTGGAGTTCTACCTGCTCCAGGCGCCCGACGTGGCGATGGCGGAGGCGGCCATAGGAGCGGCTCTCAGCACGACCATCTTCATAATCACCATCAGGGCCTGCAGCCGGCCCAAGAGGCGCGAAGGGGGTAGGGACTGGTGAAAAAGACGCTCTTCGTAACAGCGGCGATTCTTCTCGGTTCGTTCATCGTCGGCGCCCTTGACGCGGTACATCCGTTCGGAGACCCGCTCGACGCGCCCATGGACGACTACTTCATAGAGAACGCGCTCAACGACATATCCGCCGAGAATATCGTGACGGCGATAGTCTTCGATTACAGGGGCTTCGACACCATAGGAGAGGCGGCGGTCCTCTTCACCGCGCTCACCGCTGTGTCCGTCCTGCTGAGGGAAGGGAGGAAGAAACCGTGAATCCGCTCTCGGTAGTGGTCCGGACGGTCTGCGACCTGTTTGCATGGTTCATGATCGTCTTCGGCGTAAACGTTCTGTTGCACGGTTACGTGACCCCGGGCGGAGGTTTCCAGGGCGGCGCGATAATCGCGACTTTCACGGCCTTCCTTCTCGTCGCCTACGGCGGCGGAAGGGTTGCGGCGAGGGTGAACGACAAGCTGTTCGACCTGTTCGAGGAGGTCGGGCTGATAGTCTTCTTCATCCTAGCGTTCCTGGGCTTCCCGATGACCTTCTTCTTCAACTTCATGGCGAGGCCCCTTGCTGAGAGCGCCTCCGGGTTTTTCCCCGGAGTCGGCACCGTGGCCCTCATGTCAGTGGCGGTTGGACTCGAGGTCACAGGTGCTCTGTCGCTGATAATTCTTACGATGCACAGAGGTATTCGCATGTTCAAGGCGGAGCCCCTGGAGCATGAGACGGGGCACGAGAGAACGGTCTTGAAGGAGGTGCACGGGCATGATAGCTAACGCTCCTTTTTTCCTGGTGGGTCTTCTGTTCCTGGGCGGCATGGTCGCAATCTTCATGGAGAAGAACCTCATCAAGATCGCCATAGCGATAAGCATCATAAGCTCGTCGGTAAACCTGTTCCTGGTGGCCCTCGGCTACAGGAACGGAGGGACGATCCCCATCCACTTCCTGGCGGGCGAGGGGACGGTCATGGTGCTCCCCACGCCTCAGGCGATGACTCTGACTGCGATAGTCATAGCCCTCGCGACCACGGCCCTGCTCCTGTCGCTCATAATACTCGTCCACAGGCATTACGGGACGCTTGACATCGACGAGATCAGGAGGTTGAGAGGATGAACTGGAACGATCACCTTCCGGCGCTATTGCTGGCGGTTCCGCTCTTCGGCGCGTTCATAGCGCCTGTCGTCTCCCCGTTCGGCAGGACGCCCCGCGACGCGCTTCTGACGGTCGTCTCATTCCTGACCCTTTTGGTCTCGCTGCTTCTTTTCAAGCACGTTCTGACGAACGGGACGGCCGTGTACGTCATGGGCGGCGAGAGCTACAATCTAACCCTGCCGCTCGGGATGAAGCTACCGATAAGGATAATCATGGAGGTGGACGCCTTCAGCGCCTTCATGGCGGTCTGCGGAACGATAGCATCCTTCGCAGGCGCTCTGTTCTCCATGAACTACATGGAGAAGTTCACCGGCCTGGGCCGCTTCGTCGCTCTCTACTTCCTGCTGACTACCGGGATGCTCGGCATGATGATCACGGGCGACATATTCAACTTCTTCGTCTTCCTCGAGATCGCCTCCATAGCATCCATCGGCCTCATAGCATTCTGGAGGGACAGGCCGGAGGCAATAGAGGCGAGCTTCAAGTACATGCTCATCTCGCAGGTCAGCTCGATGATCTTCCTGGTCGCGGCGGGCGCCCTGTACGGAAAGTACAACGCTCTGAACATGGCCGCCATAGGCTCGCTGATGAGACCGGGGACTATGGAAAAGCTGGCGCTGGTCTTCCTGGTGGGGACCCTCGCGATGAAGTGCGGAGCCTTCCCGCTCCACATGTGGCTTCCGGACGCGTACGCCGAGGCGCCGTCCGGCGTATCGTGCCTATTGGTGGCGGTCAGCCAGGCCTCTCTGTACGGGCTGATGCGCGTCTGCTTCTCGCTATACGGCGTGAACCTCGGCGGAGCGTTCGTGCCGTGGGTCATAATCGCGATGGGGCTTGCCTCCATGTTCTTCGGTGTCACGATGGCGGTCGTCCAGCACGAGATAAAACGCCTCATAGGCTATCACTCCGTCTCGCAGGTGGGCTACATGCTGCTTGGTCTCGGAGTCGGGATGCTGGTGCTGACCGATGCGCGAGGCATGGCCGAATACGGCTTCACCGCCATCAAGGGCGGCATCTTCCACATCTACAACTACACGATGTACAAGGCCCTTCTATTCCTCGCGGCGGGCGCGGTCTACTACGCTACCGGAAAGCGCGACCTCAACGAGCTGGGCGGACTGGCGAGGAGGATGCCCTTCACTACAGGGATGTTCGTGATAGCGGCGGCCGCGATCTCCGGGCTCCCGCCCTTCAACGGCTTCGTGTCGAAGCTGCTGATCTACGAGTCGGCCTTCGCGGTCCATCCCTCTCTGACCGTCGTCGCTCTGGTCACTTCGGTGCTGACCCTGGCCTCTTTCGTCAAGGTCTTCCAGACAGCGTTCCTGGGGCCGGAGAAGGGGTCGTTCACCTCGGTGAGGGAGGTCCCGACCGGAATGCTATTCGGCATGGGGGTGCTGACCCTCGCGGTCATGATTGCCACTCTCTTCCCGTCCTGGACTCTTTCATACCTGGTTGAGCCCGCCGCCAAGGCGCTTGTCGACCAGGCCGGGTATATCGGCGCAGTAATGGGAGGTGGGCTCTGATGCTCGGTACTGTTTACACTGGGTTCGGCTACTGGGACGTATCGTCCTGGATAGCGTTTTTTGCGATAGCCGCCGCCCTGGTCCTGTGGCTTCGCGCCCAGGGGCGCGAAGACTACAAGGAGGGGACCGAACAGGACGAGATCTTCTGGTCCGGAAACGTGGTCCCGGAGGAGGGGGCGGAGATAACGGTGCCGGCCTCCTCCGCGTACTGGGGTTTTCGGAAGGCCATGGCCCCCTTCTACAGGGCCCTGATCGGAATGCACACGGGAATCGGAACGGATATCGTCGGCTTCTACGTGGTAGTGGTCGCCCTGATGGCCGTGTTCATTCTTCTATAGGAGGGGCGACATGATCAACAAACTCATGGAGAGGTACCTGGATATTCTGCCCAAGTCGCTCTGGGTGACGACGTGCAACTCCGGGTCGTGCAACGGATGCGACATAGAGATTGTGGCCTGCATTAGCCCGCGCTACGATATCGAGCGCTTCGGCATGAAACTTGTAGGAACCCCGAGGCACGCCGACGTTCTGATAGTGACGGGGCCTGTGACGAAATACATGACCGAGAGGCTGAGGCGAATATACGAACAGATGCCAGACCCGAAGGCGGTCGTGGTGGTCGGCAACTGCGGGTCTTCCGGCGACGTCTTCTACAAGTCCTACAACCTCGACGGCCCGGTGGACAATGTCATCCCGGTCGATGTCTACGTGCACGGATGCCCTCCTCGCCCGGAGGCGATAATCGAAGGAGTGGCCAAGGCCGTCATGAAGCTGGAGTCCCTCAGGGAACCGAAGAAAGTTGGTGAGGCTGAGTCATGACTTTCCCCGCAACAGGTGTTAACAGTGCGGAGGGGCGTGCGCCCGAAGAGCTGCTGGCCAGGGTGAAGGAGGCCTTTGGAGAGGACGCAATGGTAAGGATCAACTCTCATACCGGCGGACTGAAGAACGAGGAGCAGTACCGAGACCTGTGGCTGTCCGTGGAGAGGGCGCGGTTCCTCGAGTTGATAGATCTCCTGGGCGAGTTCGACTTCCCGATGTTCCACGTAATGTCCGGGAACGACGACGGCGACCACATCTCCCTGTACTACCACTTCGGCATGTTCCATGCCGCGGGGCGCGGAAAGCGCTTCGGGGTGGCGGTCGGTGTCGAGGTGCCCAAGGAGGACCTCGTGATGCCGTCGCTGCACTCCCGTATTCCGGGGGTGGAGTACAGCGAGCGCGAGATGCGCGAGATGCTCGGAATCGACTTCGATGGCCTGCCTAACAAGGGGCTGGTCTTCCTCCCGGAGGACTGGGACGAGTCCGTCAAGCCGTGGCGCAGGGACGAGACGGGCCCCAAGCCCGAGGACGTAAGGGAACTTTCGTAGGGGGAACGATGATGGAAAAATCTTACACTATTCCAATTGGCCCCGTCCACGTCGGTCTTAAAGAGCCGATTACAGCTTGGCTGGACCTCGACGGCGAAAAGATAGTAGGCGCAAGGGTACGGCCGGGGGCCATCCACCGCGGGATCGAGTTCATGGCGCGCGAGAGAAACCCGATCCAGGTTATATACCTGTCGGAGAGGATCTGCGGGATCTGCTCGTTCGCCCACGTGGTCGCCTTCCTGCGCGCAGTGGAGGATGCGGCGGACTACCCGGTTCCTCCGCGCGCCCAGTATATAAGGTCTCTCGTGCTGGAGCTGGAGAGGCTGCACTCCCATATTCTCTGGGCCGGCGTGGCCTGCTACTCGATAGGCTTCGATTCGGCGTTCCATCTAGGGATGGTGCTTCGCGAGAAGGTGATGGACGTGCTGGAGGCCCTCTCCGGCAACAGGGTCAACTACGGAGTTGCCACCGTCGGCGGCGTCCGGTGGGATATCACCCCCGAGGTCGCCAAGGCCGTCAAGGAGATGGTGAAGTACTACAAGGCCGAGTTTGGCGCCTTCTACGATGTCGTGACGGCGGACCCGATAGCCAAGGCGCGCATGCGCAACGTCGGGGTCCTGACGGAGGAGGAAGCGGTGAGGCACAACGCGGTCGGACCTACAGCACGGGCCAGCGGAGTGAGGTGCGATATTCGCGAGACATCGCCGTACGAGGCTTATGCCGATTTCAACGTAAAGGCCATAGTCCCGCAGGATTACTACGGCAAGGCCTACGGCGACGTCTTCGATCGCTTCCTTGTGAGGGTGCTCGAAGTACACCAGTCGCTCAACATAGTAGAGCGAGTGATGAAGGGACTCCCCGAGGGGGACATCGTCACGGAGAGCAACTTGAACAAGGTGCTCGCCTCGCTGAAAAAGGCCGAGGGGACTGGCTGGAGCGTCATCGAGGCCCCAAGAGGGGACGACACTCACGTGGTGCATCTCAAGGCCGGGGAGGAGAACGTCAACTGGTGGAAGGTGCGGGCGCCGACCTACGCCAACGCGGTATCCTGGCCGCTGATGTTCAGGGACAACGAGCTGGCCGATGCGCCTCTCATCATCAACAGCATCGACCCGTGCATATCCTGCATGGAGAGGATGCTGGTGACGAACTCCTCCGGCGCGGCCGACAGGATATACACTAGAGCCGAGCTGATCGAGATGAGCAGGGAGAAGACAAGGAGGCTGAGGCAGAGATGTTGATGGCCGTTATGCGACTGGTATCCGGAATCGCGCTTATGCTTCTGGTGATCATCCTGGCCCTCCTGTACGACGGAGCCGACAGGATAATAAACGCTCGGATGCAGCGCCGCCTCGGTCCGCCCCTTCTGCAGCCGTTCATCGACGTGCTGAAACTGCTCGGCAAGGAGAACATAGTCCCCCGCAGGGCGGTCAAATGGGCGTTCAACGGGGCCCCCTGGGTTGCGGCCGCCAGCATGATCATGCTCTTCCTCTACATCCCGATAGGCTCTCTTCCGCCCGTCCTCGGGATGCACGGAGACCTGATACTGATAATCTACCTGCTGGGCCTGTCGGGGGTCGCAATGGCTGTAGGAGGCTTCGCGAGCGGGAGCCCGATAGCGAACGTCGGAGCGCAGCGCGAGATGGTCCTGATGATGAGCTACGAGTTGCCCCTCGCTGTGGTCGTGTCGACCATGGCGTGGGTGGCCCTCAGGACCGGCATGCCGGGCGACCCGTTCAACCTCGAGACCTTTGCGGGCATGTCCGTGTGGGGCATGTCGGGAAGGATAGGCTTCCTAGGGGTGTTCTGCCTCTTCCTCTCCCTGATCCTGGTGGTTCCGGGCGAGACGGGCAAGGGCCCGATGGACATCCCCGAGGCCAAGACCGAGATACTCGACGGACTGATAATCGAGTACTCCGGCAGAAACCTGGCCCTGTTGAAGATCGTCTTCGCTCTCAGGGCGACGGCCCTGTCGGCCCTGATCACGGTACTCTTCTTCCCCTGGTCTCTCGGTGGTTTCCTGAGGCTCGGGGGAGTGCTTCTGTTCGCCTTCGACTTCGTCTGTTTCTGGGTCAAGGTCTTCATAGTCCAGGTCCTGGTTGTCACTCTTATGAGGACCATGTTCGGAAGGTTCAAGATCTGGCAGGCGTCGGAGTTCTACCTGATCAAAGTGGCCGGGCTGTCCATAGCCGGCATGATCCTGGCCACGGTCGGCCTCATGGCCTAGGAGGGGGTGGAGAGCCATGATCAACCGCATGATCGTTCAGCTGGTGCGCCAGCTATGGGAGAGGACCTTCACCAACCTCTTCCCCGTGGCCAGGATGCCAGACTCCATGACGGAGGCCCTTGACGCGGCGGAGAAGGGGTGGATAGAGCTCAATCCGCCCATAGGTGTCAACGAGCACTTCCGAGGCAGACTGAACTACGACAGGGAGGCCTGCATAGGGTGCAGGCTCTGCATAAGGGTCTGCCCGGCGAACGCGATCGAGTTCCTCCCCGAGGACAAGAAGATCCAGATCCACGTCGACAGGTGCTGCTTCTGCGCTCAGTGCGTGGAGATTTGCCCGGTGAAGTGCCTGCTGTCGTCGGAGGACTATCTCATTTCCTCGTACGACCGCAAGGCCCAGATAGTAACGGACACGGGAAAGCCCGTGAAACAGCCATCCGTGGAGGGGGCCTGAAAAGAGCCTCCACCGGTGCGAAATGACGGGTGATACCACACGGTCAATAAAAAGGCGGGCCTCGAGGCCCGCCTTCGTCCTATATGACTCCGTAGTGCTCCAGGCGCCTTCGCACCTCGTCCTGACCCAAGTGCTCGGCTACCTCGAACACTCCGGGGCTGACCTTCATCCCGGTCAGGCATAGGCGAAGGGGCATCGCAAGGTCCCTCATCTTGATGCCGTTCGCGACGCTCCACTCACGGGAGAAGTCCTCCATGCCCTTTGCGTTCCAGTCCGGCAGAGACAGAAGCTCGGAGTTGTACCTCCTTAAAACTTCAATGTGCTTTCCGTCCTTCGAAACCCCCTCGTACCTCTCCTTTACAGGCTCGAAGTCCAGGAAGTAGTCGGAGTAGGTTGCGGCCTCCCTGGCTGTCTGCCCCCGTCCCTCCAAAAGGGTAAGGGAATCCGCCAGGTACTCCCTCGAGTGAGAGTCCACCGGAAGGCCCATTCCCCTCCAGAAGGGCTCCACCAGGGCCAGTCGCTCGTAAGGCGGTAGCCTCTTGAGGTGCTCCTGGTTGATGTGATTCAGCTTGTCCATGTCGAAGACCGACGGCTTCTTGATCACCCTCGACAGGTCGAACATATCCGCTGCCTCCTCGCGGGAGAAGATCTCCCTGTCGTCTCCCGGCGACCAGCCGAGCAGCGCCAGGAAGTTGAACACCGAGTCGGGCATGTAGCCCATGTCCCGGTATTCGTAGACGCTGGTGGCGCCATGCCTCTTCGAGAGTTTCTTCTTGTCCTTGCCAAGTATCATCGGCAGGTGGGCGAAGACGGGCCTCTCCCATCCGAGCGAATCGTACAGCGCGAGCTGCTTCGGGGTGTTGGATATGTGATCCTCCCCTCTTATGACGTGGGTTATCCCCATGAAGTGGTCGTCGACCACGACGGCGAAGTTGTAGGTGGGCATGCCGTCGCTCTTTATCATCACAGTGTCCTTCAGGGTGTCGCTGAGCATCTCTATGCGCCCGTACACTATGTCGTCGAAGGCGAGCGGAACTCCTGGTGGCATCTTGAATATCACCGCATTGCCCTCCCTGTACGCCTTGTCTTCGCCCAGGAGTTTTTCGGCTGTCTCGCGGTAGAATGAGAGGCGCTCCGACTGTCTGTACGGGCCGTAGGGGCCGCCCGTGTCCGGTCCCTCGTCCCAGTCGAGCCCGAGCCAGCGCATGCCGGACATTATCGTATCCTCGTACTCCTGGGTCGAGCGCTCCCTGTCGGTGTCCTCTATGCGCAGGATGAACTTCCCGCCCATGTGCCTGGCCCACAGCCAGTTGAACAGGGCCGTGTGCCCGCCCCCGATGTGCAGCGCTCCTGTCGGGCTCGGAGCGAAGCGAACCCGTACCGTCTCCTTCATTTCAGTTCCTCCTCGGTGCTTCGTCTTGTCGTGCGTCGTTGGTGCGCAAAGTCGCACAATGAGCTATTATAACCTTGAAAGGTCATTATTTCTTAACGTCGCTTGCCTGAGGGGTGTGATAGATCTGAAAAAGAAAAAATTACTTCTCGTGGACGGTCATGGGCTTGCGTTCAGGGCTTTTTACGCCATCAGGGAGCTGAACGCACCGGACGGGACTCCTACCAACGCCATAGTCGGGTTCTTCAACATGCTCCAGAAGATAAAGGACGAATGGGAACCCGACCTGTACGGCATTATTTTCGACGCCCCCGGTCCCACCTTCAGACACGAGGCGTACGAGGATTACAAGGCGGGAAGGAAACCCACGCCTCCGGAGTTCAAGACGCAGCTCCCCCTTATCCTGGAGCTGCTGGATGTCATGGGTGCGCCCGTGGTAGTTAGGGATGGAGTAGAGGCCGACGATGTAATCGCCTCCTCGGCCTGCGCGGCTGCGGAGCAGGGCATGGATACGCTGGTGCTCTCCTCCGACAAGGACGTGCTCCAGATCTTGGACAGGGAGATCGAGGTATTGAGGCCGGTCAGGGGCATCAGCAGCTTCGTCAAGATGGACGGCGGCTCCTTTACGGAGGAGTACGGCTTCCCTCCATCCTCGATGCCGGACTACCTCGCCCTTCTCGGCGATACAGTGGACAACGTCCCCGGGGTCCCCGGGGTAGGTGACAAGACGGCCAGGAAGCTGCTGGGAAAATACGTCACCCTGGAGGGCATTTACGATAACCTGGCCGAGCTGAAGGGCGCGATGAAGACCAGGCTGGAGGGGAACCGCGAGCAGGCGTTCAAAAGCCGCGAGCTGACGAGGTTGCTCTGCGATACGGAGGAGGACCTCTCGGTGTACGAGCCTCGTCCCGCCGATACTGAGAGGTTTCTTAAGCTTTGCCGTCGCCTCGGGCTGAAGAGTTTGGCGTCGAGGTTCCTGCAAGAGAGGGACGGGCCCGGCGCGGAGAGAGAATCGGCACCGGGCGGCGCCTCCTTTGAGGGGATCGTCCTTCTGCCCGTGATCGAGGGCAGGTACCCGATGCATCTTTCCGCATCCGAGCTGTTCCTCCGCGAGGGAGAGGGGGAGATTCGGAGGGTCGCCGCCGAGGAGAGAGGCGAGCTCTTCGCCCGGCTCTCGGAGGCGGGTGCGCCTGTGCTGATGCCCGACTTCAAGGAGGCCGCGGCCTGCTTCGGCCCGGGATTCGTACCGCTCGAGCTCGCGCGGGACTTCAAGACGGCCCACTACCTGCTTCACCCCGATGCGACGCATCACGCGCCGGAGACCGTCATGGAGGGCTATGCGGATCTCCCGCCCGAGGGACGGGCGGGGCTTCTTGCGGGCGAGTACGGTGCCATGAGCGAGCGAATGAAAGGCTATCCAGGGCTCGAGGAGTTGATGCTCGGGCTTGATATGCCGCTTATCCCCGTGCTGGTGGAGATGGAGCGATACGGAATAAGATGCTCGTCGGATGCGCTTTTTTCTCTCGACTCGGACCTGTCGGGGCGCCTGTCCGGCATAGAGGAGGATATCGCGTCGAAGGCCGGGGAGAGGATAAATCTGAACTCCCCCAAGCAGGTCGCCTGGCTGCTCTTCGAGAAGCTCGGCCTGCCCCCCGGGAAAAAGACCAAGACGGGGTACTCCACGGACATCTCCGTGCTGGAGGGGCTGTCTTCTCTCGGCCCTCCGTTCGACGAGGTTCCGAACCTCCTGATGGAGCACCGGGAGCTGTCGAAGATGCTGTCCGGCTTTGTGCAGCCTCTGGCGAAGGCGGCGGAATTTGGGAAGGGCGTGATACACGGCATCTTCGAGCCTGCCGTGACCGGGACGGGCAGGCTGAGCAGCAGGGAGCCCAACCTGCAAAATTTGCCGACCTTCGGCCATTGGGCCGTGCGGGTCAAGGAGAGCCTGATGCCCCACGAAGAGGGGCGAATGTTCATCGCGGCCGACTACTCGCAGATAGAGCTTCGCATCCTCGCCCACTTAAGCGGCGACAAGCGCCTGCTGGACGCCTTCGCGTCGGGCAGGGACATTCACACGGAGACGGCCTCGTGGGTCTTCTCGACCGAGCCGGGCCTGGTCACGCCGGAGCTGAGGCGAGTGGCGAAGATGATCAACTTCGGCCTGCTGTACGGAATGAGCACCTTCGGCCTGGCAAGTCGCCTGTCCATAGGGCGTCAAGAGGCCGCGTCGATAATAGGGCGCTACTTCGGAGCGCTTCCCGGGGTGAAGGACTATCTCGAGGCCGGTTATAACGAGGCGAAGGAGCGCGGATACACGAAGACCATCGCGGGGCGCGTTCGCCCGTTGGACGAGGTCGCCACCAGTCCGAGAGACAGGGACGCTTTGCGCAGGGTCGCGGTGAACACCCCGATCCAGGGTAGCGCGGCGGACATAGCCCGAAGGGCCATGATAGACTTCAGCCGCCGGTACTCCAGCGACAGAAGCGTCCGTCTTATGCTGCAGGTGCACGACTCGCTTGTCTGTGAATGCCCCGTTGAGAAAGCCGTCGAGGTAGAAGCGGAGCTCGTCAGGATAATGGAAGGTGCGGCGACCCTGTCGGTTCCGCTTAAAGCCGAGGCGAAAATGGGGAAAAACCTGTCGGAGGTGTAGTAAAGAATCACCTCTTCTGTGGTAAAATCCTCCATTGGAGATCGGATTTCAAAAGAGAGGAAGATGCAGCTTGTTGATGAAGACCCTCAGGTCTCAGATGCGCTGGATAATGATCGCCATAGCCGTGCTGTTCGTGATCTCGGTATTCGGGATGTACGGCTTCGAGGGCGCGCGGAAGGGTCGCGCACCCGAGGGAAGCGAGGGCGGCGACTACGTTGTTGCCGAGATAGATGGCAAGTCGTTGTTACGCTCGACGCTGGACCGGAGCGTAAGGGACCTGGTCGGCAGGATGGACGTCCGCGATATCAAGCCTGAGGACATTCCAAGGCTTTACAGGGCCGCCCTGGACGGCATCGTGACAAATCAGCGCCTGGCGGTCGAGGCCAAAGAGTCCGGCCTCGACGCGACCGATGCCGAGATAGACCAGGCCATCCGCGAGGTCTCCGACCAGTTTCCCACCAAGGAGGCCTTCATGCAGTATCTCGACCAGAGCGGCGTCAAGATGGCCGAGTTGAGGGAGAGCATCGCCGCCCAGATAGTCCAGGGCAAGGTTGTGGAGCGTGCCTCCGAGGGGCTCGAGGCCACCGAAGAGGAGGCCCTCGACTTCTACGAGAAGATGAAGGAACTCCTGTTCCACTCCCCGGCCGGCTTCAAGGTGGACTACGCCAGGTTCAAGGACGAGGCCGCGGCCGTCAGGGCGGTTGAGGCGATAAAGCTCGGCGGCGAGTGGAAGGAAGTGGTCGGTGCCGTTGCATCGGACGACTTGATCACGAGCACCCTGGACACGGGGCCGGTTTTCATGGCTGACTCCTCCTTCAAGGATAAGCTGGGCCTTTTAGCACCCCTGGGGCTTGAATCGGTGGGCGGCCCGGCGAAGATGGAGGACGGTGACTTCTTCGTCGGAATCAAGAGGGAGAAGATCGAGGAGTCGACCGTGGCCTTCGAAGAGGTGGGAGACGACGTCAAGGCCATAATCCTCGAGGAGAAGAAGAGGATGTCCGTCGAGACCTTCTTCAGAGAGCTGAGGGATGGAGCGACGGTGGTCGTTCACGACCTTGAACTGTTCCACGTGCCGGAACCGCCCGCGGAGGCGGAGGACGAGGCTGCGCCGGAGGAGACCGCCGGCCTTGAGTCGCCCGCGGCCGGGGAGGGAGTGGAGGAGTCGGACTCCCCCGCTCCTGAAGAGGAAAAAGAAGAGGAGTAGGCTGCTTCTTTTGTCACTGGGCTATTGACAGTCATACAGCCCTTTTATAAAATAGAGCGCGCTGTCCTTGGTGGGTTGGCCGAGTAGGTCGAAGGCGCTCGCCTGCTAAGCGAGTAGGGGGGCCCAAACCTCCCTCGAGGGTTCGAATCCCTCACCCACCGCCATTTTCGAGGTCTTTGCAGATCGCGCAGGGGACCGGAGGAATGTGGCAGCGACGCCCGATACGCGCGCCGGTAGCTCAGATGGATAGAGCGGCGGTCTACGGAACCGCAGGTCACGAGTTCGAATCTTGTCCGGCGCGCCATACTTCAGGGGCATTTCAATCGGAATCCTAAGGGTTCCGATTTTTTTCGGTGTTTTCTATAATCACAAGGGTTTTTCTCTCATTTCAACCCTCTTTGAAAACCCCAAGGAGTAGATAGTGTGAAAGATTGTCCATCAGGCTTTGCGAACGGGCGAGCGAGGGCTAATAAACCCGCCGGTCCGACCGCGTCCCCCGACAGAATCCCTTCGTCCACCGAATGCCGCAAGGCTGTCTGTTCAAGGCGTCTCGCAGTCGTCCTGCTTCTTTTCGTCCTCTATGCGCTCGTCCTCGGTGCCCGGGGATCGGACGCAGCGGCCACCATCAGGAGAGACGAGTTCATCACGCTCCTGTTCAATGCGCGTGGATTTCCCATGCCGGCCGGGGAGAAGTCCGCTGTCAATGCTGCACTGGATTACAACCTGGTCCCCTTGCCCGACGGCAAATTTTCAGATCCGGTCACCCGCCTGGAGGCGATAGTCCATGCCGTCCAAAGCCTTGGACTGCTCTTCGAGCCAATCGCCCTGTCCGGCTGTCCGCTGCCCTTCAAGGACGTTGATTCGCTTCGACCGGAGGAGAGGGGGGCAATCGCGGCGGCCCTGTACATGAGACCGCCCCTGTTGAAAAAGACTGGCTCGAACTTTGAGCCGAACAGGAGGATCACCCCCTCCGAGGGCAAGGAGATAGCGGCTATCGTCGCTCAAGCGGTGAGAGAGCTCCTCCTCACCGTCGACCTCTCTCCGTACAAGGGCATGATCGTACGGATCAGGCGGGAGGGAGTGTGCATGATCGCGCCCAAGTGGAGGGGCGTGGTGAACGGCTTTGATACCAAGGAGGACGCAGAATCGTTCAGGGCGCTCATGGCCGGCTCTGGAGTGGACGCCACAGTGGACAGCTACAACTACGACTGGAGGGTGAGGTCGCAGCTGCTCGACAGGTACGGGGGAATCCGGGCCTTTTTGGACGCGGCGAGGGCTCATGGCAGGGAAGGGGTCGTCTTCTCCAGCATCCCCAGCTGGGAGAAGAGCGACACGCCGCGCTTCTGGACGATGATGATCTTCGACCCGGCGCTATTCGAGATCCGCCCGCTGATTCCAGGGGAGGGGCTGCAGGCGTTGGCGCCTTTAAGCTCCATGTTCCGCAACGGAGCTGTCGCCGCCGTGAACGGGGGGTTCTTCGGAACCTCCGGCAAGGGGAGAGGGAGCCCTATCGGAGCCCTCATGCTGGACGGGGTTCTTGCATCGGCGCCCATCGCGGGCAGAACATGCCTGGGCTGGAACAGGGAGAACAGGGCCGTGTTCGGCGAGCTCGCATGGACCGGCAGGGCCTACTTAAGCGGCGGCTACATGGACCTCAACGGGATAAACAAGCCCTTGAAGGGGGATGGGGCCGTGCTCTTCACCTCTCACTTCGGAAGAGAGACGCCTGTGTCGACGATCCGCACCGCGGAGGCGCTGCTCGACGGAGAGAGGGTGACTGAGGTCCGGACGGCGGGGAGCAATCCCCTGCCCGAGGGAAGAAGCGTGCTGGCGGTCTACGGATCCGCCGCCCGCTTTATCGAGGCCCTCTCCCCCGAGGATACGATATGGACGGTCAATAATTTCAACGACAGCGACCAGTCGTGGATGAGCATGACGAACATCGTCCAGGGCGGGCCCTTTCTGCTGAGCAACGGGGAGGTGCTTACGGAAAGCGAGAACCTCGGCGAGTCCTTCACGCACCGCCGTCACCCGCGCACCGCGGTCGGGCTGACCGGGGAGGGCGAGTGGTTCTTCTTCGTCGGGGATGGCAGAAACGCGCTCCACAGCGTCGGTTTCACCCTTGACGAGCTGGCGAGGGTCCTTAAGAACGCCGGTGCCATGTACGCCTTGAATCTCGACGGAGGAGGCTCCTCGCAGATAATGACAGAGAAGGGCCTCTGGAATGTCCTCTCCGATGGCCTCGAGCGCCCCGTCAGCTACGGGTTGGGGGCATTCATGAGGGAGCCTGTTTTGCACGGATGGTAACAGGTTTCCTTAGCGCTTTTTTCAGGTTCTTGTGGTAGACTAATCGTTACAGCCAAGATGAAAAATCAGGAAGGAGTTGTGCTATTCAGCATGAGAATCAACACGCGTACTATCGGGGTTTCGGCAGTGGTTTGTCTGTTCGTGCTTCTCGTTTCGGGACTGGCGGCGTCGGCCGACATCCAGCCGGTCAACTTCGGTCAGGACCACATCAAAATGCAGTGGTACCTGGTCAACTACGGCTCGGATAACGGGGTTCTGTTCGCGAACGCGAGGAAGTACTACACCAATCCGACGGTCAAGGAGGAGACCATCCAGCTTATCGTCGAGAAGTTCGGGACGGACCAGGAGGTCGCGGACGGACTCTATTTCACCGAGTACGGCTACGTCTACTCCAGCGACGGCAAGTCGTTCGCCGTTACCTATATAAACCACTACGACATGCTCGGGGGGGTCATCAGGTCCACCGAGTACGACGAGTCCTCCCGCGAGTTCATAGGCATGTCCAAGGAGATGATCCCGTTCAAGGCATACCAGTACGCATCGGGAAAGGCGCCCGCGCCCAAGAAATAGCACCCTTGTATGACGCACGTCGGGGCCTGGTTCCTCTCAGGCCCCGGTATGTATGAGATGAAGGAGGTTTTTCAGATGCCTATAGTCAACGTAAAGCTGTTCGAAGGCAGAACCGTGGACGACAAGAGGAGGCTGGCCTCGGAGGTCACGAAGACGATCTGCGGAACACTGTCGGTTCCTCCGGAGAGCGTCAGGATCATTATCGAGGACATGTCGCGAGAGAATTTCTCCGTGGCCGGCGTTCTGGCCGTCGACAAGAAGTAGGTCCCGGTTAGCTCTTGAAAAGACTCTGGCCGGCGCTTAAAAAAGCGTGGGAGTTCTTCGTCCTGTTCCATCACGGCGCCTTCCTGGACAGGCGAATGGCGGTCGTCCGCAAGGAGGCCTTCGACATCAACGACAACCTGATGCTTCTGTTGTTCGGCGACTTCCTGGGTATTCCCAACCCCATCTCCTACTACATGCTGGAGCTGTTGCCCTACGTGGCGGACGACCTGGAGTCCTGGGAGCGCCGCATCATGAACAGGAAGTTCATCCTGGCCGAGAAGGCGGCCCAGTTTGATTTCGACACGTGAGGAGACAGATCAATGAGGCGTTTTTCGTTCTTCGGCGGCAAGGGAGGTACGGGTAAGACCTCCTGCGCCGCCGCGTATGCGTTATCCCTTTCTCGAAGGGGTGTCAGGACCCTGGTGGTCTCAACCGACCCGGCCCATTCACTTGCCGATGCCTTCGGGAGGAGCATAGGCGGCGATTCTGTCCCGCTGGCCGAGAACCTCCGCGGGCTGGAGATAGACCCGGCGGCGGAGGCGAAGAAGTACATGGAACTTGTCCAGGAGAAGACGCTCGACCTGGTCAGCGCCGCCATCGTGGACGAGATAAAGAGGCAGATCGAGATAGCCTACATGTCGCCGGGCGCCGAGGAGGCGGCCATATTCGACAAGTTCGTCGAACTGATGGAGTCCGCCGGAAAGGACTACGACTCCATCGTGTTCGACACCGCGCCGACCGGGCACACCCTTCGCCTGCTCACTCTGCCGGAGATACTCGGTGCATGGATCGACCAGCTGATAGAGAAGCGAAGGAAGGCCATGCACCTGATGAAGATGGCCTCCCGCTACGACTCCAAGCTAGCCGATAGGATCAAGGAGGATCCGATTCTGGACACCCTCACGGCCCGCAAGGAGAAGTTCGAGCTCGCCAGGGACCTCCTGACGGACGCCTCTCTCTCCGCCTTCTTCTTCGTCATGAACGCGGAGAGGCTCTCCATACTGGAGACGGCGCGGGCTGTGGAGATGCTGGAGAGGCACGGCATAGCCATCGGGGGCATAGTGATCAACAAGCTGATACCGCCGGACGCCGGAGCTTTCTTTGACAAGCGCCGCGCTTCGCAGGAGAGTTGCCTGGGCGACATACGCGCTCGCTTCCCCCGGTTCCCGCTGGTGGAGCTCCCTCTGCTGGAGACGGACGTCCAGGGGCTTGAGCAGTTGGACATCATGGTGCCCCTGCTGGGGCCGATCGACGGAGAGGAAGGCTGATGCCGCAGACCCGGCGGTCCGATGAACGCTTCATGCGCCTCGCGCTGGAAGAGGCGCGAGAGGCCGCGGCGCGGGGAGACGTGCCGGTTGGAGCGTTGGTCGTGTCCGAGGGCCGGGTGCTCGCCAGGGCGGGCAACAGGAAGAGCGACGACCCGACCGCTCACGCCGAGATCCTTGCCATACGGGAGGCGGCGGCCTGCCTGGGCGGGTGGAACCTCTCGGGCTGCACCCTTTTCGTCACGGTTGAGCCCTGTCCTATGTGTGCCGGTGCGATAGTGCTGGCGAGGATCGCTCGACTGGTGTTCGGCTGTCCCGACCCGAGGGCCGGGGCGTGCGGCACCCTGTTCGACATAGTCCGCGACGGCCGCCTCAATCACAGGTGTAGGGTCGAGTCCGGAGTCCTGGAGGAGGAGTGTGCGGAGGCCATGGTCGCCTATTTCAGGGAGCGGCGGGCCAAGACATGCTAAAGGCGGTGAAGGAATGAGATCGTTATTCTACGGGCGTCAGTACATCGACGAGGAAGACATCGAAGCGGTTATCTCCGTCATGAGGGGCGACTGGCTGACCCAGGGCCCCTCGGTAAGACAGTTCGAAGAGGCCTTCGCCCGGTACGTCGGCACAGAGCACGCTGTGGCCTTCGCCAACGGAACGGCCGCTCTGCACGGAGCCTATTTCGCCGCGGGCGTCGAGGCGGGCGACGAGGTCCTGACCAGCGCCATGACCTTCGCCGCCACGGGCAACGCGGCCCTCTACCTTGGAGGGGTACCGGTCTTCGGCGATATCGACCCTCGGACTCTCTGTCTCGACCCGAAGGAGGCCGCCGGCAAGGCGACCCCAAGGACAAGTGTGATCGCGCCCGTCAGTTACGCGGGCTTCCCCGTGGACCTCGGCCCCTTCCTCGAGCTCGCCGAGAAGAACGGGGCGGTGGTCGTGGAGGATGCCTGCCACGCTCTTGGAGCGACCAGGAACGGAGTTAGAGTAGGCAAGGAGGCTCACATGACGGCCTTCAGCTTCCACCCGGTCAAGCACATAACGACGGCTGAGGGAGGAATGGTTACGACCGACTCGGAGGAGTTCGCGGTGAGAATGCGCCTCTTCCGCACGCACGGAATAGAAAAGTCGCCGGACAATTTCATGTCGCCCCCCGACGGGCCGTGGGCCACGGAGATGCAGTTCCTCGGCTTCAACTATCGCCTGAGCGACCTGCACGCGGCCCTTGGCGTCAGCCAGATGAAGAAGCTGGAGGGGTTCCTCGCCAGGCGGAGGGAGATAGCGGCGGCGTACGATGAGCGGTTCGAGGGCATTCCGTCCTTGCGGATTCCTCCTCGTACCGAAGGGCACGCCTACCACCTGTACCCGCTTCAGTTCAGCAGGGAAAGCCGCTCGCGAGCATTCGAGGCCCTCGGGAAGATGGGTATACACGGGATGGTTCACTACCCGCCCGTCCCATTGCACCCTTACTACAGGCGGCGCTTCGGTTACAGTCCGGGCGAATTTCCCCGTGCGGAGGAGCTCTACGCCAGGGAGATCAGCATGCCGCTCTTCTACGGTCTTTCCGACGACGACGTACGAAGGGTGGTCGACTCGGTCTGCGCCGTGTGCGACCAGATGTAATCGGGGCTCTTGCGGGCGGATTATCTGGACTTTTCATGATACGGAGTATATACTTCTTAGGGGTAAAAAGAATAGCAAAAAAGTCGAGGAGGTAGTTCGATGTTCTTGAGAAAACGCATAGGGGTTCTTCTGTTAATGGTGTTCATCTTCTCCGTCTTGACGGTCGCGGTCGCTTCCGCGAACGAGAAGATCGGCGTGATAGATTCTCAGAAGATCATATTTCAGCACCCGAAGTTCGAGGGTGTCACAAAGCAGCTGCAGCAGATAAGCTCCCAGAAGGAAAACGAGACGAGGCTGGCGATGGAGAAGGAGCCGGATCAGAATAAGAAGGCCCAGATCTTCAATGCCAAGAGGAGCGAGCTGGCCCAGGAGGAGGCCCGCCTGATGCAGCCGATCTTCCAGGAGGCCCAGGTGGCCGTCAGGACAGTGGCCAGGCTCAAGGGCCTTACCGTCGTCATCGAGCAATCCGCTGTCTACTTCGGAGGCATCGACATCACCGACGACGTCATCCAGGAGCTCAAGAAGAAGGCGGCCGGCAAGTAGACCCACCTCGGCGAAAAGACATCATCGAGTTCAAGGGCCCGCTTCTCCGTTTCTCGGGGATACGGGCCCTTTTCATGGAGGATGAATACCAGATGAAGCTAGTGGTTACGGATATCGACGAGACCTTGTCCATAGGAAACGACATCTCGCCGGAGGTTGTGTCCGCCTGCGAGCGCCTTCGCAAAAATGGCTGGGACATCATGGTGGCGACCGGCAGAATGCTCGCCTCCTCTATGCATCACGTAAGAGCGACGGGGACGGAGTTGCCCGCGATCGTCTACAACGGGGCCAGGGTTATGGATCACAGGACACGCAGGCCCGTCTTCGAGACACCAATGGATCCCGGCCTGGCCCACGAGGTCCTCAAGGCAGGCTGGGACTGCCCAGTCGAGCTTCAGGTGGTAGGCGACGAACTCGCCTTCTGCAGGGAGGATGATCACATAACGGGCAGCTACCTCACCGGGTCCGGAATCACCGTGGAGGCCTCCTGCGAGGCGCCTTTCACTCCTGACCAGGTCTTCCGGGTGCTCTTCTACGGCGAGAGAAAGCACATACTGCCGCTGGAACGGAAGATGAAACACAGTTTCGGAGACAGGGCCGAGATCATGCAGGCGGGCGAGGGATACCTCGACGTGCTGTCCCCGGGAGTGTCCAAGGGGTCGGCTCTGCGGAGGTGGCTGGATTCACTCTCGGAGCGTCCAGAGATCGTCGTAGCCGTGGGTGACCATCATAACGACGTGGAGATGCTGAAGGAGGCCGACCTGGCGGCTGCGCCGCTTGACGCCACTCCCGAGGTGCTCTCCGTTGCGGACATCGTGATGCCCTCGGCCTTTGACGCGGGCTTTGCCCGTCTCGCAGAATGGCTGCTGAGGATGGACGAAGAGCGAATTCCGAGGGCGGCAGGGATGCCTGGGAACAAGCTGTACGTCTGACGCGATGCCGATTCGCACCCCTTTAACTAAGCAACGTCGGATTGACAAAACCGCCTCGTGCTAATACTATCGTTTGGTAACAGGAGTCGACGGTTGCCCGATGGAAGGGGGTGGCTCAGGCTAAGCCGTGATCCAGAAGTCGTCTCGGGCATCCGCATAACAGATCTATCCACTTGAAGGAGGAATGCAGTCTTATGCTCAGGAAAATCGCTTTCACCATTGTAGTATGTGTGCTAGGCGCTCTTCTCTTGGCCGGAGGCGCTGTGGCCGAGGAGAAGGTAATCAAGATCGGCACTCTCTTCCCGCTGACCGGTTCGTCGGCCGTTTCCGGACAGAACTGCCTGAACTCCGTTCTCGCCGCGGCCGAGCTGATCAACGGCGCTTACGAGGATTTCAACGTTCCCCTAGCGGCGAAGGCCGGCCTGCTGGACGGATACAAGATCGAGATAATCAAGGCCGATCACCAGGGCAAGCCCGATGTCGCGAAGTCCGAGGCGGAGCGCCTGTACAACCAGGAGGGCGTCTTCGCCATCATAGGCAGCTATAATAGCGCGGCCACGAAGCCCGCCAGCGCGGTGGCCGAGCGGGCCAAGAAGCTCTTCCTATGCGGGGCGTCCAGCTCCGCCGCGCTCACCGAGAGGGATTACAAGTACTTCTTCCGCCATGCCCCGACCGACGCCATCGAGGCCACCGAGTTCACCGACTACATCACGTACCTCAACGAGGAGAAGGGTGCGGGGATAAAGACCCTCGGCCTCATCTACGAGAACACCGAGTTCGGAAAGCACGCGGCCGACGAGGGCAAGGCGGCGGCGGCGAAGATCGGTCTCGAGGTCGTGGCGGACGTCCCGTTCAACAACGGCGCGACCAACCTCAACAGCGAGGTCCAGACCCTCAAGGCGGCCAATCCGGACGCGGTCTTCGGTGCGGCTCTGGGCGGAGACTACTCACTGTGGGTGCGCACCATGAAGCAGGTCAACTGGCTTCCCAGGATCGCCATCAACTTCTGCACCGGCTACCAGAACCCCGCGGTCCAGAAGGAGCTCGCAGGGGACGGAGACTACTTCATGGGCGGAATGAGCTTCTCACCGGAGCTGGCGAAGGACTTCATGCCCGAGGCCCTGAAGGTGCAGGAGAAATTCTACTTCCCGCTCGCCAACCAGGAGTTTGACAGTGACTCCCTCCAGGAGGCCGTCATGCTGCTGGTCCTGGGCCAGGCCATTGAGATGGCCGGCGAGGTCGACACTGAGAAGGTCCGCGAGATACTTGCGACCGAGACCTTCGAGTCCCCCCTCTCCCTCAGCGGCGAGGTGGCCTTCGAGCCGGGCGGCCAGAACATCAAGGCCCTCAGCGTCATCACGCAGATCAAGGACCTTCAGTACAACACCATCTATCCGGAGAAGTTCCAGAACTCCGATCCAATATTCCCGATGACCCCCTGGGACGAGAGGGACTAGGCAGAATATTATCTGAATTGCACTGTTTCGAGGGGGCGGCATTTTGCCTCCCCCTTTTTTCAGGAGGTTGAGCGGATTATGAGCAGTTTTCTTCAGGTCCTTCTGGATGGCCTTCTCAACGGCCTTGTCTATGCGCTTGTCGCCGCGGGACTGAGTATGATATGGGGAGTTATGGACGTAATAAACTTCGCACACGGGGAGTTCCTGATGGTCGGGATGTACGTCAGCTACTGGATAGGCTTCTTTCTGAACGTGGACCCCCTCTTTTCCTGGATCGCGGCGGGTGTCTTCCTGTTTATCATGGGGGCGGCGACCTACAGGCTGATAATCAGGAACAGCCTCGGGAAGTCCGCCATGGCGCCTCTGCTTGCCACTTTCGGGCTCTCGATGGTTCTGAAAAACTTCTGCATGAACCGCTTCACCCCGAACTTCAGGCTGCTGTCCGGGACCATAATGGAGGGCAAGACCATCTCCCTGGGCGGCGCCATACTTTCCGTGCCTCAACTTGTGACCGCTGCCTTCGCTCTTGTCGTCCTAGCCTGCCTCTACTGGATGCTGAAGAAGACCAGGCTTGGATGGGCGATACAGGCAACAGCGATGGACAGCGAGGCGGCGGAGTTAATGGGTATCAGAACCGAGCATATCTATCTCATGGTATTCGGGATCGGCGGCGCCTGCGTCGGAATAACAGGGGGCATGATGACCTCATACCTTGCCGTCTACCCTGAGGTCGGGTCTCTGTTCAGCCTGATCGCGTTCGTCGTCGTCGCGCTCGGAGGTTTTGGAAGCATCCCGGGCGCCCTGCTGGCGGCGTTAATAATCGGGCTGGTGGAGTCCTTCACGGGCTTCTACATTGCCGCCGTGGTGAAGTACGCGGCGGTCTTCGCCGTCTACCTGGCGGTCATACTGGTTCGCCCGAGAGGGCTGTTCGGGTGGTGAGCGTGCATGAATACTAAAAAACTATCGGATAGACTATGGTACGCTCTTCTCGCTGGCGCGGTCGTCCTCCCGTTCATACCGGGCGGCGTGGAGAACACATTTCACGGTCACGTTCTGACGATGGTACTGCTCTATGCGGCCATGGCCCAGGCCTGGAACATCATCAGCGGCTACTGCGGGCAGACCTCCTTCGGACATGCCGTATTCTTTGGAATAGGCGCCTACGGTGCGGCGATGGCCGTGGTCCAGTACAACTCCCTGCCCTGGTTCGGCGCTCCCGTCGGGGCGCTGCTGGCCGCGGTGGTTTCGATACCGATCAGCGCTCCATGTTTCCGCCTGAAGGGGCACTACTTCGCCATAGCCACCTTCGCCATCGTCGAGATATTCAACAGGCTCTTCATGATCTGGAACTGGGTGGGTGGCGCGATAGGGCTCGACTACCCGATACTGGAGGACGGTTGGAGGAACTTCTCCTGGTCCTCCGACAAGACGGGCTACTACTTCGGGGCGCTCTTCCTCTTCGCGCTGATATTCGGCGTAGTGCGCTGGATCGACTCCCACAGGATGGGCTACTACCTTAGGGCGGTGCGAGAGGGACAGGAGACCGCCGAGTCGCTCGGGGTCAACAGCTCCGTGGTGAAACTGTCGGCCATGGCTCTGTCCGCCGGACTCGCGGGCCTCTGCGGCGCATTCTTCGCACAGTACAACTACAGGGTCGATCCTCCGATGGTGATGTCGCTTGACATGTCGATGAAGTTCGTGCTGATCACCATCCTCGGCGGACTGGGGACCTTCTGGGGGCCGCTTCTCGGGGCCGCGGTTCTGATACCGCTGCAGGAGTACACACGGGCCTACCTGACCCACCTTGGGTCCGGCATCGACCTGATAGTATTCGGGTTGATAATCATCGTCACGATGATCCGACAGCCTACGGGTATCATGGGGCTTATCCGCCGATTGGCGCCTCGCGAAGAGGATCCTTCCGCAAAGGGAGGTGACCTGTGATGGCCATACTGACAGTCAAAAACCTGACGAAGACCTTCGGTGCCCTCGTCGCCAACAACGACGTCTCGTTCGACGTGGAGAGGGGCTCGATAGTCGGCCTCATAGGACCCAACGGAGCGGGCAAGACCACTCTGTTCAATTGCGTGGCCGGTATGTACAGGCCGACATCGGGGAGGGTTTTCTTCGAGGACAGGGATATCACCAACCTGCCCTCGTGGAGGATCGCCAGGCTAGGGGTGGCAAGGACCTTCCAGGTGGTCCGTCCCCTGAGGGAGATGACCGTGATGGAGAATATCCTCGTGGGGGCCTACATGCGCACCGGCAATCCCGAAGAGGCCGCCTCCATAGCGGAAAGGTGCCTTGACATGAGCCTCTTGTCTCCCTATAAGAACCGCCGGGCAGGCGGGCTGACCATAGGGAACAAGAAGAGGCTCGAGGTCGCGCGTGCTCTGGCCACCGGTCCGAGGCTGATCCTGCTGGACGAGGCCGCCGCGGGACTGACCTCCAGCGAGACCAGGGAGATGGTGGAGCTGATCCAGAGGATGAAGGACGATGGCATCACCGTGCTCATGGTGGAGCACATAATGGAGGCTATAATGCCGATCGCCGACAAGCTCGTCGTGCTGAACGGGGGGGAGAAGATAAGCGAGGACGCCCCGGAGGCGGTGGTCAAGGACCCCGAGGTGATCAGGGCCTATTTCGGAGAGAAATACAGCAAAAGACTGCAGAGGGATTCGAAGGGAGTTGATAGCGATGGCCGCGATGCTCGAGGTTAAAGATATCCACTGCGGCTACGACGGCGCTCCCGTCATACGCGGCCTATCCCTGGAGGTGAACAAGGGGGAGATCGTGGCTATAATCGGCGCGAACGGCGCGGGAAAATCGACCACCATGCGCGCCGTGTGCGGGCTTATGCATCCGACACGAGGCCAGATCCTGTTCGAGGGAGAGGACATCACCAGGGCTCCCGCGTCGTCCAATGTCCGAAAGGGGCTGTCCTACATACCGGAGGGGAGAAGGCTCTTCCCCAAGCTCACAGTCAAGGAGAACCTCGAGCTCGGCGCCTTCATCCACGACGACCGGGCACTGATCGAGGAGAGGCTTGAGGAGATGTTCAAGCTCTTCCCCAGGCTGAAGGACAGGAGTGCCCAGACGGCCGAGACCCTGAGCGGCGGGGAGCAGCAGATGTGCGCCATAGCCAGGGGCCTCATGTCGGGACCCAAGCTCATAATGCTGGACGAGCTGTCGCTCGGCCTGATGCCGAGCCTGGTTGAGAGGGTCTTCGAGACGGTGGTCCTGATCAACGAGAGGGGCATCACGGTGCTGCTGGTGGAGCAGATGGTCCAGGAGGCGCTGGAGATAGCGGACAGGGGTTACGTTCTGCAGACGGGCAGACTGGTCCAGTCGGGCACGGCAAGGGAACTGCTCGACTCCGACGAGGTCAAGAGGGCTTACATGGGCATGTAGTCCCGGTCTAAGCAAACGATTCACAGACCGCCGCCGCAAGCTGGAACAGGCGGCGGTTTTCTATTTTTACAAGGTCTTTTCGTGACTAAACAAGCGGTACTGTTGTATCATATACTGCGCGAACAAAAACATTAGAGGAGGGATCGTCCGTGCCGGAGATAACAAAGTGGACGCTGGTTCAGCTGGCTTTCCCCGATGATTGCAATGTGATACTGGGTCAAAGCCACTTCATCAAGACAGTGGAGGATCTGTTCGAGGCCCTTGTGACCTCCTCGCCGACCCTCAAGTTCGGCCTGGCCTTCTGCGAGGCGTCTGGAGACTGTCTCATTCGCCATGACGGCAACGACGAGGAGCTGACGAGGGTGGCGGTGGACAACATGAAGGAGGTCGCGGCGGGGCACGTGTTCATCGTGGTGCTTCGCGACGGCTATCCTATAAACGTCCTAAACCGCATTAAGGACTGCCAGGAGGTCTGCCGGATCTTCGCCGCGACCGCCAACCCGATCCAGGCCATCGTGTGTGAGAGCGAACAGGGCAGAGGTGTCGCGGGGGTCATAGACGGCTTCCCTCCGAAAGGAGTCGAGTCTGAGAGCGACATCGAGGGCAGAAAGACCCTTCTGCGACGTATAATCGGATACAAGCGCTGATGATGGGGAGATTCGCTTGTTTCACGGACAGGAGGCGCAGGCCTTGAGCGACTCATGGGTGCGTCATATTTTCGCTCGCAAGGCGTTTAAAAGCTGTGTGATCGTGGCGACGGCCCTCTTTCTGTTCTCTTTCTTCGCCCTTCCCGCCCTCTGCGACCCGGGTGATATGATAATTGGGGTCGAGGATGGCTGGATCTGGCAGGTGGTGCTGCTGCCGCCGGACGAGGGATGGGAGAGCGACTCGGGGCGTTCGGCCCTGGCAGCCGTCAGGCTGGCTGAATGGGAGGTCATGGACAGCGCGGACGGGGTGAGCGGCCGCGACATCAGGTTTCACCAAGAGCCGCCGGTCGACGTGGAGACGGCCGCCGAGCGTGTGGCGGAGTGGAGGGAACGGAGCATCTCCGCCGTGCTCTCCTTCTCGCGGGGTGATGATATCGAGATCCTGCGTCCATTTCTCTCCGGCGCCGGGCCGATCCTGCTCTCCGCATATGGAGAGAGCGCGAACATCTACGACGAGGAGGGCGTGCCGGACCCGATGATATTCGCGCTTGACCTCTTCCGCGACTTTCGGGTCTCGGCCTTCGCGGCCTACGCCTCGGAGGTGCTTAAGGCAGGCGATGTAGTCGCATTGATGGCGGACAGGCTTGATCCGATGCTGGAGAGTTACTCCAGGCACCTCGGGGATATGCTGTCCGACAGCGGGTTTGTCTCCGAGCGCTTCTGGATACCCGGAGGAGGCATGGACTCGTTCCGGATGATAGAGTCCGAGGCCGTCTCGTCCGGCGCGGACGTCATGGTGACTTGGGCCGGCTCTATGGTCGTCCGCGATGTCTGGAGGGCTGCAAGACGGATGTCCAAAGGCTTCGAGATCTGGTACGGGGGCGCTCCGCATCGCATCCTTCTGCCCTTCGACGGAGTCCTCGTGGCCGACCAGGACTATCCAGTGAGGGCGGATGAGACGTTGAGCGGGCTCAGGAAGGAGATTCGGCGGCGGTTGAATATCGTGATAAAGGACGACGCCGCGGCGGGCAGGGCCTATGTCACGTGCGAATGGCTCTTCGACGCCTTCAGGCGCGCAGCCTCCCCTGTTCCCTCGGTCCTGGCCGGAGTCATGCCCGAGGTCGCGGGCCTGTTCCTCGGCACTCAGAGGATCTCCGTCAACCCCGCCACCCATCGCCCCTTAGAGAGGCGAGTTGCCTTCATGACAGTGGTGGAAAGGTCGTTCCATCCAGTGAGTACCCTGACTATCCGGGGGCCGGACTACCTGCCGTGAACAGCCCCCTCGATTCTTTCATGCTCCAGACAATGACAGAGGAAGGAGTATTACTATGATATTGCGTGAAATTGCTTCACTGATACGAGCGGAGGTGCTTACCGGCGAGGAGCTTCTGGACACGCTCGACATAGAGTGCGCATACGGCGCGGATCTGATGAGCGATGTGCTGGCGTTCGCTCGTCCCGGCTCGCTTCTGCTCACCGGGCTGACAAACATTCAAATTGTGAGAACGGCTCAGATGCTGGACCTTCCTTCGGTGGTCTTCGTCCGGGGTAAAAAACCCCAGGAGCCTGCGTTAAAGCTGGCCACTCAGATAAAGATGCCACTAATGCTGTGCCAGATGAGCATGTTCGAGTCCTGCGGTATTCTCTTCCAAAAGGGAATCTTACCCTGTCATATTCCGAACAGAGGGGTGTGACACGTGGGGCAGGAACCGTATGTCGAGGAGTACGCCATCCAGGCGGGAGATTTTTTTGCGATAGGAGAGGCGTCTACCAAGTTCAAAACGACACTTAAAATGCTTGGAATCCCCTCGGACCTCGTGCGCAGAGCCTCTGTAATAGCATACGAGGCCGAGATGAACGCCCTGATACATGGCGGAGGAGGGCTTTTACGCCTGACCGTGAACGATGATCGCCTCCTGATTGAAGCGTCGGATTCAGGTCCTGGCATTCCAGACGTGCAGCTGGCGATGCAGGAGGGGTACTCCACCGCCACGGACGAGATAAGAGAGCTGGGCTTCGGGGCGGGAATGGGACTGCCGAATATTCAGAGGAACGCCGATGCGATGGAGATCGACACGGAGGTGGGAAAGGGGACCAAGCTCAAAGCCACGGTGGTCTTCAAGCGATCCTGATTGAACCATGGCTTGAGGCCCCTTACAGTAAAGGAGTGTGTACTTTATGTCCGGAGGAATTAAAATTACCGAATCCCGGTGCCGCGGATGCGCAAACTGTATAAGGTCATGTCCCACGGAGGCTCTCCGAGTGATTGACGGGGTCGTCAAGCTCATTCCGAATCTGTGCATAGACTGCGGAGAGTGCATCCGCAGCTGCAAGGACAAGGCGATAACTGTCAACGACGACGAGTGGGATCTCATCAAGAACAGGGAGGGCCTGGTGCTGATGGCGGACCCGGCCTTCTACGTGCAGGCGGGTGCCTACTCGCGTCCGCGCCTGATGATGGAGGCGCTGGAGCTGCACGGCTACCAGGACCTGTCGGAATGGGCATCGCTCGCATTCGACGTTTCCGCATTCGCCTCCGTTAAGATCATCCAGGAGGGGGGCGACAACCTCCCCTATATATCCACCTACTGTCCAGCTGTCATAAGGCTTATCCAGATGAACTACCCCGAGCTGGTCGGACGAATCCTTCCCGTGGAGTCGCCTCTCGAGACGGCTGTCGCCATGTGGCGCGAGGAGACGGGCGCCAAGGAGAACGTCACGTTGGTCTCCCCCTGCCCCGCCAAGGCGACCCTGGTGCGCAACCCGGTTGGCAGAAAGCGCAGCTCGCTTGAATACGTGGTAAGTGTGCGCACCGTGATACGAGACATGCTGGCCTGCAGCGTAAAGGTCACGGGCGCAAAGGCCAGGCCGGGCAGCGGCAGATGGCTTCTGTGGTCGACCTCCGGAGGCGAGTCGAAGCACATCTCCTCCTTTTTCGACAAGGGGTTCACCTCCATCTCCGTCTCCGGCCTGAAGAATACGCAGGATCTGCTCAACGAGCTGGAGCTCGGGCGCCTTGCGGGCGTGGACTTCATCGAGTGCAGGGCATGCGATCTAGGCTGCTTCGGAGGGACCGGCACCTACGAGTCGCGCTTCCTGTCGCAGCTGCGCCTCGATACCGTCGATGCGGAGTGGATGCCGACGAGCGAGGAGATGGAAAGGATCCGCGCCTGGCACGAGAAGGGCGTCTGGAGACTCACGGCTCCCATCGTGGCCAAAGAGCGCCTTCCCCTGTCCAAGGACATCAAGGAGGCAATGGCTAAGCTGAGGGAGATGGACGCGATATACGCCGACCTACCGCACATCGACTGCGGCGCATGCGGCCGCCCTTCGTGCAGGGCCCTGGCGGAGGACATCGTAAGGGGATATGGAGATGTCTCGGACTGCGTGTTCAAGATGCGCGAGAGGATTACGCAGCTCAGCGAGGAGATCCAGTCTCTCTCCTCGAAGCTGCCGCACACCCTTCATCCTGGAAGAAAACGGAGGAAATAATCTTGAAGACAAGGGACGTGCTTGAGACGACCGAGGCGGAAGTCTTCGTTGAGGGGGACCTCGACAGGGAGCTCAAGGGCGCGATATCGGGCGACCTTCTCAGCTTCATAATGGCCGAGGCCCAGGAGGGATGGCTGTGGATAACGATACACACCCACATCAACGCCGCCGCGGTCGCTGTGCTGAAGGAGGTCCCGTTCATCCTGGCGACCTCGGGGAGGACGCCGGACAAGGCATTGACCGAACGATGCGCCACGGAGGGGATAACACTTGCAGTGACCGGTTTCTCATCGTATGACGCCGCAGGGGTGCTTTGGGAGGCCGGCCTGAAAAGACCGTCATGAGCTTTTTGCCCTACTGGGTCGATCTTCATCTTCACACGGTGCTGTCCCCCTGCGGCGAACTCGAGATGGGAGCGCCGGAGATAGTCGCTGCGTACCGCGATGCCGGTATCTCCCTCTGCGCCGTGACGGACCACAACGATATAGCCAACGCCCCCGCGATACGGGAGGCAGCAGCGGGCGACCCGGTGGTGATAACCGGAATCGAGGTGCAGTCCGTCGAGGACATACACGTGGTCGTCCTGTTCCCGGACGACTCGGTCGCAAAAAGCTATAGGGAGTGGCTGTGGCGGGAGATGCCGCAGATAGAAAACGACCCGGACGTCTTCGGGTATCAGCTGGTGATAGATCGGGACAACAACATACTCGACGAGCGGGAGACCCTGCTGGTCCAAGGCTCGGGCTACTCGGTCGACGACGTCGCTCTCGAGGCGTGCGAGAGGGGGGCGCTGGTGATACTGGCTCACCTGGACCGCCCCTCCTTCTCCTACGAGGCCGTGCTTGGAAGGGTGCCGGACGACTTCCCCTGCCACGCACTGGAGCTGTCGCCCGCCGTCTCACACGCCGCCTTCGAGGAATATTGGAAAGAGAGGTATCCCGACAGGCTCTTCATCCGCTCCTCGGACTCCCACCGTCTTTCCACCATTTCGAAGGACAGGTGTACCGTGATGATGCTTCAGGCGCCCTCCTTCGCAGAGGTCGAGCTGGCGCTCAAGGGGCTCGAGGGCAGGGAAGTCCTCTGTCCCTGGGTCGGGGCGCCGTGACGGCGCTCAAGCTCGGCCCATACGTCCCTCGGGGTCAAGCCGGTCGCCATCAGGGCGACCATCAGGTGGTAGACCAGGTCCGCAGCCTCGAGGACTGTCTCCCCTGCGTCTTGGCAGGCCACCGCCAGCGCCGTCTCGACCCCTTCCTCGCCCACCTTCTGGGCCACCCGCCTGGTGCCGCCAGACAGGAGCCTCGCGGTGTAGCTCTCGGACGGATCGCTGCTCTTTCGCTCCTCCAGGAATCGCCATAGGACGCCGGGGAAGGTTCCCCTGCCCTCGCACTGAGGCGTTAGCAGCCTGAAGAAACAGGATCGCTCCCCCGTGTGACAGGCAGGGCCCGCAGGCTCGACGAGGGCCAGGAGCGAATCCCCGTCGCAGTCCGCCCGCAGCTCGACCAGTCGCAGCCTGTTCCCGCTCGTCTCTCCCTTGACCCACAGCTCGCTCCTCGACCTGCTCCAGAAGGTCATGTCCCCGGTGGCCTCGGTCGCCTCCAGGGACTCGCGGTTGGCCCACGCCATCATCAGGACCTCTCCTGACAGCACGTCCTGGACGATGACGGGGATGAGCCCTCGCGAGTCGAAGTTCAACCGGACAATGTCCATGCCCATCACGAGGCCTCGCGGGCAGAGCGAACAGGTACACCATGCCTGGCCAGGTACCCTTTCAGCTCGCCTATGCGTATATCTCCGAAATGAAATACCGAGGCGGCCAGAGCTCCGTCGCACCCCGCGAGAAATGCATCGAGGAAGTGCTCCATGCGTCCCGCTCCCCCCGACGCGATTATAGGTGCGGGCACCGACGATACCGCCTTCGATAGCAGGTCGAGGTCGTATCCGTTTTTATCCCCGTCCCGGTCGATCGATGTCAGCAGTATCTCGCCACAGCCGAGCCTGACTCCCTCCCTCATCCACTCGAACGCATCCAATCCGGTCGAGAAGCCGCCGCCCCCGGTAAAGACCTCCCAGCCTCCGGATTCGTTCCTCCTCACATCGACCGCAAGGACCACCGATCCCCTGCCGAGAGCCTCGACGCACTCGCCTATCAGGCCAGGCCTTTTGACCGCCGCACTGTTTATCGAGATCCTTCTCGCACCGAGCGAGACCAACTCCTGCGCCTCCTCGGCCGACGAGATGCCTCCTCCGATTACGAGAGGAATGGAGGCGATCCTCGATACCTCTGATATCCAGCTCCTCCTCCGGCCGCGGTCTTCACCGCCAGCGGAGATGTCAAGCACCACAAGCTCGTCCGCCCCCTCCTCCATGTAGAGCCTCGCCATCTCCACCGGGTCGCCGGCGTAGCGCATTCCCTCGAAGCAGACGCCTTTGACGGTCCTTCCGTCGAGGACGTCAAGGCATGGGATGATGCGGCGTCCTTTCACAAACGAGCCTCCTCGAGGGCGGATGATAGAGATATCCTCCCCTCGTAAAGGGTTTTCCCGAGCACGACCCCGGAAAGCCCGGCATTCTTCAGGACCCGAAGGTCGTCGATGGAGGAGACGCCCCCGGCCGCGATTATCTCTATGTCGGGATAGTCGGCCTTCAACCCTCGGTACAGTTCGACGTCAGGTCCGCTTTCCGTGCCATCCTTGTGGACCGCGGTTATTAGGAACAGACGAAACCCGATGATCCTCAGACGCTCTATCAGAGCCTTTGGGGGAATGCCTCCCTTCTCCTTCCACCCGGAGATCACAGTCTCCCCGTCACGGATGTCCACCGCGGGTATCACCTTGTCCCCATAGTAGTCGAAAAGCCTGTCGGCCAGGAAGCGATCCTTGACCAGGATGCTCCCTATGTAGATCCTGTCCGCTCCCGCGGCGAATGCGGCGGCGATGTTCTCCTCCGACCTGAGTCCTCCGCCGTACTGGACCTTCAGCCCCTTCTCCTTTATGCGCTCGATTAGGTGGAGGTGCCGCGGTGCTCCCTCGTCGGCCCCCTGCAGGTCGATCAGGTGAATCCAACTGGAGCCGGCCTCCAGGAAGCCCGCAGCCGTCTCCTCTATCTTGACCGGGTACACGGTCCTTGCCTTGAAATCCCCCCTTTGCAGCCTTACGACCTCTCCTTCGTACAGATCCATGGCGGGAAACACCATCATTTCAATCGCGCCTCCTTTCCTTGGAACGCGGAATCCATCTCGCCCGGAGGTCCGAATTCAGACCAGGGCCCCCTTTGTACTCTGTAGCTCGTCGGCCGGGAAGAGCGCCTGTCTGAACGCTCGTCCAGCGCCCTTGAACAGCGCTTCCGCGAGGTGGTGCGAGTTGTCGCAGGCCAGTGTCCGGGCGTGAAGCGTGATGCGCCCCTCCCTGCATACCGCGCGCCAGAACTCAGGCAACAGCTCAAGGTCGAAATCTCCGCACCTTGGAGACGGGAAACCGCCGTCCCACTCGAACTGCCCCCTGCCGCTGAAATCCACGGCGACAAGGACAAGAGATCCGTCCATCGGCATTGCGCACCAGCCGTACCTTTGAATGACACGTCCCTCCAGCTCGCTAGCGAAGGACCTGCCCATCATGATGCCAATGTCCTCGGTCAGATGGTGGTAATCGACCTCCACGTCCCCGCAGGCGTCTATCACCAGCCCGATCTTCGCGTGGAAGGCGAACAGCTCCAGCATGTGAGCCAAAAAACCGCACTGAAAGTCCAGATCTATCGCGGAATCGTCCAGATCCAGCGCGAGGACCACGGACGTCTCTCTTGTATTCCTCCTGAACTCCATAGGCTGCCTCCTCTCCGACCGCTACGATCGTCAAATACCGACGGCGGGTCTCTCTCTGATGCAGACTTCCTCGATCGCGTCGCTTATCCTGACGATCTCGGCCCTCCTGAGGGTCGCGCTCCTCCTCCCGGCCACCAGCCTCATTGATACCTCGGCTACGAACTCAAACTCCTGCAGTCCGTTGGCTCTCAAAGTACTTCCAGTCTGTACTATGTCGAGGATGCAGTCGCTGAGCCCGAGGCTCGGCGCCAGCTCGATGGAGCCGTTTAGGCATATCACGTCCACCTGCACTCCCTTCCTGGAGAAGTGCGCATCCGCGATGCGGGGGTATTTGGTCGCGACTCTGAGCCCCATCAGCTCCGATCGGTGTCCGCTGAACCTGGGGGCCTGCTGGGCTGGTCCCGCGACTACGATCCTGCACCTGCTCCTGCCCGTGTCGAGTATCTCGACCAGGGGAAGCGAACTCTCCTGCAGGACGTCCCCCCCGGCGAACCCAAGGTCGGCCGCGCCCCGACTGACATAGAGCGGTACGTCCGAGGGCTTGGCGAGTATATAGCGAAAGCCTCCCTCCTCCAGTACCAGCCTGCGTCCCGTCGATGCCAGGCTGGTCGTTGGCAGGCCCGCCGACGCCAGCAGATCGGCGGCCTCCGGGAAGCTCCGCCCCGTTGGAAGTGCGACAGTCAGCAATTATTTTAACTCTCCTTTCCAGAATTTGCACGGTTTAGTCCGATTTTTATCCAGTTCTATCTTCGATCCACTTGAAAGATCGATCCAATATGAACACTTTTTCGCCCGGGCTTGCTCAATGGACGAACTCCTGTCCTCGCTCCAATTCATCTCGATTCTTCCTCCCGCCATCGCCAGGCGTTCGGCCCTTTCGAGGGCCTCGCCCGGTCGAAGGCCGGCGAACCACGCCATGGCGGCAGGGGCTTGAGACTTGAAGCGCGACAGCTCTGCCATACGCTGAAGATCGAGCCCGAAGCCCGTAGCCTGACCATCGATCCCGCATAAAGACAGAAGCCTGTCGTAGCGACCTCCGCCTCCGATCGGCCGACCGCTGCTCTCCGAGTAGACCTCGAAGAGCGGGCCGCTGTAGTATCCGAGCTCGCGCACCAGAGACAGGTCAATCGTGATCCTCTCGCCGTACCCCAGGGACTTCAGAGTGGAGAGGATGCTCCTGAGTGGCAGAAGGGGCTCATCGTTGCCGAGGAGCCTTGATGCCTCGTCCAGAGCCCCTTCGTCCCCCTGCAGATCGGGGATCCTCTCCAGCACGGCCCTCCGGGAGTTAGAGAGTCCGCTATTGCCGACGACCCTGCGGTACTCCACAAGCGACCTCCTGCCGAGTGCCTCGACTAGATGTCTCGAAGTATCATCGTCCAGCCCCCTGGTGGCCCCGGCAAGAAAAGATGCGTCGCCCAGGACCAGGACGCTCCGGCCCAGCCCGATTTCCTCCAGGAAGCGCATCAGCAGAAAGAGCACTTCCGCGTCGGCGCCGGGCCACTCGCCTCCCACCAGCTCCCCGCCGATCTGAAACGACTCGATCGATCCCCCGCTCTGTTCTGCCTGCACGTAGACCCTTTCGGAGTAGCAGATGCGCAGAGGCCTGTCGCCGGGGGAGTGGTGCGACGCCAGGTGCGACACAGCCGCGAGAGTGATGTCCCCTCTCAGGCAGCACGGCTCCCCGAAAGGAGAGGAGAGGGCGACAAGTCTGCGTCGAAAAGGCGAGGGCAGGCGCTCCCAAGCGGACTCCATGAGCTGCATCCCGGACGGCAGAAAAGGCGTGTAGCCCCACCCGCCGAATAGAGAGTGAAAGGCGTTCCTGCACTCCTCCATGGCGAATGCCAGGTCGCCTCCTATATTTGCGCATCCTTTGGGTAGTCTGTTCACACGCCCTCGCTCCTTTCCAACCCTGTTCGCTTTAACCAAATGACATGCTAGCATAGTGTTTCGGCCCTCGGCATGATATCATTCTATTGCGCACGTGTAAAGGTCTCTCGACAGAAGGACGGGAGAGATATACACTTTGTGCGGGAGGCTGTTGCATGGCTAAGAGAGAGGCTGCAAGGTACTTCTGTTCCGTTTGCGGCGCGTCCTCCGCCTCCTGGGCGGGGCGATGCCCTTCGTGCGGAGAGTGGGGTACGCTGGAGAAAGGAGTCGCCGAGGCGTCCGACGGCTCGCGCGCTGCAGGGAGCGTTGTCGCCAGGCGAATCAGGGCGACTGACGCTGTCCCTCGGTCGCGTGTCTCGTCGGGCTTCGACGACTTGGACCGGGTGCTTGGCGGCGGCTTCGTCCCCGGGGGGGTCTACCTCCTGGGGGGGCAGCCCGGCATAGGAAAATCGACCCTGCTTCTGCAGACCTGCGGAAAGATGACCGAGCGGGGCGCCCCTGCGCTCTACATCTCCGGGGAGGAGTCCGAGGCGCAGATAGCGATGCGCGCCAAGCGCCTGGAGGTACTATCGGACGACCTCATCCTGGTCTGCACCGGCGGTATTGCCGGCGCTCTCGAGGCTCTGCCGGGAATGAGCTTCATGGTGGTCGACAGTGTGCAGGCCATGAGCGTGGAGGGGGAGAGCGGCTGGCCGGGGAGCCCCGCGCAGGTGCGAGCCGTGGCGCAGATGTGCATATCCGCGGCGAAAGACCTCGGGATCCCGGCCGTGCTGGTTGGCCACATCACGAAGGAGGGGCGCATAGCGGGCCCCATGCTGCTTGAGCACATGGTGGACGCGGTGCTCTCCTTCTCGGGGGAGGACTACTCCCCCTACAGGATGCTGCGGGCGGTGAAGAACAGGTATGGCAGCACGGAGGAGCTCGGCGTATTCGAGATGAGCGAATCGGGGCTCGCCCCCGTGCAGGACGTGAGCGGGCTCTACTGGAACAGGTCGCCCGAGACCGTCCCCGGAGTTGCGATGACCGTCGCGGTGGAGGGTAGCCTTCCGCTGATCGCGGAGATCCAGTCCTTGGCCGTTGCCACTGCCTTTCCGTATCCCAAGCGCACGGGAAGAGGTGTGGACGTCAACAAGATGCAGCTCTTCTCGGCCGTTTTGGAGAAGCGCTGCGGGGTGGGCTGTTCCCTGTTCGACATATACGTCAACATAGCCGGGGGGCTTCAGCTGAGGGAGCCGGCGGCCGACCTCGCGATCTGTGCGGCGCTGGCATCTTCGGTCCGCGACGAGCCCCTTCCCGCCGACTGCGTCTTTTTAGGAGAAGTTGGACTGGCGGGAGAGGTTCGCCCGGTGGTCAGGCTGGGCCGCAGGCTGCAGGAGGCGGCCAGGCTCGGCTTCAAAAAAGCGGTGATAAGCTCTCGCGAGAGGGAGTCGGGGAGGAAGCCTCCCCTCGAGACGATCCGTGCCTCTACCCTCAAAGAGGCTCTTAAGGCGGTGATTGGATGAGAAAGTATTTCATGCTGGTCGTGCTCCTGCTGCTCGCCTCGGGGCTCGGCGCCTCGCCCGCCCTTTCGGGGGAGAGGGGAGCGGTGTTCACCGCGCCGCTTGAGGGCACGGTCGGAGTGTCGATGGAGGTCTTCGCCGCCGGGGTTTTGGCGCGCGCGGCGGAAGAGGGGGCCGGACTGTTGGTCTTCACCATGGATACGCCGGGTGGCTTGGTAAGCTCGATGAGGGCCATGACCGCGGCGATACTCGACTCCCCCGTCCCTGTGGTTGTCTGGGTGTCCCCGGAGGGTGCGAGGGCGGCGTCGGCGGGCGCCTTCATTCTTCAGGCGGCGCACATCGCGGCGATGGCCCCCGGCACCAACGTCGGGGCGGCCCAACCGGTCATGGCCTCGGGTCAGGACGCCCCCGAGGAGGACATGAAGAAGAAGATAACCAACGATCTTGCCGCGCACATGAGGTCCCTCTCCCAGCTCAGAAGGCGAAACCCGGACCTGGCCGAGCGCATGGTCACGAACAGCGTCTCCCTCACGGCGGAGGAGGCTCTGGCCGGAGGGCTGACCGACCTCGTCGCGCCTAGCCTGGAGTCGCTGCTTACCGCGGTGAACGGCAGGAGCGTGCTGATGAAGGGGGAGGAGAGGGTTGTGTCGTTCGACCCGTCCCTCGTAGTGGAGCTCTCCATGTCCCCCCGCGAGAGGGTGCTTCAGTTTATCTCCAGCCCGGACATAGCCTACATGCTGCTGTCGGCCGGTATCCTGATGATAGTGCTGGAGGTGCTGTCGCCGGGTGGCTTCGTGCTCGGTACGGCAGGTGCCGTGATGGTCCTTTTGGGCGCTTTCGGCCTCAGGATGCTGCCCTTCAACTGGGCGGGAGTTGTGCTCCTGGTCGCGGGCATCGGAGTGCTCGTACTGGACCTGATGGTCGGAGGCATGGGCGTCCTAAGCCTGTTCGGACTGGCGTCGCTGGTCACGGGCGGGCTGATCCTGTTCAGAGCACCGGGAGGTGAGCTGTTGAACGTGTCGATGAGCGTAATTGGCGGCATGAGCCTCGCCTTCGGTATCTTCTTCATAGGGGCGCTCTTCCTCGTGGTTCGCTCGCACGGGAGGAGGCCGGTCTCAGGTGTGGAGGGAATGATAGGCAGGAGGGCGGTCGTTGTGGAGGAGCTTGACCCCGACGGGATGGTCAGCTGCCATGGAGAGATGTGGAGGGCGAGGGGCGTCGGAGGCGCTGTCTTCGCAAGGGGAGAGGAAGTAGTCGTGTCGGATATGGAAGGGTTCACGCTGCTGGTTCGTGATTCCGCCCGGGATCGAACGCCAGAAGCGTATATCGAGTCTGTCAAGGAGGTTTGATCGACATGTTTGACCTTTTGGATCTGCTGTTCAGCCTGGGGACGTCGTTCGGGTTTCTGCTTATCCTGGTTTTCCTCCTTACGTCCGCGATCAAGATCGTCCCCGAGTATCAGCGACTGGTGGTCTTCAGGCTCGGGCGCCTGGTCGGCGCCAAGGGGCCGGGAATGGTGCTGGTGATACCCGTCATCGACAGGATCGTCAGGGTGGACATGCGCGTTGTCACTCTGGACGTGCCGGTGCAGGAGGTAATAACCAGGGACAACGTGCCGATAAAGGTGAACGCAGTGGTCTACTTCCGCGTGATGGACCCGTCCTTCTCGGTCGTCGAGGTGGAGAACCACGTCCTCGCCACCAGCCTCCTGTCGCAGACGACTCTGCGCTCGGTCATAGGCTCGGTGGACCTGGACGAGGTTCTGTCGTCGAGGGAGAAGATCAACAGCGAGCTTCAGAAGATAATCGACGAGAGGACCGACTCGTGGGGGATCAAGGTCAGCGCGGTCGAGCTGAAGGAGCTTGAGCTGCCCGAGAGCATGAAGCGCGCGATGGCCAAGCAGGCGGAGGCCGAACGCGAACGCCGGGCGAAGATAATAAACGCCGAGGGAGAGCTCCAGGCCGCGGAGAAGCTGAGCGAGGCGGCCACGCAGATGGAGAGGTCGCCGATAACGCTGCAGCTTCGCTACCTGCAGACGATGCGGGAGGTGAGCGTGGCGGACAAGGCGACCACAACAATCTTCCCGCTGCCGCTGGACCTGGTGAGGCCCTTTATTGACCTCTTTGCCGGCCGGGAGAAGAAAGACTGATACAAGTAATAATCGCAGGATTCGAGGAGGAAGGTACATGGGCTACGATTTTCGATCCATCGAGCTGAAATGGCAGAAGAAGTGGGAGGGCGAGGGCACATTCAACGCGGACGCCGATCCGGGACGGGAGAAGTTCTACTGTCTGGAGATGTTCCCCTACCCGAGCGGCGCGCTCCACATGGGGCACCTTCGGAACTACTCGATAGGGGACATGCTTACGCGTTTCTTGTGGAAACGCGGCCTGAACGTGCTTCACCCCATCGGCTTCGACGCCTTCGGCATGCCTGCCGAAAATGCGGCCATAAAGAGCAAGACCCCCGCGCACAAGTGGACGTGGGACAATATCGAATACATGACCGAGCAGCTCAAGAGGATGGGGTGCAGCTACGACTGGCGGCGCAGGATCGAGACTTGCAACCCTGACTACTACAGGTGGACCCAGTGGATCTTCCTCCAGTTTCTGAAGAAAGGACTGGCCTACAGGAGGAACGCCCCCGTCAACTGGTGCGAGAGCTGCGGTACAGTACTGGCCAACGAGCAGGTGATAAACGACGGTCGGTGCTGGAGGTGTGACTCGCTGGTCGAGAAGCGGAACCTAGAGCAGTGGTTCCTCAAGATAACAGATTACGCTCTGGAGCTCCTGGACGACCTCGACAACCTGCCCGGCTGGCCGGAGAAGGTCAAGACAATGCAGCGCAACTGGATAGGCCGGTCGGAGGGGGCCCGTCTCTCCTTCACCGAGAGGACGACAGGAACCGTGATCGAGACCTTCACCACTCGCTTCGACACGATCTTCGGCGTGACCTTCCTCGCTCTCGCGCCGGAGCACCCGTTCGTCGAGAGGATGTGCGAGGTCTCCCCCAAGGCGGATGAGATCAGGGCGTTCGTCCGGAGCTGCGCCGCCCAGAGCGCGATAGAGAGGATGGCGGTCGGGGGAGAGAAGGAGGGGCTCTTCACCGGCTTCAATGCGGTCAACCCGGCGACCGGCGAGGAGGTCCCGATCCTGATCGCAAACTACATCCTGATGGACTACGGCACCGGGGCAATAATGGGCGTGCCTGCGCACGACCAGAGGGACTTCGAGTTTGCGCGAAAGTATGGCATCCCGGTGAAGGTCGTGATACAGCCTTTGGACGAGACTCTCGACGGGGATTCGATGGAGGTCGCCTTCGAGGACGACGGCCTGACCTGCAACTCCGGGGAGTTCGACGGCATGCCCACCGCAGAGGCGATCCCCGCCATGATTGACTGGGGTGTGGAGCACGGTTATTGCGAGAAAGAGGTGAACTTCCGACTTCGCGACTGGCTGATATCGCGCCAGAGGTACTGGGGTGCGCCCATCCCGGTCGTCCACTGCGATTACTGCGGCACGGTCCCCGTGCCGGAGGAGGATCTTCCCGTGCTTCTGCCAACTGAGGTGAAGCTGACCGAGAGCGGCAGGTCGCCCCTTGCGGACGATCCCGACTGGCTCTCCGTCCCCTGCCCCAAGTGCGGCAAGCCGGGCCGACGCGAGGCGGACACCATGGATACCTTCATCTGCTCTTCCTGGTACTTCTTCCGCTACTGCTCGGCCCGCGACGACACATCGGTCTTCAACACGGACGAGGCCAACTACTGGATGCCGGTCGACCAGTACATAGGCGGCATAGAGCACGCGTGCCTCCACCTGATCTACGCCCGCTTCTTCACCAAGTTCTTCGCGGACCTGGGGCTGTCCCGCGCGCGCGAGCCCTTCACCAACCTGCTGACCCAGGGCATGGTCATCAAGGATGGGGCCAAGATGTCCAAGTCGCTGGGCAACGTAGTGGACCCCAACGATATAATCAAGGTCCACGGCGCGGACACGGCGAGGCTCTTCATACTGTTCGCCGCCCCGCCCGCCAACGACCTCGACTGGAGCGAGCACGGGGTGGAGGGGGCGCATCGCTTCCTCAACCGGGTGTGGCGGCTGGTGGAGGAGAACCTTCCTCTGTTGAAGGCCGAATGCGCAGGGATCCCGATGAGCGCACTCGAGGACAGAAACCTTCGGGATATGAAGAGAAAGATCCACAGCACGATTCAGACCGTGACCCAGGATATTTCCGGCGAGAAGCAGTTCAACACCGCTGTAGCCCGGCTGATGGAGCTGCTTAACGCCCTGTTGGCCTTCGAGCGCGAGGGGGAGGCGGAGAGGTCGCTTTTCCGCGAGGGAGTGGAGACTCTGCTCGCATGTCTGAACCCGTTCTGCCCTCACATCACGGAGGAACTCTGGGAGATGACGGGGCATGATGAACCGCTGGCGATGTCCCCCTGGCCCGAGGCGGACGAGGATGCGCTGGAGATGGACACGGTGACGGTGGTCGTCCAGATAAACGGCAAGCTGCGCGAGAGGACGGAGCTCCCGTCGGGATTGTCGAAGGAGGAGCTTCAGGAGAGGGTACTCGCCCTTCCGTCCGTCGTCAGGAGGCTTGAGGGGAAGCAGATTCTGCGCACCGTGGCCGTGCCGGACAGGCTTGTTAACATAGTGGTGAGGAATTAGTGCCCCATCTGAGGGTCATATCGTCAGGCGGCGCCTCCAGCAGAAGGCTTCTGGCCTCCGAGCTGGAGGCGCTCAAGAAAAAGGGACGGGCCCATGCGAGCACTCGCGAAGGTGGCGATTGGCACGAGATAATCTCCGCGGGGCAGACCATGGGGCTGTTCGAGGAGAGGCGGGTCACTGTGGTCGAGTCCGCCGAGAAGCTCGGCCCCTTCCCGGACGAGCTGATAGCGGGCCTCGAGGACGAGGATGCGGTCGAGGTCCTGCTTCTCGTCTACGAGAAGGATCCGGGAAAGACCTTCCCCCCCGCCGCCAAGAAGAAGATGTCGTTCGTCAAGGGGGAGTCGGTCCCATACTGGTCATCCCAGAGGAAAAGATGGCTGCTGGACATAGCGAGAGGGCAGGGGGCGGTGCTCGATGACGCCGCCGCCGCCCTGTTGGTGGAGCTCCTGGACGATCCGGAGGAGGTGCGTACGGAGCTCGACAAGCTGACCGGCTACGCGGACGGCGCCCGCATAGACGCAGACATGGTAAAGCGCCTCTCCTTCGACGAGGGGAGAAACCTGATGCTCAAGTTCCTCGACTCCTTCTGCCAGGGCAGGGCCTCCGACGTGCTGGCCCTCATGGAGCGGTTCAAGAGGGAGCCCTCCGTTCTGCCGCTTCTCACGGGCCTGTACAACAGGATCAGGCCCGCCTTCTACCTCGGGGCTCTCCCTCCCGCCGCGGCCGCCAGGGCCATGAGGGCCCTCAAGATCAACGATTATCCTATCAGGATGGCGAAGGAGGCTCTTCGGCACTACTCGCCAAGCGCCCTGTCCGAGCTCGCCTTCGGACTAGTCGCCCTATCGTGGAGGGAGAAGTCGACCCTCGCGGAGGGATGGCCGGGCTTTGAGGTCCTCGTGTTGAAATGCATGGGCGAAGCGGGAAGCGGGGGATAGGACAAAAAAAAGCTGAACGTTTTGCTCGTTCAGCTGGGTTCCTGGTCTGTCAAAGGGTGTTCCTATTCGGGTTGCTCCACAGCGGAGAGCCCTTTGACCTTCTTGGTGATCATGGATTTTCTTCGCGCCGCCGTGTTTCTGTGCATTACTCCCTTCACGACAGCCTTGTCGATAACGCTCTGGGCGACTGCAAGTTGCGTCAGGGCAAGAGCCTCGTCTCCGCCTTCGACCGCTTTCAGGACTTTTTTAACGGCGTTCTTGCAACGAGTCTTCCAGAACCGATTGTAAAGCCTGTTCCTTTCGTTTGTCCTCATTCGTTTGATCGCTGATTTCGTATTCGGCATGTTGTTCACCTCCTCCCGACACAACCGCGCCATTTTAGCACGGTTTAGGATGCTTATGCAAGAGAGAGCCGGGCGAAATTTTTAGCCTTCCCGGTCTCCGCATCGCAGGGCTCGATTCCGATCTACGCTGGCGATGGTCGGAATAGCAGTGTTTTTGGTGTATTATATTGCGACGCTTGGCAGGATATATGAGAATAGGAGAGAAAAGTGTGAAAAAAAGGCCTGTGATCGATAAGAATGAACTATACAGCCTGCTGCTGGACTTTGTGAGGATTCCAAGCGTGTCTCCGTCGATGGAATTCGAGAACAAGGCGGCCCGGTTTATATACGACAGGCTGGCGCGCTTGCCCTATTTCAGGGAACATCCGGAGGACCTCCGGCTTCTCCCGCTCGAGGACGATCCTTATGAAAGGCACTTTCTCGCCGCCATGGTGCGAAGCCGAAACACGACGGGGAACACGGTGCTCCTGGGAGGACATTTCGACGTCGTGACCGTGGCTTCCTGTGGCGATCTTGCCCATTTCGCCTTCGATCCGGAGGAATACACCGCTCGTCTTGACGCCGATTCCCTTCTGGAAGGGGCAGCGCGGGATCTGGGGAGCGGAGAATGGCTTTTCGGACGTGGCGTGGCCGATATGAAAAGCGGCCTCGCGGCGGGGATCGCCCTCCTGGAAGGAGCGGCGGCGAGCGCCGAGTGGCTTTACTCCAATATCATGCTGATCGCCGTTCCCGACGAGGAGGTGAACTCGACCGGGATGCTCTCGGCAGCTCAGCACCTGGCACGTCTGCAGAGAGACGAAGGGCTGAGATATCTCGGCTTCATAGAGCTGGAACCGACATTTGCCCCGGGAGACGGCGGGGGGCCCGCCATATATCTCGGCACCATCGGGAAGATAAACACCTTCTTCTTCTGCGCCGGGAAGGAGACGCACGTCGGGGAGTATTACGAGGGCTTCGGGGCCTCGCAGGTCCTGTCCCGGATCAACCTTGAGCTTGAAGGAAACCCTCGCTATTCGGATACCTTCGAAGGCGTCATTTATCCCCCCTTCGGCTGCATGCGCCAGTCCGACCTCAGGGATGAGTACTCGGCTACGATCATGTCTCGCGGTTTCTCCTTCTACGGATATTTGACGTCCACTAAACTCCCGGTCGAGATTTTGGAGGAGATAAAAGACGTGGCGAAACGGGCCGTGGCGGACAGCGTTTCTTCACTGGATCGGAATGCGACGGAGTTCGCGCGGTCGAGCGGACGTGAGACGGATTTTCAAAGGTGGAAACCTACCGTCGTCTCATTCCGGGAGCTCGAGGAGACGGTCAGGCAAAAGTTGGGAGGGGAGTTCGACTCGCTGGTCGAGGACACCCTTGCCGCAACGGCCTCCACGGACGATACAAGGATGAAGGCGATAAGGCTCGTCGAAAGATTGTTCGAGGCGGGTGGGCTGAGGCCACCTCTGGTGGTTGTCGGATTCCTGCCTCCGTGGTACCCTCACAGGGCCAATTACAATCTCACCGACGCAGAGCGCGATATGGTGCGTATATCCGGGGAAATCGCGGCCGAGGCTCGTGAGCGGCACGGTATCCAGCTTGAAATCCGCCCGTTTTTCGAGGGCGTCTCGGATCTGAGCTACTGCGGTTTCCAAGGAGATGCCAAGGAGATGGAGGCGTTCGCCCGAAACATGCCGGGTTGGAGAAGGCTTTACAGTTTGCCGACCGAGGCGTTGGGGGAACTGGATATCCCGATCCTTAACTTCGGGCCCGTGGGCAGGGATGCCCATAAAAATACAGAGAGGCTTCACTTGCCCTTCTACCTGGACGTCTACCCGAAGCTGCTGTGCAGTGCGGTGGCAAAGGTGTCGGAGCGGGGCGGTCTCTGACTTAAGCGGGCCGGATACGTGTGCGCCGGCCGGAAATAGGGGGCAGGCTCTATGTTGGTTCCGTCGATGGACTCCGTTTTTGGCCCGGACGGCGTACTCAAGGGAAGATTTCCAGGTTTTGAATACAGAGAGGAGCAGGCCGAGCTGGCAGAGGCGGTCGGCGAGGCTCTGTCCACGGATGAGTCATTCATCCTGGCGGCCGAGGCACCTCCGGGGGTAGGCAAGACCTTCGCCCTGCTGGCCCCAGCCATGCTTCGCGCGGCCGCGACCAATGAGACGATCCTCTTCCTCACGGCCAGCATCCCCCTGCAGGAGCAGCTGATAATAAAGGACCTGCCTCGCCTCAACTCTCTGCTGGGGCTGAGCCTGCCCTTCGGCCTTTTAAAGGGCAAGGGCAACTACGCCTGCCTCTCCAGGGCCGAGGAGGTCTATGAAGGAGAGGACGGACGCCAGGGGTACCTTTCACAAGGCGACGGAGGGCTGGCCTCGATGGAGATCGCGGAATGGTTGAGCAGAACCGTCACAGGCGATCTCTCGGAATTGCCCCTTTCTCCCGATTCTCCGGCCGTGAGCAGGATTGCCGCCTTTCCACGCATGTGCAGGGGGTTTCGGTGCCCCAGGCGAGGTGAGTGCTTCGTGCAGAGGGTCCTGAAGGCGGCGAAGGACTGGCGGGTCGTAGTGGCGAACTACCATCTCTTCTTCTCTTACCTCCTCGCCGCCGGGAAGCCCTTCCCCGTGCATTACGACATCCTGATATGCGACGAGGCCCATCGTCTGAGCGAGGCGGGACGCTCGTCCATGACCGTATCGGCCTCGGACGACGATATGGCGCGGCTGCTGCGCGCCCGTTCTTTCACGGAGGCATTGGCGGATATCGAGAAGGGGGGAAGGGATATCGCTCCGGCCCTCTCTCTCTCCACGGAGATAAGGGAGGAGTCCGCCCGTTTCTTCGAGCTGCTCGACGCTCTTCTGCCCGGAAGGAAGGAGATAATAACCGCACGCAACGAGGAGCTGCTCCAGGGACAGAGGATCCTATCGGGGAAGGTGGCGGACCTTCTGGCCTTTCTCGAACCCTTCCTGACGGGCGATGAAGTCCTGGATGGCGTGGACGACGGTGGACAGCCGGCATGGCTCGAGGAGTGCAGAAGGGCGAAGAGGAGCCTCGCCTGGTGCACGGAGGTGACCGAGTACCCGTCCTGGGCCTACTGGAAGAGTGATAGATCGCTTCACAGTTCGCCCGTATCCCCGGGGGAGGAGCTGTCGGCCGCGCTCTTATCGTCCCCCGCGAAAAAGATGATCTTTATCTCCGCGACCTTGACGATAGGGGAGAGGCTCGACTACTGGAGCAGGGAGACGGGGATAGTTCCCGACAGGCTGTTCGTCTGCGGGTCGCCCTTCGAACTGGCCGAACAGATGGAGATCATAGTCGTCGACACGGGGCTTGACGTCATGAACCCCGCCTACGACGGTACCATATGCAGGGTGGTGGAGAAGCTGGTGGAGGCAAACGGCGGCGCCACCTTGGTGTTGCTGGCCTCCCACAGGCTGTTGCGCAAGGTCGCGGGGGTTCTGAAGGGAAAAAAAAGAGGCTACAGGGTGCTTGTCCAGGGAGAGGGGCCCAGGAGCGATCTGCTTGAGGCGTTCAGAGACGATCCGTCGTCGGTGCTGGTGGGCACTGCCTCCTTCCGCGAGGGAGTGGACATCCCCGGAGAGGGGCTGACCCAGGTCATCATCGATAGGATACCCTTCCCGCATCCCGCGGACCCTCTTGTGCAGGCTCGAAACGCCCTTGAAGGCAGGGAGTCGTTCGCTCGCTCTACCCTTCCGGAGGCGAAGATGCTGCTCAGGCAGGCGGCCGGCAGGCTGATAAGAAGCCGGGATGACCGAGGAAAAGTGGCGATCCTGGACGGCAGGGTTCTGAGCAAGACCGAGTGGAGGATCCCGGCGGCTCTTCCGAAGGTTAAATATCGGCGGCTGGTCGTATCCTCTTGAAGAGTTTGTAACCGGAGAGAGGGCACACTGGGGACGACGACCGGAGCCGCCGGTGTCCTCCGTGCCCCAGTCGCGGGACAGCCGCGGATACGACTGATTGGGATGAAAATCCTGTTGCCCGCGACGAGGGTGTGTGATATAGTATCGAAGCTGAAAAAACGCCGTCCAAGACGGCTTGCTTTTATCGTTGTCAGGAGGTGTCGTCGTTGAAACGTACGTTCCAGCCGCATAACAGGCCGAGAAAAAGGAAGATGGGTTTTCTCGCCAGATCGAGTTCGCCCGCGGGCCGTCGCATACTCCGGAACCGCAGGAGAAAGGGCCGCTCCAGACTGGCCGTGTAGCCTTTGAGGTTCTTCTTCCCTCAGTCTTCTCGCCTGAAAAGAGGGTGGGAGTTCGACGTTGTCATCCGCACCGGTGGTCTGCTGAGAGGCGAACTGGTGCGGTTGTCGTTTGTGAAAGGCGTGGAGGGCAAAATCAGAGTGGGCATGGCTGTGGGAAAGAGGCAGGGAAAGTCTCACGAGAGGAACAGAGGGCGAAGGATGCTCAGGGAGGCCTTTCGCAGGCTGTTGCCTTGGATGCGCGACGACGTGTGGATCGTGGCTCGCCTGAGCCGTGCGGGCATGAAATCCGGGGCCAGGGAGATCTACGAGGAGCTGTCAAGGCTTCTGGCAAAGGGCGGATTTATGCTTCCTGAATGGCCGGGTCCGAACTGGGACGATCCCTCGAAAGGCGTGGCGGAGCAATGACGCCGGCCTCGTGGACCGGAGTGAAGCTCATCAGGGGCTACCAGCTTTTTATCTCCCCCCTGCTAGGACATAACTGCAGGTTTCATCCGACGTGTTCGCAGTACGCGATCGACGCCCTGACCATGCATGGCTTCTTCAAGGGCTCGTATTACGCCCTTATAAGGCTTTTCAAGTGCGCCCCATGGCACCCCGGAGGATACGACCCAGTACCGCCGGTGCCTGAAGATTCGGGGCTTAATCGTACGAGGACGGTGATTTAAGGTGGGTGCTATTTGGAAGTTGGGTGGAGACCTTATGATGAGGCTGATGGAGTTCGTTCACGGCTTCACCGGGTCTTGGGGATTTGCGATAATTGTCCTCACTCTGATCGTTCGGTTGCTTCTGCATCCTCTGACGAGAAAGCAGATGGACAGCATGCAGAAGATGCAGAAGTTGCAGCCCCGTATCAAGATGCTGCAGGAGAAGTACAAGGACGACAAGGAGGCCCTTAACAGGGAGATGATGGCGCTCTACAAGGAGAACAAGGTCAACCCGGCCGCGGGATGCCTTCCTCTGCTGGTGCAGCTGCCGGTCTTCATCCTGCTGTACCGGGTGCTTACAAACTACGATTTTTCCGGAGTCTCCTTCCTGTGGATACAGCTTGACGGCTCGGTACTCACCACCCTGGCCGAGGCGCTCAAGATGACGGTCGAGAAGGAGCAGCTAGGCATAATCGCCGTCATCTACGGGATAATGGCAAATCCCTACGCCCTGATCAACATCGGGGTCTATCTGCCGAACCTCCTTCTGCTTCTCGCAATAGGCTTCCTCACATGGTATCAGCAACAGCTCACCTCCAGCGGCAACCCGCAGATGTCCACGATGAACTGGTTCATGCCGCTCTTCCTGACATTCATCTGCCTCAGCCTGCCCGGCGGCGTGCTTCTTTACTGGGGAGTCTCGTCGCTTCTGGGAGTGTTGCAACAGCTGAGCACCGCGAGACGGACCAAGTTGGAGATGCAGCAGAAGCCCACCCTGCTCAGGGACAAACCGACCAAGAGCGGAGACTAGCCCGCGCAGCTTGGAGACCGAGAGAGGTTCGATAGGCACCGGAGTCCTCGTTGAGTCCGCAAGTCAGTGTCTTTTGGGAAATGGAAGGAGGATTATAGTGACCGAAAATATTCTTGTTCTGGACGTGGCCTCCGTCGAGGAGGCCAGAAGGAGCGCGGCCGAGACTTGGGAGCTCGATCTGGAGGATGTGACAGTAAAAGTCCTTGAGGAGGAGAAGAGCTTCTTTGGCCTTCTTGGCCGGAAACTCAGGGTCGAAGCCCGTCCTCTCGCCCCCCTTCAGCTCTTGAAGGGAAGAGGAGTTGTAGACAACCTGCTTGAGTTGATGAATCTGCACGTGACCTCCGAGATAGCGGAGGACGGCAGGATCAATCTCTCCGGCCCCGACGCCGGGATAGTAATTGGAAAGCACGGCGAGACCCTGAAGGCCACGGAGTACCTGCTGAACCTGATCGCAAGGGACGTCGGGGAAGGCCGCAGGATAGTGCTCGACAGCGATGGATACAGGGAGAGACGCGAGCAGAGCCTTCAGCGCCTGGCCCTCGCCGCGGCGCGCAAGTGCGCCGACAGGGGAAGGCCCGCCCACCTAGAGCCGATGACCAGCTGGGAGAGAAGGATAGTGCACCTCGCGCTCAAGGATAATCCCGATGTGGAGACAAGGTCCGTCGGAGAGCCTCCCTCGCGCAAAGTGGTGGTGTATCCGCTTCGCAGAGGTAACTTCAACGGGAGAGCCTACAGAAGAGGCTCCTGATGTACCCCGTCCTGTTCACCATCGGAGACACGCCGGTCCACAGCTACTACCTGCTGTGGACCTTGGCATTGATGATGGCCGTGCTGCTTGTTCGATCGAGGATGACTGGCATGTACGGATTAGTCGATGACGATGCCAGGGCGATAATCATATGGGGGTTCCTGGGAATGCTGCTGGGGGCTAGGATGGGAAGCGTCTACGACTCCTGGGCCATATACCGGGCCGACCTTTGGAGGATACTGAGGGTCTGGGAAGGGGGGCTCTCGGCCATTCCCGCCTTTTTGGGCGCGGCGGCTCTCTCCTTGGTCGCATCCCTGGCACGGGGCGTCTCTTTCTGGAAAGTGGTGGACGCCGCTGCGACGCCCGCGGCCCTGACTGTCGCAGTAGGTCGATGGGGGTGCTTCCTAAACGGCTGTTGCTGGGGAATTGTGACTACATCCCCTCTCGGAGTGCGTTTTATATCGGATTCCCCCGATGTACTGCGGCATCCGACCCAGCTTTACTACTCCTTCGGGGCCCTGGCTATCGCAGGTCTGCTCCAGTGGACGGAGCAGGCCCTCCTGGGGGACGGCGATGCCAGAAGGGTCAAGGGAGCGGTTCTCTGCCCCCTGTTCTCTGTTCTCTACTCGGTTATGCGCCTTTCGATAGACCCCTTCAGAAGTGATTATTACGGTGCCGGAATGCAACTGAACCGGTATATACTCTCGGTCACGGCAGTGGTGGGGGCAGCCTGGCTCGCTCATTCCCTGTTCGCAAAACGTGGCGGAGAGCGAGGTTTATAGAAAATGCGGATTCATCATTAGGTAAAAAAAACGATGTTTTTCCGCCCAAAAAGAATACAATAAAACCATCCAGATTCGGAGGTGGTTTACAGTGCAGTTAAAAAACAAAAATTTAGGGATCATAGGCGTCCCAGTAGCGCTGTTGCTCGTTTTGACGTTTCTGTTGCAGCTGACTTCACTCGCGACGCCCTCCTTCGCCCAGGATCCTTTCACGGACAACCCGGTGGCGAAGATCGCGAAGGAGCTCTCTCCGGCCGTCGTCAACATCGATGTCGAGGCGATGGTCACCCGCTCCATGAGCCCGTTCGGGGACGACCCGATCTTCCGGCAGTTCTTCGGGGAGGAGTTCCGCCGCTTCTCGAGGACCATCCCCATGAAGGGCAGGGGATCCGGGTTCATCGTGTCCAAGGACGGTCACATAATCACGAACAACCACGTCGTGGACGGTGCGGACAAGATCACCGCCACTTTCGCCGACGGCAGGACTTTCGAGGCCAAGGTGCTCGGCAAGGACCCGACCTTCGACCTGGCGGTGCTCAAGATCGAAGGCAACGACCTGCCCTTCCTCGAACTGGCTGACTCCGACAAGACCGAGGTGGGCGAGTGGGTGGTCGCCATCGGCAATCCCTTCGGGCTCGAGCACACGGTGACAGTCGGGGTCATCTCGGCGAAGAACCGCAGCATCCACGCGGGCAACGTCAACTTCGACGGCTTCCTCCAGACAGACGCGGCGATCAATCCGGGCAACAGCGGAGGCCCTCTGCTGAACCTCAGGGGAGAAGTGGTGGGGATCAACACCGCCATAGTACCCTATGCCCAGGGGATAGGTTTCGCGATCCCGGTCAACATGGCCAAGCAGGTGATGAACGACCTCATCGAGTTCGGCAAGGTCCGAAGAGGGTGGCTCGGTGTCACGATTCAGCCCCTGACCAGGGAGTTCGCCGAGGCGTATGGGGTTGACGGGGAGAACGGCGCTGTCGTCAGCGACGTGATGCCCGACTCGCCGGCGGAGAAGGCCGGGTTGCATAGGGGCGACGTCATACTGGAGGTGGACGGGGCAAGCGTCAAGAACCACCAGGAGTTCGTGATGAAGATCCGCCAGATGCTCGCCGGCACCAAGGTGAAGCTGACCGTGGTGCGCCAGAAGAAGACCATCGAGATAGACGCGACACTGGGCGATATGCCCGGCAGCGAGGTTCGCGCCGTCCCGGGGGAGGGAGGAGCCAAGGCGCTCAAGGGGCTTGGAATAGAGGTGAGCTCCGTCACCGACGAGGTGCGCAAGAAGAACGGCCTGAAGAAGGATGAGGGCGTGCTGATCTCCTCGGTCGAGGAGGGCTCGATGGCCCAGAGGGCGGGCATACGTGAGAACGACGTAATACTGGAGATGAACGGACTGAGGCTCTCCGGCCTCTCGGATCTAGACAGGGTGGATGACAAGAGCGGGTCGGCGGTGCTGTTGATCATGAGGGACTCGAGGACGTTCTTCGTCTCGATCAGGACCCGCAAGTAGTCTCCCCTTATTTTGGAAGGCAGATGAGCGGACGCCCCCGTCGCGAGCACGGGGGCGTTTGCTTATTTTCGCGGCAGGTGATAGTATTCGTCTCGACCCTTACTCGGATCTGCGCTCCGGACGCTCTTCTGAGTTTCGGGATTCTTTTCAAGAGGTGAAACAGTATGTTGCAGGGAGAGAAGAAACAGGGAATCATCGAGGAGTACCGGGTTCATTCAACCGATACCGGTTCCCCCGAGGTGCAGGTGGCGATGCTGACGCAGCGTATCCGCGAGTTGACGGAGCATCTCAAGATCCACACGAAGGACTTCCACTCGCGCAGAGGACTGCTGAAGATGGTCGGCAAGAGACGCAGACTGCTGCGATACCTGAAGGGCAAGGATTTCAACCGGTACAAGGTCCTTATCGAGAGGCTCGGTCTGCGCCACTAAAAATGCGATCCCGGGGAGCGAGGACGCGAAGTCCTCGCTCTTTTTTGGTCGATTGTGGTATTCTTACTCCGCATACGAGAAGAGATGAATACCGAGGAGGAAGAAAATTAATGGAGAAGACGTTTTCAGTCGAGATCGGAGGGCGGCCTCTGCAATTTTCCACGGGCAGAGTGGCCAGGCAGGCTAATGGAGCGGTGGTTGCCGCACATGGAGAGACCACGGTCCTGACCACGGCCTGCATCACCGACAAGCCGCGCACAGGGATCGACTTTTTCCCTCTGCTCGTCGATTTCGAGGAGAGATTTTACTCCGCCGGCAAGATACCCGGCGGTTTTATCAAGCGCGAGGGGCGCCCGTCGGAGACGGCGGTGCTGAGCTGCAGGATGGTGGACCGTTCCATCCGGTCGCTATTCGACGAGTCGATGCGTTACGACGTGCACGTGGTTTCGACCGTGCTCTCGGTCGACCAGGTCAACCCTCCCAACGTTCTGGCCATAAACGCGGCATCGGCAGCGCTCAGCATCTCCGACATCCCGTGGGGCGGGCCGGTAGGCGCGGTCAGGATAGGCCGGGTGGGCGACGATTTCGTGATCAACCCCACAGAGGAGCAGATGGAAGAGTCCACGCTCGACCTGCTGGTGACGGGACACCTGGATGGTGTGACTATGGTCGAGTGCGGATCCAGGGAGGTATCCGAGGAGCTGCTGGTCGACGCGCTGGAGCTGGCCCAGGGAGAGATAAAAAAGATTGTCGCCCTGTTCAACGAGATGCGCGACTCGGTCGGGCGCGAAAAACTGGTGTTCCCTGTGCCCCCCGTATTCTCGGATATCGACTCGTGGGCCGAGTCCAACCTGTCGGCCGATATACGAGCCGCGGTGACGATTCACGATAAGAAGCCGCGTGGAGACGCTATATCGGCGGTCAAGAACAGGCTGCTGGAGCGTTTCGAGGAGGAGTACCCCGACGCGGGCGACTATATGTCGGCGCTGGTGGACGAGATGGTCAAGAGCACCATGCGCTCGCTCATAGTCAACGAGGGAAAGAGGGCGGACGGTCGCAGCATGGACGAACTCAGGAAGGTGACCTCCGAGACGGGAGTGCTGCCGAGGGTGCACGGTTCGGCCCTGTTCACCAGGGGCGAGACCCAGGCTCTCGTCGTGACGACCCTTGGAATGATGGGAGTGGACGACCAGATCCTGGATGGTTTGAAGCAGGACGAGCCGGCCAAGAGGTTCATCCTCCACTATAACTTCCCCCCCTACTCGGTCGGGGAGGTACGCCCGATGAGGGGGCCCGGCAGGCGCGAGATCGGCCACGGCGCTCTGGCCGAGCGAGCGCTCCGACCGATGATACCGGACGAAGAGAGCTTCCCCTACGTCATGAGGGTCGTGTCGGACATACTGGAATCCAACGGCTCGAGTTCCCAGGCCTCGATCTGCGGTGCCAGCCTTGCCCTTATGGATGCCGGAGTCCCGACCAGCAAGCACGTGGCCGGGGTGGCCATGGGATTGATAAAAGAAGGAGACAGAGTGGCGATCCTCACTGATATCCAGGGGTTGGAGGATCACTTCGGCGACATGGACTTCAAGGTTGCCGGGACGCGCGAGGGTGTTACAGCCCTCCAGATGGACAACAAGGCGGGCGGGATAACCAGGGAGATACTGCAGCGTGCCCTCTCCCAGGCTCGCACTGCCAGGATGCTGATCCTGGACTCGATGGAGGCGGCGATACCGGCCCCGGCCGATCTCTCTCCCAACGCCCCCAGGATATTCATGACCACGATAGACCCGGAGAAGATACGAGATGTGATCGGCCCCGGCGGCAAGGTCATCCGCGGAATCACGCAGAAGACAGGTGTCAAGATAAACGTCGAGGACAGCGGCGAGATCTACATAGGCGGTCCGACGCAGGAGAAGGTCGACGAGGCCCTCTCGATCATTCGCGGACTCACCAAGGACCTGGAGGCGGGAGAGGTCTACTATGGTACGGTCACTCGCCTGATGGCGTTCGGCGCTTTCGTCGAGTGCCTCCCGGGCAAGGAGGGGCTTCTGCATGTCAGCGAGGTTAGCACTCGCCGCATACCCAAGGTCGATGACGTCTTCAAGGTCGGAGACCAGGTGCTCGTCATGGTTAAGGAGATAGACGACATGGGACGAGTCAACCTCACCAGGAGGCGCATACTGGAGAACGAACGCAGAATAGCCGCCGAGGGTCTCTCGGACGTGCTCCCGGCGGAGAGGGAGAGGGAGAAGGCGATAGAGGCTCTCGCGGAGGCGAGCAGGCAGAACCCCCATCCGGAGCGAGACAGGCCCGGCGGCGGGCGTGACAGAGGGGACAGGCGTTCGGGCGGAGGAGGGCCCAGGAGGCACTCCTCGGGGAGGTCTTAGACCCAGATGCCGGTCTCCGTACATATAACCCGAGACGGAAGAGCGAAGGGCTTTCCCCTTCCGGAGTACGCCACGGAGGGCGCCGCAGGCGTCGACCTTCGTTCAGTGGAGGACACTCTGCTGCTTCCGGGAGAGAGGATAAGCGTTGGGACGGGAGTCCGATTGGAGATCCCTATGGGATACGAGGGGCAGGTAAGGCCGAGGAGCGGCCTGGCCATCAGGCACGGGGTCACCGTGCTCAACGCCCCCGGGACCATCGACAGCGACTACAGGGGAGAGATTAGGGTCCTCTTGGTCAACCACGGCAAGGATCCCTTCAACATAGCCGCGGGTGACAGGATAGCGCAGCTCGTGATAGCGCCCGTCTCCAGGGTCGAATGGGTAGAAGCGGAATCGCTCGAGGCCACGGAACGAGGCGAGGGAGGTTTCGGCAGCACCGGGAACGGTTGACAGCCGTCATATTTGGCTGTATAAGAAACAGGCAAGAATGTTACCTGCGATGATGGGGAGAGTAGGGGAGTGGAGTCCGGACAGAGACGGGGGCACGAGGCTGAGAGGCCCCCTGCGGATGCCTCCCTGAAGACCGCCCTTGAGCGGGCGCCGAAATACCGTCAGGACAAGGCGCCGGGGTTTCGCCCCTTACAGCGGGTTCAAGAGCCGCGCGGCTTTTGCGCGGAAGTGGAGTGGGACCGCGACATGCCCGTGTCGTCTCCATAGCGGAGACGACACGGGCATTTTTCTTTCAATAATGAGGAGGTAGGGAGTATGGTGCGGTTTGTCGGAAACAACGGAAAGTCCGTGGACGTTCCCTCCGGGACGAAGGCGGGCGATGTGCTGGACTCGCTGGGAGTGAGGAAGGGGGCGGTGGCGGCCATCACCGGAGACGGTTACGTGGACCTGTTCCGCCCGCTGGAGGAGGGCGGCGAGATAGAGCCGGTGCTCGCTGACTCCGAGGAGGGGCTGGATATACTGAGGCACTCGGCCGCTCACCTGATGGCCCAGGCGGTGGAGCAGCTCTACCCAGGGACCAGGTACGGAGTCGGCCCCTCCATCAAGGACGGGTTCTACTACGACATGGAGATACCGGGTGGCATCACCGAGGAGGACCTGCCGAGGATAGAGCGCGAGATGCGGCGCCTGGCCAAGCGATCCATCCCCGTCGAGAGGCTCGTCATGAGCAAAGAGGAGGCCGTCGACTGGTTCAGAAAGAAGGACGACCCCTACAAGATGGAGATAATCTCCGACCTAGAGGAGGATACGGTGACCCTGTATGCCCAGGGCGACTACGCCGACCTCTGCCGGGGGCCCCACGTCCCGAACACCTCCTACGTCAAGCACTTCAAACTGCTCTCGGTGGCGGGGGCCTACTGGCGCGGAGATGAGAAGAACATAATGCTCACGAGGGTGTACGGCACGGCGTTCGCGGACGAGGCATCGCTTGCGGCTCATCTGCACAGGATGGAGGAGGCGAAGAACCGCGACCACCGCAAGCTCGGCAAGGAGCTCGATCTATTCAGCATACAGCCGGAGGGGCCAGGTTTCCCCTTCTTCCACCCCAAGGGAATGGTCGTTCTGAACAGCCTGCTCGACTTCTGGAGGAGGGAACACGTAAAGAGAGGCTACTGCGAGATACGCACCCCGCTGATACTCGAGAGGTCTCTGTGGATCCAGTCGGGGCACTGGGACCACTACAAGGACAACATGTACTTCACGGAGATCGACGAGCGTCCTTTCGCGATCAAGCCCATGAACTGCCCGGGAGGGATGCTGATCTACAAGAGCCAGATTCGCAGCTACCGCGACCTTCCCCTGCGGATGGCGGAACTTGGCGTGGTCCACAGGCACGAGAGGAGCGGGGTGTTGCACGGCCTGATGAGGGTCCGCTGCTTCACCCAGGATGACGCCCACCTCTACTGCGCTCCGGAGCAGGTGAAGGACGAGATAAAGGGCATAATGGATCTGTGCGACTTCATATACAGGGAGGTCTTCGGGTTCAAGTACTCGGTGGAGCTCTCCACCAGGCCTGAGAGCTGCATGGGCACGGAGGAGCAGTGGAATATCGCCGAGACCGCGCTCAAAGAGGCGTTGGAGGAGACGGGGACAGAGTACAGGCTCAACCCGGGCGACGGTGCCTTCTACGGGCCCAAGATAGACTTCCAGCTCGAGGACTGCATAGGCAGGACATGGCAGTGCGGGACCATCCAGCTGGACTTCCAGATGCCCGAGAAGTTCGATCTCAACTACATAGGCCCCGACGGCAGGGAGCACAGGCCGGTCATGCTGCACAGGACGGTGCTCGGCAGCTTGGAGCGCTTCTTCGGCATCCTGATAGAGAACTTCGCGGGCGCCTTCCCCTACTGGATATCGCCGGTCCAGGCACGCGTGCTGCCTGTGTCGGCTGAGTACACCGAGTATGCAGGCGAGGTGGCGGAAACGCTCAGGTCGTGGGGAGTGCGCACGGAGACCGACGAGCGAGACGAGAAGCTGGGCAAGAAGATCCGCGACGCCCAGACCCAAAAGATCCCGTACATGATCGTAATCGGTGAGAAGGAGAGGGAGTCCGGCTCGGTCGCCCCCAGGGAGAGGTCGAAGGGGGATCTGGGCTCGATGTCGCCGGAGCAGTTCAGGGAGGTCCTCAGGGGAGAGTTCGACCCTATGAGGTAGTAGCTGAAAAACCCGGTAAAGCCCTGCCGGACTCGTGTCAGGCCGACATAGCGGAGGAGTTGCTTCTTTTGCTCGAAAGCCCTACAATCCTTGAGAACTATTTCCAGTTCCCATCATGCGGGGAGGTAACTCAATGAGCATAGAATCCAAGTTCGCGTCCTACGAGGGCTTTACATTCGACGACGTCCTGCTCGAGCCGGCGTTCAGCGACGTGCTGCCCTCGGACGTCTCCATAAGGACAAGGCTGGCCGAGGCGATTCCGCTGAACATCCCTCTGTGCAGCTCCGCAATGGACACGGTGACGGAGGGGCGACTCGCCATAGCCATGGCCCGCGAGGGAGGCATAGGCATAATCCATCGCAATATGCCGATCGACAGGCAGGCCAGGGAGGTGGACATCGTCAAGCGCTCCGAGTCCGGGGTGATAGTGGACCCCTTCTTTCTGAATCCGGAGGACATGGTGAGGGAGGCGGTCTCCCTGATGGATCACTACCATATCTCCGGGGTACCGATAGTAGACGAAAGGAAGCGACTGGTTGGGATAATCACGAACAGGGACCTGAGGTTCATCCAGGACTTTGATCAGCCGATCAGCCGGGTGATGACGAAGGAGAACCTCGTGACGGCGGCCGAGGGCACGACGCTCGAGGGCGCAAAGTCCATCCTGATGAAGTACAAGATAGAGAAGCTCCCCATAGTGGACGGCGATGGCATACTCAAAGGACTTATAACCATAAAGGACATACAGAAGGTCAAGGACTTTCCCGATGCGGCGAAGGACTCCGGGGGACGCCTCCGGGTGGGTGCCGCGGTCGGGGTCGGCGCCGATCTCTTCGAACGGGCGGCGGCCCTTGTCGGGAGCGGTGTTGACGTGCTCGTCGCGGACACCGCCCACGGACATTCCAAGAAGGTTCTGGACTCGATCGGAACCCTCCGGTCCGAGTACCCGGACATGACCATCGTGGGTGGGAACATAGCCACCGCCGAGGCAGCGGACGCGCTCGTCGACGCGGGAGCGGACGCCGTCAAGGTGGGGGTCGGCCCGGGAAGCATATGCACCACTCGGATCATCGCAGGCATTGGAGTCCCCCAGCTGGGGGCGATCTACAACGTCGCCAAGGCCGCTCACGCCCGGGGAAAGGCTGTCATCGCCGACGGCGGCATTCGGTACTCCGGGGACATAGTCAAGGCACTGGCCGCCGGCGCCGACTCGGTGATGATAGGCTCGCTCTTCGCGGGCACCGAGGAGAGCCCGGGAGAGCCGGTCATCTACAGGGGCCGCTCCTACAAGAGCTACCGTGGAATGGGCTCGCTCGGGGCGATGAAGGACGGGTGCAGCCAGGACAGGTACTTCCAGGAGGGGGCGGCGGGAGACAAGCTGGTGCCGGAGGGGATAGAGGGGCTGGCCGCTCACAAGGGGCCGATATCGGGCGTCATTTTTCAACTGACGGGCGGGCTGCGCTCCGGGATGGGGTACGTCGGTGCCAGGGATATCCTGGAACTGCAGCGGAAGGCGCGCTTCGTAAAGGTGACCCCGGCATCGGTCAAGGAGAGCCATCCCCACGACGTCGTCGTCACGAAGGAGGCCCCCAACTACTGGTTAGAGTAAATTTATTCCGGACTCTGCTTGAGCATAGCCCAAGAGTCTGATATTATACCGAAATGATTTACGGCACTGGTTTTTCGTGCGCCGGAAGTCCAAAAAAAGAGGAAGGTGGATGAGGAATGAGAAAGAAGAGTATCGTTGTTCTTTGTGCGTTGTTGCTTGCATCCGCATTTGCGGGGGCCGCCTTTGCCTCCACACAGTTCATCACTATCGTGACCGGCTCCACGGGCGGCACCTACTACCCGATTGGGACCATCCTGGCCAATCACTTCAATGCGGAGCTGATGGACAAGGGATACAAGTTCTCGGCTCAGAGCTCCGGCGGCACGGTGGAGAACCTCGACATGATGCTGCGCGGAGAGGCAGAGATGGCCATCGCGATGGCCAATCTCACGGGCTTTGCCTACACGGGAACGGTGCAGTACGAGGGCAAGGAGAAGAATGAAAACCTTCGCTACATAATGGGGCTCTGGCCGGATGTGACCCAGTTCATAGTCAGCGGCGCCTCCGGGATAGAGAGCTGGGCCGACCTCAGGGGCAAGAAGATCGCGGTGGGACCAGCGGCCTCCGGCACGGAGTTCAGCAGCAGGGTGTTGCTCAAATCCCTTGCGGGGCTCGACTTTGACGATATAAAGCCCGAGTACGTCGGCTACAGCGAGGCCGCCCAGGCCCTCCAGAACGGTCAGCTCGACGGCTTCAACGCCGAGGCCGGCTTTCCCGTGGGGGCCGTCGCGGAGCTCTACGCCGGCCGCCAGAAGATCAACATGATGGAGTTCTCCTCCGAGGACCTGGAGAAGCTCAAGGTGGACGCCCCCTTCTACGCCGGAGTGGTCATCCCTGCGGGAATCTACCCCGGCCAGGACGAGGACCTTCGGGTGGCCGGGATCAAGTCCGCGCTGATAGTGAACGAGGACGTGCCGGAGGACCTGGTCTACGAGATGCTGAGGATCATCTACTCCAAGAAGGACGAGTTGCTCAACGAGCATGCGGGCTTCAAAATGGTGGACTTCGACAACCCAGTCGACGGACTCTTCGCCGCGCCCCTTCATCCAGGCGCTGTGAAGTTCTTCACCGAGATTGGGATGGCGATCCCCGAGGACCGTCTCCCCTAATTCACATAGCACATTACCGCAGCACAACGAGGGCGGCGTGGGGCATCCCCATGCCGCTCATTGTTCAGGAGGGTCTTATTAATGCTGATGAAAAGCTTTTTATCTCTTTTTACTCCGGGCGACTCCATACCCGCCAGGAAGCTTACGGGATCAACCGGCATGGCCGCCCTGGTTCTGACCGTGTCCACCTCATTGGTGCACTGCTGGATGAACAGCATAGGGCTTCTGATAGCTGTGAAGATGAACTCTATTCACCTCGGCACCCTCATGGCCATCGTCTTCCTGTTCTACCCCGCCACGCGGAACTCGCCGAGGGATCGTCCCTCCCTGCCCGACTGGATCCTTGTCCTCGCGTCGCTCGGGAGTATGGCCTGGCTTCTCCTCACCTACGACAGGCTCCTTTACGCCAACCTGCAGACAACCATTCCCGACCTCGCCGTAGCCGTGCTCACGATGGCGCTCCTAGTGGAGGCGAGCCGCAGATCTGTCGGTCTGCCCTTGACAATACTGAGCGTCCTTTTCCTGGCGTACACACGTATAGGCCCGATGCTGCCCGGCCTCTTCGCGCACCGGGGATTCAACTGGGAGCGCATCATAGTAAGAATGGCTCTGACGGACCAGGGGATCTATGGAGTAACCCTCATGGTTTCATCAAGCTACGTCTTCATGTTCATCCTCTTCGGGGCCTTTCTGTCCGCGTCGAGGACGAGCGACTTCTTCAATGACTTCTCCCTGGCCCTTGCGGGAAAGTACCGAGGAGGTCCGGCCAAGGTGGCTGTCGTTGCATCGGCGCTCATGGGAAGTATCTCGGGCAGCGCCCAGGCCAACGTTGCGACCACCGGGGCTTTCACAATACCCTTGATGAAGCGTGTCGGCTATCTCCCCTATTTTGCAGGCGCCGTCGAAGCCGCGGCGAGCACCGGCGGCATACTGATGCCCCCCATAATGGGCGCCGCCGCCTTCGTCATGAGCTCGTTCCTGGGGATTCCCTACGGCAAGATCATGCTCGCGGGCATCACCCCGGCACTCCTGTACTACGTAGCGATAATGTTCATGGTCGACCTGAGAGCCAAGAAACGAGGGCTGACAGGGCTGTCGGATTCAGAGATCCCTTCGCTGAAGGCCACCATGCTCGACAAGGGACACATGACAGTGCCGCTGGTGGTCATCATCTATTACCTGGTCGCAGGCTACACGCCCCTCTTCTCCGCCTTCTTGGGCCTGTTCGCAATAATCCTGGTCTCATCACTGAAAAAATCCACCCGCATGAGCATCAAGGACATGGTCCTAGCCCTTGACGAGGGCGCCAGGAGCGCCGCTCCGGTCGGCATCTCCTGCGCAATAGTCGGGTTTATCGTCGGGGCTGTGGGAATGACCGGGCTTGGGCAGGTGATCGCTATGAACATCGTTATGTTTGCAGGAGGCAAACTCTGGGCGGCGCTGATACTATGCATGATCGCAGCTCTGGTCCTGGGGATGGGACTGCCGGCCACTCCCTGCTACATAATCACCGCGACCATCGCGGCTCCCGCGCTGCAACAGATGGGAGTCCCCGCCCTTGCCGCTCACTTCTTCGCCTTCTACTACGGCTCCATGTCCGCGGTCGTTCCCCCCGTGGCCCTGACCAGCTACACGGCAGCGGGCCTTGCGGGGGCCAGACCGTTCAAAGTCGCGATAGCTGCGCTGGGGTTGGCCCTTTCAGGGCTGCTGCTCCCCTTCCTGTTCGTCTATAACCCGGACCTCCTGTTCGTAGATTTCGAACTTGCGAAGTACCTCGTGAACCTCTCCACGTCGATAACGGGCCTGTTCGCCCTGTCGTGCGGCCTCATAGGGATGTTAAGACGAGACATGCCAGTCTGGGAACGAGTGCTTTTTGTCGCATCGGGGATCATGATGGTGAATCCGTTGATGGTCCTCAGAATAGCCAGCTTTGTCTTCCTCGGCGTGCTGCTGGCGTTTCACTTTTTGTTTGGGAACGACGGAGGGCTTGAGGAGAGACCGGCGTGATTCAAGCGGAAAAACATTTGCGACATACTGCTTCTCATGATATAATTCTGCCGTCAATTGAATACGAGTAAGAAGAGGGGCCACCCTCTCACCTGGCGAAGTGCCCATTCGCATGGTTTGCAGAGAGAGTCGCGCTTATGCGGGCCGGTGGTTTGCCATCGGCCCCTGATTTTTTCATGGAGGTGAAAGGCTATAGTAGTAAGAAAGGGCGAAGGAGATCCCCGAGTCAACCGGGGAATTACAGCCAAGGAAGTCCTGATAATCGATGAGAACGGGGTTAAGCTTGGAGTCCTCCCGACATCGGAGGGCATCGCGATGGCCGAGGAGAAGATGCTCGACCTCGTCGAGGTGGCGCCTCAGGCCAATCCGCCTGTTTGCAGAATTCTCGATTACGGAAAGTATCGGTACCAGCTCCAAAAGAGGGAGAAGGACGCCCGGAAGAAACAGAAAGTACAGACCCTGAAAGAGATGAAGATGCGCCCCAAGATCGACGAGCACGACTACAACTTCAAGGTCAAGGCCATAAAAAACTTTCTTGAGGACGGGCACAGGGTGAAGGTATCCGTATTCTTCCGAGGCAGGGAGATGGCCTTCCTCAACAAGGGTGAGGAGGTCCTCTCGAGGGTTGTTCAGGACTGCAGCGGCCTGGGTAGGAGCGAGGGAAGACCCCGCATGGAGGGGCGCTACATGAGGATCATGATGACTCCTCTGCCACAGGCCCAGTTGAAGCAGGCTGAAAAATCGAGCGCGAAGGACGGCTCCCGAAAGGCCTCCGACAACTCGAGGCAGGCCAAGAACGAGACCTTGCCGGTAATGGTGCCGAGCCAGGCGTCTTCCGAGTAGCCCGGGCCAATAAATTAATTTGCGATGACGTCAAGCTCGCCGATCGCGTTTTTTGCGGCGGGCTTTTATCTTGATACAACACTCGAGGAAGGAGGATTCAGAAGATGGCTAAACATAAGACCCATTCGGGGGCGAAAAAGAGGTTTTCCTACACTGGGACCGGCAAACTTTCCTACAGAAGAGTGGGGAGAGGGCACAATCTCACGGTCAAGGGAACTGCGCGCAAGCGCAAGCTGCGCAAGACCGGCTATGTGGACGACGCGGATTGCAAGAGGCTTAAGAAGCTTCTGCCTTTTGGCTAAGACGAGTTCTATTTTACGAAAGAGGTGACATGCGATGCCCCGAGTCAAAGGCGGTAGCGCAAGCGATAGAAAGAGAAAGAAACTTTTCGCTGTAACAAAGGGTTTTTGGGGACGCAAGAAGAACGTCTACAGAAGAGCCAGAGAGGCCTATCTTCACTCCCTCTCCAGGGCGTACATAGATAGAAGGCGCAGAAAGAGAGATTTTCGCAGGCTGTGGATCACCAGGATTAACGCGGCCTCCAGATCCTGCGGGTTGTCATACAGCTCTTTCATGAACGGGCTGAAAAAGGCCGGAATCGTCATAAACCGGAAGATGCTATCCGATCTTGCGGTCAACGATATGGCGGCCTTCACCCAGCTGACCGTCAGAGCGAAGGAGGCCCTGGGCAAGTAATCCGGGGCCGACCATACCAGTTCGGAAGCGTCGCGGCCCCTGCGCCTTATAAGGCGGGGGGCCTTTTTTCATGGCGGGCGCGATGATGAAAAAATATGGAGCGCACCTGCCCGTGATGATATAATCCACGGTAAACAAATGAATCGTCCTTTAGGATGGGAGGAGACGGCGCATGACGCCCATTAGTCAAAACTCGACACAATCGAGCAGGAATTCATGGAACAACTATCGGAGGCGGACTCCTCGGAGGCGATTCAGCGGGTCAAGGTCGCCTTTCTCGGAAAGAAGGGGACCGTCACCTCCTTCCTGAAGACCCTGGGCTCTCTGCCTCCAGATGAGCGCCCCGCGGCCGGACAGGCGGTGAACACCCTTCGCGACCGCATGGACGAGATGATCGAGAGGAAGAGGGCGTTGCTGGAGGGGGAGGAGGCGGATGCCGCCGAAAGGGCGTCCTTCGTCGACGTGACCCTTCCGCCGAGGGGCAGGGGTGCCGGAGGAATACATCCGGTCGAACAGATGACCCACGACGTGGTAGAGATCCTTGCCGGCCTCGGCTTCTCCGTGGCCCTCGGGCCGGAGATAGAGGAGGACTTCTACAACTTCGAGGCGCTGAACATCCCCCCGTCCCATCCGGCCAGGGATATGCAGGACACTTTCTACTTCCCCGACGGCAGGCTTCTTAGGACTCATACCTCTCCCGTCCAGGTGAGGTCCATGCTACGACACGGCGCCCCTATCAGGATAGTTTGCCCCGGAAAAGTCTATCGCCGCGACAGCGACCCGACCCACTCCCCCATGTTCAACCAGCTCGAAGGGCTGCTGATAGACAGGGACATATCGGTGGCGGACATGAAGGGATGCTTGGAGACCCTCATGGCCGCCATCTTCTCCCGTCCGTTGAAGGCCCGGTACAGGGCCAGCTACTTCCCCTTCACCGAGCCCTCCCTGGAGCTCGACATAGAGTGCGTCGAGTGCTCGGGCAGCAACCCGTCCTGCAGGATCTGCAGGGGTAGCGGATGGCTCGAGGTGGCCGGAATGGGAATGGTCCATCCAACCGTCGTGCGATACGGAGGGATAGACCCGACGGTCTACAACGGGTTCGCATGGGGTATCGGGCTCGACCGCATCGCCATGCTCAAGTACGGTCTTACAGACCTGCGTGTCCTTTTCGAAGGAGACGTGCCATATCTTCTCTCGGGGAGGAGCTTCTGATGCTTATATCCTGGAACCTTCTGAACGAAATACTTGCGATCCCCGCCTCCCTGGAGGAGGTCGCCGAGCGCCTGACACTCACGGGCTGCGAGGTAGAGTCCATAGACTACCCGTGCGCCCGGCTAGAGGGGGTCCTCTCCGCCGTCATCGAGAAGCTGGAGAGGCATCCTGCGAGGGAGAACCTGTATGTCGCGACCGTGGAGGACGGTGCGGGGAGCGCTCTGGTTGCAACGGCCGCGCCCAACCTGTCGGAGGGGGACGTGGTCCCGTGGGGTCGACCGGGCGCCGTCCTCGCCGACGGTTCAGTTCTCGGCACAAGGGACTTCGACGGGGTGGAGAGCCAAGGCATGCTCCTGTCCGCCTCGGAGCTGGGCGTCCCGGAGGTCGCGGACGAATTCGGCATTCTGAGGCTCCCCGCGGACACATCGCCCGGGGAGGATGTGAAGGCCCTCATGGGACTGGACGACGCCGTGCTGGACCTGTCGGTGACGCCCAACCGGGGCGACCTGCTGAGCATGCTCGGGGTGGCCAGGGAGGTCTTCGCCCTCTTTCCCGGTGCTGAGTGGAAGGACAACCCGCTGGACATCAAGATCGACGGCGGAAAGGAGTGGCCCGGGGAACTGGAGTTCAGGGGGATCTCCCTGGAGGACGAAGGGTGCTCTCTATACTGCATGGGGTTGATAACCGGCCTTGAGCAGGGCGCGTCGCCTCTGAAGATCAGGGTCCTTCTGACCCTTCTCGGCATGAGGCCGATATCCGCCATGGTGGACGCCACCAACTTCGCGATGCTGATGTTGGGACAGCCGACTCACGCCTTCGACGCCGCCTACCTGCCGGCCAGGGAGATCACAGTGCGCCGCGCACGGGAGGGTGAGGGTGTTACGACCCTGGACGGAAAGGATCATGACCTCAAGACGGAGGACATGCTGATAACCAGCGGGGGACAGGCCGTTGCAATAGCCGGGGTGATGGGCGGGGAGAACAGCGAGATACTGGAGACCACGAAGGACGTCTTCCTCGAGGCGGCGAACTTCGACCCGATACGGGTCAGCAGGACCTCCCGCAGGCTGGGGATACCCTCCGAGGCGGCATACCGTTTCTCGCGGACGGTTGATCACCGGCTGACGAAGGCCTCGTTGCACTATATTTTCTCCCTTCTCGAGGAGTGGAGCGCGGGTGGCACAGGCTACGCCGTTAAGTACGCCTCCAACGTGCGCGACGAGGAGAGGACGGTCGTCCTCACACGTGAAAAACTGAAGAGATACCTTCTTACCGAGGACATGGAGGAGGCGTCCGCCATTCTCGCTAGGCTCGGCCTGGAGGAGGTCTCCTCCGCGTCGGACGAGAGGGCCTACTCCGTGCCCTCTTGGCGTCCCGACATCTCCATAGAGGAGGATCTGATCGAGGAGGTCGGGAGGATAAGGGGGTACAACGAAGCCCTTCCCTCGACCCTTCCCGGTGCACTGCACGAGCACGGCGATATAGGGGGCACGACCCGTACCAAGGGGGACGTGCGTGCGACTCTGATGGCGAGGGGCTATGTGGAGCTGATGAACTACAGCTTCGTGTCCCCCTCGTTTGTTAAGCTGCTTCGCCTGCCCTCCGACGACCGCCGGGCCAGGCCTCTCTCCCTCTCCAATCCCCTGAGCGTTGAGCAGTCTAGGATGAGGACCATGCTCCTGCCCGGGCTGCTTCGCAGCGTGAAGCGCAGCGTCGCCTCTGGGTGGAGGTATCCCGTGCGAGCCTTCGAGATCGGCAGTGTCTTCCTGCCGCTCGAGCAGGGCGGACACGAGGAGGTCGAGAGGATCTGCGGCCTTTCATACGGAGGAAGGGATCCTCGTCTGCCGTACGGCCCGTCGGACGCGGACGACCTGTTCACTCTGAAGGCCGACATAGAGGCCCTTGCGCGGAAAAGCTGCGTATCGGTAGAGTATGAGCAGGGAGAGGAATGCTTCGGGCACAGGGGACAGACAGGCCTTCTGTCCTGGGAGGGCAGGCGGATCGGCTATCTCCTGCGCTTAAAGCCCTCGATAGAGAAGGAGCTCGACTGCTCCCCTCTCTACGCCTTCGAGATAGACCTCGAGCCCTTCGAGTCGGCGCGACTTCCCTCTTTCAGGGAACCCTCTCCCTTCCCGCCGGTCTTCAGGGATATCTCCCTCTTCGTTCCGGTCTCCGAGTCGCACGAGAGGGTGCTTGAGCTGATAAGAGGCGAGGGAGGGAGTCTGCTTGGAGATGTGCGCCTGTTCGACGTCTACACGGGCAAGGGGGTGCCCGACGGTTTCAGGGGGCTTGCCTTCTCCCTGGCCTACAGGAGCGAGGACAGGACCCTTACCGATGAAGAGGTGGACAGGGTGAACGAGCTGGTGCGAAAGAAAATGGCCGATATCGGCTATATCCTCAGATAAAGGAACCCGGATATGACTAATATAAACAAGTTGGACGAGCTTGTGGACAAACTGTGTTCGACCGCCCTCTCGCTTCGCGAGGAGAGGGATCGACTCCGCCAGGAGGTCGAGGAGCTTCGGGGAAAGTTCGCCGAGAAGGATCTCGAGATGATCCGGGCGGGAAAGGAGAGCCGGAGGGCCGTGGAGGTGCTGGAACGAGAGAAGATGGCCCTTCGAAAGGAAAAAGAGCAGATTGAAGGTCAGCTCAAGGCGATACACGAGCGCATCTCCGTCCTGATGCCCGATTTGGTCGACGGCGTTCGCGGGACAGGAGGCGAAAGGAGCGCTGGAAGGTGACGTCGTCTTCGCGCGATGTGACGATCAAGGTTGGAAAAAACTCCTACAGCATTAAAACCACTCTCGACGACGACAGCCTGGGCAGGATTTCGTCGCTTCTGGCCGATGCGGCAGAGAGAACGGATAGCTCGCAGGACCAGGAGAAGGTGTTGCTGATCCTCTGTCTTCAGCTCGCCTGGGCACTTGAAAAGACACTCTCCAAACTAGAAGCGATCAGCGAGGAGCTTGAGAAGGAATGAACGTGGCGTCCGTTTTCGATATCGTGGTGTTGCTAGTCGTGATAACCCTCGTGATAAGAGGGGTGGCCCGGGGGCTTTCAGGGGAGGTCTTCTCCCTGCTCGGGACGGTGGGAGGGATAATCCTCGCGTGGAAGTACTCCGACGCTCTGGCCGATATACTGGCGGGATACTGGCCGCAGGCGGGGGGCGCCATACTCTCCGTCTCGTCGATGGCGGCCATCTATATCACCTCGGTCGTCTCGGCCGCTCTCATGTGCAAGGCGGTCCGGGCATTCCTCAAGTTCACCTCCCTTGCCTTCGTGGACAGGGTGCTCGGCGCCCTCGCCGGCCTGCTTAAAGGGGTGGCGCTCGTCCTGTTCCTCTATGTCGCCTTGTCCACCTATTCACCCATACTTCCGTCGGAATGGATGGAGAAGAGCGTGGTCATGATGAGTGCGCACGCAGCATGGCCAGCGATCCAGAACAGGCTGAGGGAGTGGAACGTCTTCCCAGAGGACTTCTCACTGCCCGAGCTCGATCTTCCCTCCCTCTTCGGCGCGGGTAAAGAAGAGGGGGCGTAGTTCGGCTCGATGGAGCTCTCCGAGGGCATCCGGCGAATACTCGAGATCCCGAAGGTCGTGGGAGTCTTCGCAGCCTGTGTGCGCGGCGATCTCGGCAAATCGGCCCTTGAAAGATTAAAACCTCAATCATCCCTTCGGGGTCTGTTGGACAGACTGGAGCTGTTCGACTCCTTCATGGAGTTCCAGGACAGGGGCGGCGAGTGGCCGTGGAACCCCAAGGTAGCCCTGGTCGGCGAACTGCTCGAGGGCGCGAAACGCTCGGGCATGCTCTCCGGCCCCGAGCTCGTCTCCGTCCGTTCTCTCCTCTCTCTGGCCGGCGCCACGAGGGAGGCCCTGGGGAAGAATCGTGAGGACTTCCCCTCCTTCGAGGCTCCGTACCGCAGGATCCGGGACTTCTCCTCGGAGGTTCGTGCCCTCGGTGTTTTGGACGACAACGGGGAGCTGTTCGATACAGCGTCGCCCGAGCTGGCAGCTATACGCAGGGACGTGGAGCACCTTCGTACGCGCCTGCGCAGAGCAGCCCAGTCCCTCTTGGAGACCTCCTCCATTTCGCAGATGCTCCAGGACAGGGTCGTGGCCTACAGAAACGGCCGGTTTTCGTTCCTGGTGCGACAGGAGTGCGTCAATCGTTTTCCGGGCACAGTGGTCGACAGGTCTGGCTCGGGCAGCTCCGTCTACATGGAGCCGACCGAGCTGGCACCATTGGACAACGCTCTGGCCGTGCGTCTTCGCGACCAGGAGGACGAGGAGAGGAAAATTCTTCGAAATCTCACTGAGGCGGTTCTGTCGCGCGAGCGGCCCATCGCGGACGCGCAGGATATCCTCTGTGACCTTGATCTTCTGTACGGCGCCTCCGAGGTAATAGCAAAGCACGGGTGGAAGCTTCCCCGGATCGAGGAGAGACCGCTCTTCTCCCTTCACGAGGCGAGGCATCCTCTTCTCGGAGAGAGCGCCGTTCCCGTCAGCGTCAGGTGCGGCGAGGGCTTCAGAAGCCTCGTCATAACAGGGCCGAACACCGGAGGAAAGACCGTGGTCCTCAAAACGGTCGGAGTGTGCGTGTTCCTCGCCTGGTGCGGACTGCCGATTCCGGTCGAGGACGGCTCCAGGGTGGGGAACATAGGCGCTCTGTTCGTCGATATCGGAGATGAACAGAGCATGGAACAGAACCTGTCCACCTTCAGCGCCCACCTGAAGAATATCATCTCCATCCTCGACAGGGCCGATCGCACCTCCCTGGTCCTTCTGGACGAGTTGGGGGCGGGAACGGACCCGCAGGAAGGCGCTGCCCTCGGAGTCGCCCTGCTGGAGACCCTGACGAGGGAGAAGGGGCTTACCCTGGCCACCACCCACCACAACCCGATAAAACAGTATGCTCTGACGGCACCCGGAGTGGAGACAGCCAGCATGGAGTTCGACTCGGACACTCTCTCTCCTACCTACAAGCTGCTCATGGGGGTGCCGGGAAAGAGCAACGCCCTGCTCATAGCAAGCCGCTACGGCATGCCGGAGACGGTCCTGGAAAAGGCGCGCAAAGCCCTGAGCGAGCGGGAGGCCCCGGTCGAGGAGCTCATCGGCGAGTTAAACGAGAGGAAGGCTTGGCTTGACAGGCAGGAGAGGGAGATGCGAACTCTCAGGGTCGATCTTGAGAGGGAGAAGAAAAAATACAGGCACGCTATACGCGAGACCGAGGCCGAGAGGGACAAGATGATCTCGGAGGCGGAAAAAAAGGCCGACGAGATACTTGCCAGGGCGGAGGAGTCGAGCAGGGAGCTGATAAGAAAGCTCGACGAGGCCTCCAGATCCGGGGCGCATCGAGCGACAGCCGACACCTCCGAGAGGATTCGCAAAGAACGCAAAGCCATCGAGGACAGGCAAGAAAAGAGGCTCCTGAAAGGACGCGACCACTCCGGGGATCAGCCGTTGAAGGTCGGATCGGCCGCGCAGATCGCCGGGACCGACTATGTCGGAATCATAGAAAAACTTCACGGGGGAAAGGCCATCCTGCGGGTCGGTGCGATCAAGATGGATGTAGACGCAAGAAAGCTGATGAGGACCGAGAAAATGCCGAAAGGGCCCCCTCTCCCGAGGGAGCACGTCTCCCGTGCACCCAGAGCTGTCGGCTCGTCGATACTCGTCAGGGGCATGAACGTCCAGGAGGCTCTTCCCCTGGTCGAGCGGTACCTGGACCAGGCCATGAGGTGCGGCTACTCAAGCGTCCTGGTGATCCACGGACGCGGGGAGGGGATACTCAGGCGGGAGATACACGCCCTGTGCGCCTCTTTGAAATATGTCGACTCCTATCGCCTTGGGGAGATGGGAGAGGGAGGGCACGGAGTGACAGTAGTGTCCTTCAGGAGGTAGGCTTGTCGACCGGCCTTGCTTGGTTTCCTTGCGAGATGACAGCAGATACCGGGGGGAATGACGATGATAGTACTGAAAGAGGCGGAGAGCCGTGCGCCGAAGGAGGACCTTGTACTGGAGGGCCTGGTCGCGGAGATACTTGAAAGCATCCGGATCGGCGGGGACGAAGCCCTGCTCGACTGCTCCGAGCGGTTTGACCGGGTCCGGCCTCTATCCCTGCGCGTGACCCGCGAGGAGGTAGAATCCGCCTACGACTCGGTACCCCCGGACGTGGTTGCCACCATAGAGTTTGCCGCGGACCGCATCAGGGACTTCGCGGTCCGTCAGAGGGGGAGCCTCGGCGACCTCGAATACGAGATATCGCCGGGAGTGACGCTTGGACACAGGCTCATCCCCGTCGCGTCGTGCGGCTGCTACGTGCCCGCCGGGCGATATCCCCTTCCTTCATCTGCACTTATGTCCGTGATCCCGGCGCGCGTCGCGGGGGTCGGGCGGATAGCCGCCTGCTCTCCCCCTCGCGGGGAGAGCGGCATCCACCCCGCCGTACTGGTGGCGATGGATATAGCCGGAGTGGATGAGATCTACTGCATGGGAGGGGCCCAGGCTATCGCGGCGTTCGCGTACGGGACGGAGACAGTGAAGAAGGTGGACTTCATCACCGGCCCAGGGAACAGGTACGTCACGGAGGCGAAGATGCAGGTGTACGGCGTCGTCGGCATAGACATGCCTGCGGGGCCGAGTGAGGTCGCGATACTGGCCGACGCTTCGGCCAACCCGGATTGGGTTGCCGCGGACGCCCTGGCCTGCTGCGAGCACGACCCGGACTCCTGGTCGGTTATAGTGACCACCGACAGGAGGCTGGGCGAGGAAGTGTTGAAGAGAGTGGAAAAACAGCACCCCTCCCTCCCGACCGGGGAGCAGGCTTACAGGGCTTGGAAGGAGAACGGAAAGGTGATCTTGGCGGAATCGCTCGACGAGGCGGTGCGTATAGTGGACGAACTGGCGCCGGAGCACGTCCAGGTCATGACGGAGGGCGCGAAGGAGGCGGCGGCCAAACTTTCGAATTATGGCTCCCTCTTCGTGGGGGGCCACGCCCCGGTGGTGTTTGGAGACTATGCGTCCGGCCCCAATCACATCCTGCCCACGGTCGGGTCGTCGCGCTTTGCCAACGGAGTTTACGTGGGGACCTTCCTGAGGACCTGTTCATTCCAGAGAGTGTCGGCCGAGGGTGCGAAGGTCCTGGCCGGCCCCTGCTCCGTTCTCGCCGGCCTGGAGGGGCTGTTCGCCCATAAGCGCTCGTCGGAGCTGCGACAGGGTATAGAAAGCTGATATTTTTTTCAGGGTGTCGCACACGACGGATTATCGGCTATAATGGCTTCTATTCAGCCAAAAAGCATCCTTAGCAGGCTGAGAATTTTTTATGGATGGAGGGATTGTAGTGAGAGTAAGAAAGAGAGTAGCGAGCAGAGTTTGCTTGGTCCTTATGCTGTCCCTTTTCCTCGTCTCCGGGCAGGCCACGGGAGGAGAGAGACTGGACAGGATCTTGGACACCGAGGTACTATTGGTGGGAACGCCCGGAGATTATCGCCCCTTCTCGATGTATGACGCAGATGACTGCAAGTATGAGGGTCATGACATCGATTTGGCGGAGCTCCTAGCGCGGGAACTCGGTGTCAAGGTCGAGTTCGTTCCTACAACTTGGACCGACCTTATGCAGGACTATTTGGACGGGAAGTTCGATATTGCCGTTGGAGGCATAACGAGAAGCCTCGCCAGGATGTTGAAGGGAGATTTTCTCCCCCCCTACGCGCCAAACGGCAAGGTGGCGATCATCCACAAGAAGAACAAGGGCAGGTTCACCTCGCTTGAGGCCATGGATGTCCCGGAGACCACAGTCATCGTCAACCCGGGCGGGACCAACGAGAAGTACGTCAACGAGAACTTCAAGAGGGCCAAGGTCGTGACGCACGAGAACAACGCGGAGATACCCGGAATGATCGCCGAGGAGAAGGGGGATGTGATGATCTCGGAGGTATACGAGGCCGTAGTCTACTCCAGGAAGGACGACAGAATCTACGGAGCGTTCACAGACAAGCCTTTGACCAAGATAAGCTTCATGGGGTTTTTCATCCAACAGGACGACCCGGAGTTCCTCAAGATAATGAACTACCTGTGGAACGATGCTAAGTTGCGAGGTGACCTGGACGTTCTAGAAGAAAGGTGGCTTAAATAGCCATTGTGTATTCCGCTTTAAAAGTGCTATAATGTCGTGCGCTTAGCGACGGCAAGAGCGGTTGCCTGCGGGGAATCCAGTCCCGTGCGGCGGAGACCTTCGAATCCTGTCAGGCCCGGAAGGGAGCAGCAGTAAGGAGAAATCTCCGGGCGCCACGGGGAGGCTGGGTTTCCCGCAGGCAACCGCCTTTTACCCGTCGTCCTCCGGTAAATCCGGATTTGAAGGCGATAGCTCGATCAGCGCCTCGATGAGCTTCTCCAGGTTCTCGAACTCCGGCGACTTTATCTCGCTGACGCATTTTTGAAGGTAATTCTTCAGTATCTCTATGCACGCTTTCTGCATGGCCTTTCTCGCGGCCGAAAGCTGCAGAAGTATGTCGTAGCAATTCTTCTCCTCGATTATCATGCGCTGTATTCCGCGCAGCTGCCCCTCAACGCGGCGAAGGCGATTAAGCAGGGCCTTCTTCTCCTTGGGCAGGTTGTCGAGTTTCTCTATAAGCGAGTTGTTCGTCATTCCCGGCACTCTCCTCGATTAATAATATTCCTACAGGGTATATCTTACTTCGCGAAAGGTTGAAGGTCAATCGGTTTTTATGCTATAATTTCGTGTCCTCAATACGCACACGGGCTGATGGCGCGGGCGGTGTCGACTCTGTTGATCCCCGCTTCAGGCGATGTCCGTGGAGGGAAAACCATTTTACATCAGGAGGGGTTATTTTGGCAGTTGTCAGCATGAAGCAGCTCTTGGAGTGCGGGGTTCACTTCGGTCACCAGACGAGGCGGTGGAACCCGAAGATGAAGCCGTACATATTCACCGAACGGAACGGCGTCTACATAATCGACCTTCAGAAGACAGTCCGCGGCCTTGAAAAGGCCTACAACTTCGTAAGAGAGATAGCACAAAACAACGGGACCCTACTGTTCGTCGGCACAAAGCGCCAGGCGCAGGACACGATCAGGGATGAGGCCGAAAGAGCGGGACAGTTTTACATCAACCAGCGCTGGCTTGGAGGGCTGCTGACGAACTTTGCGACCATCAGGAAGCGCGTGATTCACATGACCGAACTGCGCAGGATGGAGGACGACGATGACTGGGGCGACCTCCCGAAGAAAGAGATAATCCTTCTTCGCAAGCAGCTTGCCAAGCTCGAGAAGAACCTCAAGGGGATCAAGAACATGAAGACCGTTCCGGACGCTGTCTTCCTTATCGACCCCAGGAGAGAGGAGAATGCCGTCCTCGAGGTCAGGAAGCTAGGCATTCCAGTCATCGCGATAGTTGACACGAACTGCGACCCAGAGATGATCGATTTTCCGATACCCGGCAACGACGATGCGATCCGAGCCATCAAGCTGATCTCGAGCCTAATAGCCGACGCCTTCATCGAGGGCAAGCAGGGCGAGGACTCCGTCGCGGAGATAGAGGCGGAGGCCCCGGAGGACGAAGAGCCCGAGGGCATCATCGAAAAAAAGGAGCGTCTGCACAAAGTCTATGATGACGATGACGACGCCGCCGAAGAGGCCTAGAGTTTCTTTGTTAACCTGTAAAGAGTTGTTAATATAGAGGAGGCAGTGAATATGGAGATCAGCGCGGGCACTGTAAAGGAGCTCCGTGACAGAACCGGCGCGGGGATGATGGACTGCAAGAACGCCCTTGTCGAGAATGCGGGAGACGTCGAAAAAGCCATCGACTATCTGAGGGAGAAGGGCCTGGCCAAGGCCGCCAAGAAGTCCTCGCGAACCGCATCCGACGGCAGGATTTTCTCCTACATCCACACTAACGGCAAGCTGGGTGCCTTGGTCGAGCTCAACTGCGAGACCGACTTCGTCGCCAAGACCGACGAGTTCCAGAGCCTGGGCCACGAGCTGTGCATGCAAGTCGCCGCGGCCGCGCCGCAGTTCCTGGTCCCGGAGGACGTCACATCCGATGTGCTTGACAGGGAGCGCGAGATATACAGGCAGCAGGCACTTGAAGAGGGTAAGCCGGCCAAGATTGTGGACAGGATAGCCGACGGAAAGATAAACAAGTTCTACGAGAACAACTGCCTGATGGAGCAGGCCTGGATCCGCGACTGCGATAAGAAGATCAAGGACGTAGTCGTCGAGGTGATCGCGAAGCTCGGCGAGAACATCGTGGTCAGGCGTTTTTCCCGTTTCTCGATCGGAGAGTAGCTTGTTGTGATAAAGAAGGCGGGGCTTCAAGCCTCGCCTTTTTCATGGGCAAAAACCGGCAAGGAGGAAGGGCATTTTGAAATATAGGCGAATTCTATTGAAGCTCTCCGGAGAGGTGCTGGCGGGCGACCGAGCTTTCGGATTCGACTTCGACGCAGTTCGAAGGATAGGTGCGGAGATAGTCGAGGTCGCACTGGCAGGGGTGCAGGTCGCAATGGTCGTCGGCGGCGGGAACATGCTGAGGGGAAGGGAGCTCGAGGCCTTGGGCGTCGAGCGCTCCCAGGCGGACTATATGGGCATGTTGGCCACCGTGATGAACGCCCTGTGCCTCCAGGACGTCCTGGAAAAGTACGGAATTCCCACGAGGGTTCAGACCGCGATAGAGATGCGCCAGATGGCCGAACCTTACATACGCCGAAGGGCCCTGCGACACCTCGAGAAGGACAGGATCGTCATCTTCGCGGCGGGCACCGGG
>MTBK01192648.1_pt1 | contig 100925 bp, 93 predicted proteins | sample 1535981 | NCBI WGS metagenome assembly MTBK01 (sample SAMN06109225, study PRJNA356200) | anaerobic digester metagenome | isolation source: biogas reactors fed with pig manure or primary and secondary sludge | place: Spain | collected 2016-06-30
GTTCGCGGTGTCGTCGATGCGGCTCAATGATACACCCCGGAAAACCATGTGTCACATTGTTTCGATTCAATCTATACCCACTCTAAATCAGAAGGAGCCTATATATATATATATGCATTTTTTTACATACTATCTGGCAACAACCCGCATAAATATCTTTCAGCAAACCACAGCCTTAATAAACACGGGCCACAAGCCGCAGGCAGCGCTATGAGAAGGGGTGCCCAAGGCCATGACCTCTGAGTGCAGAGGGCGCGGCGATAACGGCTCTTCAGCTCGCACAGCCGGATGTTCAGGAGGGTGGCGCACATGTTTGCCGCCCGACCATACAAGCCTTTTTACCGAACGAGGCCCGCCATTGCACAGATCCCTTTCATATTTTTACCATTTTACGAGAACCGCGCTTATTATTCTTATAGTCCATTATTTCCACATTATAAAAAAATACGCAAGGAGTGATAGTTCATGATGACCTTCCTTCGCAACCTCACTATCCGCGCACGCATTCTCCTTCTGACGGTGCTCTTGTGCATCTTCACCGCAGTGGCCTCCTGGGTCGGATATACAAGGCTGGTCGCGGCGGGCGAAGCTCTGAACGCCATGTACGAGGAGGACCTGCTGCCCATCCAGTGGTTGAACGACTCGAGGACAAATTTCCAGGCAATAATCGCGTCCCAGTTAAACATGATGCTGACGGAGGACCAGAAGGAAAAACAGGCCCTGGTCGAGGAGATAGACAGACGGAGAGAGCTGAACGACGTGAACCTAAAGAACTACGCTGATTCCGAACTTGACGACTTTGAGAGGGATAAGCTTGCGGAGGCGAACATGCACCTGACCGAGTTCCGCCGCAGCAGCAACGAGGTCGTAAGGCTGGCGCTTGAAAACAAAAACGCCGAGGCTTATGAGATCTACGTGCATGAGGTAACCGAGGCCAATAATAGTTACAGAGCGGCCATACGGGACCTCACCAACTTCTGCATCGAGGACGCCGAGGAGGCGAATAAGAGCAACGAGCTCAGCATGGCAACCGCCAGGAAGCTCCTTCTGGCCGTAGCGGCGGTGGCGGTTATACTGGGGGCGCTTCTGGGACTCCTGATCGAACGGTCGATCAACAGACCGCTGAGAGCGATTATGGACGTATTGAAGAAAATAGCCGCGCTTGACGTGAGATTCGACAAGTCCAGAGCTTGGCTGGTCAACTACAAGAACAACGAGATAGCAGAGATGGTCGAGAGCACCATAGGCATGGAGAAAGCGTTGAGCAGCTTTGTTGCAAGAGTCGCAGGCGCTTCCAACAGGCTGGGCGAGACCTCAGAGGAGTTCTCCGCTCTCGCGGAGGAGTCCAACGCCGGCGTCGAGGAGTCGCGTGCCGGAGTGGACGACGTGTCGTCCCAGATGGAGAATTTGGCCGCGGCCACTCAGGAGATCACAGCCTCGGTCGAAGAGGTAGCGAGCGGCGCTCAGTCCTCGGCTCAGAAGAGCACCGACATGGCCGGCGAGGTCGAGCAGGCCAGAGGCGCGGGCGACGAGGGTGTAAGGGCCGTCGGCAGGGCGGTCGACAGCATTAGGAGGGTCGCCGCGGACGCGGAGCAGTCCGCGAAGGAGGTCCGCGAACTCGGCGACAGGGCGAGAGAGATACAGAACTTCGTCGCCCAGATAGGCGGCATAGCCGACCAGACCAACCTGCTGGCGCTGAACGCCGCGATAGAGGCGGCCCGAGCGGGCGAGGCCGGACGCGGCTTCGCGGTCGTCGCGGAGGAAGTGCGCAAGCTCGCCGAGGAGAGCAACGAGGCGGCGAAGAGGATAGCCGATCTGGCGGCGATAATCACCAAGGATCTGGACAATGTCGTCTCGTCGTCCGAAACCAACGCCAAGGATTCGATAGAGTCAAGCGGCCTGGCCGAGGAGACCCGCGAGACGATAGACCGAATGATGGACGCTCTATCCAGGATAGCCTCGGGCACTCAGGACATGGCGGCTGTCGCGGAGGAGCAGGCGGCGTCCAGCGAGGAGATAGCGAGCGCGGTGCAGAACATAGCCTCCAGGGTGAACGACTCCGCGTCATCTGCGGACCTCGTCAGAGGCCAGATGGCCGAGGTGGGAGCCTCCGCGGAGAGAGTGGCGCAGGGCTCCGAGGAGCTGTCCGGCCTGGCGGCCGACCTGCGCTCTCTTGTGAACACCTTCCAGTACGACGAGGACGACGACCAGTCTTCACAGTCGGGCCTCGTCCCGCTGAACAGCGGCAAGGGCAAGTCGGTTCAATTCGCCGGGTAGAGGGCAGGACACGGAAGGAGGAAGAGATATGGCTGAGCAGCAGCTGGTGGTATTCGGCCTCGGCAACGAGGAGTTCGGAATAGACATCTCAAGCGTCAGGGAGATAGTCAAGATACAGCACATAACCACAATTCCCCAATCTATGGACTTCGTGGAGGGGATAGTGAACCTTAGAGGCGTGATAGTTCCCATAGTGGACCTGAACAAGAAGTTCATGACCATGATGCAGAGCAGCACCGACGACGCGGAAATGCGGATCATAGTGGTCAACATGGCCGGTCAGAACATAGGCATACTGGTGGACGCGGTGTCGGAGATACTGAGAGTCCCGAACGAGGCCATTGAGCCCACGCCGCCGATAGTCTCAAGCGGGATAAGCTCCGACTTCATCAGGGGAGTGGCCAAGGTGGATGAGAGGCTGATAATCTTCCTGGACCTGGACTGCATCTTCTCCAGCGAGGAGCAGGAGGCCCTGGCAAGGGCCGCAGGGTAGGACTGTCGTCATCCCGAGGCGTTTTTCCGAGGGATCTCGGTTTTAAGGCGTTCATGAATCGAGATCCCTCGCCTTCGCTCGGGATGCCAAGAAGGAGCATGCCCAGGCTTAGTACAAAGGGGAGGATAACCTATGGCGCCTCTAAGAGAAGCAGACAATCTGAACCGCGTCATCTTGAACAGCCCGTTGATTATTCTCTGGGGCGAGGCATCGGAGAACCGCCCCGTCGACTTCATCTCGGACAATATTAACCGCTACGGGTACACGATGCCTGAGATCGTCATGGAGGAGTCCCCATTCGACTGGATTGTGTTCGAGGAGGACAAGGAGCGAGTGTCCGAGGCCTTTCGCAAGGCGCTCGAGGAGAAACCCGATTCTTTCGTCATGGACTATAGGATTCTCGACGCCAACGGGAGGGCGCACTGGGTGGAAGATCGCGTGACCTTTTACTACGATGAGAAAGGCAACACTCACCTCTACCAGTCCTGCCTCATGGACATAACGGACAGAAAACAGACAGAGGGGCGACTGACCCTCTTGCACGAGATGTCCATGGCCTTCATGGAGGAGCTCGATGCCGATTCTCTGATAAAGAAGATCCTCGCGAAGTCAGCGGAGTTCATAGGTGCGTCCGACGGCCTGGTCAGCGTGATGGACAACGATGGCGTAACAAGGAGAGTCAAGTGCGCCCTGGGACTGTTCGAACCGCTCGTCGGGGCGCACAGAGCCTCGGACAAAGGCCTGCACGGAGAGGTGTTAAGAGGGGGAAGGCGCGTCGTGGTGGACGACTACCGCACCTACCCGGGGCGGACAGACAGGGAGGAGTTCAAGGACATAACGACCGTAATCGGTATCCCCCTGCACCGCGGGAAGCGTCTTCTCGGCTTCATCACTCTCGCCTTTCGCCACGAGGTAAAAAAAATCGACGAGCAGGCCATGGAGCATATCGACCAGTTTGCCGCGGCTGCTTCTATTGCGCTCGACAACGTACAGCTGTACGAGGAGGCGCGCAGGGAGGCAGAGGAACGCAAGAGAGCGGAATATGAGCTGGCAAAAGGCTACGACACGCTACATACCACCTTCACCGACGTCATCAGGACGATGGGCAAGATTGTCGGCAAGAAGGACCCCTATACCTTAGAGCACCAGGAGCGTGTCGCGAGCCTGTCCGCCGAGCTAGGCAGAAGGACCGGGCTGGACGAGGAGCGCTGTGAGGGGCTGCACATCGCCGGCCTGGTTCACGACATAGGCAAGATCGAGGTCCCCGGCGAGATACTCAGCAAGCCGGGAAAGCTCTCCCCCATCGAGTTAGAGCTGGTGAAGGGCCACGCGCAGTCAGGCTACGATATCCTGAAGGAGGTGGACTTCCCCTGGCCGGTCGCCGAGATAGCCCGCCAGCACCACGAGAGACTCGACGGCTCCGGCTACCCGCTCGGCCTGAGTGGTGAGGGAATCCTGCCGGAGGCTCGCATCCTGGCAGTGGCGGACGTCGTGGAGGCGATGATCTCACATCGCCCCTACCGCCCGGCCCTGGGATTGGAGGCCGCCCTGAAGGAGATCAGGGAGGGGAGCGGCGTGCTGTACTCACCGGAAGTGGTGGACGCATGCCTGGAGCTCTTCGAAGAGCAACGGGGGTTTATCGGGGATAGCTGAGATAACGAGAGCCCTTCCCTCGTCCCTTCGGGTGTTCGGTATGAGCCTTCTCCGTCATCCCGAGTACGAAAGGGGAACGTAGCATGAAATGCCGCAGTAGTCGCGAAAGCGGCGGGAGCTGCATCGAACGAGTGCCGATCTTCGCCGGGCTAAGCTGCGAGGAGCGGATGGAGATAGCCGAGATCGTCTCGTCTCGCAGCCTGAAGAAGGGCGACATGATCTACCGGGCCGGCGATGAGGGGGGGACCTGGCCTCGCACCTCGGCATCACGCAGGAGACCCTCAGCCGGAGGCAGTCCGCGCTCCAGGACGAGGGACAGATCGCCCTTGAGGGACACAGGAGGATAACGATAAAAAAACCGCCCCGGCCTCGAGGGAATCGGCAGCGGGGCGTAGACGCAAGCGGATGTGACGAGGCTGGCGGCGTGTGCCGCCGGTTTTTTTACTATTTCGCCCGAGATTTCTTTACCTCGTAGCCGAGGCCGGTGATGGCCTTCTCTACCTCGTCCAGGGCGAGCTTTTCGTCGTCGAAATCGAACTTGACCTTGCCGGAGTTGAACATTATCTGCACACTCTCCTGCTCCACTCCGTCGAAGGATTTGACCGCTTTCTCTATCTTCTGCACGCATGACGGGCAGGCCAACGGCTCAAGCTGTATCGTTGCTGTCTTCATTTCTATGTCTCCTCCTGTTATTTCATTGTGTGCGGTTCCCAAGGGTCGGTGTTTATCTACTGTACCCGCAGGTCCATCTTGCAAATAGTCGGCAGAGAGGTGATTGCGTGATGGGATCCCTCCTCCCGTTGGTCGTTCGGGATGACAGGGACATCCCTATCTCAGCCTGTAGCCGATAAGTCTCATTCCGTTCAGTATGACCACCAGTATGCTGCCCTCGTGAACCAGCATTCCTATGGACATGTTCATCCACTCGCTGTAGATCAGAGCGGCCAGCAGGAAGAGGACCACGCCCACTGCTATGTAGATGTTCTGCCTCATGTTCCTCGCCGTGGCCTTGGTCAGCCCGAGGGCATGGGGCAATCGTCCGAAGTCGGAGTTCATCAGGACAACGTCGGAGGTCTCTATAGCGACATCCGTGCCGCCGCCCATCGCTATGCCTATCTGGGCGAGGGCAAGCGAGGGACTGTCGTTGACCCCGTCGCCGACGAACGCCACGATCCGGCCCTCCTCGATCAGCCGCTTCACGTAGGCGGCCTTGTCCTCGGGCAGCATGTTCCCGTGCGCCTCGGTCAGGCCAAGCTCCCGGCTCACCGAATCCACCGTGCCCTGGTTGTCGCCGGAGAGCATAACTAGGTTCTTCACCCCGAGCCTCTTCAGCTTCTGCAGGTGCTCCTTCACCCCGGGCCGTATCCTGTCCTTGACGCCCATCAGGACCTTCAGCTCCCCGTCCACCGAGGCCAGCACCAGCGAGCTGCCGTTCGCCTCGATGCGGGCTATGTCCGCCGCGGCCTCTGCACCGATATGGACTCCCTCCCGCTCCATCAGGGCGACGTTGCCGACGGCCACCCTGCTTCCGTCAACGTTGGCGGTGATCCCGCCGCCCTTGATCACCTCGGTGTTCTCGACCGGGAAGAAGGTCGTCTCGCCTATTTCTGCTAGCACGGCCTTCGCCAGCGGATGGCCGGACTCGCGCTCGACGCTGGCCAGGCAGCCCAAGGCCCTCTCTACGTCCTCTCCGTAGTGCAGCCTCTCGGCGACGGACGGGTTGCCCATCGTGAGGGTGCCGGTCTTGTCGAAGATCATCGTGTCCAGCCGGCTGAAGTCCGAGATCACCTCGCTGCCCTTGAGCAGCACTCCGTGGCGCGCGCCGTTGCCTATGCCCGCCACGTTGGACACGGGAACCCCTATCACAAGAGCTCCGGGGCAGCCGAGTACGAGTATCGTGATCGCCAACTCGATGTTTCGCGAGACCAGCCAGACTATTATGGCCAGCGCGAGGACCGCCGGGGTGTAGTACTTGGCGAACCGGTCTATGAAGCGCTCCGCCTCGGACTTTGAGTCCTGGGCCTCCTCCACCAGCTCGATTATCCTGCCGAAGGTGGTGTCCTCCCCCACTCTGTCCGCGACTATCTGGAGGGTGCCGTTGTCGAGTATGGTGCCCGCGAAGACGCCGGAGCCCTTCTCCTTCTCGACCGGAAGGGACTCGCCGGTGATGCTGGCTTCGTTGATGCTGCCCTCGCCGGACAGGACCGTGCCGTCCACAGGGATCTTGTCTCCCGTCTTTACGAGCAGCACGTCCCCTATGTCGACCTCGTCGACGTCTACCTCCTCGTACTCGCCGCTCTCCAACAGCTTCAGCGCGCTCTCCGGGGCCATCTCGGTCAGCTCCTTGATGGCCGCGCGGGTCTTGTTGAGGGTGCGCTGCTCAAGGTAGGCGCCGAACAGGAAGAGGAAGGTCACAATGGCCGACTCCTCGAAGTTCCTGATGAAGAACGCCCCGGAGACTGCGACCGTGACGAGCACGTCGATGCTGACCACCCGGAACCTCAGCGACTGGAAGGCCTGGATGGCGATCGGCGCGACCCCCAGCACGGAGGCCGACACCAGGCCCCACAGGGCGATCCACTCGTCGAGGAAGCCCAGGTGCGCCGCGAAAGAAACCGCGATCAGCACTCCGCAGATCAACGCTATCTGGTTCTTGCGGGCAAGAATGTATCTCTGCACAGTGTCAACCGTTCAGGCCACGGCGCGCTCAGGCGCTGTAGGCCCGGTCCATCTCGGAGAGCATGTTGTAGACCGCCTCGTAGCTCTCGCAGACGTCGCCCGGAACGGCGTAGTCATCGGTGATCCTGCGCAGGGCCTCGAACTCCCCGGCCAGGTCGGGAGCCTCCCCCGCCAGCTTCTTCTCCATCGAATCGAAGATAGTCTTGACCTCGTGAAACTCCGGGTGCTCCTTGCCGTGCACCCGGGCCACTATGGGCACGTACATCTTCAACGTCTCCATGTGTTTTGCAGCCGCCTCTGTGAATGCCTGGTTCGCCACTGTCATCCCGCCTTCCGGTCGTTTATATGGCTATCATATCTACGATCGAGGGGGATTTCCTTGACCCAGGTCAAAAAACTGACTGGAGCTAAGCAGGGAAGGGTTGGATTTGAAGGCGGTTCAATGCGGGATCCCTCCTCCCGCTGGTCGTTCGGGATGACTGCTAATGTCATCCCGAGGAGCCGCCCCCGCTCTTGTCTCTCCGACCAATGCGTCAAGAGCCCTGTTGCGAAAGGATGAGATCCGAAGAGCCGCCAGGGAGAGGGATATAAAGAGTCCCATCAGCCTGCCGCTATCCATCAGGCGTTGGAGCTTATTCTCCTGTCTTTCCTTGATCGCTAGCAGCTTCGATATTTCAACGTCCCTATGCAGCGGGTCGAGAATGCAGCACGCCGCCTCGCGACCCGAGACAAGCGCCGGGTAAATCCCCTCGCCTGAGAGCCCGAAGATGAATCCGCCCGCGTCGCCGACCAGGAAAATATTGCCGAACCTGTGTCCCTGGTAGTCTTGGTTCATCGGCGCCGCCTCGAGAGGCGATCCGCTTGCGTCGATCCCTTGCTCCCGCAGCCACCTGTCGAGGTTCTCGCGCATCCGCCCGACCGGACAGACCCTGAAGTCGCTCCCGCACCCAACGACCGTGCTGTCGCCGTGAGGGAAGATCCAAGCGAACCTGGCGTTAAAGAGGCTGGAATTACAGTGCAGTTCGACATCGGGGCGCAGCACAACGCCGGGGAGAGTGTACTGAATCCCGACGGCCACGCGGCGCGGACGAATGCCAAGGGATCTTCTAACGATCGATGAGGAGCCGTCGGCCCCGACCAGGTATCTGAAGCCTATTCTCTCCTCTCCTGCCACGACGTGATCCTTCCCTACGCTTGTCACGCAGGCGCCGGTGCGCACCTCGACATTTGAAAACCTCTCGAGCTTCGAGAGCTGCCACTCGCCGAGAGCCCTCCTGCTCGCGGTCGCCATTAGAACGCCCTCTCCGCGCAGGCGGAGACGTCGCCCTCGGTTGTACAGAAGGACCGAGTCGAAGGACCGCTCCAAAAGCGACTCCGGCGGCTCCAGGTAATTCAGACACCTCAAGGTGAGCCCGCCCGCACAGACCTTGCGACCGAGAACATCCTCCCTCTCCAGCACTAGAACGTCAAGCCCGCTGCCGCCGAGCGTCTCCGCGCACTTCAGCCCGGCCGGGCCCGCTCCCGTGATCACGACATCGAAAGACTCCATGGCACCTCCGTCAATCAAGGGCAATCTTCTGGATATAGGAAAAGTATAGCATATTGCCTCGAAAACGCACCTTTATGAGGAGAGGAATGCGCATCATACAGCAGCCGGAGTTCATCATGGCGAAGTGGCGGAGGTAACTGTAATAGGCAGCGGAGAGCTGCCCGGTCCGGCGGTTTGGCCGACTGAAAACCCCTTGTCAAAAGCTTTTCGCTGAATTACAATGTCATTCACATTGAGTGAGGAGGGGTCAGAATGGCTGCGAACAGTTTGGTTCAGGCTCGCATAGATCCTGAAGTGAAAAAGGAAGCCTCTATCGTACTCGCCTCGATGGGTCTTACAGTCTCGGACGCGGTTCGCCTGATGCTGGTCAGAGTGGCCGCAGAGAAGGCCTTGCCGTTCGAGCCGCTTGTCCCCAACGAGACAACATTAGCGGCGATTCGGGAGGCAAGGTCCGGCACCCTGCCCAGAGTTAAGACTGTTAAAGAATTGATGAACGCGCTTAATGCGGACGATTGAGTGGACAAGGCAGTTCAAGAGGGATTTCAAGAGAGAGAAGAGAGGCAGTCTTGCCATATCCGTCATCCCGAGCGTCGCGAAACGAGGAGGAATCCTGGTTCAAGGCGCTGCTGCGTTGAGATCCCTCGCTGCGCTCGGGATGACACTAACGCGAACCCTATGGCCGCACCGATTCTTGTCATCCCGAACGGCGCGCAGCGACGGAGGGATCTCGCGTTTCCAGCCGCCGCTAGTCTTGCCCCCTCTGTCCGTAGGTCGCGAATTTTGCTAAGACCTCTTTCATCTGATCCCCGTCGAGGATCGCCGGGTCGCCTATGCTCTTCGCCCGCCAGTATAGCTCGCAGACGAACTCTATCTCCTCGGCGGCGTCGAAGGCGTACTGTATGTCCGGGCCGGCGGCCAGCAGGCCGTGGTTGCCGAGCAGGACGGCGTATCGCCCATCCATGCCGTCGCGCGCGATCTCCGCCAGCTCCCTGGAGCCGAAGGGGGCGTACGGGGTGCAGCGGACGCTGTCGCCCCCGGCGTAGCCTACCAGGTAGTGGACGGCGGGCAGGTCATGCCCCAGGCACGCCATCGTGGCGGCGAAGGTTGAGTGAGTGTGCACCACGGCGCTTATGTCCCGCCTGCCCTGGTACAGCAGACGGTGCATCTCGGTCTCCGACGACGGTTTTCTGTCGCCGTCCACCCTGGCACCGTCGATGTCCAGAACCACGACATCCTCCGGCCCCATCTCGAAGTAGTCCATGCCGCTGGGGCTTATGGCGAAGAGCCTTCTCTCCCCGTCCAATATGCTGATGTTGCCGCCGGTCCCCCTGGTCAATCGGTGCTCGCTCAGCTTGCGGCAGTACTCCACCACCAGTTCTCGCTCGCGCTTCATAAGCATCTGCTTCCTCCTCCATCGACAAGGGCCGGGAGTCGACCCCCCGGCCCGTTTGTTGAAAGGATGCGCCTTCTAGGCGGCCCCGCGTCTTGATGCGGCGTAAAGCAGGGGGATCAGCAACAGCACTGCGAAAGGCGCGGCGCCGGTGTCGCAACCACCGCCTCCGCCACCACCTCCCGCGGGGCGCGGGGTGATGACGAAGCTCAGGTCCGTGCCGGGGACGGCCATTCCATGGGAGTCGAAGGCCCGCAATTCAACCGTCCAGGGCTTGTCGAAGTCATCCGGGATGAGGAGGTCGTGGCGGAACTCGTAGATCGACGGCCGGGAGGTCGTCTCCGGGCGGACGAGCTCCACCCACTTCTCCTCGAACACGGCCTTCTCGGTCGCCTCGTCCTTCATCACGTACCGGACCATCTCGATCCTGTTCCTCATGGTGTAAGTGCCGTCGCCCTCGCGAACTACGTCCTCCAGAGAGGGCTGGAGCGGCTTCACGACCCCGAACAGGCTGAGCATCTGCTTGGCCTTGACCACTACCCCGTCCTCCACGTTCCAGTCGACCGTCTTGTCGGCCAGCTCGGGGTAGTAGACGTTGTCCGAGGGCTCCGGACGATCCACTCCGTCTCCCCTGACCTCGGCGCGAACCATGGCCAGCTTCCTGCCCTCCGGGAAGGGCACTATCTTGCCCGCTTGAACCGCCGTCTGGGAGCCACCGGCGTTGTAGTTGATGACTACCTCTCCTGTGTCGTACATGTACCAGTGGATGGACTGGGAGTTCAACCTCCTGTTGTACGCCAGCCCTCCGAGCTCGACCTTGTTGGTGGCCGATGTCTCGGCGACGTTGTAGAGGACGGCGCGGATGGTTCCCCCCATGTACTCCAGCAGGTCGTTGGGGCGCCAGCGGCGGTTTATCTCGTAGAAGAGGTCGCTCGGCCCTCCGCCGTGCGGAAGGGTGGAGGCGTCCCAGTAGCCAGGGAAGGGGTCCGAGTAGATGTGCGAGTTGTTGACCTGCGCGAAGGCCTCGACGTTCTCCACGTGCGCCGGCGGTGAGAAGCGCGAGATGATCTTGTCGGGAACGGTGCCGAACGTCAGCGGGACCGTGACGGAGTGAAGCTCTGCCCCCGCCTCTCCGACGGCCTTGACCTTGAGCGTGTAGGCGCCTTCCTCCAGATCGCGGGTGTATATGGTCGGGTAGTTGGTGTCGAATTCCTTCGTGTTCCCGCCCTGTATCAGGGCTGCCGCATAGTGGCGGGTGACCACGGCCTTCACAGTCGCATCGTAGAAAGAGGCCGGTCGAGACGGGTCGAACACGAGGTCGGGCGGCGGGGCGGAGAGTATGTTGATCACCTCGCCAGGGGTCTGTCCGTGCTCGTAGTCCAGCTTGACGGCGTTCAGCGGGGTCAGGCCGGTGATGTTGTCCACGATGCTGGAGACCGTGCGGACGGCGTCCAGATCTCCGTCGCGGTAGAGCTCGAAGTGGACGTTGAAGCGCTCCTGTTCGGGGTTCTTGCCCTCCCGGTCGATGGCGACTATGGCGTAGAAGTCGCGGGTGGAGGCGAGGAGACGTGAGCCCTCCGACGGCACGACCACCTCCAGTTTGACCGCCTCGGCGCAGGGAATGCCGAACAGCAGCGAGGCGACGACGAGGCATGACAGCATGAAACGTCTCATAAACAGAACACACCCTTTCCAGTTAAGCTTTCCGGTTTGGTAGAATCATACCATCCAAGGGCGCATGGCGCACGATACGCGGCGCGTTTTCGCCCGGTTCGCGGAGGGGTTGCGAATGAAGGTAGAACAAAGGCCGTCCGAGGGCGGCAATACACATGCCGCCGGCTATGCCGGGCAGGGTCGCTTCGGCGTCGCGTGCGACATAGGCACCACGACCCTGGCCTGCTACCTTGCGGACGGCTCCGGGACCCTGGTAGGCTCGGCGTCCGCGCGGAACCCCCAGGCCGCTTGGGGCTCGGACGTGATCTCCAGAGTGGTGCGGGCCTCCAAGGGGACTGAGGCCCTGGAGGATATGGCCCGCTCGGTCAGGGGGGCCGTCGCTCGGCTGGTCTCCGGACTGGCCGAGGAGGCGGGTCTGGACATTGGCGGCTGCGGCAGTATGATCGCCGCCGGGAACAGCGTCATGGAGCTGATCTTCATGGGTATCTCGCCCGAGTCGCTCGGAGTCGCGCCCTTCGCCCTGCCGGCCAGGAGTTTCGAGCCGCGCCGCGCGGGGGAGCTGGGGCTGACCCCCCTGCCCGAAGAAACTCCCGTCCACGCCCTGCCTCTGATGGACGCCTTCGTCGGAGGGGACACGGCGGCCCTGCTCTACGAGGTGATTGAGGAGGCAGCCTCGCACGGAGAGGAGCAAATGACGCGCCTAGTGATGGACCTGGGGACGAACGGCGAGATCGCGCTTCTGCACCGAGGGGAGACGACTGTCTGCTCGACCGCCGCAGGACCGGCGTTCGAGGCTGTCGGGATAAGGTGCGGGATGCCCGCCGTGACGGGTGCGGTGAGTTCGGTGGTCGCGGACGGGGGCTCGCTCTACTGCCGCACCGTGGGGGGCGGACCGGCGCGCGGGCTCTGCGGCAGCGGGCTGGTGGACGTCGTGGCGCTGCTGCTGCGCGAGGGGGTTCTGACGGAGGACGGGGCGTTGAGCGGGAGCGCGCCCTCCTTCCTGGCGGAGCGGGTCGAGGGATCGGGCCCGGATAGAAGGTTCATCCTGTGCGAGTCGGCCGCAGGAGAAGTCGCGGTTTGGCAGAGCGACGTCAGGAAGTTCCAGCTCGCCAAGGGAGCGGTGCAGGCAGGAATTGACGTTCTGCTGGCAATTTGCGGGCTCGCCGCGGACGACGTGGACGAATGCGTGCTGGCCGGCGCGTTCGGCAGCGCGATCAGTCACGATTCGCTGATGGAGACCGGGCTGCTACCCGGATCGCTGCGCGGCAAAGTCCGCTCGGTAGGCAACGGCGCGGGGCTGGGCGCACTGCGTATTCTGCGAGACGGAGAGGAGGGGCTCGGCAGGGTCGAGAAAATGGCCCGCAGGGCGAGGCACGTGCGCCTCGAGACCTGGTCGGGCTTCCAGGAGATGTTCCTCGACGCGATGCAGCTGGCGCGGAGATGAACCAAGGCGCACACAGGCTCTTTGTCTACCTGTAGCTGACAGTCTCCACTCCCTCGGAACGGATCAGCTCCTCGATGCGGTCGACCCGCTCCTTCGACGGGGTCTCGAACTCGGTCCAATACTCCATCATGCCCAGCACCTGGTACTTCGTCCTTCCGAAGTCGTGATAGGGCAGCAGCTCCATCTTCGGCCGCCGGAAATGCTCCCGCACGAACCGGGCCGTCGAGGCCATATTCCCGTCGTCGTCGTTCACGCCGGATATCAGCGGAACACGGATCACCGTGTCGACGCCTGTTCCTCCGAGCCGCTCCAAGTTGGCCAGGATGCGCTCGTTGCCCACCCCGGTGAAGCGCTCGTGAACGGCGCTCTCCATGTGCTTGATGTCGGCGAAGACGAGGTCGATCAGGCCGACGATGTCCGCGCATTCATCCCAGTCGAATTGACACGACGTCTCTACGGCCTGCGAGAAGCCGCCGTCGGCGCATGCTCGCGCGAGAGCCCGCAGGTTGCGCGGAAGGAAGAAGGGCTCGCCTCCCGACCAGGTGACCCCGCCGCCCGACTCCCGGTAGAAGATCACGTGGCGGGAGATCTCCCTCATCACCTCGGCGACTGTCATGAACCGCCCGAAGGTCTCCTCCTTCCCGCCGGGCAGCCGCCCGCTCCTGGGCTCGGCGGTCCAGGTCTCCGGATTGCAGCACCATCGGCACCGGAGGGGGCACCCGGAGAGAAAAACGACGCTCCGGATGCCCTCCCCGTCGTTGACGCAGAAGTGCTGAACCCGGGAGACACAGATTCTCTCCCCCTCCGTGACCGACTCAGATGACCGCATGTTCCGTCCTTGCGATGATCGCCTCCTGCATCTCGCGCGAGAGGTTCACGAACTGGGTGCTGTACCCGGCCACCCGAACCAGGAGATCCCGGTACTCCTCCGGCCTGGCCTGCGCCGCGCGCAGCTGCTCCGTGGATATGGTGTTGAACTGGACGTGGAAGGCCCCGAGCGAAAAGTAGGCCCGTATCATAGCGCCGAGGTTTCGCAGACCCCTGGGCGTGGAGACTATCTCCTTGTTCAACCTCAGGTTCAGCAGCGTTCCGCCCGTCTGGACATCGTGGTTCACCTTGGCCGCCGAACGCATGGCCGCCAGGGGGGTGGACACATCCGTGCCCGCGAAGGGGGAGACTCCCTCGGACAGAGGCGCCCGCGCCCTCCTGCCGCAGGGCAGCGCGCCCACCACCTTGCCGGTCGGGACATAGTTGGAGATCCCCATGAAAGCCGAGTTAAAGGGAGAGGCGAAGACGTCCCTGAAACTTCTGGTCGTCCTGTAGTAGAAGTCGGAGATCTCTCTCGCCAGTGAATCGACCTCGTCGTCGTCGTTGCCGTACTTCGGAGCGGCGAGGGCGCGCTCGCGCAGCTCATCGTAACCCTCCCAGTCGGCGTCCAGGGCGGCGCACAGCCCCTTCATCGTGCATGCCTTCTCCTCGAAGACGAGTCTCCTGACGGCTGCGAGGGAGTTGGCGACCACGCCAAGTCCGATGCCGGTGAGCACGGGACCGACATTGTACACCGCTCCCCCCTTCGACAGGTCTTTTCCACTCTGCATGCATCCATCCACGCAGGTCGAGAGGAAAGGCCTGGGGACCATCTCCATGTGCAGCCTTTGCGCCGTCAAAGTGCCGATAACAGCGTGATCGACCAGGTTGGCTAGCTGCCGCAGGAAGGCCTCCTTGACCTCGTCGAACGACGCAAACCCCTCGGCCGCCCTCTCGGGAAGCCCCATTGGCTCGCCGGTGAGACGGCTTCGCCCCTCGTTGAGGGCATACTCCATGGCCGCACCGAAGTTCACGTTCACAGCCGAGGTCCACTCCCCGGTCTTGCGGAAGTGAGGGACCACGCAGCCGCAGTTGTTCCAGTCCCTGGCGTCCTCTGGCTCGTACCCGGCCTGAAGCAGCATCTGCGCCCCCGCCTGGTCGTTGTGAATAGCGGGAAATCCCATCCCGGTGGACACCAGCTTCGAGACGGCCATCAGAAACTCGTCCGGACAGTCGGTGGAGATGCGCACGCTCAGACCCGGTTGGTGAGTCTTGACCCCCTCCGTGGCCTTCAGGCAGATATAGGAGAGGTCGTTCGTGCCGTCGCTTCCGTCCCTCTTCCGCCCGCCGACGGTCAGGTTTTGAAACTGGTTGTACCCGGCGAAGTAGTTCGCTGTGTTGGAGGAGATCGTCCAGACCCACTCCGACAGCTTGATCCACAGGCATTCGACCAGCTCCAGCGCGCGCTCCTGGGTCAGGCGCCCGGTCTCCACGTCGGCTGCGTAGTACGGATACATATACTGGTCGAACCGGCCGGGATTGAGGGCCAGCGGGTTCTCTGACAGGATACCCCCGAGCTGTACGAACCAGACGAACTGGCAGGCCTCGGCGAAAGTTCTTGGCGGCTCCGCCGGCACCCTGACGCAGTTCGCAGCGATCTCCATCAGCTCGTCGCGCCGAACCGGGTCACTTTCCTCCTCGGCGAGCCTCCGAGCCTCCTCGGAGTATCTCTCAGCAAGGCGCATAATCCCGTCGCAGGCTATAATCACGGACTGGTAGAAGTCGCGCTTATCGAGGTTCTCGAGCGAGTCGGGCCTCGTCGCCTCTAGGTGAGCCGCAGCCTCGTCGCGTATTCGCCTGTAGCCTTTCGGGAAGAGCACGTCCTGATAGTCCGGGGTGATCTCACCCACGGCCTGCCTCCACTTCGAGTCATTGTCCAGTATGCCGGTGTCCACCAGCAGGCGCGCCGTGTCCTCCGGTAGGCGCTTGAGGAACGCTTCCTCGAGCGACTTCCCCTTCCAATAAGGCCAGATCTCCGACCGAGCGAACTTCCTCTGCTCCTCGCTCATACTGTAGGGGTCCTGCGGACGCGAGTCGAACGAGTCCATCTCTCGGTCCACCCACATCCACGAGAACTCGGGAGTCAGGATGGCCGAACGCCGAAACTCGCCCGATACGCCGACGATCAGCTCGCCGGGGAAGATGATCACTGGGAGCCGATCGCAAGCCGCGGCAAAGGCCTTCGCCCTCCTCACGGGCGTGGCCTCGCCCTCCGTCTCCTTGTGGGACTCGGTCCAGATCGCCGCCCGGAGGCAGCTCACGGACGGTTTTCCATTCACATACTCCTGGCGCGCCCGCTCTGTGCGTTCACTGCTGCTCATGGTTTGGTCTCCTTTCATACATTCTCCTCCGGGTAGAGGATGACCATCGCGAGCGTCGATCTCCCCTCTCCCGGATTGTGGTATGAGTGCGGCCTGTCGGCCCTGTACTTCATCGAGTCCCCGCACCCCAGGCATCGCTCCTCGTCACCCGCCATGATGACGATCTCTCCCTCGAAAACGTGGACATACTCGACCGTGCCGTCGATATGCGGCTCGGAGGATGAGAACGCCCCCCTGTCCATCTCTATGGACAGGAATTCGAAACGATTTCTTCCGTCGTACGGGAATATCGGGTATACCCTGAACCTCCCGTTGTCTCCCAGTATCGGCGCCACCCGATCCTTGGAGAAGGACTCCGTCTCGGGAACAGGCGCGTCGGTCAGCTCGCTCAACGGGATGCGCAGGCCGTTGGCTATCTTCCAGACCGTCTGTAGCGTCGGGCTCGACTCACCGCGTTCGACTTGGCCCAGCATGCTCTTGCTCACTCCGGTAAGAGCAGAAACCTTGTCGAGACTGAGTTTGCGCCTGGTTCGAAGACCCTTCAGGTTTTCCGCGACGATCTTTTCGAGAGTTTCCATCCATATCTTCCTCCCGGCGAAGCGACATTCATGTGCGTTATATTGCACAAAAAGAACGTTCTTGTCAACCACCCTTGAATATCATGATGGCTGATGGCACAAATAGATATTTTCGTGCTACTATTGATGGGGAATCAACCACGCTATCTCAAAAAGGAGAGGGTTTTCGTGTTTCGCAAAGCGTGCATCTCATCTCTTTTCGTACTTCTATGCCTGTCGGCCCTCCCCGCGCTCGCCGGGGAGATCGCTGTGACCGACACATTGGGCCGCTCGGTCGTCGTGGCCGAGTCGCCCGAGCGCATCATAGCCTCCGGCTCCGGCTGCCTTAGACTGGTCGTCTACCTGGAGGCGCAGGACAGGGTCGTGGCGGTGGACTCGGCCGAGAAGAAGACCCCCGACCTTGGCGTGCTGGTCTTGTCGCGCCCCTACAACATCGCAAACCCCCAGTTCGGCGACCTCCCGATATTCGGCGAGTTCCGCGGCCTGGACAGCCCCGAGCTGATCGCGGGCCTATCTCCTCAGCCGCAGGTGATCCTGAAGGTCTCTCCTCTCGCCGGACCTCACCCGGACGTGCTGACGGAGAAGACCGGCATACCGGTGGTCGGGCTGGAGCCGGGCAACCTGACGGACAAGAAGGATGACTTCTACGGCTCCCTGCGCCTGATGGGTAGGATTCTCGACAGGGAGGAGCGAGCGGAGGAGGTCGTGGCCTTCTTCGAGCGGCACCTGGCCGATCTCGCCAGAAGGACCGCAGACATCCCCGACGATAAGCGTCCGACCTGCTACGTCGGCGGGGTGGCGTCGCGCGGGGCTCATGGCTTCACCTCGACTGAGCCGAACTATCCCCCATTCGTCTACACCGGCGCGAAGAACGTGGCGGCGGCACCGGGGCAGAAGGGCGGACAGGTGGTCGAGATAGCGAAGGAGAAGCTGCTGGAGTGGGACCCGGAGGTGCTGTTCGTCGACCTGAGCACCATCACGGCCGGCGAGCAAGCGAACGGCCTTCAGCAGCTCCGCGACGACCCGGCGATCTCCGCCCTGACAGCCGTAGTCGAGGGCAGGGTCTTCGGCGTGCTGCCGTACAACGCCTACTCGCTCAACTTCGGCTCGGTGCTGGCCAACACCTACTTCGTCGGCAAGACGCTTTACCCCGACAGTTTCGAGGACGTGGACCCGGTCGCGATGGCCGACGAGATCTACACCTTCCTGGTGGACAAGCCGGTATTCCAGACAATGAACGACTACTTCTCCGGGTTCGCTCTTTCCCGGATCGAGGCAGGAGAGTAGCGCTTGAGCATGGAGGCACGCTCCGCCGCCGGGTACGAGCGGCACATTGGGCGAAAGAGGCTCTTCCTGGTCGCGCTCGGCGCTCTGTGCGCGCTGGCCTTCGTGATGTCCATCTCGTGGGGGGCGGTCTCCATCCCCCCCCTCAAGGTGGTGCGCGCTCTTCTGGGCGGCGGAGAGCCGAAGTGGCGGATAATCGTGGTCGGCATCAGGCTTCCTCAGGCGCTCGCGGCGCTGTTCGCAGGAGGAGCTCTGGCGCTGGCCGGGGTTGCGATGCAGTCGGTGCTTCGCAACCCGCTCGGCTCCCCCTTCACACTGGGGATCTCAAACGCGGCCGCTTTCGGTGCGGCCTTCTCGATTATCGTGCTCGGCACTGGGAGCATGCAGAGCACCGCTGTGAACGCAGTAACGATCGTCAACCCGTGGCTGACCACGGGCGCTGCTTTCGCCTCCGCGCTCGTTTGCATGACGGTCGTGCTTGCGATCGCCTCCGTCACCAGGGGAACACCGGACGTTATGGTGCTCGCCGGGGTAGCGCTGAGCTCGCTCTTCACCGCTGGGACTATGTTCCTGCAGTACTTCGCGGACGACAGCCAGCTCGCCGCGACCGTCTTCTGGACCTTCGGGGACGTGTCGCGAGCGTCTTGGCGGGACGTACCGCTGATGGGTGGCCTGCTGCTCGCGGTCCTCTGCCTCTTCTTCGCGCGCCGCTTCGACCTCAACGCAATCGACAGCGGGGACGAGACCGCCCTGTCGCTCGGGGTCTCCGCACCGCGCATACGGCTGGAGGCGATGGTTGCGGCTTCTCTGCTCGCCTCCGTGACGGTTGCCCTGCTCGGGGTGATAGGCTTCGTCGGACTGGTAAGCCCGCACATGCTCAGGCGATTCCTGGGGTCGGACCACAGGTTCCTGGTGCCGGGGTCGGTGCTCGCGGGAGGGCTGCTGCTGCTCGCGGCGGACACGGGAGCTCGGGTCGCATTCGCGCCGCGCACTCTGCCCGTGTCCGTGTTCACGGCTTTCCTGGGTGCACCCGTCTTCCTGGCGCTGATAGCGAGGAGGAAGAGGCCGTGATACTGACCGTTGACGGAGTCTCCTTCTCTTATAGAGGCGTGCCGGTGCTTGAGCATGTATCCTTCTCCCTCGCCGAGGGTGAGATGGCTGCCCTGCTCGGCCCGAACGGCGTGGGCAAGACCACCCTACTTCGCGTCATAGACGGGATTCTGCGCCCGTCCGGTGGAAGCGTGCTTATCGAGGCGAGGGACGCAGCCTCATGCTCGCCGCGGGAGCGAGCCAAATTCTTCGGCTACGTGCCGCAGAGGGGCGAGCAGGTTCGGCTCACCGTGTTCGATGCGGTGCTGCTCGGGCGCCATCCGCACCTTGGGTGGTCCGTCGAGAAATCCGACCTGGGGATGGTTCACTCGGCGCTTGAGGGGCTGTCTCTGGAGGGGTTGGCTCTGAGATACCTTGACGAATTGAGCGGCGGGGAATTTCAGAAGGTGCTGCTGGCCCGCGCAATAGTGCAGGAGCCGCGAGTGCTGCTGCTCGACGAGCCGACCAGCAGCCTGGACCTGAAGAACCAGCTCGAGATGCTGGCGACTCTTAAGGGCATTGTTAGGAAGAAAAAAGTCGCCGCCCTTCTGTGCATGCACGACCTGAACACCGCGTTCAGATTCGCCGACCGACTGCTCTTCTTAAAGGACGGCTCGATCGCCGGCGTCTGCACGCCGGCGGACGCGCCGGCAGACCTGGTTCACGACGTGTACGGCATTCCGGTTGAAATAGTCCACTACAAAGGGATACCGATGATAGTCCCCGCGTAGGGAGGATCGAGATCCCTCGCCTTCGCTCGGGATGATCACGCCTTGTTGTCCCGGGGAGCCGCCGCCTACCTTGTCACCCCGAGCGAACGCCCTTCCTGTCATCCCGGGGAGCCGCAGGTGACGAGGGATCCAAGCAGGCGACAGGCGAAGCGAGCCTTCCGGCAGTTGCGCGCCAGAGGCTTCGCACTGTCGATCGCTTATCCCGAACGGTGCAAAGCACCGGAGGGATCTCAGTTTCGCCCTGTTGCCGCCTCAGATCCCATGCTATTTGGCAATTCAATTGACAATTTGCAGAGGAAACGTGTACTATGGATGCCGAGTTAGGGGGGATCGCGATGTATATAGAAAGACACATGCAGCAGAAAGCGATCGACTTGAGCCGGGGTTTCCCGTGCATCGCCGTGACGGGGGCGAGGCAGTCAGGCAAGACGACATTCGTCCGCCATACCTTCCCCCAAAAATTGTACGTCTCTCTTGAGAATCCCGATGAGCGAGAGTTCGCCAAGGACGACCCGCGAGGCTTCCTGGATCGCTTCCCGGACGGAGCGATCCTCGACGAGGCTCAGCACGCCCCGTGGCTCTTCTCCTACCTGCAGGAGCGATTGGACTTTGACGGCAGGATGGGACTCTTCATTCTCACAGGCTCTCAGCACTTCCACCTAGTGGAGGGCATCACACAGAGCCTCGCAGGCAGAACCGCTTTGCTTCACCTGCCTCCTTTCAGCTTCGACGAGTTGAAAAGCGCCTCCCTGCTACCTGCAGAGCTCGACACAGCAGCGTTGAAGGGCGGATACCCGCCGCTGCACGTCCGAGACGTGGAGGCATCATCGTGGCTGGTGAGCTACACTGCCACCTACCTAGAGCGGGACGTTCGATCCCTGCTCAACGTCAGGGACCTCTCCGCGTTTCAGCGATTCCTTCGCCTCTGCGCTGGGCGGGCGGGACAATTGCTCAACCTCTCCTCTCTCTCGGCCGAGTGCGGCGTGGTGCACAACACTGCCAAGGCATGGATCTCCGTCCTCGAGGCGGGCTCCATCGTCTTCCTGTTGCGCCCGTACTTCCGCAATTTCAACAAGCGCCTGGTCAAAACGCCAAAGCTTTACTTTTTGGACACGGGGCTTCTCTGCCATCTGCTGGGAATACGGGACGAGTCCCACCTTGAGACTCATCCGCTGCGGGGCGCGATAGTCGAGAACATGGTGGCGGTCGAGCTTCTCAAGGTCCGCCTGAACGAGGGACTCGAGCCGGAGCTCTACTTCTGGAGGGATGGAAGCGGCTTCGAGATTGACTTCATCATCGAAAACGACGGTTTGCTGGACGGAGTGGAAGTTAAGTCGGGAAAGACCGTCACGAGCGAGCAACTCCGGGGGCTGAATCGATGGAGTGAGATAGCCGGGAGGGACGCGGGCGAAACATACCTGGTCTACGGCGGCGACGAGGAGTATCAGAGGGATGGACACGCAGTGGTCTCGTGGCGAAACGCGGCTGGAATCGCCGAATCCCGGTAAAGATTCTCCGCTAAAAGGGGATGCTGATGATCTTGCTCATATAGCGCGGCGGGAGATGGGAGCACAGCTGGATAATTTTTTACAATATTAATGAGTTTTTTACTCTTGACGAATTCAACCGATAAGGCTAAAATATGTTCTAAAGCATAGTCTTATCGGACTTTTGCTTCATATTCTAACCTAAAGGGAGAGTAATGCTCACCATGGAAGGAGCCCTGCGACCAAAAACGGCGGGGCTGGATGCCTTCGCCGTGAAGACGTTGTCCCCGCCGGGAAGGACGCGGCCGTCCTATCAGGACGGCTTTATATTTGCATTTTCACCAGGATGTCACATCGACCCTGCTTCAGATAAGTACAACCACAGCTTCCCTCCCGCTCTTCGATTCAAACCGGCTTTTCACGTTTACTTCTCAGAACGCAATATGTCGTGCATTACGCAGCGACGCATCCCGGTGAGATCTCCGCCTTCGCGTCATCGAGATCGCGCACGTCCCTGTCCGGTCCCCGTTCACTGTTCCAAGTTCAGATTACCCGGTAAAAATATAAGGAGTGATGTGATATGTTGAGCATTTTCAGAGACATGACCATACGCACGCGTCTTTTACTTCTTACCGCGCTCCTCTGTCTCTTCACCGCGATCGCCTCGTGGGTGGGCTACACCCATCTGGACGAGGCGGGAGTGGGATTGGACATGATGTACGAGAGGGGCGTGCTGCCGATTCAGTGGCTGAACGACTCCAGGACGAACTTCCAGGCGATTATCGCGTCTCAGCTGAACATGATACTCACCGACGACGATAATGAAATCCAAGCCCATGTTGAGGAGATAGAAAGGCGCAGAAGGCTGAACGACAAGAACCTGGAGAACTACGGAAACACCGAGCTTGACGAGTTTGAGAGGGGCAAGCTCGAGGAGGCTAAAAAACACCTCGCGGAGTTCCGGCGCGGCAGCAACGAGGTGATCAAGCTGGCGCTGGAGAACAAGGACGACGAGGCCTATGATTATTACACGCAACATGTCGTCGAAGCCAATAACAATTACAGGTATGCCATACGCGAGATCTCCAACTACTGCATCGCGGCAGCAGAGGAGGCGGACGAGGAAAACAAGGTGGTGGTCGCAGCGTCCAAGCGATTTCTGATCGGCACGGCGGTCACGGCAGTCATCATGGGAGCGTTGCTCGGACTGCTGGTGGCCCGTTCGATCAACAGGCCTCTCAATTCACTCATCGAAGTGATGCAGAGGATCGCCACGCTAGATATTACCTTCGACCAATCGAAGGCCTGGCTCTTCGAATACAGGAAGAACGAGTTCGAGAAGCTGGCCGATAGCATCATGAAGATACAGGACGCGCTTATCGGATTCGTGTCGGGAATCGTCGCCGCCACGGACAGGATCGGCGAGACCTCGCAGGAGTTCTCCGCCCTGGCGCAGGAAGCCAATGCCGGCGTCGAGGAGTCACGCGTGGGCGCAGACGACGTCTCATCCCAGATGGAGAATTTGGCCGCCGCAACCGAGGAGATAACCGCATCGGTCGAGGAGGTAGCAAGCGGCGCACAGTCATCCGCGCAGAAGAGCACCGACATGGCGGGAGAGGTCGAGCAGGCCCGCACGGCCGGCGAGGACGGGGTTAAGGCGATAGGCAGGGCCGTCGCCAGCATCAAAAAGGTGGCTTCGGATGCCGACGGGTCGGCGAAGGAGGTCAAGAGCCTTGGAGACAGGGCGCGCGAGATCCAGAACTTCGTCGCCCAGATAGGCGGCATAGCCGACCAGACCAACCTGCTGGCCTTGAACGCCGCAATAGAGGCGGCCCGCGCGGGAGAGGCCGGACGAGGCTTCGCGGTTGTCGCGGAGGAAGTCCGCAAGCTTGCCGAGGAGAGCAACGAGGCGGCGCAGAAGATCGCCGATCTGGCCTCGATAATCACGAAGGACCTCGACGAGGTCGTGTCGGCGGCCGAAAACAACGCGAAGGACTCGCTCGAGTCCAGCAACCTGGCGGAGGAGACCCGCGATACCATAGACCAGATGATGGAGGCATTGTCCAGGATAGCCTCTGCGACGCAGGACATGGCGGCCGTCGCGGAGGAGCAGGCAGCCTCCAGCGAGGAGATAGCGAGCGCTGTGCAGAACATAGCCTCGCGGGTGAACGACTCCGCCGAGTCCGCGGACACGGTGAGAGGGCAGATGGTCGAGGTCGGCACGGCGGCGGAGAGAGTGGCCCAGGGATCCGAAGAGCTCTCCGGCTTGGCAGCCGACCTGCAGAAGCTGGTCGCGGCTTTCAAGTATGACGAGGTCGATTCCACTTCCAAATCCGGCCTGGTGCCGTTGCAAAGCGACAAGGGCAAAGCCGAGAGCGCGGCCAGAGCCGACGAACGACGAACAGGGTAAAGGACAGGACTCTGCGAAGTGTAGAGTAAACAAGGCGACGAGGGGTCTCGGTTTTCAGGCGTTGACGGGCCGAGATCCCTCGCTTTCGCTCGGGATGACCATTTCCAGTCGTCCCGAGGAGCCGTTGCCTACCTTGTCATACCCGAGGGAAGCGAGTGATCCGTATTGTTGCGATTTCTCGGTCTTAAGGATAAAATACCGTGCATGGTATTCACTTCAAAAACAAAGCCTGTGAAGGTGGGGCTTGTGTCGGTATGGCCGTCGCATAAGCCCGATTTCTGGTAAGGGGGAGTTTTAGGTTGTTTCGACTCAAGCTTCAGGGTAAGATCGTACTCTTGACCGCAGGACTGGTTTTACTTGTTTTCTCCGTGGTGATCGGTGTCTCTGCCGTATTGAACCAGAGCGAGGCCGTGCGCCAGGCGGAGGAGCTGGCTATCAGCAGATCCTCGGAATTTTCGTGGATGGTGGCGGCCCGTTTCTCCACGGCGATGGACACGGCCGTCACCCTGGCCGAGGTTCTAAAGGGGCTGGTGGTGGGCGGCAAGGCGGACCGAGATGCGGCGAACGCAATTCTGGAGAGTGTGTTAAGCAGGAATCCCGAGCTGCTCGGCGCATGGACCTGCTGGGAGCCGAACGCCTTCGACGGCAGAGACAAGGAGTTCGTCGGTACAAAGGGGCACGATGCCACGGGGCGCTTTGTGACAAGCTGGTACAGGAAAGGGAACACGGTGGACTGCGGGCCTCTGGTCGGGTATGACGTGCCGGGGGATGGCGATTACTACCTTGCTCCGATGAAGACAGGCAAAGGAATCCTGACGGAGCCGTTCGAGTACTCGTACGAGGAGGGAGGCCCCGTCTTCTACCTTAATACTCTGTCCGTCCCCATCGAGATCGACGGCAAGAGGGTTGGCGCCGCGGGAGTGGACCTCTCCATGGAAGCGATACAGACACTGACCAACTCCATCAAACTCTACGAGACGGGCTTTGCCCGGCTTGTCTCCCACGGAGGAACGGTAGTGAGCCACCCTGACAGGGAGAGGATCGGGAAGCCGCTGGGGGAGATTCAAACCCCCGGGGGCGTAGAAGTCCTCAAGAGGATACAGAAGGGCGAGAGCTGGTTCGAGGAGGCCTGGTCCGAGGTACTCGGGCACAACACCCTGAAGTCCTACTCGCCTGTGGTCGTCAGCAACACGGACACGCCTTGGAGCACGAGCATGGTGCTGGTCGAAGAGGAGGTCATGGCCTCGTACAACAAGATAATGAGGATGACCATCGTAAGCTCGATAATCGGAGGAATCCTGCTTCTACTGGTAATTTGGATGATAGCGCGCTGGTTGGTCAAGCCGCTTCGACGGGTCGCCGGACTGGCTCAAAGGGGCGGTGATGGAGACCTTACGATAGAGCGAGCGGATTTCGGCATCGAAACATCCGACGAGCTCGGGGAGATGGCCGGCGCACTGTACGAGATGATCGCTAAGCAGAGAGAGGCCATCAGGGCAATCGCGGGCGCATCCGAAAGGCTTGGAGGGGTGGCCGAGGAGTTCTCCACCGTCGCCCGGGAGTCAAACGCAGGAGTAGTGGAGTCCCGAGCAGGTATCGACGACGTCTCTTGCCAGATGGAAAATCTGGCCGCAGCCAGCCAGGAGATAACAGCATCCGTGCAGGAGGTGGCGAGCGGCGCTCAGTCATCCGCCCAGAAGAGCACCGATATGGCGGCTGAGGTCGAGCAGGCGCGCACAGCAGGCGAGGAGGGGGTCAGGGCCATTGGCAGGGCCGTGGCCAGCATCAAGAAGGTGGCGGAGGACGCAGGGGAGTCCGCCAGGGAGGTCAAGAGCCTTGGAGACAGGGCGCGCGAGATACAGAACTTCGTGGACCAGATCGGAGGCATAGCCGACCAGACCAACCTGCTGGCGCTGAACGCCGCCATAGAGGCCGCGAGAGCCGGAGAGGCAGGAAGGGGCTTCGCCGTGGTCGCGGAGGAGGTAAGAAAACTCGCCGAGGAGAGCAACGAGGCGGCCGAGAAGATTGCGGACCTTGCCTCCATAATAACCAAGGATCTGGACAGTGTTGTCTCGTCGGCCGAGGTTAATGCGAAGGACTCCCTGGAGTCCAGTGGCCTGGCGGAGGAGACGCGAGAGACGATAGACAAGATGATGGAGGCACTGTCCAATATAGCATCGGCGACGCAGGACATGGCGGCCGTCTCCGAGGAACAGGCCGCGTCCAGCGAGGAGATAGCGAGCGCGGTGCAGACCATAGCCTCGCGTGTAAACGACTCCGCCTCGTCCGCGGACCATGTCAGGGGCCAGATGGCGGAAGTGGGTGCATCGGCGGAGCGAGTAGCTCGGGGATCGGAGGAGCTCTCCGGGCTTGCCGCGGATCTTGGCAGGCTTGTCGCTACGTTCAAGTACGACGAAGGTGATGCCGCATCCAAGTCAGGCCTCGTGCCGCTGAACAGCGGAAAGGGCAAATCCGGGGCTTCGATCGGGGCCGTCGGATAGAGGACAATTCTTAACGAAAGGAGGAAGCAACATGGCTGAACAGCAGCTGGTGGTATTCGGCCTCGGCAACGAGGAATTCGGCATAGACATCTCAAGTGTGATGGAGATAGTCAAGATCCAACACATCACCACGGTCCCCCAGTCGATGGACTTCGTGGAGGGGATAGTGAACCTGCGGGGCGTTATAGTCCCCATAGTGGACCTGAACAAGAAGTTCATGACCGCGATGCACAGCAACTCCGACGACGCGGAGATGCGCATAATAGTGGTTCACATGGCGGGGCAGAACATAGGCATCATGGTGGACGCGGTGTCTGAGATCCTGCGGGTGCCTGACGAGGCGATCGAGCCGACGCCGCCGATAGTCTCAAGCGGGATAAGCTCGGACTTCATCAAGGGGGTGGCGAAGGTCGACGACAGGCTGATAATCTTCCTTGACCTGGACCGCATCTTCTCCGCCGAGGAGCAGGAGGCACTGGCGAGCACGGCGCAGTAGGATAGTTGTCATCCCGAGGAACAAAGCGGCTTGGCCCTCGAGCCCCCTCGTCGCTTCGCTCCTCGGGACAAGCGAACGACACGAACGGAAAAAACGCCCGTTCTGTCGCCTGCTTGCCTCGCATTCGCTCGGGATGACAAGAATGGACGTTCGGGGTGACAACCGATTGTCGTCCCGCCCCGAACGACACTTGGTGTTATTGACATGCAAGCGTTGTTCTCGTTTTGGTGCACCCGGCAATAACAAGCCGTATTTTTCAAACAGGGAGTGAGTACCGTGAAGATACGCACCGCTTTTGGACTGATCAACGCCTCCATCATCGTTCTGTTGCTCTGCGTGATCTCTCTGTCCTTTCTATTCCTGGGCAACCAGCAAAACCTGAACGAGGCCCAGGAGATCCGCTACAGGTCCTACTTGGCCGCCGACGAGCTCCGGCAGAGCTCCGACGATCTGACCCGCCTGGCCAGGGCCTACGTCGTCACGGGGGACGACAGGTACGAGAAGATGTACATGGACGTGGCGGACATTCGAGCGGGCAAGAAACCGAGGCCCCTTGACTATCACAAGGTCTACTGGGACCTCGTGGTCGAATACGGAGACGCTCCCAGGGGCGACGGCGAGACGAAGGCCCTGAACCGGATCATGGAGGAGCTGGGCTTCACGGACGAGGAGTTCGCAAAACTGAGGGAGTCGGAGGTGAACTCCGAAAAGCTCATCCAGACCGAGGTTGTGGCCATGAACGCGGTTAAAGGTCTCTTCGCCGATGAATCCGGGAAGTTCACCGTCGAGAAGGAGCCGGACATGCAGATGGCGGCCATCATGATGCACGACCTTAACTACCACGGGGAAAAGGCCAAGATCATGGCGCCGATAAACGACTTCCTGGACATGCTCGACCAGCGCACATCCGAGACGGTGCTGAAGTATGAGAAGACCGCCAATCGCTACCTGAGCATCCTGATAACGCTCGCCGTGCTGGTGGTAGTGCTCGCGATCATGTCCCTGGTTCTTTTCCTGCTCAAGGTGTCCCGACCGCTGAAGACCATCACCGAGCTGCTGGGCAGAGGAGAGGGCGATCTCACCATAAACTTCGATATCCGCACCAAGGACGAGATGGGAGAGATGGCGGGCTTCTTCAACGGGTTCGTCGAGAAGACCAGGGAGCTGGTCCGAAGAGTGGCCGGGACCGCAGATATGCTGGGCGACGCCGCCGAGGGTATCTCCGCCCTGGCGCAGGAGGCCAACGCCGGCGTCGAGGAGTCACGCGCGGGCGCAGACGACGTATCATCCCAGATGGAGAATTTGGCCGCAGCAACCGAGGAGATAACCGCATCGGTCGAGGAGGTAGCAAGCGGCGCACAGTCATCCGCGCAGAAGAGCACCGACATGGCGGCGGAGGTCGACCAAGCCAGAGGCGCGGGCGAGGACGGAGTGAAGGCCATAGGAAGGGCCGTGGCTAGCACCAAGAAGGCAGCGGTCAACGCCGAGGAGTCAGCGAAGGAGGTCAGGGTCCTCGGAGACAGGGCGCGCGAGATACAGAACTTCGTCGCCCAGATAGGCGGCATAGCCGACCAGACAAACCTGCTGGCGCTGAACGCGGCGATCGAGGCCGCGCGGGCCGGAGAGGCCGGAAGGGGCTTCGCGGTTGTCGCGGAGGAAGTGAGAAAGTTAGCCGAGGAGAGCAACGAGGCGGCGCAGAAGATCGCCGAACTTGCCTCGATGATCACCAGGGACCTGGAAGGTGTCGTATCCGCTGCCGAAGCCAACGCGAAGGATTCAGTGGAGTCCAGCGGCCTCATTGAGGAGACGAGGGAGACGATCGACCTGATGATGGAGGCATTGTCAAAGATCGCTTCGGGCACGCAGGACATGGCCGCCGTCGCGGAGGAGCAGGCAGCCTCCAGCGAGGAGATAGCGAGCGCGGTTCAGAACATAGCCTCGCGAGTGAACGACTCCGCCGAGTCCGCGGACACGGTGAGAGGGCAGATGGCCGAGGTCGGCACGGCGGCGGAGCGGGTCGCGCAGGGATCGGCGCGGATCGCGGGTCTTGCGGTGGAGCTGAACGGCCTTGTGCACGCCTTCAAGATCGATAGAGGCGACGAACACGCCAAGCCGGCCGCGAAGGGGCTGGTACCGGTCAAGGGCAGGTAATACGACTCGGGGTAACAGGGATAAGCGACACGAACGGGAAAAGCGCCCGTTCGGTCGCCTTCTTCGGGGCTGGGGGCGAGCCGCATAAGCGAACGACAAAGATTGCTGTTCCGTTCGAAGCGATACGGTTGCCGCCTAAACTCTTATTTTCTGTCATCCCGAGCGAACGCGAGGGATCTCGGGCGTGCGCTCGAGATCCCTCGCGACTTTGCTCCTCAGAACGACGGTAACCTAAGTAACTTGCTCACCGCTCTATGAGCGCCGGGTGGTCCGTTCTGTCCACTCTGAACCTCTCTGTTATGTTTCTGAGCTCCTCCGCGGCCTCGCTTACCTCTTGCGCCCCGTTGGTGACGTTTTCCATAGCGGACACGGTGTCCTCCATCGACGAGGCCAGGCTGCGGGTGTGCTCGTCCGTGCTCTCCATCACCGTGGCCGTGTCGTCTATCAGGGATATGACCATCTCGGACTTCGCGACCTCCTCGTCGGTCGTCTTTATGATCTTCCCTACGTCCTCTATCGTGCTGTCCACAGCCTTGCGGATGCGCAAAAGGGCCTCGCCGGCCACGTGGGCGACGGAGACGCCCTCCTCGACCCCCTCGCGGCTCTTCTGCATCGAGGAGACGGCAGAGCTAGTGCCCTCCAGGATCTTGCCCACAAGGTCGGCGACCTCCCCGGCGCCCTCCTGGGACTGCTCGGCAAGCTTCCTGACCTCCTCGGCCACCACGGCGAATCCACGCCCGGCCTCGCCGGCCCGAGCGGCCTCTATGGCGGCGTTCAAGGCCAGCAAGTTGGTCTGGTCAGCCAAACCGGTGATGGTGTCGCCCACCACTCCGATCCTCTGAGAGAAGGCGTCGAGCTGCTTCAGCCGCTCCTCTGTCTCGAGGACCGCTTCCTTGACGATCTCCATGACGCGGACGGTCTTTTCGACTGTCTCCCCTCCCTCGGCCGCGGCCTTCGCCATGTCGGAGGAGTTCTTCTCCGCGTTGCCGGCGAGGGCCTGCGCTATCTGGATGAGGCTGCTCATCTCGACCATCATCTTGGAGGAGTCAATTGCGCTCGCCCTTCCATCCTTGGTCTTTATCGCCAGTTGGGCGCTGCCCTCGACTATCTCCTCCGCGGCGCTGGTGACCTCCTCGGCGGAGGCGGCGGCCTGCTGGGAGACGGCGAGCAGGTGCACCGCCTTATCCTTGATCTCTCGAATCATCTCCCGCTGGGAGTCGATCATGTCGGCTATCGAATCGGCCATGTCTCCGAGCTCGTCGCGCGACCTCACGTTGATGTCTTCGCGCGTATGGCTGAGGTCGCCCTCCCCGACGCTCTTCATGAAGCCGCCTATGGTCCATATCGCCCTCGTTATCTTCCTCAGGATCATCCACTGGAGGAGCCATCCCAGCAGCAGGACCGCGCCGCCCAGTAGGGAGACCGTCCTGACCACCGACCATCTTACAGCGTCGACCGACGCAATCGGGACGCCCGCGAAGTATATCCCCACGGGCTTGCCTTCCGCGTCCAAGATGGGCTCGTACGCCGTCACGTAAGGGGCGCCGAGGATGTCCGCATAGCCGTAGTAGGGGGTCCCGCCAAGCACAATCGAAGCCACCGCCGGATCCAGCTTGGTACCGACCGCCCTCTTGCCGTCCTGAATTATCGTGGTCATCAGGCGCGTGTCACCGACGAATATCGTTATCTCGGCACCGAAGAGATCCTTGGTCCTGTCCACGTGCTCGGGGTTTGAGAAGCTGTGACCGGCGGAGAGGACGCCGACAACTTCGCCCGCGTCGTTCTTCACGGGCACGCCGGTGCGTATGGACAGAGGTATGGCGGTTCCAGGCTCGATATAAGTCGCCGTTCTGCCTTTGAGCGCGTCTTTGACGTTCGCCTGGTTGAGGACCGAGTCGCCTTTCTTCTCCGGTTCGTGCAGGCGAGCCAACACCGTCCCATCGGCGTCGGTTATCGTCACGAAGTCGAGTCCGCTCTCTTTCCACAGAGGGGTCAGCTTATTCAGGATGCCCTTGGTGTTCCACGTGACCAACTCCTCGACTATGTCCGACTGCTGGACTATGAGGGCCGTCTGGGCCTCGGTGGCTACGCGCTGCTCGTCTATGATGAACCTCAGCCCCGTCAACGCGTAGTCGGCCTTGGTCACGGCCTCTTTGTCAAGGTGATTTGAGAAAAAGAGGATGGCGATTACAGCTGTCAAGACAACTGGGATCAAAGAGGATACGGCGGAAATTCCTCCGAGCTTCATCATCACGGAGATTCCTGGCGCGCGCTTCTTAATCGAGCTATTCCCTTCAACTGAAAATAACAATATAAATCCCCCTTTTTTTATGCACTCACTCTTACTCGGTATTCTATCACTCTTCTTTCAGAATACAAATGTTTTTGTGTGCAAAAATTGTTGTGCAAGCAACTCTTCTATGACGAATAATACTGCGTTTCGTGTGTTGGTCAAAGCAGTTCTCATCTGCTGTTTTCTATGCTACAATTCTTTGGGATCAGAGTGAATGGGAGGAGAGAACCATAATGATAGCGACACCTATTGCGTTTCTCGCGGGGGAGAAACGGAAGCAGAGGAGCAAGCCCGAGGCTATCAAGGCCATAATCTTCGACCTGGACGGTACGCTAATAGACAGCGAGGAGAATCACTACGAGAGCGACCGGGTGCTGCTTGCGCGAAGGGGTGTTACATTCTCACGAGAGGACAAGAGGGCCTTCATCGGCAGGGGCATTTCCGAGATGGTCAGGCGAATCAAGGCCAACTACGGCCTGGAGAGCGACGTGCAGAGCCTTATCGACGAGAAGAACGCGATCTACAGGTCCCTGGCGCTGAAGTCGACCCGCCTCTACCCTCCCATGAGGGCGGTGCTTGAAGGCTTCAGGGAGAGAAAGCTCCCCATGGCGATTGCAACCGGCTCGAACTCCGGCATCGCAGAAGACATTCTGAAGTCCCTGGGCATACGGGACTTTTTTTCCATGATACTGTCGTCATCCGAGGTCAACAAGGGAAAGCCCGAGCCGGACATCTTTCTAGAGACAGCTCGGCGGATGGGCGTGGAGCCGCAGGCCGTCATGGCTTTCGAGGACACTCGCTTCGGGGTGGAGGCGGCCCTCCGGGCGGGGATGTGCTGCGTGGCCCTGCCGGCGCCGTCCGACGACGGGGACGCCGGTGTGTTCGACCAGGCGGACTGCCTCATCAAGGGAGGCCCGGACGAACTGGACCCCCAGTCCTTCTTCTGGTGGTTCGACACTCTCACCAAGCTTTAGCGGGGCTGCTCACTCCTCCCTCGCCTTCAGCGGCTCTAGCCCCAGCGGCCTGAACACCAGCATGCTGAGAGACAGCACGCACGCCACCAGCAGGAAGGCGGCGAAGTAGCCCTCCTCCGTGTACACGCCCGGCCTTGCGGTCGGGAAGAGGTCTATTATCACACCGCTCAGCCACTGGGAGAGTATCGTGGAGAAGACGGCGATCATGTTCATCGCGCCGAAGACGACTCCCTTCTCTTCCGGAGGCGTCAAGGCCGTCACCCCGGCGAGCACGAAGATGCCGCGAAGGCCGGTGGCCGCACCCAGTGCCAGGGCTGCGACACCCCCCACCCATACCGGGCACGCCAGGTAGACCACCCCCAGCAGGACGAACCAGACGACCGAGTTCAAAGCAATCGTCTTCCGTATCGTGATCGGCAACCTCTCCGGCGTGATGACGATACCACCCGCCAGCAACGGGCCGACCATCATCCCCACACTTATCAAGGAGCTCCAGAAGCGGGCGGACGCGGCCGACACCTTGAAGGCCACCTCGAACCAGACCGCACCCCACAGCCCCTGGAAGACCACCAGCGACGCCGCCGAGGCCGCCCAGAGAGTCATGAGGGCCCTCATCCGCCTGTCTCGGAACACGAAGATCAGAGCTCTTCCGATCCCGGGGACGAGGGACGATAGGGACTTGGACTTGCCCCCGTCTGCGGCTTTTTTCCTCAGAGGGTCCTCCTTCGCCTTCATACCGAGGACGAGTGCCATGACTGAGCTGATCGCGGCGAGCGCCGTGAACACCGGCCCTATGCCGAATCTGTCCACCGCGAAGCCGAGAGGCGCGACCGAGACCATCGCGCCGAGGTTGGAGACCGCGAAGTTTATCCCCGCGTAGAAGGTGTAGCGCTCGTGGGGAAAGGCGAAGGCGATGAACACCAATGTTGCCGAGTACATCGGGGATACGCCGAGCCCGGAGACGAGACGCCAGACCCCCAGGGTGAATGGGGTCCTGACGAGGGTCAGCAGCAGGCACGAGGCCGCGGTGAGTACCAGGCCCCACGCGACGACCCTGACAGGCCCGTGCCGGTCGTGGAGGACGCCCGAGATCGGCTGCATCAGGGCGTAGGAGTAGAAGTGCGCGCTGGATATGAACCCGACCAGCGAGGCGCTGATACCCAGACGCTCCGCCTCCAGCGGCATGATGACCGAGGCCGACACGCGGAAGAAGATCGTCATGAAGAACGACAGGGTCAGGACGAAGTACAGGGGGAAGTTCCGGTCCTTGAACAACGACCAGTAGTTGGCTTTTGACGCGCTCACGCTTTTTTGCTCCTTTGCCATTTCGGTGGACGGAACGCGACAAAGCATATCACACATGCGAGGATAAGAGAACAGGGAACCATTTCGCCCTCCGTGTTTCCTCCTGTTCGCAGCAGACCTCCGCCGCGAGCCCCGCTCTCCCCGGACAAATACACCCAGTTCTATATTTTAGATATTGACATTCCAATCGTATGTCTTTATACTGACATACGAATACAGTATGTATGTATTGTGCACGAAGACATTCGAAGGGAGAGTGCTATCGTGGCGGTCAAGATGACGCGAAGCAACGAGGTCCAGGGCAGCTCCGCCGCCCGTCTACTGGAGATGATCCTTCCCCGGCCCTCCTCCACTTTCTTTATGCGGTGCTCCGGTGCCGAGCCGTCGATACTGGTGGTCGACCGTTCTCTCCCTCCGTCGGAGGGGGCCAGGGTGGTGCTGAGAACGGAGAAGGGACTCAGGGTTGCGACCCTCGGCCCGAAATTCAACCCGTCGACCGTGTGGGGCGTGGTGACATGGATAATTCGCTCCCCAGTCTGAGACCTTGTGGGGGAATGCTGGCCCTGTGCGACTGCAACAACTTCTTCGTCTCGTGCGAGAGGTTGTTCCGGCCGGACCTCGAGGGGCGGCCGGTGGTGGTGCTGTCCAGCAACGACGGGATAGTCATCTCGCGATCCAACGAGGCAAAGTGCATGGGGATAAAGATGGGAGAGGCGTACTTCAAAGTACGGCGATTCTTCGAGAAGCGCAGGGGCGTGGCGTTCTCCAGCAACTTTCAGCTCTACGAGGAGATATCCAACAGGGTGATGGCGGCTCTGCGCGGGCGAACACCCTCGATGGAGGTCTACTCGGTGGACGAGGCCTTTTTGGAGGTTCCGCCGGAAGCGCGCGGACGCGTGGAGGATTGGGGGCGCGAGCTGCGGGCCTCCGTCCTCAGGGAGGCGGGGATACCGATCTCGGTGGGGCTGGCCCCGACCAAGACGGCGGCAAAGCTGGCGGCCGAGCGCGGCAAGAAGCGCCCCGAGACGGGTGGAGTTTTCGTCTTTCCCCCCGGCGGAGAGTGGGACTACTTCCTGCGCGACGTCCCGGTGGAGGACGTCTGGGGGATAGGGCGCAGGTGGAGCGCCTGTCTGCGCAAGCGCGGCGTCTCGACTGCTCTTGATCTGAGAAACGCGCGCGACGACTGGCTGGACAAGCGGCTCGGCGTGCGGGGGCTGCGCACTGCGTGGGAGCTTCGCGGCATAAGATGCTTCTCTATAGAGGAGAAGGAGAAGCCGCAGAAGTCCATACAGTCCTCGCGCACCTTTGCGCACCCGGTCCGCAGCAGGGAGGCCCTGGCCGAGGCGGTGACCGAGTTCACTCTGATAGCCGGAAGACGCCTGCGCTCGCAGGGCTCTCTGGCGGGCAATATCGCCGTGAGCATCTCCACCAGCCGCTTCCGAGCTCCCTTCTACGGCGCATCGGCGGAGGCGCCTATAAGTACGCCGACCGACAGCGACATCGTACTGACAGGGGCCGCGACGGAGGCGATGCTCTCCATATACAGGGACGGGCTGGAGTACGTCAAGGCGCACGTTATGCTGGGGCGGCTATCGCCTGCGAACGCCGTGCAGCTTTCTCTCTTCGACGGAGACGCCGGGCGGGGATCGGCATTGTCGCACGTGTCGGACCGTATCAACACCGCGGTCGGGCACAGGCTGCTGATGCCGGCCCTTCTGCTTGGCGACAAGGAGTGGCGTCCGAGGCGCGACAGTCACTCCGGCGTTCGCCTGGAGGACCTGGACTGTCTGCCGGAGGTACCGGCCGGCTGCTAGCCTGTTGTGCTCCTCCGGGACGTGTGTTAGACTTTTCACGCGATAAATATCAAAGGAGATGACGGATTGACGGACGACACAGGTTCGGCCGGAAAGTGGCTTTTATTTCACAACGATCAGGTGCTGGTTAAGTCCAGGACCCCACTCGTCCTGCCGACGGACGAGGATGTCGCGGAACTCTGCGGTCTGCTCTCTCTGCAGGGCGTCCTTTCGCCGTACAGGGGCGGGTTCTCATGGGGGGAGTACCCGTCGAAGGAGCCTATGCCCGGGGGCTATGAGACAGCGGGGCTGCGCGAGATGTGGGGCCTTGGCGATGAAGCGCTTTTTCAGGCTGCGGGTACGGCCTTCCAGATGATGGACTGGCGGCGCAACTGCCGCTACTGTCCGCGTTGCGCTTCGCAGATGACTCCGACGGACGAGGGGCGGGCCTACGGCTGTCCAAGCTGCAGCTACGTCTCCTACCCGGTGCTCTGCCCCGCTGTGATCGTGGCGGTGGTCCGCGACGGCAAGCTGTTGCTGGCCAGAGGAACGCGCTTCCCCCCCGGAAGATACAGTGTGCTCGCAGGCTTCGTGGAGCCGGGGGAGAGTCTGGAGGAGACGGTGGAGCGCGAGCTATTCGAGGAGGTGGGCATCAGGGTGAAGGATATCAAGTACTTCGGCAGCCAGCCGTGGCCCTTCCCTCACTCGCTGATGCTGGGCTTCACCGCGCAATGGGCCGAGGGAGAGCTGGCCCCGGACGGTGTGGAGATAGCCGACGCCGACTGGTTCACTCCGGAGGACATGCCGGAGATACCACCGTCTATCAGCATATCGCGCAGGCTTATCGACCACTGGCTGTCCGGGGCCCTGTCATGACAATGGCGTCGATTATGATAGAATCGGCTGGAAACAGATAATTACGGAGGTGAGCAGAGAATGGAAAGAAGAGGAATCACGACGATGAAGGGCAACCCGATCACCCTTGTCGGCCCCGGGCTTAAGCCGGGGAACAAAGCGCCGGATTTCCTGGTGCTCGATAAAGACCTTGCGCCGAAGACGCTGATGGACTATGCAGGGAAGACCAAGGTCATCTCCGTCACTCCGTCGCTTGACACGCCGGTGTGCGATCTCCAGATCCACTGGTTCAACGAGGACGCGGCGAAGCAGCCCAAGGACGTGGTGGTGCTGAACATCTCGATGGACCTGCCGTTCGCGATCACCCGATTCTGCGCCACCGGAGGGATCAACAACGCCATCGCACTGTCGGACCACAGGGACGCGTCCTTCGGGACGAACTGGGGCGTGCTGATGAAGGAGCTGCGCCTGCTGGCCCGCTCCATATTCATCGTCGACAAGGAGGACGTAGTGCGCTACATTCAGATCGTCCCGGAGCAGATAGCGGAGCCGGACTACGAGGCGGCGATCGCCGCGCTGAAGGAGCTGTAGCAGGGACTGCCATCCAGAGGTCAGAGTGTGGAGGGGAGGGATCTTCCCCCTCCACCCTCTTCACAGCCCGAAAAGCTTCGCATGGCTTCCAAGGCGCACCAGGGTAAGGGTTTCATCGGATAGGTGGTATAGCAACAACAAATCCGGAGCTATGTGACACTCTCTATGACCTCGCCAGTTCCCCCCGAGAGAATGATCACGATACGACGGATCAAGAGGTTCCCCGATCGCCAGCGCTGAGATGACGCCCAAAAGACGTTCCTTGAGGATTAACCGCGAAGGCCCCTTGCTCTCCCGTTTGAAGTCGCGCTTGAACGCAGCCGTCTGTCTAACGGATCGCATCCAACTCGGCTTTCAGATCGTCCAGCGACAGTTCCTCCGCCGTGCCGGACTCGGCCTCGCGCATTGCCGCCAGGGTCTCTTTCGGCAAAACGAGTCCGAAGGGGATGCCTCCCGTGTTGATGGTCTGCCGGTAGAACAGCCGTATCGCCTCCGTGGGAGTCAAACCGACCTTCCTGAAGATACTCTCCGCCAGCTCCTTGTCTCGGGCGGACAGCCGAACGTTGACGCTGCGGTATCCGTGACGCTTGGTTTTTGTAACTCGTTCACCCATGGAAACACCTCCTGCACGGAGGATGATAACGCCATATGCGTTACAAGTCAAAAGCAGATCCCTCGGCGATGAACCCGCCTCGGGATGACAGCGTAGTTGGCATAACCCGCCTCGGGATTAAGCAGGCGACAGGCGAAGCGCAGCGAGCCTTGTCGATCGCTTATCCCGAGGAGCAAAGCGACGAGGGGCAAGCAGGCGACCGAACGAGCGCCCCTCCCATCATCCCGAGCGAGCGCCCCTCTTGTCATCCCGAGGAGCCGAAGGCGAGGAGGGATCTCGGTTTTCAGCCGTGGGTTTTTACCTGAAGTACGCCGCGGCGGACTCGAACAGAGGGTCTCTGCCGGTGGTCGGCGCGTTCAGGTAGAGCCCCGGAAACATCCGCTCGGAGTGACCCATCCTGCCCATGATCCTGCCGTCCGGAGAGGTCAGCGCCTCGACCGCGAAGTCGGCGCCCGTCGGATTGTGGTCGATCCCCATGCTCGGCTCGCCGGCCTCGTCGCAGTACTGCGCCGCTATCTGCCCGGCCTGCGCCAGTTCGTCGAACAGAGTGCGAGAGCAGACGAACCGCCCCTCGCCGGTCGAGATCGGCAGCGTGTACGACTCGCCGACCCTGTAGCCGGCGAACCACGGGGACAGCTCGGAGGCAACACGCACCGCGACAAGGCGCGACTGGTGACGCCCAATGCGGTTTTTGGCAAGCGCCGGAGCCTCCTCCGAGTCGGAAGAAAACCTCCCCCACGGCAGCAGTCCGCACCTCAGCAGGGCGTGAAAACCATCCCCGATTCCGCCGACAAGCCCGTCTCGATCCAGCAGCTTCGTTACGGACTCCCGCACAGCGGCGCGGTTCAGAAAGGCCGCTATCAGCGCCCCCGGCTCGCCGCCCGCGGACATGCCTCCGGCCAGCATGAGTATCTGCGCCCTTGCGAGCAGGGCGACGAAGTCCTCGGCGGACTTCGCTATATCCTGCGGTGTCTTGTTGCGCACGATCAGAAGTTTGGCCTCGACTCCCGCTCGCTCGAATGCGTCGGCGGTCTCGTCCTCGCAGTGGGTGCCGGGGAATACCGGTATCAGCGCGAGCGGCCACGCAACGGACGGGCCCGTGCGAACCCGGTTCGCCGTCGAGATCGCGATTGGTGCGCACCCGGAATCCTCTGTCGTCGTCGGAAAGACCGAAGAGAGCCGCTGTTCGGCTATGCGCTCGAACTCGTCCACCGAGACCGAGTCCCCGCCCAGTCGAAGCGACGGCTCGCCCGTGGTGCGGCCCAGGGTCGGGCCCTCTTCGCATTGGTCCGTCACCTCGAGTATCAGCGACCCGTAGGAGTCCGAGAAGAGCTCCTCGCACGAGTACGACCCGTCGATATCAATCCCGATGCCGTTCCCCCGCGCCATGTTCATCAGGGCCAGTGCCGCCCCGCCGTAAGAGGGCGCAGCGCACGCCTGCGCCTTTCCCTCCCTGATCAGGCTCGACGCCTGCTCCCAGATGCGCCTCAGCGAATCCGCGGTCGGCAGCCCGTCCGTCCCCGTATCGGGGCGCAGCCAGATCACGCGCCGCCCGGCGCGCTTGAACTCCGGAGACCGCACGAGCTCCCTCTCCCCGGCCGCCACCGCGAACGACACGAGGGTCGGGGGGACGTCCAGCCTCTCGAATGTGCCTGACATAGAGTCCTTGCCGCCGATCGCCGCTATCCCCAGCTCCATCTGCGCGCGATATGCGCCGAGCGCCGCCGCGAACGGCAGCCCCCATCGCCGCGGATCCGCTCCCGGCTTGGGAAAGAACTCCTGCAGGCCGAGGTAGACCCTCTTGGTCGAAGCGCCGGCTGCGACAAGCCTGGCGACCGACTCCACCACGGCCAGGTAGGCGCCGTGGTAGGGGCTCTTCTCGCTGATGAACGGGTTGTATCCGAATGACATGAAGGAGCATGTCTCCGTTCCGCCCGGCACCGGGAGGGAGTGTACCATCGCCTCCGGGGGCGTCGCCCGCCGCCTTCCTCCGAGGGGGAGCAGAAGCGTGCCGGCGCCCGCCGTGCTGTCGAATCGCTCCGTCATGCCCCGCTGCGAGCAGGCGTTCAGGTCGTTCGCCAGGGCGAGCAGCCCCTTCGCGAGACCGCCGGGTGTCTTCAATGGATCGTACTCCGCGCGGGCTATCTCGACCGTCGTGGTCTTCCGAGCGCCGTTCTCGTCCAGGAACGAGCGGGGCAGGTTGACTACGGTGCGCCCGCCCTTGCGCATGACAAGGCGGGGGGAGTCGGTGACCGTGGCTATTGGCGTCGCCTCCAAATTCTCCAGCGCCGCCAGCTGTCTGAAGCGCTCGACGTCCCGGGCCTCCACCACCACGGCCATGCGCTCCTGGGACTCGCTGATGGCGAGCTCCGTGGCGTCCAGCCCGACGTACTTCGTCCTTACCGAGTCGAGGTCGATGTCGAGCCCGTCCGCCAGCTCTCCGACCGCGACGGACACGCCGCCCGCGCCGAAGTCGTTGCACCTCTTGATCAGGAGAGAGACCTCGGGATCGCGGAAGAGCCGCTGAATTTTGCGCTCCTCCGGGGCGTCGCCCTTCTGCACCTGGGCCGCGGCGACGTCGGCGGACTCTCGGGTGTGCTCGACGGACGACCCGGCCGCGCCGCCGATTCCGTCGCGCCCCGTCCGGCCGCCGACCAGCAGCACCACGTCGCCGGGAGCGGGACTCTCTCGCCTCACGTGCGAGGCCTTGGCCGCCGCCAGGACAGCCCCGGCCTCCATCCTCTTTGCGACGTAGCCCGGGTGGTAGATCTCCCTCGCGCAGCCAGTGGGTACTCCTATCTGGTTGCCGTAGCTCGCGAAGCCCTCCGCCGCCCTACGGGCTATGCACCTCCGGGGGAGCTTGCCGGGCAGTGTCTCCTCGAGGGGAGCGGTCGGGTCCGCCGAGCCTGTCACCCTCATCCCCGCGTAGACGTAGGCACGGGCCGAGAGGGGGTCTCGAATCGCCCCGCCCAGGCAGGTGGACGCGCCGCCGAACGGCTCGATCTCCGTGGGGTGGTTGTGCGTCTCGTTCTTGAAGAAGAGCAGCCACTCCTCGGGTCCGTCCTTCGTGCTCGCGGTCACCCTCAGGGTGCAGGCGTTGTTCTCCTCCGTCTCCTCGTACTCCGGAAGCCCGCCGTCGCTCTTCAGACGCTTGGCCGCCAATGTGACTATCTCCATCAGGGTGAGGGGCCTGTCCTCCCTCCCCATGAGCCTGCGCGCGCGCCGAAGCTCCTCCAGCGTCGCGGAGGCGGCGGTGACGTGACAGGCGACATCGGTTATCTCCGTGAGGAAGGTGGTGTGGCGGCAGTGGTCAGACCAGTAGGTGTCGAGCACCCTCAGCTCCGTGATCGAGGGGTCGCGCCTCTCCGAGCGGAAGTGACCGCGGCAGACCAGCAGGTCGTCCAGCCCCAGCGCGAGCCCCTCGCGGGCGATCAGGTCGCTCAGCCCTCTTTCGTTCAACTCGCGGAAGCCCTCCAGCACGGCGGGAAGAGGCGGCTCGGAGCTCTCGCTCCGAAGGGTCGCGGGAAACTCCATCGAGGCGAGCCGCGACTCGACCGGGTTGCACAGGTAACGAATCGCCGCGTCGACGTCCTCCAGCGACAGGTCGCCCTTCAGGACGTACACGAACGCCGTCCGCACGACCGGGCGCTCTCCGCCTGTGCTCATCTGGATGCACTGCTCGGCCGAGTCGGCCCTCTGGTCGAACTGTCCGGGCAGGTACTCCAGGGCGAATGCCCGCTCGCCCTCGGACAGGTGAAGATCGGGACAGGTCAAGTCCTGGCGCGGGTCCGACAGGACGGTCCGAACCGCCTCCTCGAACTCCTCGCGCGAGACTCCCTCCACGTCGTAGCGGCGGAGCACCCGCACGCCCTCGAGCCTTTTCAGCCCGACGTACCCGGTCAGCTCCCCCAGGAGCTCGTCCGCCTCGACGGCCAGCCCCTTCTTCTCCGTGAACACTCTAAAGATCATTGCGGACTCCATTCAGGCCCAGGGCCTTAGCTCCTACATCGCGGCGCACGGTCTTTCCCCTGAAGTCGATCGCCTCTACGCCCCGATAGGCCGAGCGTATCGCCTCCTCCAACGTGCCTCCGATGGCGGTGACGCCCGCCACTCTCCCGCCGGCGGTGACCAGCCGTCCATTTTCGCGGGCCACTCCGGCGAAGTGGACGACGGCATCCGTGTCCTTCATCTCTATCGGGAAGCCCTTCTCGAAGCTCGCCGGATAGCCGCGCGAGGTCAGCGCCACGCAGCAGGCGTGACGGTTCGAGAAGCGGACCTTCTCGTCGCGAAGGGTTCCCCGGCGGCACGCGATCATGGCGGCCAGCAGGTCGCTCTCCATAAGCTCCAGCACCGGCTGAGCCTCCGGGTCGCCGAGGCGCGCGTTGAACTCCAGCACCTTGGGGCCGTCCTCGGTCAGCATCAGCCCGATGAAGAGGCAGCCCCTGAACGGGCAGCCCTCCGAGGCCATCGCGCGGATGGTCGGCAGGCAGATGGTATCCATCGTCGCACGGGCGACCGCCTCGGTGTAGTAAGGATTCGGGGCGACCGCGCCCATTCCGCCGGTGTTCGGGCCCTCGTCTCCCTCCAAAGCGCGCTTGTGGTCCATGGCCGAGACCATCGGGACCGCAGTCTCGCCGTCGGTCAGCACCAGCAGAGAGATCTCCGGCCCCTGGAGCATCTCCTCGACGATCACGCGCCTCCCGCTCTCGCCGAAGGAGCCCTTTTCTAGCATGTCCCTCAGAGCGGCCTCCGCCTCGGGCAGGGTGGAGGCTATGACCACTCCCTTGCCTTTGGCCAGGCCGTCCGCCTTCACGACCAGCGGAAGCGGTTGGGAGCGAACGTAGTCGAGCGATTCCCCCAAACATTCGAAGACGGCGAAGCGAGCCGTGGGGATTTCGTGCCTCTCCATCAGTCCTTTTGAGAAGGCCTTGCTGGACTCTATCCTGGCCGATTTGCCGTCCGGGCCGAAGCACTGTATGCCCGCCGCCTCCATGTCGTCCACCAGCCCGGCCGCAAGCGGGTCGTCCGGGGTGACCACGCAGAAGTCCACTCCGTGTTCAAGCGCGGTGCGCACCGCGAGGGGCTTGTCCATCGGGTCTCCGGGCAGGCACTGCGCCTCCGCCATCCCCGGGTTGCCAGGAAGGGCGAACACCGCCTCCGCAAGGGGGCTCGCGGCGATCTTCCTGACCACGGCGTGCTCCCGCCCGCCGGAACCTATCACCAGGACCCTCATGCCGCGCCTCCATCACGAAGGCGGAACAGGGCGCATGAGTCGACTGACAGCATTTATACTCCTCCTTGCAGGATAAGATGTCTGCAGTATCGCTCCACGGTCCGCGGAAGCAGTCGCCACTCGACCTGCTCCATGACGCGGCGCTGAAGCGTCTCGGGGGTGTCCCCATCGAGCACCGGCACGGCCTCCTGGGCCAGTATCGGGCCGCCGTCCGGGATCTCGTCCACAAGATGAACCGTTGCGCCGGTGATCTTCACTCCCCTGCGGAGGACGGACTCGTGAACGCGCAGGCCGTGGAAGCCCTCGCCGCAGAAGGACGGGATCAGCGACGGGTGGACGTTGATGATTCGGTTTTCAAAGCTCTTGACGAAGCCGGGGGACAGGATGGTGAGAAAGCCGGCCATGACCAGCAGCTCGATCCCGCGCTCCTTTAGCGAGGCAAGCATCCCGGCCTCCATCCGCGGCCGGCCGAGCGAGACACGGTCGAAGGCCAGGGCCTCGACACCCGCCCTCTCGGCCCGCTCAAGCGCCTTCGCGCCCGCTCGGTCGCTCAGCACAAGGGCCACTCGGGCGCTGGGCATCTCCCCGACCCCCTGCGCGTCGAGCAGCGCCTGGAGGTTGGTTCCGGATCCGGACGCGAGAACGGCCACGCGGACGAAGCCGCTCATCCGCAAAGCCGAACCCCCTCGGAGCCCTCGGATACGCGCCCCATCGGGAAGGGAGCCTCGCCTTGCGAGGAGAGGATCGCAAGGGCCTCGTCCCCGTGCTCCGGGGCCGTGACCGCGCACATGCCCACCCCCATGTTGAAGGTGGAGAACATCTCCTCCATCGGGATGCCTCCCCTTTCGGCCAGGAGGTCGAAGATCGCGTGCGGACTCCAGGAGGCCGTGTCCACGTCCGCCCGCAGCCCGTCGGGCAGGGCGCGCGGCAGGTTCTCGAAAAAGCCGCCGCCCGTGATGTGAGCGATCGACTTGACCAGCCCCTCTCGGAGCAGTTCAAGCGCCGGGCGCACGTAGATGCGAGTCGGGGCCAGCAGGGCATCGCCGAGGGAGACGTCGCCGAGCTCCTTCAGCGGGGCTCGGAGATCAATCCTCTCGACGTCCAGGGCCTTTCTCGCCAGGGAGAAGCCGTTCGAGTGCAGCCCGGAGGAGGGCAGCCCTATCAGCAGATCGCCCGCCCTAACCCTTCCCCGGTCCAGGATGTCGCCCTCGTCCACCATGCCGACCGCGAACCCGGCCAGGTCGTACTCGTCCTCCGGGTAGAAGCCCGGCATCTCGGCCGTCTCGCCTCCTATCAGGGCGCAGCCGGCCTGCACACACCCCTCCGCGACTCCGGAGACGATCGCGGCCACTCTCTCGGGCACGTTCCTGCCCAGCGCGAGGTAGTCCAGAAAGAAGAGGGGTCTCGCACCCGAGCAGATTATATCGTTGACGCACATGGCGACGCAGTCTATTCCCACGGTATCGTGCCTGTCCATGAGGAAGGCGAGCTTCAGCTTGGTGCCCACCCCGTCGGTGGCCGAGACCAACACCGGCCGCCTCAATCCCCCGAGGTCCGGGGCGAACAGGCCGCCGAATCCACCTATGTCGGACATCACGCCCGGTATGCGGGTGCGAGCGACGCTTTCCTTTATAAGCTCCACCGCGCGGTAGCCCGCGTTGATGTCCACACCCGCCAGTCGATAGCTGTCGGACTTGCTCTTCATTCGCACCCCTCCACGCGCACAAGGCGCTTGCCGTACCTGTCCCTCTCGAGCGTGTCCGGGACCTCCGTCGGGTAACGTCCGTCGAAACATGCGGTGCAGAAGTTGGACTCGGGGATGGGGGCCGCGATGCGGCGCACTCCGTCCAGGCTCAGGAAGCCCATGGAGTCCGCGCCGATGAGCCCGCGTATCTCCTCCTTGCTGTGCCGACAGGCTATGAGCCCCTCGCGCGATCGTATGTCCGTGCCGTAGTAGCACGGGTGCAGAAAGGGCGGAGCGGTGATCCGCACGTGGACCTCCTTTGCGCCCGCCTCGCGCAGCATGCGGACTATCTGGCTGCTGGTGGTGCCGCGCACTATGGAGTCGTCGACCAGGACCACCCGCCGACCCTCCACTACGGAGGCTATCGGACTGAGCTTGATGTGGACGGCGGTCCGACGTTCCTCGGCAGGGTCTATGAAGGTGCGGCCTATGTACTTGTTCTTGATGAAGCCAAGCCCGTAGTCGATGCCCGACGCGCGAGCGTAGCCGATGGCTCCGTCGATACCGTTGTCCGGCACGCCGACGACTATGTCGGCCTCCACCGGACACTCCCGCGCCAGTATCTCCCCCGCCTTCGTACGCGCGCTGTGGACGCTGGCTCCGTCCAGCACGGAGTCGGGCCTTGCGAAGTAGATGTACTCGAACACGCAGATGCTTGTGCGCTCGGCGCCGCACCATCGGGTGCCGCTGCGCATCCCCTGATGGTCGAAGATCAGTATCTCGCCCGGCCTGACGTCGCGCGCCAGCTTCGCTCCCACCGTCTGAAGCGCACACGATTCGCTGGCCACCACGAAGCTCCCGTCCGGACGAACCCCGTAGCAGAGCGGACGGAAACCGTTGGGCCCCCTGGCGGCCACCATCTTGCGCGGGGACATCAGCACGAAGGTGTAGCTGCCCTGAAGGCTCTCCATCGCTCGTTCGACGGCCTCCTCGATGCTGTCGGAGGTCAGGCGCTCGCGCGTTATCGCGCAGGATATGATCTCCGCGTCGCCCGTCGTGTGAAAGATGAAGCCGCTCTCCTCGAACTGCTCCCTCAGGCGCGAGTAGTTGGTCAGGCTGCCGTTGTTGGCCAGCGCCATCCTGCCCTTGCGGTGCTCGATCACGATGGGCTGCATGTTGATGCGCCCTCTTTCGGAGTGCGATCCGTACCTCACGTGCCCCACGGCCATGTTGCCGCGGCCGAGCGCGGACAGAGCGCGCTGCGTCATCACGTCGCGCACCAGCCCCGCGTCCTGGTAGAGCCGAAACAGCCCGTCCTCGTTCACGGCTATCCCGCAGCTGTGCTGTCCGCGGTGCTGCAGCGCGCACAGGCCGAGATAGCAGTCCTCCGCCACGGGCCCCTGATCCCGGCGAAATACTCCGAAGACGCCGCACTCCTCGCGAAGCGAGCTCATGACCTGCCTTCCGTCACCCTGCGGGAGAGGTCCATGGGCTCTACTTGCCGTCCGTCCTCCATAACCCGCATGTTGCCGGCGGAGACCTCGTCCATCAGGAGGACCTCGCCCCCCGCTACGCCGAACTCAAGCTTGATGTCGTAAAGCTCCAGCCCGAGCAAGGCCAGATCGTCCGCTATAAGGCCGGTTGTCTCCCTGGTGCGGGCCGCGATCAGCTCGTACTGATCCCCGGAGAGGATGTCGAGCGCGGCCAGCCCCTCTCGGGTGATGAGAGGGTCGCCTCTTTCGTCGTCCTTAAGGGTGAACTCCACGTAGTCGTCGAGAGGGGCGCCGGGTTCAATGTACGTGCCGTACCTGCGGATGAAGCTGCCCACGGCGCGCCTGCGGCAGATGACCTCCAGCCCCCTGCCGAACGGACGCGCCATGCGCACGGTCATCGTGCCCGCCTCCTGGTCCGCGTCGATGAAGTGGGTGCGCACGCCACCCTCCTCCAGCAGCTTGAAGTAGCGGGCGCTCATGGCGAGATTGGCCCTTCCCATCCCGTCGATGGACAGGGCGACGCTGTTGGCGCCGGGGTCGAAAACCCCGTCCACGCCGGTGACGTCGTCCTTGAAGCGAAGCAGCGCTCGCTCGTCGTCCAGCCTGTAGACGTCCTTGGTCTTGCCCCTGTAGAGAAGCTCCATGATCGTCATCCTCAAGCGTCGCGGGCGCCGGCGAGCTCCTGCTTCAGTCGGCGATTGGCCTCCAGCGCGTCCTGCTCCATCTTCCCGCGCGCGGCGCGAAGCTTTGCCGCCAGCCCGTCGTCGGACAGGGCCAGCATCTGCACGCAGAGGAGCGCCGCGTTGGCCGCGCCGCCCACCGCGACCGTGGCGACCGGGATGCCGGTGGGCATCTGAACAGTGGCCAGCAGCGCGTCCATGCCGCCCAGCCCCCCGGATGCCACCGGGACTCCGACCACAGGCAGGGTGGTGTTCGCCGCGACCGCCCCGGCCAGGTGAGCGGCCATCCCTGCGATGCATATTATGGCGCCGAAGCCCTCGTCCCGAGCGGAGGCGGCGAACGAGGCCGCCATCCCCGGAGTCCGGTGCGCGGAGCAGACGAGCACCTCGTGCGGCACACCGTATGACTTCAGAACCTCAAGCGCCCTGTCCGCAACCGCCCGGTCGGACAGGCTGCCCATCAGCACTGCAATCTTCTTCATCATGGACCTCCATACTTGACTATTAGTCGGCTTAGAGATAAGAGTGGAAAACGACACTATCATAATAACTCCGCTCGACTAGTGTCAAGAAGGGACTTCGACCTATTTTTAAAGACTGAACATTTATCGAATAAACGGTGTTTATGAAAGGTAGTTAATCGAGGATGCCAGAGGGAGAGTTGGTCGTTTGGATGACGATATTCAGTAATTCCGAGCGAACGCCCCTCTTGTCATCCCGAGCGAACGCGAGGGATCCCGGTTTTCAGTCGTCAACCGCCCGAGGGCTTGTTTTTACAGCGTTTCAACGTGCTGCATTCGTTCTATCTTGAAGATGCTGTGGCTGATAGAGAGCTCCTCCGCTATGTCCAGCTCCACCAGGGGGGCGAAAAAGTTCGCGCCTCCGTACACGAGCATGTAGCCCCTGTTGCGGTCCTTGTAAGTCATCAGGTAGGACTGAGGGATCTGGGCCTTTAGCTCGATAGTTCCGCCGAGGAAGCCGGCTTCCTTGGTTTCCAGTATTTGAGCCACCTCGTCGAAAAAGACGGAAGGAAAGGTCTTAATGGCCGCGGTGGCGAGACCGCTTCCCGTGTTGGCCACGCTCCACATGGAGGTGTACTTGCCACGTATGAGGAGTTCGCCGGGGCTCAGGGTGGTGCCGGAGTGCGAGATAATATCGGCGATGCCCCTCGGGACGCCGTTTTCTATATGCAGGAGCACGGTCGCGCTTGTCTCCGTGGGTATGCGGGCCTGCTGGAGCAGGATGTCGTAGTTGCGACTTGACACCCCTATCAGAGCTTTTTTTCCCTCGGGTACTTCATAGTTCCACATTCTCTGCCCGTGGTTAAGAAGCCCCATCCTGGCGGAGAGTATCGCCCCGCTCCCGGATACGGTCCGCAGGATCTCCAAGGCCTTGGGTACCCGGGGCTCGTCGACCATAAGGGTGTTGACCATTATGTTTCCCCTTCCCGACGCACGGGAGTAGTCGCACTCCAAGGAGAGTCTTTCCGTCTCCATGGCCAGCCCGCCTATCCTGTCGAACACGAAAAGCATCTTCGCCTCTGCTATTCCGCCGTCGGTAAGAGCGACGCCCCGGTTTCCGTACCGCCGCGCGAGCCCTCTTTTCTCCAGGTTTGTTATATGGTACCTGATAGTTCTTGGCTCCACGTCCACCCCTCGTTTTTCGAGGGCCCTCTTCAGGTCCACCGAGGCCTGGAGCTTTCCGCTGAAGTAGAGCGCCCGCAGAATCTCGATCATGGTCTCGGAGTAGCCTTCTCCACTGAACACTGTTACGCCTCCCCTGGTCGCGGCGTCCGCGTAGCCCCGATTTTTAGCTCGGACGTAGTCTCAACACGGAACTCTTTTACCGCTTGCTTTCTTTTCTTATATTTCAGATCCAAGTCTCCGCTTAAGGATAAAACATGGACCAAGCCCGATCAGCTCCATGTTTTTATACCATTTTCATCTTGTCTTGACAAGTCGACGCCTATGCTAGTATTATTAAGCCACTAAAACTTCGGCAATCTATTACCGTAGTCTGTCTTTTGCGACCGTTAATAAATAACAACCACGGAAGGAGACGTACCCATGAGGAAAGTTTCTCTGCTGGTTTCGACGGGCAATTTGGGCGACAACATCATCGAGAAGGGCACTTTCTACGAAGGTGTCAAGAGGGATATCGACTGCTTTGGGGCCGACGCGGGCACAGCCGACGCGGGCCCCGCATTTTTAGGCGCCGATATGCCTCACAACCCCGTCGAATGGGAGCACCACGACCTCGAGATCACCCTGGTAGAAGCCCGTAAAAAGAAGGTTCCCATGATCGTGGGGTCCTGCAGCACCACCGGAACGGACCGGGGCGTGAATCTGTACGCGGACATCATAAGAGCAGTTGCTAAGGAGCGGAAGATGGAGCCGTTCAAGATGGCCCTCATCTACTCGCAGGTCCCCATCGACACCATCAGGGAGCGGGTCGCAAAAGGCGAGAGCGAACCCCTGGGGGCTTCCTTTCCACTGACCGACGAAGTCCTCGATAACACCACCAACGTAACGGCCAGCATGGGGATAGAGCAGTTCACCCACGCCCTTGAGGAGGGCGCCGATGTGATCATTGCCGGCAGGGCCTGCGACGACGCTGTCCTGGCCTCCTACCCCATCTTCAGGGGCTTCGACCCGGGCATCAGCCTGCACATGGGGAAGGCGGCGGAATGTGCCTCGCTGGTCTGCTGGCCGCAAAAGGTAAAAGAATCGATAATCGCAACCGTGTTCGACGACCATTTCACAATCGAGCCCATGCACCCGGATCAGCAGGCCACGCCGCACAGCGTGGCGGCCCACTCGATGTACGAGCGGACGAACCCCTTTGTCCAGGCCCTTCCCGGGGGGATCCTCGACATGCACTCCAGCAAGTACGAAGCCCAGACGGACAGGATCTGCAAGGTCTCCGGAAGTTTGTTCGTGCCCTCTCCCGACGGCAGCTACAAGGTAAAGCTCGAGGGGGCGGGGGAGGCAGGGCACCGAGCATATCACATGGTGGGCATCAGGGACACCAGGGCGATCGACAACCTGGACCTCATATTGGCCGACACCAGGGCGAAAGTGTCCGACATCATAGGCCCTCACAGGGACGACCAGTACGAGCTCTTCTTCCACACCTACGGCAAGAACGCCATCATGAAAGAGAACGAGCCGGTGGAGGTCACCCGGTCCCACGAGGTGGCCATAGTCATAGAGGTCATCTCGAAGGACCTCGAGCTTGCGGAGTCGGTCGCGAAGTGCGCCAAGTTCCGCTTCTTCTACATGAGCTACCCCGGGCAGATGAACTCCTCGGGGGGCTCGGTGGCGTTGATAACCGACGAGCCCCTCTTTCCGAGGAACAAGTGCTACCAATGGACGGTGGACCACCTGATCACTCTTAAGGATCCTTTGGACCCTGAAATCTTCCGGTTCGTCTTCGAGACCGTCTCGGGGGTTTAGGACAGTGAATATCGACCGGGAGAACACCCTGCTCGCAAGACAGGCTAACTACTACGCCTCCCTGGGAACGGACGACATCCCCGGAGGGGTCATGGAAAAGGCCAGGCGGGTTCTGATGGACTTCCTGTGCGAGACTGCGGCAGGCTACAAGGAGGGGGAGCTGGCCTCCATATCCATCGACTACCTGAAGGAGACGGGCGGCGGGCAGGAGGCCACCATACTCTGCGACGGCACAAAACTGCCGGCGCCCTGGACCGCCCTCGCGATGGGAATCATGGCCCACTCCATCGAGCTGGATGACGGGCACAGGTGGGGGACGTCCCATCCGGCGGTTGCAGTCATCCCGGCAGTGCTGGCCATGGGAGAGAAGAGCGGCTCGTCATTTTCGGAGATACTGAAGGGAATAGTCATAGGCTACGACGCCATGCTGAGGGCCGCCAGGGCCATCAATCCCTCCCACTTGAAGCGGGGATTCCACTCCACCGGAACATGCGGCGCCATAGGAGCGGCGGCGGGCTGCGCGTCCATCGCGGGACTGCCCTCGGACAAGTTCGCCTACGCGATGTCCATGGGAGGGCTTCAGAGCGCGGGGCTCCAGGAGATGCTCCACGACCATCCGGGGATAAAGCCTCTGCAGCCTGGCAAGGCCGCCCTGGCGGGAGTGCTCTCGACCGAATTGGCCCTGAGGGGCGCCAAATCCCCCCGCACCCTCTTCGAGGGGCAGCACGGCTGGCTCAAGGCCATGTGCGACGGCGAGTACTCGGAGGAGGGGCTGATGGGCGACCTCGGCACCAGGTGGGAGATACTTCTTACCTACACCAAGCTGTACCCGACGTGCAGGCACTGTCACGCCGCCATAGACCTGGCGCGCGAGGCGAAGAAGACGCTGGAATGCACCGAAAGGGACGTTGAATCAATCAAGATAAGAACCTACAGGCTGGGCATAGTGGAGGTGGGACAGGTCTTCCTGCCGTCCAACTTCGAGGAGGCCATGTTCAGCATGCCCTTCTCCCTGGCCCTCGCCCTCCGGACCGGCAACGTCACGCTCCAGGACTACACCCCCGAGCTGTTGGCCGACGAGGAGCTTCGTCGGGTCGCATCGGCCGTGACTATCGAGGAGGACGAGAGAATGAACGCCCTGTACCCGGAGGAGAGGGGCGCCTGGATGAGCCTCGTCCTGAAGGACGGCAGGACTTTCGAGAAGGGCATACCCGTCGCGAAGGGCGAACCGGAAAACCCCGTGATCGACCGCGATCTCATGGAGAAGCTGACGGCGATGCTGGCCCCGTACTACCCCGAGGAGTTCGTCACGGGGCTTTGGAAGATCTGCGTGGAGTCCGATGTCGAAGCCGTCGCCTACGGGGACATACTTGATCATTTCGGGAGGTTTCACAAGCCATGAGGACAAAAAACATATGCGACCTGGCCAGGACCATAAGAAGCAAGAACGCAGGCAGCTTCATGATAACCCTGGAGATAATCTTCGCCGACCGGGGGACATACGAGAAGGTCAAAGGATCCGGAGCGGTGACCCGCAAGGCCATCGCCGACGCCTACGGCCTCCCCGAGGAGAAGATCCTCGACTTCATGTTTTTCGACCCCGGCATGGGAATAAAGGCGAACCTGAAGCGCAATAGCCCCAGCGGCGGACCGGGCGAGACGGATGTCTACGGTTGCCAGCAGTACGCCCCCCTGTTCGCCCTGGAGATCCCCTGGGAGGACTGACGAGGGCCATGGCATCTCTAACAGAAAAACTGGCGGCCTTTTCGGCATCCCTGTCATTCGATTCGCTGCCCGAAGACGTGGCCTCCCAGGCGCGGCGATGCCTTTTGGACACGACGGGGGCGCTGCTCGCCGGAAGCAGGCTCTCCCTTAGCGGCAAGGCGGGACGCAGATTCGCGGAGAGGCTCGACGAGAAGGGCATCTCCATGGTGGCGGGCAGTTCCATGAAGAAATCCCCTATGACGGCCGCATTCGTAAACGGCATGGCGGCTCATGCCCTGGAGCTGGACGACGGCACTAAGTACGCTACATACCACCCGGGCGCTTCGATCATCCCCGCCGCACTGGCCCTGGGAGAGGCCGAGCGCATCGACGGAAAGAGGCTGCTCGAGGCGATCGTCGCCGGCTACGAGACATCCCTGCGGATCGGCACTGCCATCAATCCCGGACACTACCTAAAGGGATTCCACCCCACCGGCACCATAGCCACCTTCGGGACGACCACCGCTGCGGCGAAGATCCTCGGCCTGACGCCCGAGCTCGCCGTCCACTCGCTTGGCATCGCGGGAAGCCTTGCCTCCGGGATCAACCAATACGAGATAGACGGTTCTGTGTCGAAGCACGTCCATCCCGGCAACGCCGCCAAAAACGGCATAATGGCCGCCATGCTGGCACGTGACGGAATCACCGGCCCGACGGAGATACTGGAGGGTCGGCTGGGCTTCTTCCACTGCTTCGCCGACGATGTGCAAGAGGGGATAGTGGACGCCGACCTTGGCGAGGACTGGCATATCCTGCGGATCTACTTCAAGCCGTACTGCTCTTGCCGATACGTTCACTACGCCATCGAGGCCACGCAGAAAAATCTTGAACAGCACCCCTTCACGCCGGAGAGCATCGAGTCGATCGTAGTTAGGACGCACCGCAACGCCAAGCAGGGCTCCGATATCCCCGACTACCGCTCCCCTCTTCACGCGAGGCTGAGCATACAGTACGGCATAGCATCAATACTGGTTCGCGGCAAGGCGGGAATCAGGGAGTACGAGGAGGAGGCCATCGCCGACCAGGAGGTCAGACGGGTCTCGGACATGGTCAGGATAGAGGTGGACGACGAGATCCAGAAGGTCTACCCCAATCCCCGCTCCATGATAGTGGAGATTAGGGACAAGAGGGGCGTCGTCGCGTCCACCAGGATAGACCACGCAAAGGGAGACGCGGAGAATCCGATGTCCGACGAGGAGCTATTTGAGAAATTCCGGGATGTTACAGGCTCGGTCATGGACGGCGAAAGGACGGAACAGATCATGGCCGCGGCCATGTCTATAGAGGGCCGCGGGGAAATATCATCCTTCGCGGAGATGCTCCACATCCGATAGGGAGGAATGGACCGTGATGGACACAATCAATGCAAGGCTGTCGAAATTCTCGTCGGAGTACCGGTACGAGGACATCCCCAAGGAGGTGCTCGACCACCTGAAGAACGTGCTTCTGGACAACTACGGATGCGGACTCTTCGGCTCCACGACCATGTGGATGAAGATCTACCGGGACGTGCTTGAGAATATGACCGACCGGGAGGAGGCCTCCATATGGGGGACGAACCGCAAGACCTCCGTGGTAAACGCCATGATGCTCAACGGCTCGGCGATCAATTCGTTCGAGCTCGACGATACCCACACCGACGGAATAATCCACGTATCCACCGGAGTTCTGGGCTGCGTGACCGCCTTTGCGGAGATGCTCGGCAACGTCAGCGGGAAGGACTTCCTCACCGCCACGGCACTGGCCTACGAAGTGGCCTGCCGGGTTGCGGCCCCTGTGGGCATGGAGATTGCCCACCAGGGCTGGAACAACACTGGTACCTGCTGTCCCTTCGGCTCCACCGCCGGCGTCGGAAGGATGCTGGGGCTGACGACGGAGCAGATGGGGCACGCCATGGGAATCGCCGGCAACTGGGCCGGAGGCCTCCAGGCGGTGCAGTTCGCCTCGATGGCGAAGAGGATAGTGCCCTCCCGATCGTCTGAAGGCGCCATACTGGGCGCCCTGCTGGCCCAGAAGGGCTTCACCGGCATAGAGGACGTCTTCGAGAACAAGTTCGGCGGCTTCTATAACTGCTTCACGGACGACGTATACGATGTCGAGCGCACAAGCGGCGACCTGGGCGACAGGTGGGAGCTTATGGGCATCGGCCTAAAGTTCTACTCCACGTGCCGCAGCAAGCACACCACGATCGGGGCCCTGCGCCGATTCCGGGAGGAGAACCCGGATATAACTCCGGACGACATCGTGAAGGTCGTCGCGCGCACCACGTCCATCACCCATAAGTACTCCGTGGGGGCGGACGCGATCACCAGCGTGGTGGCGGCGCAGCTGAGCCATCCCTACGTCTGTTCGGTCGCCCTGCTCGAGGGCAACGCTTTCATCGACCAGTTCACGGAGGAGAAGATAAAGGACCCGAGGATCCTGGAGTTCGCCAAAAAGGTGGAGGTAGTCGCCGATGACGAGATAGACAATCTCCCGAGGCACCTTCGATACACGGTGAAGGTGGACGTCCACGTCAAGGACGGGCGGGTTTTCAATCTCAAGGAGACCTACCCCAAGGGACACCCGAAGAACCCCTTCACTCACGACGAGCTGCTCTGGAAGTTCAACTCCCTTGCGGAAAAGGCCATTCCCGACAAGGGACGGCGCGAGAGAATCACAGACTCCGTGCTGAACTTGGAGAGGCTGGACAACGTAAAAGAGCTCACGACCCTCATGGCAACGGGTAATTGACGAGGGGAGGAGAGATCAGGTGGGCAGGACCGCGGCGGAAAAGATAATATCGGCCCATGCGGGGGCGGGCGTCAGGGCGGGCGACTTTGTGGTGGCGGATGTCGACCTGGCCATGATACACGACACGACCGGACCCATCGCGATCAAGGCCTTCAGGGAGTACAGCAGGGAGAAGGTCTGGGATCCGTCGAAGATGGTCATCGTCCTCGACCATGCCGCCCCCAGCCCCAACGAGCGGGTCAGCAACCTGCACATCCTGCTCAGGGAGTTTGCCGCCGAGCAGGGCGTAAGACTGTTCGACACGGGCGAGGGAGTCTGTCACCAGCTGGTGGTGGAGAAAGGCCTCGTCCTGCCCGGAGATCTGGCCGTGGGGGCCGACTCTCACACCTGCACCTACGGCGCGCTGGGCGCGTTCTCGTTCGGAATAGGCTCCACCGACATGAGCGGCGTGATGCTGACGGGAAAACTCTGGCTGAGGACGCCGGGCACGATGAAGGTCGTGCTTCGCGGAACCATGGAGAGCGGCGTAGGCGCCAAGGACCTGATGCTGCACTTCATCGGCCTGATAGGCGCCGACGGCGCCGACTACCTAGCCCTCTCATTCAGCGGCGAAACCGTGAGGGACATGTCCCTGTCGGAGAGGATGACCCTGAGCAACATGGCGATCGAGTGCGGCGCGAAGGCCGGGCTCGTCGCGCCGGACGAAAAGACCGCAGCCCACCTGGAGGCCCTGGGAAAGGGGGAGGGAAGTCCCGCGTTCGACGACGAGGACGCAGTCTTCGAGCGTGTGATGGAGATAGATGCCTCCTCGGTTCCGCCCCAGGTAAGCACGCCCCACTCGGTTGACTCCGTGGTGCCGGTGACGGAGGCGGAAGGTGTGGAGATAGACCAGGTGTACATAGGCACCTGCACCAACGGCAGACTCGACGACCTGAGGATCGCGGCCCGAATCCTGGCCGGCAGAAAGATATCGGCGAACTGCCGCCTTCTCGTATGCCCCTCCTCCAGAAAGGTGATGGCCGACGCCATAGCGGAGGGGATACTCCTGCAGCTGGTGGAGGCCGGGGCCACTATCCTTCCTCCCGGCTGCGGCCCCTGCCCGGGCACTCACATGGGCGTGCCGGGCGACGGCGAGAGCGTAATCTCCACCGCCAACCGCAACTTCAAGGGAAGGATGGGCAACAACAGGGCGAACGTATACCTGGCGTCCCCCGCCACATGCGCGGCGAGCGCCCTGTCGGGAAGGATCGCCGACCCTCGGCCCTATCTGCGGGTCGGTAATCGAGGAGACCGGACATGAAAAAGAAGATCATCGGTAGGGTCCATAAGTTCGGGGACGACATCAACACCGACTACATCATCGCGGGCAAATATACGAAGACCCTCGACTTCTCCTCGCTGGCGGAGCACGTCTTCGAGGACATCGCCCCCGGGTTCGCCGGACGTGTCCGCCCAGGCGACATCGTGGTCGCCGGCAGAAACTTCGGATGCGGCTCCTCAAGGGAGCAGGCGCCCATCGCAATAAAATACGCGGGAATAGCGGCGATACTCGCCAAGTCTTACTCCCGGATATTCTTCAGAAACGCCATCAACCAGGGCATCCCGGCCTTCATCTGCGACACTGACGCCATGGAGGCGGGGGACGAGGTCACGGTAGATATCGAGAGAAACCACACCGAGCTGCCTGGCAAGAGGCTCGTAGTTCCGCTTGCGCCTCTTTCCCCCGTGATGCTGGACATTCTGGAAGAGGGAGGTCTCGTCGAATACCTTAAGAAAAACGGCACCTTCATCCTCCCCGAATGAGGCGAAAAGCGAAAGGAGAGTGGTAGGTCGGACAAAACACATCGTTTTAGGATCAAATAATGACAGGAGGTACGAAAAGTATGACGCGCAAAAAAATCATGTTCACAGCGGTGTTCGCCGCGGTACTCGCAGGTATGCTCTTCGCGGGCGCCGCAGGAGCGGAAGTGCATCTGAATATGGGCAGCACCTCCTCGACATCGGGAGTCTACGCCTGGTGCGTCGCCGCGGCCAACCTGGTCAACAAGGCCGACAACGGCATCCAGGTGACGGTGGTCGAAAGCGGCGCGGGCATGGACAACCTCAGAAAGCTCAGCGCCGGGGTCTTCGACTACGCCATGGCCATCGACCTTCCCGGATCACTGCAGCTCTACAAGGGCATCGAAGGCTTCGAGGGCAAGCAGTTCAAGGACGTGCGCTGGCTCTTCCTTAGAAACATCTTCGCGGACAGGCTCTACGTCCGCAAGGATTCCGGCGTCACATCCTTTGGCGACCTCAAGGGCAAGAGGTTCTGCCCCGGCATCCCCGGCTCCGCCTCGGCCGCCTACATCATGGATTACGACAAAATTCTGGGGCACGAGATAGACTTGGTCCCGTCCGCGCTAGGCGACGCGATCACGGCTCTCAAGGAGAACAGGATAGTCGGCATGCAGAAATCCAGCGGACTCAACAACATCGACGCGGCCCTCATCGAAGTCAATCTCACCACCCCTCTGACAGTGGTGGGGTATTCCGAGGAGGACGTCAAGAAGATCCAGGAGAGGATCCCCTACATGACCTTCCTTGAGCGTGAAAAGGGGAGCATAGTGGACTTCCCCGACGTCGGACCCATCTGGGAGGAGTGCCCGATAGCCGGAGCGGTCGCGACCGCGTCCATGCCGGAGGAGATCGGCTACCAGATAGTCAAGGCCTATGTCGAGGGATTCGACGAGGTGGTCGCCGCCTACGGCCCGGTCAAGGGCTTCGACCCTGTGGGAGACTACTTCAAGAACGCGGGCGACGACGTGGTTCCTGCCCATGCGGGGCTTATACGCTACGCCAAGGAACAGGGAATAGAGGTTCCCGAGCGTTTCATTCCGCCGGAGTACAAGGAATAGCGCGATAAGGCAATACTCTCTCCCGGCCGCGCCGCGGCGCGGCCGGGAGATTCCGGGAGGGAAACGATATGCTCTTTTCATCATTCGGCGAATACAAGACCAAGGTCATATTCTTTCTTGGCCTTCTCCTTGCGCTCTTCCAGCTTCTCGCGCCAATCTACCTGACCGGCTTTCTGGACATCCAGTTCAGGGCCATACATGTGGCGTTCGGTCTTTCAATAGCCTTTTTTTATTATCCTTTCTCGCGCAAAGCGGACAGGGACGACCAGGATGAAGGCATAACCCTTCTCGACGTCCTGCTGGTGGTCGCGCTTCTCGTCGCCAATATAAACGCCTTCGCGGAGGCGCTGAACATGTATACGGGGATGCGCGAGCCGAGCACGGTCGACCTCGTCCTCGGGGGAATCCTGGTGCTGCTGGTTCTCGAGGCCGCCCGCAGAACAGTGGGATACGCGATCCCGATAATGGTCGTCCTGCTCCTAGCATATATCTTCACAGGCAAGCACTTCCCGGGTATTTGGAAGATCAGGGGCCTCAACCTTGAGTACATCCTCAGCTCCCTCTACTACTCCCCCCTGGGGATATACGGAAGCGTCACGGGGATGTCGGCCACCTTCATCTCAATGTTCATCATCTTTGGCTCTCTCCTCTCCGCGACCGGCGGAGGCAGGACCTTCATCGACATGGCACTGGCCATCACGGGCAAGTACACAGGCGGCCCGGCCAAGGCCGCGGTCGTGGCAAGCGCCCTCTTCGGGAGCATCTCCGGGAGCTCCGTGGCCAACGTCATGGTCACGGGAAGCTATACCATACCTCTTATGAAACGCCTTGGTTACAAGCCCGAGTTCGCAGGGGCGGTGGAGGCCATAGCCTCCTCGGGGGGCGGCATCACGCCTCCCATCATGAGCATCACCGCCTTCATGATGGCCGAGTTTCTGAACATCTCGTACTTCCACATCATTGGCTACGCATTGCTCCCCTGCCTGCTGTACTACACGGGCGTCTTCAGCGGCGTCCACTTCAGGACCCTGCGCATGGGAATCGACAGGCTGCCGCCGGAGGAGATACCCAAGTGGAGGGACATCCTCACCCTGGAGAGGCTCGCCGGCCTGATAATCCCCACGGGAGTGCTGCTCTACCTCATCGCCGTCGGACAGCCCCTGCAGCTGGCGGGCTTCTATGCGTGTCTCTCGGCTCTGCTAGTCTTCCTCATCCTAGGCATGCTCAAGAGGGATATGAAGCAGACACTGAAGCTCATAGTCTCCGCTCTCTCCGAGGGAGGCCGCGACGTGGCGCAGCTCGTGCCCATCCTCGTCTCGGTGAGCATGCTGGTCAACCTGATAGGTCTCACAGGGATAGCCCCCAAGGTGAGCGGCGTGATCCTGGACATCGGAGGGACGAACATCTACTTCTCCCTACTGATCGCCACCATCGTGCCCTTCCTGCTTGGAACCTCCCTGCCCACGGTTCCCACCTACGTCCTCTCGGTGTCGATACTTGTACCCCCTCTTCTCAAGCTTGGCATAGACCCGGTAGCAGCCCACTTCTTCTTCATCTACTGGGCGATCCTGGGCGGCGTGACGCCACCCACATGCACCGCGGCCGTGGCGGCGGCGGGAATCGCCAAGGCGAATTGGGTCAAGACGGGGTTTTTCTCCGTCCGGCTGGGGATAGTGGCCTTCATACTGCCCTACTTCTTCGCCGTAAACCCGGCGCTGGTCGCAAGGGCGCCCTGGTCGGAGATACTGATCCACGGCAGCACGGCGTTCATAGGGTCGATATCGATCGCCTACGGACTGTTCAGCTACAGGGAATGCGCGATCAACCCGTTGATCTGCGGCGCCTTCGCGGTAGCGGGACTGCTTCTGCTCTTCCCGGAGACGATGCTCTCCGTGATCGGGCTCGCGATGCTCGGGACAGCGTTCCTCGTTGACAGAAAAGTGCGCTCCAACGGCGCTGCAAGCGGCAATCCCGCTGTATGAACGACAAACAGAGAGGAGACTGTAACTTGAAAAAGACCACAATGCTAAAAAACATGATCCTCGAGAGAAAGGCCCTCGTCTGTCCGGGGGCGCACGACGCCATCTCGGCCATGCTGATCGAAAGAGCCGGCTTCAAAGCCCTGCAGGTGAGCGGCTTCGGACTCTCGGCCACATACTTGGGACTACCCGACATGGCCTTCATCGGCTTCAGCGACGTAGTCCACTTCACAAAAAACATCGTAGACGCGGTGAGCATCCCGGTAATGGCCGATGCGGACACCGGCTACGGGAACAGCATCAACGCCATGCACGTGACCAGGGAGTTCATCAAAGCGGGCGCGGCCGGGATGAACATAGAGGACCAGGTGTTTCCCAAAAGGTGCGGGCACCTCGAGGGAAAGCAGATCATCCCCATCGAGGAGATGGTCCTTAAGATAAAAGCGTGCCGCGATGCCAGGAACCAGCTGGATCCGGACTTTGTAATAAACGCCCGGACAGACGCCATAGCCGTCACCGGGATCGACGAGGCCATCCGGCGGGCGAACGCCTATGCAGACGCCGGGGCGGACCTCGTCTTCGTGGAGGCGCCGCGGTCGGTGGAGCAGATAGAGAAAGCGGTCCGGGAGATCAAGGCGCCCGTAAGCATCAACCTCATGGATGCGGTCACTGGAGGCAAGACCCCCCTGGTCTCCATCGACAGGCTGCGCGAGATCGGCGTGGGAAGAGTGAGCATCCCGGTGGGCCCGTTGTTTGCCGCGGTGAGGGGCATGACGACCTACCTGGAGGCAATAAAAGACGACAAGATAGCAGAAGGGAGGACAGAACTGGTGGCGCCATTCTCGGAGTTCAAAGAGCTGGTGGGCTTCGAAAAGTTCAGGGAGCTGGAAAGGGGCTATCTTCCCGAGTTCGTGGATTAAAAACCGATCCCTTCCCTGGACGGAAGACCGCAGGAAGCTACTTCATCGAATCGTAATCGACCCGGAATACCCCGAGACGCTACGGTTACTCCATAACGCAAACGGCCGGCATGAGGGTCGATAATGTCGTCCCGAACGAGCGACTCACTTGTTGTCATCCCGAGGAGCTACTCTCTTGTTGTCATCCCGAGGAGCTACTCTCTTGTTGTCATCCCGAGGAGCTTGCGACGAGGGATCTGCCTTTAAGGCACCCTTACACCGGATCCCTCCTCCCGCTGGTCGTTCGGGATGACAACCCCCCGTAGTACCAAGCAAGCCGCCCCAATTATGTCATCCCGAGGAGCTACTCTCTTGTTGTCATCCCGAGGAGCTTGCGACGAGGGATCTGCCTTTAAGGCACTCTTACACCGGATCCCTCCCCTCTCCTCTGTTTATCAGTCTTTTTCGATGCTCTTTCCGACGGAGAACGCGTCGGCCACCGGTTTGTCCCCCAGGCCGTAGTACAGGCCGTACTGAGGCGCGAATACAAGCGGACGGACCTTGAGCGGATCCGGCTGCCCCTTGTCGTTCAGACACTCCTCCAGCGCCCAGGTCCTGACGACCTTTCCGACGAAGAGCACGTGCGAGCCGAGCTCCGCCGAGTGAACGACCTCGCACTCGAACGATATGGGAAACTCCTCCACCAGCGGGGCGTCGACCAGCTCTCCGCGCTTGGGGGTCAACCCCGCGGCGGCGAACTTGTCCCGGTCTCGCCCGGAGAATATCCCGAAGTAGTCCGCCTGTGCGGCCTGCGCCTCGGAGGGAATGTTTACCGTGAAGGCCTTCCGCGCCTCAATGCCGCCGAAGCTGTGCCGCGACCTCTGCACAGCGATGGAGATACACGGCGGCTCCGAGCAACACACTCCGCCCCATGCGGCGATCATGCCGCTGGGGCGAGACTCTTCGTCGTACACGCCCACCAGAAAGACGGGGGCGGGATAAACGGGAAGGGGTTTTGCAACGACTACTTTCACCTTGATCAGCTCCTTATCTGATTTCTCAACAGCGCAGCCAACTCTCATTCTATCCCATCCGGAGTATCCTGAGGACGGCTAGAACCAGTTCCCTCGGAATGATATTGTACGAAAACAAGAGATACACCCTGATATTTCTTGATATTTGCCACTAAATACGCCTGACACCGATTATCTACACTTGCCTGACCAATACTGACGTATATAATAGTATCGTAGGTCAATAAAGGTCAATAATAGACGGAGGTGTTGACTATGTCACGTAGATTTCTTGCAATAAGGCCAAGCGACAACGGATTGCCACTGAACGTTTTTCCCTCTATGGACAGGATGATGCGGGATATGATGAGGGTCTTCGGGGATTTCACGTCCGACGTGGGATATGCGGCCGATGCCGAGAGGATGCCCGCCGTCCCGAGGGGAGACTTCTACCGCAAGGACGGGAAGGTCTTCGCAGAGTTCGAGCTTCCCGGCGTGGACCCGTCCAAGGTGGAGCTGAACGTCTTCGAGGACAGGCTCGAGCTCAAGGCGGAAAAGTGCGACGAGAAGTCGGTCGAGCAGGGCGACGTGCTGCGCTGCGAGCGCTACTTCGGATCGGTGTCGCGCTCCATCCAGTTCCCGGTCGAAGTCGACCCGGACAGCGCCAAGGCAAGCTTCAAGAACGGCGTGCTGACGGTCGAGGTCGCGGAGCAGGTGCAGGCCGAGAAGATGAAGAAGGTCGCGATCGAGTCGTAGCAAGCGGCTCCCAGTATCAAAAGCAAAAGACAGCAGGAGGACGGAAAGGCTTCCAGGCCAGCCCATCCTCCCGCCGTCTTTCAGGACGACCGGAGTTCTGCTAGTAGCGTTGTTCCTCAGGATAAAAGAATACTCCCTGTCCCGAGCGTTTTCTCTCTGTCATCCCGAGGCGGTTTCATCGCCGAGGGATCTTGTTTTGTTTCACCAGGCCAGAGATCCCTCCAGCGCCTCACGCGATCCGGACCGCGTCACCTCTGCTTGAATAGCAAGACGGCGAAGGGCAGAAGCAGCAGCAGGGTCGAAGCGCCCCCTCCCCCGGCCGAACATCCGCCACCGCCGCCGCCTGGGAAGTGCATGAACTCGTAGGCCCCGATATCGATCCCCGAGCCCTGAGGCCTTTTAACTCCGCGCTGGTCCGTAGCGGGGGCGCCCTCGGAAGTGCCGGCGTCGATTGCCGGGCTTCCCGCCAGCAGGGCCATGGTCTTAGTCGGGCCAATGTTATCCGCAAGCTCGCCAAGCTTCGGGTCTTCGTCGATGATATGGTTCTCTTCATCGTCGTCGTCATATCCGCCCTTTATGATGCAGTATTTCACTTCACCACAGGAGCATCCAGCGGATCATGGCCGGCGATCTGCTCGCCCTGAGCCTCGCCCCAGAAGATGCTGTTTACGGCGGTCAAGCCGGCAGAGGCCTTTATTGACTCTCCTCCAACTCCATCAACAGTGCTGTTGTCCATGAAGGTGCAGTTCATCACCCTGACGTCGTCGATACTAAACAGCGCCCCTCCCTCGCCCGCTGAATTTCCCGCAAAGGTGCAGTTCACGACGGTGGTCGGCCTGTGCTTGAGTCCTAGAACAGCGCCTCCGTACAATTTCGCGGTATTGCCCGCGAAGGTGCATCCCTCGGCGCTGAATGCCGTGTCTGGAGCCAAGTAAACCGCGCCGCCGCCCAACACGCCGTTTGCCTTGTTCGACTTGAAGGTGCAATCTTTGGCGCTGAATGTCGCATCGCTTTGCGCGAAAACCGCGCCGCCGGAATCTTCAGCAGTGTTATTCTGAAAAACGCAACGCTCGGCGACAAACATCGCCTTTTCGTACAAGCAAACAGCAGCGCCGTAAATTGATTCGTTCCGAATGAAGATACAGTCCCTGGCCAGCAATTTACTGTTGTCACGACAGGAGACTCCCCCGCCAAATTCTTTATAGGAACCTTTTTTTGATTTCCCAAGGGTGATGGTGAGCGAGTCGAGGACAAAGTCATAGTCTTCCCCGTTGTCCGCCACGACGATGCGGTCAAGGGCATTCGGCGCATTCCCGTCCGGCAAGTATTCGAACCTGAGCACCGACGCGCCGCTGCCTCTCAAGGTGGTGGCGTTCGCCCCCGGGGTCCGCTCGTCCGGGGAGCTTTCGTCTCCTTTAAATCCGCCGTAGATGGATACGCCAATGGCGGGCTCGAAGGATTCATCGGCTTCAGGGGTGTACACGCCCTCGGCAAGCCAGAATTCGGTGCCGGGAGCGGCCGACTTGATCGCCGTTCTAAACGTCTCCTCGCCCATTGCTTTTGTCCAGGAACTTCCGTCCCCGCTGCCCTCGGGCACGACATACTTCACAGCCCCCTCGCCTTGCGCCGGAAGCACAAGAGAGAAGACGATCAATAAAACCGCCAGAAAAAAATACCTCCCGCCAAATCCGCGCGCCTTGCTCACGTGAAACCCCTCCTTGCCTAAGCCCGTCATCTTGACAACAGACTGTTGAATTGCCGCCATACTATCACATGATAGTTATTTATCAAGAGGAATTCTTCAGGCTAGGCACTTCAGTCTGATATATTTGACGTGCGGAGAGGGGTGAAGAGAGCCTCCTCGCGTTTCGCCTCCTCGATATTGCAATCGCCGGAAACGGCAATGCGAGGGCTAGGCCATGCTTGTCTCGCTTTTCCACAACGGCTAAGGAGACGTCTGGGCCCAGTACGATTTGGGCGCCATGTACCACAGAGCTCCGCTTGGTCCGCGGGGCGACTGTCGTCCCGTGGAGTGGCCTTTTATGTCATCCCGAGAAACTGCCTCTTTGTCATCCCGACGACCAGCGGGAGAAGGGATCTCGGTTTGGAGCGAGTTTGCCCCCGAGATCCCTCCGGCGCTTCGCGCCATTCGGGATGACAGAATGAATGGACATCGGGACGAAGAGAGGGTTGCAATCCTCGTCCGACCAGTACTCGAGTTCCTTCTCCGCTCTTGGCGACAGCTCAATCGTCCAAGTCAAGTCGCAATCGTCCATTGACGTTCGTTCTCATTTTGATAACATGCGGTCATTGGCTATTCCATCGAATACTTTAATGAACGGGTTCACGCCGCTATAAAAGCTTGGCCTGTCGGCATTCTCGCCGATTATGCCCGGATTGTCGAGATGCTTATGGAGTTCGGCCCCGAGCTGGGCATGCCGTTTTCGCGATCGATGGGAGACGGGCTGTTTGAATTGCGCCCCGGAGGGCGGGAGGGAAGCGGGCGAGCCTTGTACTGTTACATGACGGGTCGGCGGCTGGTCATACTCCACACCTTTGTGAAGAAAACCGGTTCCACGCCGCGCAAGGACTTGAACATCGCCCGCCGCAGATTGAAGGAGGTGCGCCATGACCGTTAGCGAGTATAGACCGGTGCCACACGATCACGAGGGTTTCCTGGCAAGGATGTCGGAGAGGCAAGGATTCGACTCCGCATATGACGCTCTGGAGGATGAGTATAAGCTTGCTCGCGAGCTCCTGGCGGCCAGAATCAAGGCCGGACTCACTCAAGAGGATGTCGCTGAGTCCATGAAGACCAGCAAAAGCGCGATTTCTCGGCTTGAATCGGGGAGAAGACACTCTCCTTCGGTTCAGACGCTGAAAAAGTATGCCAAAGCAGTGGGCTGCGAAATCGACATTCGTCTGGTAAAAAAAGAGGCTCGACTCGGGAACGAAACCGAGAACCGGTGTAACAACGACAGGTAAACCTACGCTCTTTGATCGCTCGTTCGGGACCGCCTTTGTAATCCCAAGGAGATTGTCCGTACAGAGATCCCTCCGGCGCTTCGCGCCGTTCGGGATGACATAAGCAGGCGACCGAACGAGCGGTTTTTCCGTTCGTGTCGATCGCTATCCCGAGGAGCGCAGCGACGAGGGGAGGGATCTCCTCGTGAAGCGAGTTTGCTCTTGAGGTCCCTCCCCCTATGTCAGCGCCCGTCCCGCTACTTCAGCATTCCCACCAGCTTCCTGATCCAGCCGGCCTTCATCTTGCCCATCATCCAGTCCTCGGCGAGCATCTTGTTTATCATGGAGATCGACGGGAAGGCGTGCTGCATCAGCATCACGTGGTGCATCTTCTTCTTGTACTGTATGGCCATCGTCCACTCGTGGATCAGCTCGCTGGCGGCCTCTCCGACTATGGTTGCCCCCCTGATCCTGCCCCTGGCGTCCATGACGACCTTGATAAAGCCCTCGGGGCGGCCGTCGGCAACGGTGCGGCCGTAGGAGCGGAACTCCTTCTTCACGACCTGTTCGGCCACGTCCAGCTCGCGGGCCTGCGCCTCGGTGAGTCCGACCTGCGCTATCTCCGGCTCGGTGAAGACGGCCCACGGCACGGCGTACCTTTCGCGCTTGAGCATCGGCAGAGACAGGGGCGACAGAGCGTGCATCAGGGCCAGCATCCCCTGGTGCATGGCGGCATGAGAGAGCAGGCTTTGCCCGTTGCAGTCGCCTATCGCGTAGATGTGCGATTTGCTGGTCCGCATGTAGCCGTCCACGGTGATGCCGCGCCTGGTGTGCTCTATCCCGGCGTTCCCGAGCTTCAGGGCCTCAAGCGCAGGTTTGCGCCCGGCTGCGACGAGTATGCGGTCCGAGGTCATGTCCCCCTTGTCGGTGCGGGTGATTATCTTGCCGCCCTTCATCTCGACGGCGGTGATCTTCGCGCCGTTGAGGACTTTTATCCCCTCCGCCGCGAAGGCCTCCTCCAGCACTCGCGCGGCCTCCTCGTCGGCCGGGGGGACGAGGTGCGGGTCCATGTGGGCCATCGTCACCCTGGCGCCGAGGCGAGTGAAGGCCTGCGCCATCTCGGAGCCTATCGCGCCGCCGCCGATTATGGTCAGCGACTCGGGTATCTTCTCTATCTCGAACATGTTCGTGTTCGTCAGTATATCCGGGACGTCGGCGAGCCCCGGAATGGGGGGCACGAACGGCTCCGTCCCGGTCGCTATGAATATGTGCTTCGCAGTGTACGACTCGCCGTTCACCTGCACTGTCCGGTCGTCGACGAACTCCGCCGTCCCGGGGATCAGAGTGGCTCGCTCGAAGGCCGACTGGAACTTCTTGTCGTTTATCCTGTGGATTTTTTCGCGGACGACCCCCATCGGGTCGGCGGACTTCACCGTCAGATCAGCGTCAAAGCCGAACTTGGCCAGGTCCCTCGCGGAGTGAAGCGCCGACCCGGCCTTCAGCAGGGCCTTGCTGGGGATGCAGCCGCAGTTGAGGCACTCTCCGCCGACCTTGTGCTTCTCGACGGACAGCACGTCCAGCCCCATCGCGGCGCCCATCGCGCTGACGGCCATGCCCGCCGGGCCCATTCCTATCACTATGATGTCGAACTGTTTCACCATCCATCACCCTCCCTTTATCACTCGGATGCGGATATTATACCCTCTATGTGTATTTATTAAAACCGGTTGCGCAGGGTGAACTCCGCCGCCTTCTACTCGTCAAGAGACGTGCTCTCGGAGCAGCCTGAGAAAGGCCTCTCCGTACTTATCCCGCTTCACCAGCCCCACTCCGTTGACCTTGAGCATTTCGTCGGACGTTTGGGGCTTCTTTCCGCACATGTCGAGAAGAGTTGCGTCGGAGAAGACCATGAACGCGGGCACTCCCTGGGCGGCCGCTATCTCCTTTCGCAGGGCGCGTAGCTTTCCGAAAAGGTTCGGAGCTGCTGCGGGCATCTCCGGCACTGGCTCTTTAACAGGCACGGGCATCGCCAGCGTTTCCCCCCGGAATAGGACTCCCTTCGCCTGCGGGGTGGTCCTCACCACGGGGAAGGTATCGTCGCTTACGTCCAGAAACCCCCTGGAAACCAGAAAGTTTATCTTTCCCCGAAGCGACTCACGGCTCTCGTCCTTCATAATGCCATAGGTGGAAAGCCCGTCCAGCCCCAGCTGCAGAATGCGCTTGCTCCGGCTGCCCCGCAGCGTGTCTATCAGCAGGGTTATTCCGTAGCGCTCTTTCATTCTGAGCACGCAGGACAGAATCTTCTGGGCGGGGATGGTAATATCCTCCATCCTGAATTCCCTTGTGCAGTTGAAGCAATTGTCGCACGAGTCCGGGGCGTCATCGCTGAAGTACCCCAGGATGGTCGAGCGCAGGCAGTTCGTAGTGCGGCAGTACTCCACCATCTGGCGCAGACGCTTCCGGTCGGCCTCGCGAACCTTCTGAAGGGTTTCGAAGTCCAGCTCCTCGTTTTCACGGTCCTTCTCTATGAAAAACTGGTTGGTGATCACGTCCTGGCCGCCGAAAAAGAGCACGCACTCGGCGGGGGAACCATCCCTCCCTGCGCGCCCGGCCTCCTGGTAGTAGCTCTCCATGTTCTTCGGCATGTTGTAGTGGAGCACGTAGCCCACATTCGACTTGTCTATCCCCATGCCGAAGGCGTTGGTGGCGACTATTATCGGCGCACTGTCCGTCTGGAAGCGCTCCTGGTTTTCGCGCCGCTCCTCCTGCGACAGCCCGGCGTGGTAGCGCGTCGCCGGGTAACCCGCCTTGAGGAGCTTTCCCCAGACATCGTCAACTCCCCTCCTGGTCAGGCAGTAGATTATGCCGCTCTTCCCCCTGCGGCTGCCGAGGAACTCCATCAGAGAAGCCTCTTTGCTCTCTGGAGTCCGCACCTCGAAGTACAGGTTTTTCCTGTCGAAACCGGTGGTGACCAATCGAGGTTTGCGCAGGTCCAAAAGCCTGACAATGTCGTCCCGGACCTGTGGCGTGGCGGTTGCGGTGAAAGCTCCCAGCACGGGGCGGCAAGGGAGAGACCGGACGAAGTCGCCTATCTTCAGATAGCTCGGGCGGAAGTCCTGACCCCACTGGGAGACGCAGTGAGCCTCGTCCACGGCGACGAACGGTATTGACGCACCACGGGCGAAATCCACGAAATCCTCCGTGTCCAACCGCTCCGGGGCGACGTAGAGCAGCGGATACTCCCCGGCTGATGCATTTTTGAGCACTGCCCTCATCTGCCGGTAGGTCAGGGCGCTGTTCAGATAGGCCGCCGCCACGCCGGACTGGCGAAGGGCGCCCACCTGATCCTTCATCAGAGAGATCAGCGGCGATACGACAAGAGAAACTCCCTCGAAGATCAGGGAGGGGAGCTGAAAGCAGAGCGACTTTCCCGCGCCGGTGGGCATTATCCCCACCGCGTCGCGCCCTTCAAGAAGGGAGTCGATTACCTCCTCCTGCCCGGTCCTGAAGCCGTCGAAGCCGAAAAGCTCCTTCAGAGCCGCCTCCTTGCCGCCCGTCAGCACCCCGCCGCTCCTGAAGGCAAGGCGATCAGGGACTTCCCGCCCCTTTCGCTCAACGCCTCTCCTCCTCAAGCAGCACAAGCGCGCTCTTTGTCATTTCAAGCTCCTCCTTCCAACAGAACGGACAGCGCCGTTAAAGCGTTTATCTTTTACTCGCCGCTCCATATTCAACATTCTAGCATGCAACTGGCAGGGAATAGGGGATTAAGCTCGTGACGTGCGCAGGCCTTCAGCCTGCGGGGCGTTTCCGCTCGTGTATAATTACGGACATAACAGGTTAAAGGAGGGAGAACTTTGCAAGACGCTGTGAAAGAGGCGATTAAAGCCTTCTTCGAGGGGGACGATAACGTCCGCCTAGCCTTCCTCTTCGGCTCCATGGCCAGTGGGACTGCCCGTCCCGACAGCGATGCGGACGTGGCGGTTCTTTTTGCTTCGCCCCCTTCTTCCCTAGAACTAGTGGACCTGCGCACCAGCTTGGAAGAGCATCTGAGGCGGGATGCCGACCTGATCTCCCTGAACAGCGCGGGCTCCATAATAAAGATGCAGGTTCTTAAAACGGGAATTCAAATACTTGGAACAAAGAGAGATTACGAGGAGTTTTTCGTCAGGACCGTCAACGAATACCATGATTTCAAGCGAATAATCGCCCCTCTGGAAGAGGCTGTGCTGAGGAGGAGAATCTATGGCTGACCGGGATGTGATTCTGTTGAAAGCGGCGACAATCCAGAGATGCCTGGCGCGGATAGCCGAGGTCACCGGCTTTGATCCTGAGAGCCTTGAGGACATAGACAAGCAGGACATTTTTGTCCTCAACCTCCAGCGGGCGGTTCAGGCCGCCATCGACATGGCCGCTCACGGGGCAGCCTCGGAGCACCTGGGCATTCCCGAGACCGCCGCCGGAAACTTCACCCTGCTGCAACAGGCCGGAGTTATTGATGATCAGCTAACGGAGAAGATGAGAAAAATGACGGGCTTCAGAAATATCGCCGTGCATGACTACGAGGCGCTGGACATCGAAATATTGAAATCCATCCTGGTTCACAGGCTTAAAGATTTAGAGGGCTTCTACAGCGCCATGCTTAAGCGATTTGAGAAATAGGCAGGACTCAGCAGGACTCAACGGAAGAGACATTCTCTCAGGTTGGCTTCTTAAGAAGAATCCTCTCTTTTTTAATATTCTCCCTGAAGGAGGCCGGAATCCCACGCCAGTCCAACACATCGACAAAAAAGGGCAGTGAGGACTCCTCAAGAGCGTCCAGGAGAGCGCCGAGCCTCTCTATCGGGACAGGCTCCGCTCCAACAAGAACCAGATCAAGATCAGAGCCCCGATGGGCGTGCCCCGAGACCCGGGAGCCAAAGGCCCATACCTCCCGCTCTGGCACATGCTCATTCAGGATTTGCAGCAACGTCGCCAGGTGTTTTTCTTTAATGTCCAGGCAATCCTTCATTCTCTGCCCCCTGAGTTCGACGCCCCTTTAAGACGCATAGCGTCAAGAAGAAGAGTCGCCTGCTCCTCCAGATTTTCCGCATGGGAGAGCAACATGGCGCTTTTCTCCTCGCTGTAGTCGTGTGAAGTGCCGAGGCGGGCGTCCCAGAAAGTTATCCAGGTTTCCGCATCAAGCATGCCGAGACTTCCTGCAAGCCGGAAAAGACTCTTTGGGCCTACTTCTCTGTCGTACCCCTCCGTCTGCACAAGAAGCCTCTTACATGTTTTCCACGAGGACTCTATCAGATACTCAAAACGCTGAATCAGAGCCTCCCTTACAGTTACAACGAATGGTTCAAGAGGCTGCTGCACAGGGGTTGTGCAACAGCCTCGCACGAGTTTATTTAAAACCGGTTGCGCAGGGTGTAAGTGACGACCTTCTCCTCGCCCGGCTCCGCTGTTATATCAAAGCGAAGTCCGAACGCGTCCGTCTTCTCGTATTCCTGCGAGGATGAGAGCACCTCCCAGGTACCGTAGACCCTCTCCATGAACGACACGGTCGCAGGCTCGTCCTTCTTGCGGTTTTTGACGACAAGCTCCCAGGATGTCTCTATCACGTTCTCCGCTATCTTCTTGTACTTTGTCTGGCGTCGCTCGGCCACCACGTCGAAGGCCTCGCCCACGGTCAGCCGTACCTCCTCGTCGCGGGGAGTGTGGTCTATTCTGTCCTCGCCGATGAACTGGAGGCTGCCGCTCGAGTCCTTCTTGTACAGGCGGATTATCCCCTTGGGCAGCGGCATGCCGAGGTTGTTCTCCTCGGAGTTCTTGAACGAGATCACCACGTTCACCTTCTGCTTGATGCGCCCTCCCCTGTACTGGGAGCGGAAGTAGTCGACCGACCCGCCCGCGATGAGCTCCTTCTTCAGCTTCGAGTCAAAGGCCTCCAGCAGGCTGATCTGCTTGGTCTGGTTCTGGCCGATGGTGGTCCTGCGCGAGAGGTTGTAGATGTGGTACTCGAAGAACTCCTCCTCCTGAAAGGAGGGCGGCGCGGCGGGCGCGGGCATGGCCGCCCTGCCCATGTACATGGCTGGGGGCATGATGTCTCGGACCTCCTTGACCTCGCCCGCGATCAGCTTGAGCACGGCGTCGTTGTAGCGAGCACCGCTCTGGTTGTTGATCGTGACCCAGCCCGTGAGGTCCGCGGTCCTGTCGTCGCCGCTCAGCACCAGGATGTAGTCTGCCTTCCAGTTCATTCCCCTGGTCATGTAGGAGACCTCCATCTCGTGCGGCTCCTTGGAGGAGTTGGCGCACAGCCAAGCGAGTGTCGGGCGGGCGTAGAGGTTGTCCGGGATAGAGGGGACGATCTTCATCCCCGGATAGTTAAGGTAGATCTGTCCGTCTATCTCGAAGACCATGCCGTTGTTGACGCTCAGCAGCTTCGCGTCGACCATCCTGGATTTGTCGTGATAGTCGTTGCGCAGCTCGATCTTGATCTCTCTGCCGACGAACTTCTCAAGCAACTTCTCCGGGCTGATCAGGTCGTACTCGTAGTTCTGCTCCAGTATTGCGAGGCCATCCGGCCTGTTCTTCGACTTTACGTGGACCGTCTCCGGCTTGATCGCCGAGGCCACGTCCATGAAGCGCAGCTCCCCCTCCCCCTCGGGTAGCGAAACGCTGCGGGTGTCCTTGACCAGCGCGAGGTCTGAGTTGTAGACGGTCACCTCAAGCCCGGTCCGCTCGGAGTCCGTGCTTGTGGTCGTCTCGGCGAGCGCTGGAAGGGCCGGCAGCAGCAGGAAGAGCAGGATGATTATCTGTAAGCTTTTCATGTCTTGGAGCCTCCTTGAGTTATGGTTTTTCCCCTGCGAGCCTCTTGATATCGTCTACGAGGAAGAGCACCCGCAGCAGGTAGATGAGCACGCCGCCGTTGGCGATCAGCACTACGCTGATGACGAGGCCCGGTATGATGCCCGGCAGTAGCATGGACGCGCCGAACAATATGGAGACGCAGCCCATGACCGCCTGCGTGCCGAAGAGCCTGAGCAAGACCCGCCCGACCGGCTCCGGCGGCGGAGATTTCCTGGTCGCGCTCAGTGACGGCAGGGCCTTCAGCAGAGTCATAAGGCCGTTGATCACGTTCAGGGCCCCTATCAGGATAGTGAGGGTCGGGACAAGCACGTCGGGCACCACGCACGAGACTATGCCCGCGCCGGCAAAGAGCAGCCCAAGCAGCAGCATCGCCCTGCTACGAGGGAAGGGTCCTATGGGAGTGCTGCCCGCGGCGAGCATCTGCACCGAGTTCACCACCATCAGCAGGCCGAGCTGGGCGCTTGGAGAGAATGGAAGGATGCCGAGGTTCACGGGGACGAGCAGGGCTCCGAGCAGGACGAGGAAGACTCCCATCAGAAGAAGCATGCCTTTGTCGAACGGAAGCCCGCTCCCCTCCTCTGGCTGCGGGTAGGCCCTGTAGACGGAGGCCAGCAGTCGCGCAAGGTGGATGACCGCTCCACCCTGCAGCATCAGCATGAAGGCGGTCAGGTAATGCACGGAGGCGGACTGGTCTGCATATAAAAGCGCCCCTATCACCATCGAGAGGAGGTATACGGCGGCGCACGAATAGGGCAGGTGCTTGAGCACCCCGCCGGTCCTGACCCAGAGGCGGAACCTCTGCGGAGAGAGGATCATCTGGGCCATCAGCAGCATACCGCCGGGCGTAAGGCAGATGAAGAGCGCGATCCTTACCGCGCCGTCCGGGACGGACGGTATGACGCACGTCACTATGCCGGCCGAGGCGATGAGTAGCCCGACCGCCAGCAGCCCCCTGGACGCCGGCAGCTCTCCGAACGGGGTTTTTCCCATCAGCATGGTCTGCAGGGCAAATATGAAGAGTACAAGGCCATGCAGGCCGCTCTCGTAGTAGGGCGTCAAACCCGCCGTCGCGGGGAGGAGCAGCGTTCCCGCGATCAGCGCGGTCATCCCGACGACGACGAGCACCGCCGTCTCCAGCGGGAGCTCGGCCTCCGCTAAAAACCACCTGCGCACAGTCAAGCAACTCCTTTCATCATGGCAAGCAAGATCCTGGAAGGGTCCACAGAACAGTAGGCAGCCAAGGGCTTCGGCCCCCTTTCGGAATAATTTTTCTTATTATACTCCTTTCGGGTTCTCGGGCGAAGCATCCCCGTCTTTTTCCGGGGGAGTCGACGGGCGGCCGCCACAGAGCGGCGCCGGCGCTGGATCCCCTCTATCGCCCTGCTCGGTCCAGCTCGTCCAGGGCCAAGGCCAGAGCTCCGCAGACACCGGCGTCGTCGCCCAGGCCCGGGGGAACGATGTATTCGTCCATCCCCTCTTCCAGCGAGGGAGACACAACGTATCCGTTTAGAACGTCGCGCAGATCGGCGCGCACCATCGCGAAAAATCTCTCCGCGCCGAGCAGGCCGCCCTTCGGCACGCTGCCGCCGAGGATTATGCGCCGGGGCGACAGGGTGCAGACGATGTTGCCGAGGGCGAGGGCCGTGTAGCGGGCCTCCAGCGTCCACGCCTCCGAGTCCGGCGAGATCTCCGTCGCCGCCATCCCCGTGCGTGCCTTCATCGCGGGCCCCGAGCACAGCCCCTCCCAGCAGTCTCCGTGGTAGGGGCAGACTCCGGGGAAGCCGTCCCCGTGAAAGCGCGGGATGCGCATGTGCCCCGCCTCCGGGTGCACCAGTCCGTGTACCGGCTTTCCTGTAGTCACCACCCCGGCTCCTATTCCGGTGCCGATGGTGATGTACACGAAGTCGTCCAGCCCCTTCGCAGCCCCCCATCTCCTCTCGCCGAGCGCAGCGGCGTTCACGTCCGTGTCGAACGCGACCGGGACGTTCGCAAAGGCGCGCCTCGCCCTGCCGAGCACGTCTGTGTCGCGCCATCCCTGCTTCGGCGTGGAGGTTATGAAGCCGTATCGCGGAGAGGCGCGGTCCAGGTCCACAGGGCCGAACGACCCTATCCCGACGGCTCGCAGCAGCCCGCGTCTCGCCTGTTCAGCGAGCAGCCATCCGAGAACCTCTCCGAGCGCCGTCTCCGGATCCGACCCCGAGGGAAAGACGGCCCTGGTCAGATCGTCCGGCCCTCTCCCGACCGCGCAGACTATCTTCGTCCCCCCCGCCTCTATTCCACCGACAAGAGGTCTCTCCCTCATCCCGCCATCCCTCCCTCACATGCAGATTATATCCTTTTCCCGCCCGGAGTGCAGTTGCGCGGCTTTCTTCCATGGACTATCATTGCGAAGCTGGCAAAGCAGCGGGGAAAGAGAGGACGAAGGAGGCATCCGATAGTGAAAAGATTTACGATGAGAGGGGCGTTCTTGGGGCTGACGGCGGCATGCGTGCTCATGGCGGCATGCGCTTCGGCGGATGCGGCGATGAGGGTGGCGAGGGTGACTGGAAACGGAGTGAATATGAGAAGCGAGCCGTCGACCTCCGCCGGCAGGATCTCCGGCCTGTCGAACGGCGACTTCCTGCTTGTGATGGAGGAAAGAAGGGGGGACAAGCACCCCTGGTACGGAGTGATGGCTGAAGGCGCGGTGGAGGGATGGGTGTACGGGCATCACGTTCGGTTTCTGACGGAGGAGGATAGGGACAGGTCCTACGACATGGATGTCTACGAACAGTTCGAGGCCTTTCACATGGCGGTCCTGGACCAGCTGCCACATAACCACGAGGGAGCGAAAGAGCGCTTCGGCAAGCCCGCCTCGGAGGAACACATACCCATTCCATCGGATCACGACCCCAGCAGCATTGTCGACTACTACACTCTGAACTATCCGGGCTTCGAGCTCATCTACTTCGAGTCGGACGGCGGCTCCGGCCTGCTCGGAATCGACCTTCCGGCACCTGGCCTCACGCTTGGCAAGCGAGTGAAAATAGGGGCGGACGTGTCGGATGTGGTTCTCGAAGCGGGAGCCCCCATCTTCTGCGAGGAATCGACGCTTATTTGGACGGATTTCTCGGGTTACACGGAATTCTACGTCTCGCTCGATGGAAGGAGCGTCACGAAGATCAAGCTGTTGACCTGGCTTGACTGACCGTAGCCCGGCGCGCGTGGTATGATACCCTCGACTCGACGAGAGGAGATAGTCCATGCTTGAGACAATACTTGTAATCCTGATCGGGCTGGCCGGGGGCGTTGCGGTCGGTCTGCAGTCGCCTCTCGCCGGTGCGCTGGGACAGAGGATCGGCCCGGCGGCCGGCAGCGCGATAGTCCACCTTGGGGGGCTGCTGCTCTCCCTCATGCTGGTGCTGCAAAGGGGCGGAGAGAGGATAGGCGAGTGGGCCTCCGCTCCTTGGTACATGCTGGTCTCCGGTACCCTGGGCGTCGTGCTCTTCCTGACGATCAACGTCACTCTGCCCCGCCTGGGCGCGGCGGCGATGATAGCACTGATCATAGTGGGGCAGCTTCTCACGGGAGTGCTGATCGACACGCAGGGTTGGCTGGGCGTGCCCGTCCGCCCGCTCGACCTGTACAGGGCGGCGGGTATCCTGCTGTTGCTCGCGGGAGGCTGGCTGTTGGTGCGCTAGGCAAAGGAGCAAGGCCTATGTTTTGTCGTCCCGAGCAGCCCGCTACTCTACCGCGTCGGCGGGCCTGCCTGAGGCGAAGGCGAACAGGAACGCCCCCGAGAGGATGATAGCGCCCCCTACGACGGTGGCTGAGTCCGGAAGTTCTCCTACGATCAGGAAGCCCTGCAGCGTAGTAAGGAAGGGCGTTATGAACATGTAGTTGGTGACGTAGGACGTGCGCTCGGCCTTCATGAAGGCCTTGGCCCACGTTATGTACGCGATCGCACTGGGGAATACCCCCAGGAAGACCACGTAGGATAGAAGCGTTCCGGAGGCGGTGCGCGCCTCTTCTATCGAACCGGGAAGGAAGACCGCCAGCATGATTGTACCGGCGAATATGCCGTAGGTGGTCACCTGCAGCGCGGAGTAGCTCCTGGTGAGGAAGCGCTGCAGCAGGTTGTAGGCGCACAGAGAGACGGCGGCGAGAAGCAGCCACAGTATGCCGCTGTTTATGGTGAAGACGCCGTCCTTCATCGTGAGCACGACGATCCCTGCGAATTCAATGGCTATGGCCAGCCACTGCACTCCCCTGAGGCTCTCGCCCAAGACCATGCGGGCGAAGAGAGCGGTCATCACCGGCACCGTGGCCATGATGACGCTGCTGGTGGAGACGTTCACCGTCTCGCACCCCTTGTTGAAGGCTATCATGTAGAAGAAAAAACCGAGTGCACCGGCCGCGGCGAACCACTTGATGTCCTCCCGCCGGGGCGGCTTGATCCCCGTGGCGAGCGCGACCGGGAGCAGGGTGAGGGAGGCCGCCAGGTACCTGAGAAACCCCAGCGAGTACACGGAAAAGTGGTGGAGCGCCAGCCGGGTGGTCACGAAGGCCAGCGACCAGAAGAGGATCGTGGTCATTGCGTAAGGGTGAAAAGAGTCCCGGAATCTCGTAAGATCTCCCCCTAAAGACAGTCTGATTCGGCTGAAAAAAAGACAAGACCACCACCAAGGGCCGGATTCCTGTCGGCCCGGGCAGCACTGAAAGAACGAGGCTTGAATTACACCAGTTTCTCTATCTCGAGCGCGTTGATGTAGAGTTCGCCGCTGCCCAGCGAGGAGCGCACATCCCCGCGCACCCGCAACAGCGTCCCCTCCTCCAGCCCTCTGAAGGACTCCTGGAGCTTCGGATCGTACACCCTGGCCAGCAGAAAATCTTTACGGACGCTTCCATCCGCCCCCGGCGTCTCCTGGCGTATGGAGAAGGACAGGTACTTCTTGGGCTTGCCGGCGGTCGATGCGTCGACCTTGATCAGATGGAGCGTCCCGGACACAGTCACAGCGTTTTCCGTCTTCATCGGACATCAACTTCCCTTCCAGGATTATTAGGGCTAGCGCTAGCGCCCTCCCCTTCAAATTGTATTCCTATTGTACCACCTTCGCCCTCGTATGTCCGCGCCGCAAAATGTATTTTGCACCATACACGCAATGGCGCGGCTCTACCGATAATCCTCCCTCTTCTCCTTCGGCCGGTGCACGTACACGCTGCACGGCGCCTGGGCGACGACCTTCGCCGCCACGCTGCCCAGGAAGAAGCGCTGCATCGGGCTCAAGCCCCGGTGACCGATCATGATGATGTCCGCGTCCTCCTCCTCGGCGAATCGGACTATCTGGTCGTAGACCCTCCCCTTGCGCACCGATATGGACATCCTCGGAATCCTCTGGCCGGCGACCTCCATTCGCTCTTCGATGAACTTCCGGAACTCCTCCTTCACCGTGTCGTCGGACGGGGGCAGTATCACCTCGGCCTCCCCGTAGAAGACCGGTTCGTGCTCCAGTATCGTCATCACGTGCAGGAAGAGCATCTCCGCCGCCTCCTCCCTGTTGGCGTAGTAGATCGCGTAGTCCACCACGCCCTTGCTGGTATCGCTGCCGTCGATGGGCACAACCACTCTCTTCATTCTTGTCGCCTCCCCTGAAGAATGATAAAAAACTTGACTTAACGCCCTTTCACGCCCAAGTATATCACCGAAGAGAACGCGGCATCCGCTCCCTTTTCTGCTACAATAGCCGAAAGCAATCAACCGGGAGGTACAGCAATGATAACAGTCTCCGACTCGGTATTCTCGTTCTCGCCGGACCACCCGCCCGTCGCAAGGGTTCGGCCCGGCGACACGGTGCGCTTCGTCGTCCAGGACTGCTTCTGCGGACAGATCACGGACGAGTCGGTCCTGACGACCGAGATAGACTTCAGCAAGCTCAACCCGACCGCCGGACCGGTGTACGTCGAGGGAGCGGAGCCGGGCGACGCTCTATGCGCCGAGATCCTGTCGATCGACATCGCCGACAGGGGCTATCTGTGCACCATGCCCGGCTATGGGCCGATGGGCGACTGGTGCGAGCTCCGCACCAGGGAGGTAGAGGTCCTGGACGGAGTGCTGCGCTTCAAGGACCTGCTCTTCCCCGCGCGGCCGATGGTGGGGGTAATGGGGACCGCCCCGGCGAGCGGCGAGGTAGCGTGCGAGGACCCGGGACCTCACGGGGGAAACATGGACTGCAAGCTGATCGAGGCGGGAGCGAGAGCCTACTTTCCCGTGCGGACAGAGGGCGCCCTCTTTCAGCTGGGCGACCTGCATGCATCGATGGGCGACGGGGAGATAGGCGGCTCGGGGGTCGAGATAGCCGGAAGCGTGATAGTGCGCCTGGGGCTGGTCAAGGACTTCCAGATCGACTGGCCGCTGGTGGAATCGCGCGGCATGCTGCACGCCGTGGCGAGCGGGCCCGAATTCGTCTCTGTTCAGCGCGACGCCGCTCGCCAGATTCAGCGTCTGATCACCGCAGCATGGGGGTGGGACGACACGGACGCCGCCCTCTACCTCGCGGCCAGGGGGGACTCCGCCATCTGCCAGAGCTGCAAGCCGAGCGACTTCGACATGGTGCTGCGAGTGGGCGCACCGATGGAGCCGAGCATGCCGCGCCTGGCCCCCCTCCCGTAATCCCTTAAGGAACAGAGGCACGGCATAGTATGAAAACCCTTCTCTTTCTGACCAGCTCCTACCCGTACTACCCCGCGGAGTTTTTCATCGAGAACGAGATACCGTACCTGGCCGAGGCCTTCGACACTGTCTGCGTCGTCCCGATGGGCGGGGACGACACAAGACCGCCTCGCGCCGTTCCCGAAAACGTTATCGTCGCGGACGACGTGCGACGTCTGCTGAACGGAGGCAGGCGGGGGCTCCTCGAGAAGATCGCAATAGGCGCTGTCTCTCTGCCCAGAGGCATTCATGCCGTTGGAGAGGAGGCCCTCTCCCGTAGGAAGGCGATCATGCGAAAGAGCAGGGCGCTTCCGGCGATGCTGCGGCAAGCCGCGGTTGCCGGCTATATCGCTCCGGCGATAGAGGAATTGATCGTTCGCCATAAGCCCTCGGTTGTCTACAGCTACTGGCTTTCCACCTCCGCTCTGGCGGCTCAGCTCGCGCTCGACCGACTGGGGCGTCCCGCGCCCCTTGCCGCCAGGTCTCACAGGTTCGATCTGTACGAAGAGGAGAACGACCTGAACTACTGTCCCTTCCAGAACTACCTGGTCTCAAGACTGGACGCGGTGCTTCCTGTATCCGACCACGGAACCAGCTACATCAAGGGAAAATACGGCGGCATCGCCAGAGGCGACATAAGGACCTCCCTCCTCGGCGTGCACGGTGGAGGGATCTCGCGGCCCTCTGCCGACGGAGTGGCTCGCGTGGCTTCCTGCTCCTTCGCGAGGCCGATAAAGAGATTGCCGCTCATGGCGGAGGCCATCGGACAACTGGACTACCCTGTCCTCTGGACCCACATCGGAGACGGGCCACAGCTTCCTGAAGTCAGGAGACTTGCGGCTGACATCATGAAGGAGAAACCCCACATCCGCATCGAATTCAAGGGGGAGCTTCCCAACAGAGAGGTGCTGAACTACTACGACACGAACCCGGTGGACGTCTTTCTCAACGCAAGCTCGTCGGAGGGGATCCCGGTGTCGATCATGGAGGCGTCCAGCAGAGGGATTCCGACAGTCGCGACCGACGTGGGAGGAACCTCGGAGCTCGTCCATGACGGCGACGGAGGCGGACTTCTCATGCCCAGGGACGTTACGTCCGCGGGAATCGCGGAGAGTCTGAGCCTCATGCTGAACGAGCCGAAAAAAGACAGGAAGAACAGGAGAGAGGCGGCATACAGGAGATGGAATAAGTGTTTTAACGCCGCCACGAACTACGGGGAGTTCTGCGGCTACCTGCAATCGCTGTAGTCCGGGTCTTGCGGAGCTGTGCCGTCGGGCGTTCGGGATGACATTATCACTTTCCCGTAATAAATCGCGATTTTGGACTTGACAAATAGCGTTTACTGGTCTAGCATGTTCACCCAACAGCCCCCGAGGGGGGATTATTCAGGAAGGGAGACGGTCGCGATGGCGAGCAGGGCCATGAACACGAACTTCGCAGCAGACGGCGGATTCTTTGCGTTCGCGTTTACTGGCGGCCTGTGGCTGTATTATTACGCCACCGGCCAATGTTCGCGTAGAGATCCGTCTTCGGCTTCTTTATATCCGCCCTCTCCTGTCTAGCAAGGGACAGGACCAGGCGGAGCAAAAAGAAGATATAGGCCGGAACCGGGTTTCTACGCCCGGTTCCGGTTTTTTGTCTTATGGACATATCAAAAAAGGAGGAGAAGGACATGATGGTGGTCGAGATGGCGGACGGCAGCACTGGAAGGGACCTGGACAGAGTGTGCGAATCGCTCGCGGAGGCTGGTCGCGGTTACAGGGTCGCTCCGGGGGGCGGGCGGTCGTACGTGATGTCGGCCGACGTCTCGGCGACCGCGGACTCGGAGGCCTTCGAGGGGCTTGCGGGCGTGAGCAGCGTACGAGTCACGTCCTGCTGCTACCCCCTCGCCAGCAGGGAGATAGGGGGCGACCCGCGCCCGATGGAGCTGGCACCGGGGCTGTGGATCGGCGATGGCGAACCCGTGATAATGGCCGGCCCCTGCGCGGTGGAGAATAGGGCGCAGCTGATGGACACGGCCAGGGGAGTGAGCCGCGAGGGGGCCCACGTGCTGCGCGGAGGGGCGTTCAAGCCGCGCTCCCACCCCTACGCATTCCAGGGGCTCGGCAGCGAGGGAATAGCACTGTTGAAGGAGGCTCGCGCTGCAACCGAGCTGCCGGTGATCACGGAGGTCATGTCTCCGGAGGAGGCTGAATGGATCGCTCCGCACATCGACATCCTCCAGGTGGGGACCCGCAACATGCAGAACTACCCCCTTCTTCGGACTCTGGGCGAGCTGGACAGGCCGGTGCTGCTGAAGCGCGGAATGTCCGCCACAGTGGACGAGTGGCTGCAGGCGGCGGAGTACATCCTCGCCGGTGGCAACGAGCGGGTGATACTCTGCGAGAGGGGGATACGCAGCTTCGACAAGAGCACGCGCAACACGCTCGACCTTAGCATAGTTCCGCTGGTTAAATCGCTGACCCACCTGCCTATCGTCGTGGACCCAAGCCACGCCACCGGCAGGCGCGAGCTCGTAGCGCCCATGAGCCTCGCCGCTCTCGCCGCCGGAGCCGACGGACTGATTCTCGAGGTCCACTGCTCCCCGGAGACGGCGCTGTGCGACGGACCGCAGTCGCTGACGCTCGACGACTTCGCCAACCTGATGTCGCGAACGTCCCGGCTTATAAACGCGCTGCAAGAGGAGGCCCCATCATGGCAGATGCCGATTGCCAGGTGACTCGACGCTGCGCGCAGGAGGCCGAAGATCGCGTGCTGCTGCGACAGGGCGCCGCCACCACAATTGTTGTCGGAGAGGGATTGCTGTCGCAGCTGCCTCGTATCGTAGGGCTAAAATCCCTCCCGTTCGTGGTCGCCGACGAGATAACAGGCCCGCTGTTCGCGGACTTCCTGGGCGATCGGCGCGGGCTCTTCACTCTGCCGCGAGGGGAGGATGCCAAGAGCTTGGACAGCCTGTCAAGGATCTACTCCTCCCTGGCAGCAGCCGGCGTGGACCGGTACGGAAGCATCGTAGCCCTGGGAGGCGGTGTTGTGGGCGACACGGCCGGCTTCGCCGCGGCCACGTGGATGCGGGGAGTCGCTCTGATACAGTGCCCTACCACCCTGCTGGCCCAGATAGACAGTGCAATAGGCGGCAAGACGGCGGTGAACCTTCCGGAGGGCAAGAACCTGGTCGGCGCATTCCACCCGGCCGAGTGGGTGGTGTCCGACGTTGGCTGTCTGCGCTCCCAGACGGACGAGGACTTCAGACAGGGGCTTGCGGAGGCGGTCAAGTACGGCCTCGGCGAGGAGTGGAGCTTCTTCGGCTGGCTGGAGGAGAATGCGCGCCCCGTGCTGCGCAGGGCGTTGCCAGCGCTTAAAATTCTGGTGGCAGAGTGCTCGCGGATGAAGCTGGCCGTCGTGAACGAGGACGAGCACGAGACGACGGGGGTTCGCGCGCGGCTGAACCTGGGACACACTGTCGGGCACGCGCTCGAGGCCGCCTCGGGCTTCCGCTGGAGGCATGGGGACGCTGTAGCTGCCGGTATGATGGTAGCAGCCCGCCTCTCCGTCAAGAAGGAAATGTTGCACGAGGAGACTCTATCCCGGCTCGATAGTCTCCTGACTGCCCTGAGGATTCCTCACCGCCCCGACATGACGTGGGAGGAGATCGCCCCCTTCCTGGCACGAGACAAGAAGTTCCGCTCCGGCACCCCCCTGATGGTCCTGCCCCGCTCGAACGAGAGATGCGCCCTCCTTTCGATCTCGCATGACGAATTGCGCAAAGCCTACGAGGTGGAGTTCGGAGACGGAAGAATCCATCCTTTTCCCCATTGACTCGAGTCCCCCGAGGGCCTAGAATTAGACCGTAAAAAGAGAATATGCGTTCTCCGTCGAGCAATCCGGTGAAAAACCGGAGCGGCCCCGCCACTGTGACCGGACTGAATTCCGGGAGCCAGAAAATCGCCGGAGGGCATTTGGGTGTTGTGCGCGGGCATGTATCACCCTGTTTTTTATCACTTGAGGAGGCCCGCGGGCCTCCTCATTTTTTGGAGGAAAGAGTCGATGCGAATCAGCACCAAAGTCCGGATAAGTGCGCTGATCCTGGCGGCGACCCTCTTCACCTCGCCCCTCGCGGCGGCGCCGAACAGGATAGTGTCGCTGACGCCCGTCGGCACGGAGATTCTGTTCGCGCTCGGACAAGGCGACAGAATCGCCGCGGTGACGGAGTTCTGCGACACGCCGGAGGAGGCCCGCCTGAAGCCGCAGATCGGCGGGTTCGCGGCATTCGGGCTGGAATCGCTGCTGGCGATGGAGACCGACCTGGTCGTGATGCAGGACATACACGCCCAGTTCGCCCCGCAGTTTGAACAGCTGGGCATTCCGTACGTGATGCTGCGGCAGTCCACTCTGGAGGAGGTGCTGGCCTCCATCGAGGAGCTTGGCCTGGTCTGCGACGCCTCCCAGGAGGCATCGGAGATGATGGGAAAGCTGCGCCGGGAGATCTCGCGCGCTGCCGAGGGCACGACCGAGGGGAGCGAACGTACACGGGTGCTGATGTGCGTGTCGCGCGAGCTGTCGGAGCCGAGCATATCGGCATTCTACGCGGCGGGGCGCGGCACTTTCTACGACGAGCTGCTGGAGCTGGCGGGCGGGGTCAACGCTGTTCCGCCGGGGGGATCCCCCTATCCGATGCTCTCCCCCGAGGGGCTGGCGAAGGTCGACCCGGACGTGATCATCGACCTGGTCGGCGACCGAGGCTACTACCACTCGATGGAGCCGGTCGACGAGGACCTTGTCTTCGACACGGAGCGGCTGAAGCGCCAGTGGGTGGACAGCGCGGACACTCGCGCGGCGAGGGATGGGCGGGTGCACGTGCTGGAGGGGACGGTCTTCCTGCGACCGGGGCCGGAGATGTGGCGCATCCTGCGCGCACTTGCGGAGATAGTCCATCCCGAACGGGAGGTATCGCGATGACGCCCCTGCTTGAGGCCCGCTCTGTCGGACTGTCCCTGTCCGGCTCCGTCATCCTGGAGGGCATCTCCCTGTCGGTCGGCAGGGGGGAGTTCGTGGCCGTGATCGGGCCGAACGGCGCCGGGAAGAGCAGCCTTCTGAAGTGCCTCGGCGGACTGATCAGGCCGACCTCGGGGGAGGTGCTGCTGGAGGGCAGGCCGCTCGGCAAACTGTCGGGTCGCGAGATCGCCCGCAAGATCGCGTGGATTCCGCAGACCGGCACGGACATGCTTCCCTTCTCGGTGAGGGACTTCGTCTCCCTCTCCCGTTACGCCTGGATACAGCCGTTCGGCGGAGAGAGCCCGCGCGACCGGGAGATAGTCGACGAAGCGCTTCACCTGACGGAGATATCGGGGCTGGCGGAGCGGCGCATGTTCAGCCTCAGCGGCGGCGAGAGGCAGAGGGCGCTGCTGGCGGCGGCTCTGGCCCAGACGTCGGAGATGCTCTTCCTGGATGAGCCCGCGACCTCGCTCGACTACCGAAGCCAGGCCGAGGCAGCTGCCCTGGTCGACCGGGTCAACAGGGAGCGCGGCATCTCGGTGGTCATGGTCACTCACGACGTCAACCCCGCCCTGCGCAGCGCGCACAGGGTGATCGCGCTCAAGGAGGGCAGGCTGGCGCACAGCGGAGAGGCGCGCCTCTTCGCCGACACAAGCCTGTTGCGCGAGATATTCGGCACGGAATTCCTGGCCCTCGACGGCGAGGGGGCGAGGGCCCCCTACATAGCGCCCCGGAGCATGGTCGGATGAGGCGGCTGGTCATGCCCTCGATCATAGTACTGTCGCTCGTCTGCCTGGCGACCGCCCCCTTCATAGGGATGCAGAGCCTCTCCCTCGCGGACATCGCGGACGAGGGCTCGGGGGGGCGCATCCTGAGAGAGCTGCGCATCCCGCGCGCCCTTCTGGGGTGGACGACCGGGGCGACACTCTCGCTGTGCGGGATGGTCTTCCAGGCCCTCTTCCGAAACTCGCTCGCCTCCCCGGACATGCTGGGCGTCTCGACGGGAGCTGCGTTCGGCGCCGTGGTCTCGATAAGATACGGTCTGTCGTTCACCCTTTTCGGGCTCCTCTCGTCCCTGTCGGTATGCTCCTTTCTGGGCGCGATGGCGGCGGTAGCCACGATCTGCGCGGCGTGGCGGCTCCGCGGCGGGGGGATCTCCGAGGGGACGCTGCTGTTGTCGGGGGTCGCGGTGAGCTTCCTCTTCAGCAGCCTGAACATGATTCTGCAGTACGGCGGCGGTTACGTGGACACGTTCAGGGTGATGAGATGGTCGATGGGCGGGATCCAGACGGTCGGCTTCTCCTCCCTCGGCGCGGCGGTCCCGGCTATGCTGCTGATCCTCTTCATGGCCTCGGCCTTCTCGCGCGAGCTTGACCTGATGGTCTGCGGCGAGGAGATAGCCATGAGCCGCGGGGTCCAGGTCGAGAGGGTGAGATGGCTGCTCTTCCTGGCGGTCTCCCTTTCGGTGGGGATGAACGTCGCCGTGTGCGGCCCCATCGGCTTCGTGGGGCTGGTCGCCCCCCACATCTGCCGCTCGCTGGTCGGGGCGGAGCATTCGCGCCTGTGCGTCGCCAGCCTCTTCTTCGGCGGCGGCTTCCTGGTCCTGTGCGACACGGCCGCTCGGACCCTCTGGGCGCCCGCCGAGATTCCGGTGGGAGTGCTGACCTCCTGCATAGGCTCGGCGTTCTTTCTGTGGCTGCTCATAGGGCGAGGGAGGAGGAACGATCGATGGAGGTGAACGCGATACTTTCCTATATGCAGGCGGGGGGCGCTCTGATGTGGGCGCTGCTGGCTCTGTCCGTTGCCGCCGCGACTGTGGCGGTGGAGAGGCTTATCTTCTTCTTCGCGTCTTCGACGGACGCCGCGGGACTTGAGGCGCGGCTTGGCCCCGCTCTTAGCGAAGGCAGGCTGGACGACGCGCGCGAGATCGCCTCTTCGTCCCGCAGCTCGCTGCACCGGGTTTTCCAGGCCGCTCTGGCCCACTGGCGCATAGACAGGGAGGACATGGCGCTGCTGCTGGACCAGGAGATTCGCCGGGAGATATTCCGATGGGAGAAGCGCCTCCCCTTTCTCGAGATGACCGCCCGGGCCGCTCCTCTGCTGGGGCTCCTGGGCACGGTGCTCGGCATGGTCGAGATGTTCGCCTCTCTGCACGATGGCGGGCAGATAACCGCCTCGGCGGTCACTGGCGGAATATGGAAGGCCCTCTACACCACCGTGGCCGGGCTGACGGTGGCGATACCGACGCTCTTCGTCCATTCGATGCTGGCAGGCCGCATCGACTCGCAGGAGGAGTGTCTGAGGCGAGGGGCGGACTTCCTCACCAGGAAGAGATTCAGGCGGGAGGGGGACGAATGAGCAGGCGCGCGAGGGCCGAGCTGGACATCACGCCCCTCATCGACGTGCTGTTCATCCTGATAATCTTCTTCGTGCTGACGGCGAACTTCCTGCAGGGGAAGATAGAGGTCGATCTGCCTCAGGGGGAGACCGCTTCCGAGATAGGCGAGAGCCCTCTGCTGCTTACAGTCCGCAAGGACGGCGTCGTCCTTTGGGACGGAGAGGAGGCGGCTTCGGAAGAGCTTGCATCTCTGGCCGCCGATGCCGTGGCCGATAAGCGGGAGGTGCTGCTGGCGGGCGACAAAGAGGCCCCCTACGGCTCTGTCGCCCGCGTGCTGGAGATCCTGCGGCGCGAGGGGCTGACCTCGGCGGGGCTGGCGCTGCAGGGGGAGGATTCGCCGTGAGGAGGTGGGCGCCCGCCCTGTGCGCGAGTTTGGCCCTTCACTCCCTGCTGCTTCTCGCGCCGGGGGCGAGCGAGACCAGGAGGGAGGGGCCGGGGGAGTTTCGCCTGGTGCTGCGAGCGGTGAAGGCCGAATCGCCCAAGCCGGCCGTATCGGCTCCCGAGCCCGAGAGGCCCGCGCCCAAGCCGCCGGAGAAGAGGCCTGAACCGGCCAGTAAAGCGGCCCCGAAGTCCCAGCCGAAGCCCAAACCGCAGCCAAGGCCGAAGGAGCTCCCGGCTCCGCAGGCAAAGCCCCCGGCGGCCGCTGTCGATCCGCCTGAGGACGGGCGCAATGACGGCATTGGTGCCCCCGCGCAGGTCGCGAAATCACCGGACGCGGGCAGGCCCGCGGGCGCTACGGGATCGACCGAAGCGAAGGCGGGCCCTGTGGATGTTAAGACGCTGCGCATTCTGTCGCAGCCGCCTCCTGAATACCCTCTCTTCTCGCGCAGGCGCAAGGAGGAGGGGGTCGTCCGGCTGCTGCTCACGATACGCTCCGGCCGGGTCGCGGACGCGTCGGTCGCCGTCGGCAGCGGCTCGTCCAGGCTTGACGAGGCGGCCCTGAAGGCGGTTAAACAGTGGAGGTTCGACCATCCGGGAGAGGTGCGGGCGACTGCTTCCATCGTCTTTCGGCTGAACTGATGCTATATCTTCGAGGAGTGGATTCCTGGTGAGAGTATTCGGTTTTTCCAGGGCGAACGCGGTCGCCCTTTTTATAGTTCTCTGCTGCTCGACACAACTGGCGGCTTTCGAGGCGGAGCTGCCCGAGCAGATCGTGACCGCCGACGTTATCGGCGACGAGGAGCCCTTCTCTCCCGGAGCGGTCACTGTCGTTCGCCCGGAGGAGATGGAGGGCGAACAGAAGAGCCTCCCCGACCTGCTGAAGCGGGTCCCCGGACTGCACGTGATCGAGGCGAGGGGACGGGGGGCCTATACAGTCGCGTCCGTCAGGGGAAGCACGTCGGCGCAGGTGGCGGTGTACGTGGACGGAGTGCTGGCCAACCTCGGCAGCGAGTCGGCGGTGGATCTGTCCACCATCCCCGTGAGCGATGTCGAGGCCATCGAGGTCTACCGAGGGTACGTCCCGTCGCGCTTCAACCGTGCCTCGATGGGCGGAGTCATCAACATCGTAACGAAGAGGCCGACCAGTGCGGGAGGCAGCGCGTCGCTGGGAGCGTCCTCATGGGGCGGTAAGAGCGGAGCACTGTCGTGGAGCACGCCGCTGGGCGACGGGCGATTCTACCTTGGCGCGTCCGCGGAGAGAAGCGACGGCGACTTCGAGTACAGGAACGACAACGACACCCCCTACACCCCGGAGGACGACTACGACGCCAGGCGCAGGCACAATCACTTCGATCGGAAGAACCTGCTGCTGAAGTGGGAGGACGACGACTGGCACGCGCGTTTATCGTGGCGGGAGGACGAGCGGGGTCTGCCGCCTCCGGCGCCGGGATTCGACAGGCCGGACGAACCGAGGCCGCGCGGCGCATGGCTCGGGACCGACCAGTGGAGCGTCTCGGTCGGCCGAAGGTATGTCTCGGGCGAGTTCGATTGGGGGTGGAGGGCCGACTGGCTTGACCGGTTCAAGGAGTACAACGACCCGGACGACGTGATCGGCGGGCTTGGCGAGAGGCACAACGAGTACCGGTCGCGGCGCGTCGGTTTCGCGGTCGATGCCTCACTGCCGATAGGCGACTCGCACCTCGCGGAGCTCCTGATCGACTGGTCTAGCGAGAATCTGGACGTGCGCGGGGACGTGGTTCAGCGCCTCGGGGGGCGCGACTCCTTCTCCCAGGACAGCCTGAACGTCCACCTGCAGGACACGATCTCCCTGGGGCGGGAGGGGAATCTGCTCTTCACGCCCCTGCTGCGATGGAGCGCTCAGGACGGCGAAGGACGATTCTCCTGGAGTGCGGGGCTCGTCCAGGAGTTCGGAAACGGACTGTCGTGGCGAGCCTCGTTCGGCTCCTACAACCGTTATCCCAATCTGTACGAGCGCTACGGGGACGGGGCAAGCATCCGCCCGGCGCCTGATCTGAAGTGGGAGGAGGGCACGCGAGCCGACCTTGGCGTGATGTGGAGCGGCGAGGCGTTGGGATTCCTGATCGACGCGGAGGCAACGCTCTTCGCGGGGCGCTCGAAGAACCTCATTGAGTTCGTCATGACCAGCCCCCGCTTCGGAATTTACCAGAACATCGGGGAGTCCAGGGTGTACGGGCTGGAGGTCGAGTCAACCATGCGGCGCGACCCGTGGGAGGTGTTCACGTCCTTCACCTGGATGGACGCGGTGAACGAGACGCCGGGCGACTACAGGCACGGAATGCGCCTTCCCAACAGACCGGAGCTGGAGGGACTGCTGCGCGTCGCGAGGAGCATCGCGGGCGGCAGAGGCTCTCTCTTTACCGAGCTCCACTACACAGGGGACATGTACTTCGACAGTGCGGAGACAGTCCGATCGGGGAACCTTCTCACGGTGGGAGCGGGCGGAAAGTACGACCTGTCGGACTCGCTGCGAGTGTCGGCGGGGGTGGACGACCTGTTCAACAGGGGGCCGGAGGTGCTGCGCGAAGGAGGTGGTACCGGGCCGGACAGGACCATGTACTACCCCTTCCAGGGCAGGAGCTTCTACCTTACTCTAGACTGGTTTTTCTAAATACACAAAGGAGGCAGCATACATGTTGACAAGGCGTTTCATGCGAATCTTCATCCTAGCAGCAGCCCTGCTGGCGGCGTCCGTCGCCCATGCGGGCGTGGTCTACACGGTGGTCGACGACACCTACACCTCGGGAAGCCTGGGCAGGGTGATAGTCTCCCCCTCCGGGATCCCGGGGCCGGCCGCGCCGAGGATTGTGACCAACCTGGGAGGCGACCACTCCCTGCACACGTTCCGAGACGGCGCGGGGGACCTGCGGGTGCTGCTCTCCCAGTACACATTCGGCCGCCCGGACACGGTCTGGATCTACGACGCGCGCGGGGGCTACAGGAGGCCGCTCAAGGAGGCCCAGTGGCAGGGGCTGGTCAACTGCCGCGGCGCGGCGTCACTGGGGGAGAGTCTCTACGTCGTCGGCTACGACAATTCAGAGGTCTCCGCGTTCAACACGGAAAGCGACTATTCGCCCGCGGGATCGTTCGTCTACAGAGCGACGAACGGCTACAACGCCCACGGGCAGGGAACGGCGCGCGCGGGCGACCACGTGTTCGCCCTCTTCAACGAGGAGAAGGGCGACTACCCGAACTACGACTACAACGGCGGCAGGCTCGTCAAGCTGACAGCTGATCTTCAGGAGGCGGGAAGGGCGACGGTAGGAAGGAATCCCTTCTCGGCGAAGGTCCACGGCGGCATGATCTACGTCGCCTGCACGGGCGGCGCGCAGAGGGGCGGCGACTTCAACCGCAACTCCGTCATTCAGAGAGTGGACCCGGACACACTCGAGGTCGAGACCCTGCTGAGGGCAGGTGACATAGAGACGGACGGCTGGAACTACGACCTCCGCGACATAACCTTCGCTCCGAACGGCGACGTCTACATCCTGGCAGGGGCCTACAGCGAGGACTGGTCGCGCTTCAACGCCAGGATCTTCAGCACGACCCTCCAGGAGCTGGCGGACGGCTCGATAGGATCTGAGTACAGGGACGTGAGCGGGCCGGGGTTCGTATGGAGCATCGAGTACGACACTGTTGACAGCATACTCTGGTGCGCCGCGGGCGACAGGCTGAGGGCGTTCGACGAAGGGGATTCCTGGGAGTTCGACGCCGAGGCGCTGGGCGGCAACTTCTACTCGTTCGCGGTGGTGGACGCCCCGGCCAACCCGACCCCCGGCGACGGTGACGGCGGCGGATGCAACAGCGCGGGCTTCCCGGCAGTCCTGTTGATAGGCCTGCTGCCGATCCTCGGAAAGGCCTCCGGACGACGCAGGTAGGGCTTGACACAGTGCGCTGCTCTTCTCAAGACGCGAAGAGCAGCGCAATACTTTCCGGTACCTTCCCGTGGTATAATCACGAGGCAATCGCGGCGAAAGGGGGAGTACACTATGCTGGCCGTGGAGTTCGAGGCAAAGGTATCGGACGGGATGATTCGTATTCCCGATCCGTACCGCAACCAGATCAACGATATGGTGCGAGTCATCGTACTTATAGAAAGGCCGGAGACAGAGGACAACTACATCGACCGCCTCCTCGCCGAACCGCTCCGGATACCGGATTTCGCACCGCTGCGCCGTGAAGAGACCCATGCTCGATGCAGAGATCAATGAGCGTTGTTTTGTAGATACCAACATCTGGCTTTACGCCTTTGTGGAGGCGCAAGACCGTTTGAAGCACTCCTTGGCGAAAGCCGTGGTTCAAAGGACTGGAGTGGTCCTCAGCACACAAGTCGTCAACGAAACATGCTTCAACTTGTTGAAAAAAGCAAATTCGTCCGAGACCGAAATCCAGCGGTTGATCGCTTCATTTTACGCGAAATACAAAGTGGTTCCTACAGAACGATTCGCAATGCAAAAGGGGTCGAATCTTCGTAAACGATACGGGTTTTCCTACTGGGACAGCCTGGTCGTGGCCTGCGCTCTACTGGCCGAATGCACCGTGTTGTATTCGGAGGACATGCAGACAGGATTGAGAGTAGAGGATCAGACTACGATTGTAAACCCTTTCAGCGACGCCCTGCGCCCCGCGTGAGCGCGTGGCGGGATCCCTCGCTGCGCTCGGGATGACAATATCGTGCGTTCCACTGGGTTAAACCCTAGCACCGCTCCACCAGCATGGCCTTCGCCAGCTCGTCGGCCTTCTCCTTGCCCTTCAGTCGCTCCGCCAGGGCCAGGACGAAATCCATCGCGACGCCCGGCCCGGCGGCAGTGATCAGCTTCTCGCCGACGCATAGGCGCTCGTCCGTCCTGTTCGCCTCGCCAAGCCGACGCTGGAAGGCCGGGTAGCAGGCGACCCTCTCGTCGCCGAGCAGCCCCAGCGGCTGCAGCACGACCGCGGGTGCAGCGCAGATGGCCGCGATCATCCGCCTCTCGGAATGCTGCCTTCTCAGCATGTCGGCGAGCCGGGCGGAGGCCGCCAGGTTGGCCGCGCCAGGCATCCCGCCCGGCAGCACGATCAGGTCAAAGACCCGGTCCGCGACCTCGGCGAGGGTCGCGTCGGCCTGTACCGCGATCCCGCGCGCCCCCCTGACCACCGGCCCGTCGAGCGACGCGACGGTCACATCCACGTCGAGCCGCCGCAGCACGTCGACCGGCGTTATAGCCTCTATCTCCTCGAACCCCTCGGCAAGCACTGTAAGCACGTATTTCGCCATGGCGATTCCTCCTTTTCTCACGGGATCTTTGCACCTAAAGACATCTTTGTTCTCTTTTCATTATACCAGTGCAGATAATTGTCTGCTATTGTCATGAACTCATCTATGCTCAAGGCCTGCTGGCTCTTATTTCGGAAAAGCCAGCCAAACCAGCGGTAGTGAGCGCCTCTGTCGGTATGAACTCTGGAATGCTCGCCTTCGAACAACGGTTCGGAGTTGACACCGCACACCTTTGTGTTACGATGCAATACAAAGGAGGCGGCTGAAAATGGCGACTTTGGAAAAGACACTAACGGTGCGGCTCACCCCCGAAGAGCGCATGGCGGTCGAGGAGTACGCGAAAGAGAACAATATGACCATCGCCCAGCTTGCCCGAGCGTCTCTTCTCGAAAAAATCGAGGATGCCTACGATCTCGAAGTGTATACGGCATGGTTGAAGAGCAAGCGAGAGACGGTGAGCTTCGAGGATTTAGTGAAGGAGTGCGGATTTTCCGAGGGGGATTTATGAGCGGCTGGTCGGTAGAAATAGATGCCGGAGCGGCGAAGAAGATACAAAAACTCGATCGGGAGACGCAACACCTTATTTTGAGCTATATCAACCGACATCTTCGGAACAGCCCCGATCCGCGCGCTTCCGGGAAAGCTCTCACGGGTCCGCTGCGCGGACTATGGCGCTACAGGATCGGAGACTACCGTCTGCTGGCCGAGATACGGGATGACGAACTCATCATCGTCGCCGTGGATATAGGACATCGTTCGGCGATCTATTCCCGAAGGAGATAGACTGCGTTCTCCTGTGGGCGATGAAGGCTGCCTCTCCATTTCGAAGATAGGGCTGGCGGCGTAAAGTCCAAAAAAACGTCCGCACCCCACTTCGGGGATTTCCATTATGCTATAAAGACGGAAGGACCGCACGGCCGAGATAGTGTGGCAGGGCATAGGCCGCGCTCATGGGCGCATCCTCCGCGCCCGGTGCGGGTACTCCGGGAGCACATGATCAATCCTCTGGCCTACGTAGCGTATAATGCTGCCGGCAGCGTTGAAATTCGTCGTCGGGATGTACCTGGTCAGGCGATGCTCGCACGAGGGAAGGGTGTAATTTCGTTGACAGGTGCCTTGCGCCGCGAAGCACGCCTGCCGACGGTCCTCGGTCAAGGGGTGAACCGATAAGCCGAGAAGCGAGCAAGAGGCCTTCAAGAGATCAAGGAGGGGATCTCGGTTGGAAAAACTTCTCGAAAAGCTAAGGAAGCTCGTACCCGGGGAAAAGCCGTGCGACGGTCCCGGGGCTCGCCGTTATCCCGAGGCCAAATGGCCGAGGGGAGGGATCTCCGGGCTTGGCTGTTCTCTTGAGATCTCTTGCATTCGCTCAGGGTGACAATAACGTGCGCTCCACTGGAGGCATGATCAAGCGTCGCCTGATCCTCTTCCCATATCGATGCACTTGGTCCGTCCCAGACAAACAATCCCTGGCGCGTTTTTTAACTTTTTGTCGAACGATATAATACGTCCTTCGGATACATCCCGTGCAACCGCGCATAGGCATGCATCTCCAAAGTGAGGAACGGGGCCGCTGAACAATTCCAAGGCACTTATCATGCGGTCTTTTTCCGCCATTACGAAATGTTTCATTTTTAAGAGAGGAAGCAGACACTCTGTTATCTTTGCGCGTTCAACCTTATAAAAAGAGGAAAGAACCCACACAACCTCGGCAAGAATCACCGAGTCGCACCAGACGGACAAATCTCCCCTCTCTACGGCCAGCATAACGGCCTCTGCGGCCGGGCCAAGTTCTTCGTTGTCCCCGAGAAGAAATCGGAGAATTACATTCGCATCAATGCAATACAAATCACTCATTCGCTTCCGCCACTGCGCGATACATAGCCTCGCGCTCGTCCTCTTCGGTGCTTCCGGGAACAGCGTAATCGGCGAGCACTCCGTACAGTCTCCTGACATCACTGGCCGGCGTCAGCACTATCTCTCCGTTCCTCACCCTGACAAACAACCTCGTTTTCGCCTCAATATTGAGCTGCCTGCGAATAGTGGCTGGTATCACAATTTGCCCCTTTTCAGAGGATGTAATTATCATTTCAAAACCTCCTCGCCGTTTCCTTCCGAGAGGCTTGGGAAGCCTCACGCCGCAGGGGGCTGGGGCTTCTCCTCGAAATCCTTCTGGTATGACTTGCCGGAGCCCATCATCACGCTGATCACGTTCAGGGCTGGGAAGTTCTCGCAGACTATCTTTATGATCGCCGCTATGAGCACCGAGATCAGCGCCCCCACCACTCCCCAGATGAGGCCCCAGAAGAGCAGCGAGATCAGCACCACCACGGGGCTCAGGTTCAGCCTGTCCCCCATGACCTTTGGCGTGATGAAGTTGCCTATGGTCATCTGGATGGTCAGAAGCGACAGGGCCGTCAGCAGGGCGATGTACACCCCCGGATAGAACTGCACCAGGGCCACCAGGATCGGGGGGATGGATGCAACGATGGAGCCGATGGTCGGGACGAAGTTCAGCAGGAAGGCCAGCACTCCCCATGTGACGGCGAAGTCGACCCCGAGGTACTCCAAGGCCAGCCACACGAAAAAGCCGGTGACGGCGCTGATCATCGCCAGGGTGCTCAGGTAGCTGCCTATCTGCGTCGAGATCGTGTTCAGTATCTTGCGGGCCCTCTCCGCCCCGTGCGGGGTGACGAATGCCTTTCTGATCTTGTACTCGAAGTAGGGGGAGCCAAGCAGCATGAAGACCAGGAATACTATCACCATCACGAGCTTTGAGATTATCGTGAAGAACGAGCTGGAGAGGTTCAGCAGGTATCCGCGTATGGTGAAGCCCCAGTCGATTGACGACCAGAAGGCCGGCGGCAGGTCTATGTTGGCGGTCAGCGTCTTTCCGATCTCCATCAGCCGGGCGTAGTACTTGGGTATCGCGGCGGCGAAGGTGGTTATGCGCGTGTTCAGGAAGAGAGCGCCCAGGAAGCAGAGGCCAAAGAAAATCCCCATGACGAACACCACCGCAACACCCGCCGGTATGCGTCGCCTGGCCAGGTAGCGGACGATGGGGCCGAATACGTAGGAAAGAAGCCACGCGATGATCAGGGGAATGAAGACCGACTGGGCGAAGCGCAGCACAAAGCCCACCGCCACAAGGGCTATCACCCCCACGAGGCCTATCAGGACCTGAAACTTCTTCTCCACTCTATCTCTTCCCTTCGGGCAGTCTCGAGAGCAAAACCTCCTATCATATTGTACACGCAGACCGGGATTTTTGCCGAGCGGAGAAAGAAAATGGTCATTTCATCGCTTAGTCCGCCGATTCCGCCACGTCCACCCCCAGCTCCCCGAGCATGGCGGCTATCTCGCGCCTGGTCTCCTCGTTCGCCGGCGGGATGGGAGGCCGAGGCATCCCCGCCCCGCGGCCGACCAGCTCCATCGCCGCCTTCATCCCCCCTATGCCGAAACGGGTCGTGACGGCGGCGTTCAGCGGCAGAAGCGCCAGCTGCATCCTGCGCGCCCCCTCCAGGTCGCCCCCCTCGAACCTCTCCATTATCTCGACGCAGTAGTCCGGCACCACGTTCGCCACAGCCATCGTCCCCCCTACGCCGCCCATGGCCAGCACCGGCAGCAGGAAGCTCCCCGACCCGGCGAACACCGAGAAGTCCGCAGGCGCCTTCGCAAGCACCTCCGAGATCTGCACGATGCTGCCGCCGCTGTCCTTGATCCCTATGATATTAGGATGATCCGCAAGCCTCAGGGTCAGCGACGAGGGGATATTCACCCCCGTGTTCCCGGGCATGTTGTAGAGCATGACCGGAATCGGAGCGGAGTCCGCCAACGATGTGTAGAACCGCTCCAGCGCCCCCTCGCTCAAATCCCTCTTGTAGTAGTGGGGCGTCACCACCAGGGCCGCCTCCGCCCCGGCATCCGCGCATCGCTTGGTGAGCTCCGCCGTCTCCGCAAGCGACTCGCATCCCGTCCCGGCGATCAGCATCTTCCCCGAAGGCAGGTGCTCTTCCGCGGTCGCGACCAGCCTTACCTTCTCCTCCAGCGACAGCATCGCGAACTCCCCGTTGCTACCTAGAACCACCAGCCCCGCCAGTTTGGTCGCCCCGAGGTCGCGGACGTTCTGCGAGAATACTTCCAGGTCCACCTCGCCGGACTCGTCGAAAGCAGTGGCGATCGGCGCGAATATGCCCCTCACACATCTCATCTTCGATCTCCCCCTTAAATGCATCGTGCCTCTGATATGGTACATCAAAAGGCGGACATTTGTCTAAAGAGAACAGCGGGACCGAGCATTTTTCTTCTTCTCCAGCCCTTCATGCTGTACAATATGGATAAGACGAGTTGGAGGTTGATATGTATTTCATCGAAAAGATAAAGGAGATCAGCATCTCCGTGGTGCCGGTGCTCTTGCTGGTCCTGCTGCTCTACCCCACGATCGCTCCCATAGGGACCACCCTTCTGATCCAGTGCTTCATTGGAGGCGCGCTGATAATTGTCGGACTCGCCTTCTTCCTGATAGGGTCGGACATAGGCGTCCTGCCCATGGGGCACCTCGTCGGGGCCGAGCTCATGCAGAGAAGAAACGTGTGGCTGCTTCTGTTAAGCGGCTTCATCATCGGCTTCTCGGTCACGGTGGCGGAGCCGGACGTGCACGTCCTGGCAAACCAGGTCGCCGCGGTCGCCCCGTCCATATCCAGAAGCGGACTGGTCCTGATGATAGCCACGGGGCTCGCCCTCTACGTCTCAGCGGGGATAGGGCGGGTCCTGCGCCGAACCCCCTACTACTACCTTGTGCTCGGGTCCTATCTGCCCCTCTTCGCCATCGCATACTTCTCCGCCCCTCAGTACCTGGGGATAGCGTTCGACGCCGGGGGCGCGACCACCGGCCCGATGGCCGTCCCCGTTATAATGGCCATGGGCGTCGGAGTAGCCTCGGTCCAGGGGGCGAGCGAAAGGGAGGAGAGCAGTTTCGGCTTCGTCGGACTGGCATCCATCGGCCCGATAATGGCCGTGCTCGTCCTAGGGCTCTTCGCCAAGGGCGCCCCGATCCATGTGACTGTGCCGCCGTTGCCCGTCGGGGCGGACAGCGTTGCTGCCGCGTTCCTTAACGTCCTGCCCGAGACTATTATCGAAGTCACGATGGTGCTGGGCCCGCTCGCCGCAATCTTGGTCGTCTTTCAGGTCACCCTGCTCAAGATGAGCCGCCGCCGCTTTCTTCGCATGGTGAAGGGAATCCTGCTCAGCTTCATCGGTCTCATCCTTTTTTTCATCGGCGTAAACGGAGGCTTCCTCCCGGCCGGAACGGCGATAGGGGGGAAGATAGGTGCCTCGCCTATGAGCTGGCTGCTCTTCCCCGTGGGCCTCACCCTCGGTGCCATAGTCGTCCTGGCCGAGCCGGCCGTCTGGATACTCAACGAGCTGGTGGAGGAGGTATCCGGGGGGCACATAACCAGGCGCCTCATCCTGATCGCCCTCTCCATCGGAGTCTCCGTCTCGGTGGGAATCTCCATGCTGCGTATTCTCTATTCCCTTAGCATATGGTGGTTCTTGATACCGGGCTACCTTCTCGCGATGCTGCTCACCCTCTTCTCGCCACCACTCTTCACCGCTATCGCCTTCGACTCGGGCGGAGTCGCATCCGGCCCCATGGGCTCCACCTTCGTGCTATCCTTCACACTGGGGGCCTCGTCGGCCTTCGGCGGCGACCCGGTCATGGACGCCTTCGGGGTGGTTGGAATGATCGCCATGACCCCGCTGATCACGATACAGATACTCGGAATACTGTTCAAACGCAAGGAGGAGGAAGCGAGAATGGCCGCTGAACAGCCCATGGAGGTCCTTCATGACGACGATTAAGAGAGAAGACGGCATAACCGGCGGCAAGCTGATTCTGACAGTGGTCAGAAGAAGCCTGGGGGAGCGGGTCGTGGCCCTGACGAGAGCCGCCGGTGCGAAGGGAGGGACGGTTGTCCCCGGAAGGGCGAAATCCGACGGACGGCTGGAGAGATTTCTGGAGATCGACGACGCCCCGGAGGACGTCATTCTCACCCTCGCCTCCGACGAGGACTCTCGGTCGATAATGGAGGCCCTGGGCACCCACGAGGAGAGGACGGTAAGGCACAGGCAGGGGTTCGCCGTCCAGCTGGACGTCCGGCGAATCCTGAAAAATGGAGCGATGTCCCGGGCGGACGGCGCTTTGCGGAGGATACCGGAGATGGAAAACGCCAGTGGAGTTCTGATATGTGTCATAGTCAACAGGGGGTGCGCGGACGACATCATCTTCGCCGCCAGGGAGGCCGGTTCGGGACCGGGGGTCATACTGAACGGCCGGGGCACGGCCAGTGAAAAGGACGTCGAGTTCCTGGGGATACCACTCTTCCCGGAGAAGGAGATAGTCCTCATCCTCGCCCGTCCGGAGCAGGCCGACCCGCTGCTTCGGACGCTCGGCCAAAACCCCTGCCTGACTCGCCCCGGGGGCGGAATAGCGTTCGCCGTCGATGCGGAGAAGATCATATCTCTCGGCAAAATTCCCGGATAGTGGGACGACCGCAGGTACGGTCTTCCTCGGCTCATCTTAAAAAACAAAAGGAGTGTGTTCGATGAACGAGTTCACAACCTGGCACAACGAGATGATAGGCGGCTCGGTGGTGGAGGCCCTGAAGAACAACGGCTTCGAGGCCGAGTACTGCGCGGATCGTGAGGAGGCTGTCTCGCGCCTGCTGGAGCTGATCCCCGAGACGGCGTCCGTCGGCTGCGGCGGCTCGTGGACCATCAAGCAGCTCGGGGTCGCCGATAAGCTGGCGGAGCGAGGCAACACCATGCTCGACCACGGTGCCCCCGGACTCACAAACGAACAGAAGAACGAGATACGAAAACAGCAGCAGATCTGCGACGTCTTCCTGGCCGGCTCCAACGCCGTCACGATGGACGGCAGCCTGGTCAACATGGACGGCACCGGCAACCGAGTCTCCGCCATGATCTACGGGCCTGACAAGGTGATAATCGTCGCCGGAACGAACAAGATAGTCAGGGACGTCGCCGCAGCCGAGGAGCGCATACGCACCAAGGCCGCCCCGATAAACAACAAGAGGATAGGCAGCCCCAACCCCTGCACTCGCACCGGCGTCTGCATGGACTGCGAGGGGCCGACCAGGATCTGCAACGTCCTGACCGTGATAAAGAGAAAGCCGGGAGGAACCAACTTTCACGTCCTGATCGTGGGAGAGGACCTCGGCTTCTAGGGTTCGTCCAGTAAATTGCGGCTTCGGAAGTGAAAAAGCAGGGGCTTTCCGCCCCTGCTTCGTCATGCCAGCTCCGACTTGTCCCCCCACAGAAGGAGGGTGTTCTCGGACGTTATCCTCTCCCTCAGCCGGGCGAACTCATCCCGCGTCAGGAACAGCGGCCGGATCTTTCGCTGTATCATGCCCTCTATCTTACCCGCCAAACTCTCGAAATACGTCCTGTCGATCTTCCCGACCAGCACCAGGTCTATAAGCCCGGAGTCGATCCCGCTCGCGTAGTCACCCGTGACCAGCGCCAGCTCAACGTTCCCCAGTCGCGAGATCACGTGCTCCACCACCTGGTCGATGCCCAGCGTCTTCGAGGCTATGGCCTGCAGCTCCGGAAAGAGCGGGTGTTTCGTATTAGCCCGGTAGACCTTGGTCCTCCCCTCGTCCGCGCACTCCAGCAGCCCGGCCCCCAGCAGCCGGTTCAGCTCCACTCGCACGCCGTTTGTGGACTCCCCGAACTCGTCGGCGAGTGCCCGCAGGTATGCGCTGGTGCTCGGGTTCAGAAAGAACTTCAGCAGCAGTTTGACCCTTGTCTTGGATGTGATAAGAGATTCAAGCATAATGCTCCCTTTTCATGAAGAGTATAGAGTAATATTATTACTCCATACCGTTTTTGTCAACTAAGCAGGCGACAGGCGAAGCGGAGCGAGCCTTGTCGATCGCTTATCCCGAGGAGCAACGCGACGAGGGATCTGACAGACGACAAGCGGCCGCCCAATTGGGCGGCCGCTTCTCTCTTTCAAGGGATTTCCGGCGTCGACCTTCTCTCCCACGGATAGCCTCCGCAGTACCATCGGCGATGGAGGGCTTGACTGCCGGGTTCGGCATGGAGCCGGGTATGACTCCTCCTCTATGAACACCGAAAATCCAAAAATATACCGGAGCAATTAACAAGCTGTACAGGTTGCAAGAGAAGATGAAAAAAGAAAAAGAAACAGCCGGACAAGGAAAATCAGGATATGGAGGAAAAGGCCTCGGCGTATTAGTACCGGTCGGCTCAACACATCGCTGCGCTTACACCTCCGGCCTATCAAACCCGTAGTCTACGGGACGCCTTACTTCCTTGACGAAACGGGGTATCTTATCTTGAAGACGGCTTCCCGCTTAGATGCCTTCAGCGGTTATCCGGACCGAACATAGCTACCCGGCGTATGCGACTGGCGTCACAACCGGTACACCAGAGGTTCGTCCACTTCGGTCCTCTCGTACTAGAAGCAGACCTTCTCAAATACCCTGCGCCCGTGGCGGATAGGGACCGAACTGTCTCACGACGTTCTAAACCCAGCTCACGTACCGCTTTAATGGGCGAACAGACCAACCCTTGGGACCTGCTGCAGCCCCAGGATGCGACGAGCCGACATCGAGGTGCCAAACCTTGCCGTCGATGGGAACTCTCGGGCAAGATAAGCCTGTTATCCCCAGGGTAGCTTTTATCCGTTGAGCGACGGCCATTCCATTCTGTACCGCCGGATCACTAGCACCGACTTTCGTCCCTGATCGACCCGTCGGTCTCTCAGTCAGGCTGCCTTATACGCTTGCGCTCTCGTCGGGCGGTTTCCATTCGCCCAGAGGCAACCTTCGCGCGCCTCCGTTACTCTTTGGGAGGCGACCGCCCCAGTCAAACTGCCCGCCTGGCAGGGTCCCCCCGGCCGATTCAGACCATAGGGGTTAGAACTTCATCATGACAAGGGCGGTATCCCAAAGACGACTCCACTCACGCCGAAGCGCAAGATTCTATGTCTCCCGCCTATTCTGTGCATGACAGGACAAAGTCCAGTACCAGGTTGCAGTAAAGCTCCATGGGGTCTTCCCGTCCAGCCACGGGTACCCGGCGTCTTTACCGGGACCACAATTTCACCGGGCCTCTCGTCGAGACAGCGCTCAGATCGTTACACCATTCGTGCGGGTCGGAACTTACCCGACAAGGAATTTCGCTACCTTAGGACCGTTATAGTTACGGCCGCCGTTTACCGGGGCTTCA
>MTBK01235544.1_pt1 | contig 94391 bp, 83 predicted proteins | sample 1535981 | NCBI WGS metagenome assembly MTBK01 (sample SAMN06109225, study PRJNA356200) | anaerobic digester metagenome | isolation source: biogas reactors fed with pig manure or primary and secondary sludge | place: Spain | collected 2016-06-30
TCGGTTTGACCCAGGCAGGTTGCCCGAGCGGCCAATGGGAGCGGACTGTAAATCCGTCGGCGAAAGCCTACACAGGTTCGAATCCTGTACCTGCCACCACGTTTGCGGCGATCGCCATAGGCTGCAGGTCATGTCGAGCAATCACGTGAACCTGTCCCAAGACGAAGTTGCGCTGGTCGATCAGACCGCGCCGGAAGCCCTGTCCCGGATGGACGAGCAGTCTCTGACGGACCTGCAGAGCCGGCTCCGGAAGGTGCGGGACAAGAATTTCAGCCTGCTGCGACGCCAGGGTGCGGCACGCGTGGAGGCCGAAGGCGGCCGGGGTGCCGCCGAGCCGGCCAACGAACGACGAAACGACAAGGTCGACGTGCTGGATGAGGCCTTGGCCCGGGTGGCTGCGCGACTGGAGGACGCCGGCCGCTAGGGGCCGGTGCCGCCTCGAGTGTCAGCCGGGGGAGTTAGCGCGAAGGGACTGTTGTTGTAGCTGTGACAACACTTCCCGACCGGGTTATTTCCCCGTCAGCGTAATAATCCAGGGAGTTTTGCTCTTTCTGCTCATTTGCGGTAAGATGTCGACGTTATTTGCTGAGCTAGGTCGGGGATGGACATGAGCACTGGTCAGAGCTACATCGGACGGGTCGGCGCACTGGCGGTGCTCCTCGGCGTCGGCGGGGCTATCGCGGCTCTGCCCGCAACGGCGACCGCCGACACCGGGACGACGGACGCCGGTTCGCGTCAGACCCACGGTGCCCGCGGCGAGGCCCAGGACCAGACCTCGACCGATTCGGCCGCCTCGTCCCCGTCGACCCGGCGCAGCGGACACGGACCGGCGAAGCCGGGCGGCGCCGCGAGCGTCGCTCCGAACCGCGCCGATCGCACCGCACGCCCGGCGGCAGTTCCGGCGCCCGTCATCGACAACTCCGTGATCGGCACCGCGGATTCGACCTCGACGCACGCGTCCACCGATGAGGTGACCGTCGATTCGAGCGCCACCGCCGTCAACGCCACCGTCGTGCCGTCGGTTGTCGCAGCCGCGCAGGCCATCGTCACCGAAACGGTGTCGTCGGTCCGGTCCACCGCGGTCATGACCTCGGCCGCACCCCGTGGGGCACTGTCCGGCACCGGCGTCAACCCGCTGAACTGGTTGGCGGGCGGCGCCGACCCGACTGCACCGTTCGCCGCGCCGCTCGCCTGGGCGGCGCTGGCCGTCAGCCGGCGGGAGAGCACCACGACCACGTCCGCTCCCGCCGCCGCGGTGACCACCGCGGCCCCCGCGGCAGCCCTGACCGGTCCGCTGGCCGCACCGGGTGTCGGCACCGCGTTGCTCACTGCTGCCAAGCAGCTCGTTCTGACGGTGGCCGGCGGCGGCAACATCGGCGTGGCGCTGCAGAACGCCATGACCTCGCTGGCCGCCGACCCCGCGTTCGCCGCCGTCTCGCTGGCCTCGGTCCTGGCCGACCCGGGCGCAGCCCAGGCGCTGGGACAGACCGCGAGCGACCTGATCACCGGACTCGCGGCGGACGCCACCGTGCGTGCCGCAGTCGGCGGTTGGATCAGCAGCTCGCTGTCCGCGGCCGTGGCGAACTACCCCGGCGCGTCCGGAATCGCCTCGACGGTCGCCAATGCGGCAGTCGCATTGCTGGCAGACCCGGCCGCCGCCAACGGCCTTGGCGCCGTTGCCAATTCGTTCGTGACCAGCCTGCTGAGCCAGCCCGGCGTCTCGACCACGCTCACCGACGTCGCCACCCAACTGATCAGCGGCTTGGAAGGCAACGATCCCGCCGCCGCGGCTAATGCGGCCTGGAATGCGCTGGAGGCCAACACGGGCTTCGTCTCCGGCTTCGGTGCAGCCGTCAGCACGGCGGTCAACACCGGACTGACCGACTCGGGTCTGGTCAACGGACTGGGCAACGCCGTCAGTTCGCTCATCGGCGGCGTGGCCGGCGACCCGGCCCTGCAGTCTCTTGTCGTCCAGCAGATCAACAGCTACCTGGCCTCGGCGGGTACCGGCAGCCCGGTGGCCGGCGCCCTCGGCGCCGTCGTCTCCGGTCTGATCACCAACCCCGCGGTCGTCAGCGGCCTCGCGGGCGCGGCCGGTTCGGTGGTCACCAGCTTCCTCGGCCAGCCCGGCATCGCCTCGGCACTGGCAGGCACTGCCGGCCAGGCCGCCACCGCGCTGGTGGCAGGAGCCTCGACCCCGGCTGTGCTGCAGGCCGCGGTTGCGGGACTGGCGGCCAATCCGGCCTTCAACCCGGCGCTCGCCGCCTCCGTCGGCACCGCCGTGAACGCATTGCTCAATGACTCGGCTCTGATCAACGCCATCGCCACGGCGGCCTCCTCGGTGGTCAGTGGGCTGGCCACCGACCCGTCCGTCATCGCGTCCCTGACCGATGCGATCCCGGCGCCGTACGGCGCGGCGATCCTGGGAATGCTGGCCGATCCCGCTGCCACCACCCGACTGGCCGGGCTGGTCGGCTCGTTGGTGACCGGCTTCGTCGGCCAGCAGGGCGTTGCGGCCGCACTGTCGGATGCCGCCACTCAGGTTGTCGCGGCCGTGCTGGCCGGAACCCCGGCGCCGGTCGCGCTGCAGAGTGCGTTCGCCTCGATCCAGGCGGTCCCGGCCTTCGCAGCCGCGCTGAGCAACACCATCTCGGCCGCGATCAGCGGGATCCTCGGCGACCAGGCGGTCCAGACGGTCGTCACCACCGTGACCGAAGAGGCCATCACCAATCTGGTCAACGACGCCACGACGTCGTTGCCGCCGGTAGTGGGCGACGTCCTGATCGCCGCGGTCGATTCGCTGGTGTCCAACTCCGCCGTCCAGGACCTGATCGGCGAGGTCGCCGGCACCGTTGTGGGCGGTGAGACGACGGTGGCCGATCTGGCCCCGACGCTGATCGAGTCCGTCATCGGCTCGCCGCCGCTGCAGCTCGCTCTTGCTGCCGCGGTGGGCCAGGGCATCGGCGCGTTGTTCGGTGACAACCCGGTCGGCTTCATCGTCGCCCAGGTGACCGGTGCGGCCGCGGCCATCGCCATCGGCATGGCCTCCGGTTTGGCCGGCCTGATCAACCTCTTCAACCCCGGCTTCCTCACGTCGCTGTTCGGCGGTACCCCCAGCGCGGCGGCCGGCATCTACCTGGTCGACCCGAACGCGACGCTGGTGCCGCTGACGGTCTAGGCCGTCATATCCCCGCAGTCCATATCCCTGTTGTCGCGCATGGCGGGACCAATGCGGGTTTACTGACTCCACGTCTTTTCGGGCCCACGCCCGTTTGATCAGGGGGAGGTCAGCTTGCGTCTCGTCGATTTCAAGGCCAAGACGCCGCTCATCGGGATGTTCATGGTCTTTCTGGCGATGGCCATCGTCGCGGTGACGGCGTATCAACGGGCCGGGTGGTACTCGATCGTCGGCTATGCAATTGCAGCGGGGATCGCGGTGTTCGGGGTGATGTTCACCTTCCGTGACATTCCGGAGCCGCCGCACGACTCGAAGGACACGCAACAGTGACCGCGGCCTCCGAACCCTCGCCCTCAACACTGAGCGCCGAGGACGAGGGCTACCACAAGAGCCTCAAGCCGCGGCAGTTGCAGATGATCGCCATCGGCGGCGCCATCGGGACGGGCCTGTTCCTCGGTGCCGGCGGCCGGCTCGCCAGCGCCGGCCCGGGCCTGTTCCTCGTGTACGCGCTGTGCGGCGTCTTCGTGTTCTTCATCCTGCGCGCGATGGGCGAACTGGTCCTGCACCGGCCGTCCTCGGGTTCCTTCGTCTCCTACGCCCGGGAGTTCCTCGGCGAGAAGGCCGCGTACGTGGCCGGCTGGATGTACTTCCTGAACTGGGCGATGACCACCATCGTCGACTCCACCGCGATCGCGACCTACGCCAGGTTCTGGGGGTTCTTCGACCGCTTTCCGCAGTGGCTGATCGCATTGGTGGCACTGGCACTGGTGTTCGCGATGAACATGGTCTCGGTCGCGCTGTTCGGGGAGTTCGAGTTCTGGGCTGCGCTGATCAAAGTCGTTGCGCTGCTGGGCTTCCTGGTTGCCGGCACCATCTTCCTGGGCGGGCGGTACCAGATCGACGGGCACTCGACCGGCTTCAGTGTGGTCTCCAACCACAGCGGGTGGTTCCCGGTCGGCGTGCTGCCACTGGTCGTCGTCACCTCCGGCGTCGTCTTCGCCTATGCCGCCGTCGAACTGGTCGGCACGGCTGCCGGTGAGACGGCCGAACCGGAGAAGATCATGCCGCGCGCCATCAACTCGGTGATCGCGCGTATCGCGCTGTTCTACGTCGGCTCGCTGTTCCTGCTCGCGCTGCTGCTGCCCTACACCGACTACTCGGCCGACGAGAGCCCGTTCGTCACGTTCTTCTCCAAGGTTGGGATCCAGGGCGGCGGCACGGTGATGAACCTTGTCGTGATGACGGCTGCCTTCTCCAGCCTCAACGCCGGCCTGTACTCCACCGGCCGCATCCTGCGCTCGATGGCGATGAACGGCAGCGCTCCGAAGTTCACCGGCGTGATGTCCTCGCGCGGTGTGCCCTACGGCGGTATCTGCCTGACGGCGTCCATCGGTCTGCTGGGTGTGCTGCTCAACGGCGTGGTGCCGAGCATGGCGTTCGAGATCGTCCTCAACGTCGCCTCACTCGGCATCCTCTCCTCATGGGCAACCATCGTCATCTGCCAACTGCAACTGTTCCGGTGGTCGCAGCAGGGCAAGATGACCCGGCCGTCGTTCCAGATGTGGGGATCGCCCTACACCGGCTACCTCACCCTGGCCTTCCTGTTGGGGGTGCTGGTGCTGACCGGCTTCAACTACCCGATCGGCACCTGGACGGTCGCCAGCATCGCGGTGCTGATTCCGGCACTGGCCGGTGGCTGGCTGCTGGTGCGCGACAGGGTCAGCGCCATCGCAGGCGACCGGGTCGGGCACACCGGTCCGTTCCCGGTGGTCGCCAACCCGCCGCCGCCGAAGAATCGGGGCTGAACCACACAGGTCGTGTGCTATATCCGTAGGTGACGTGAGAAATTCAGTTCGGGGTACCGGGAGTGGACCGGGGAGGGTCGGCGCTCTGGCGCTGGCCCTCGGTGTGGGCGCTCTGGTCACCGCGATGCCGGCCGCGGCCGATACCGGAGGGCGTTCCGCCGGAGATGGGACGGTTTCTGCGGACTCCGCTGCGGCGACCAGACGCAGTCCGTCCTCGCCGGTGTCGAAGTCCCGCCACTCGCCGAAACAAGGCGCTGCCATCTCGACACGGGGCCGCACGAATCTCCCGCCGACCGTCTCCGTTCAGCGGCCGCAGCTGAATTCCACCGTGGAGTCCGTTGCGGTGGAGATGCATTCGGCTCCAGCGTCGAGCGTCAACGCAGTGTCGGGCGACGAATCACCACCGCCTTCGGTGGCTTCAGTGGCTTCGGTGGCTTCAGTTTCTTCGGTGGTTCCCGCGGCTGCGACACCGGCAGCCCATGGCGAGGTCTCCGTCGCTCGCCCGCCGCGGTGGCTGGGTGCCGGTGGTGGTCCCACCGCTCCTATCGCCGAGCCGCTCGGCTGGGCGGTGCTCGCGGTGAGCCGCCGTGAACTCTCAGCGGCCCGCGCCGCCGATCCGATCGGTGACTTCATCCGCATCTTCGTCGGCGACGGCACCGCCGAGCGCCCCGACGCCGGCATCCTGATGGGCAACGGGTACAGCTACACCTCGTATGAGGGCGCCTGTACCAGCGGAGCCTGCGACGGCGGCAATGGCGGATTGATCGGCAACGGCGGCAACGGTTTCAACGGTGGCAACGGTGGCGCCGCGGGATGGTTCGGCAACGGCGGTGACGGCGGGGCGGGCGTCGCGGGGATCAACGACGGCCGCGGCGGTAACGGTGGTCGGGGCGGCCTGCTGGTCGGCAACGGAGGCCGCGGTGGAGTATCCGGCGGCGCCGTCGCTCACGTCGCCAGTGGCGCTGGCGGTACGGGCGGACTGTTGTTCGGCAACGCCGGCATCGCGGGTGTCCCGCGTCCGGCATCGATCATCGATGACGCATACCAGGCTTTCCTGGCCGGCTGGAATCTGATCACCGATGTCGGCTTCTGGCTCTGGAACCAGGCCACTCCGCTTGTTTCATTCGGCATCGGCGCGGCCGTTCACCGGTACTACCCGGAGTTCGATGCCATAGCCGATGCCATCGTTCCCATCGTCTACAACGGTTTCGGCGACTGGATCTTCAACGGCACCGTCGCCCCGGAAGTGGACCAACTCGCCAGCAGTCCGGTCGTCTTGAATTTCGTCGCCGGACTGGTCGGTCAGGGTTTGACCACCTCCGGCCTGCCATCGGATCTCGGCGCCACCGCCGGCCAGGCGGTGGCCGCGTTCGTGCAGCAGGCCTTCAGTGGATCCCAAAATGCCGGTACCAGAGCGGCATTCGACACCCTGATCCGCGGCCTTCCCGGATTCGGGGACGCCGTCAGGATGCTCTGGGACCTCTGGCAGGGCAATGTCACCGTCGGCGAGATCGTCGCCGAACAGGTCGGCCCTCAGCTCCAGAGCGGACTCAGTACGTTCCTGGGCACGCCTGCGGTGCTGCAGTCGCTGAACTCCGCCACCAATACCGCGGTGATGGTCTTCACTGGCGCCAACACTCCCAACTCCCGATTGGTCCAATCGCTGATCGCCGATCAGGTGGGTCAGGTGGCGGCCTCGGTACTGGGCGGCGGGCCCGGTGACACCGTCGCGGATGCGGTCGCCGGCCTGCTGAACGATCCGGTGTTCGACCGTGCGCTGGCCAATGCGGCGGGTTCGGCTGTGGCCGGCTTCCTGGGTCAGGCTGAGGGCAGGGACGCTCTGTCGATCAGCGTGGTCAACTTCCTACGCGGCACGTTCGGCAAGCCACCAGTCGCAGTGCCGCCGGTCAACGGGGCCATCGGAGCCGGCACTGCCGGAGCGTTGCGCTCGCTGCTCGGCGACTCCGGCGCGGTCGGGTTGCTGGGCACCATGCTGACCCAACTTGTCACCGGGCTGACGGCAGATCCGTATGTGCGGACCCTGATCGGGCAGCAGGTGTCCGGTGCGGTGTTCTCCGCCATCCCGAGCATCCCCGTTGCGCCGGTGCTGGCCGGAGCGGCCGCTGACGCGGTGATGGGCCTGCTTTCCAGCGCTGACGTCCGGGCCAGTCTGGGCCGGCTCACCGGCTCAGCACTGACCGGCTTTTTCGGGCAGCCCGGAGTCACCGGCCCGGTTGCCGATGCAGGCGGCATGATCGTCGCAGGCGCCCTACCGATGCAGGTACTGCCGAACCTGTTGGCGGACAACGCAGTTCGAGGCGCCATCACATTCACGGTAACCGGTGGCGCGCAATCGCTGCTGTCCGATACCGCGGTGCTGCGGGAGTTGGGCACGGCAGTGGCCGATCTGATCTCCGGCATCGGGGCGGATCCGACGGTCCGCAAGCTCATCGGACAGCAGGTTGATGCGGCCGTTTTCGGTGCACTGAGCGCCGAACCGCTGACCTGGGGGATGGCCTCTGTCATCGCCGATGCGGTAGTGAGCCTGATGGCCGACCCGGCCGTGCGGTCCGGAGTCGCCGGTGTCATCGGTGCGGTGATACCCGGCTTCCTTGGGAAGCCGGGGGTGCCCGAGGCCGTGACCCACGCCGTGGGTGAGGTCACCGCCGCCGTGCTGGCCGGGGCGGATCCGGCTGTCGCGGCGCAGGGCCTCCTGAGCGCACTGCAAGCCGATCCCGCCGTCCGGGCAGCGCTGGGCGGCACCGTCACCGAATCGGTGAGCGCCGTGCTCGCCGATCGGCCTCTGCTGGATGGACTCAGTGCGGTGACCGCACGACTGATCACCGGATTGGCAACCGACCCGGCGACGAACCTGCTCCTCGGCCGCCAGGTCGCCACGTTGGTGACGGACTTACTTGGCACCAGTCGCGCCGCCGACGGAGTCGGTGTGAATCTGGGCTCCGCGGTGATGGAACTGCTCGCCCATCCAGGATTCGGCGGCGGACTCGGGGTACTGGCCGGATCGGTGCTGACCGGATTCCTCGACCAACCGGGAGTCGCGAACGCATTCGCTGACGCCGCCGGGCGGATCTCCGTCGCCGTCGTCAGTGGCGATGCTTCGGCCCTGCAGGCGGTGCTGCAGGGATTGCAGTCGGATCCCGACGTCCAGGCGGCGGTATCGGTCATCCTGGACCGTTCCCTTGCAACGGTTTTGAACGACATCGGGATGGTTCGGTCGCTGGGTGCGACGACCTCGGGTCTGGTCGGAGGCCTGGTTGGAGATCCGGCGGTCCGGGAGGCTCTCGGCATACAGATCGCCGGGCTCATCAGCACGGTTCTCGGTGGCAGTCCCGCAGCCAGTGGAGCGGCCACCGCGGTGTCCACAGCGATCGGTGGTCTGCTGGCCGATCCGGGAGTCGTCAACGCACTGACCGTCGTGTCCGGTGCGGTGGTCACCGGGTTCCTGCGCCAACCCGGCGTCGCACCGGTGTTGGCAGACACGGCCGACCGGTTGATCGCGGCATTGCGCGACGGCGCCGATCCGGGTGCCGCCGTGCAGGCGCTGTTGGCCGACGTCGACTTCCGCGCTGCGGTGGGCGTGACGGTCTCCGGTGCCCTGGACACCGTGCTGAGCGATGCGGCACTGGTTTCGGCATTGGGCAGGGCCACCGAAGCTCTGCTCACCGGCGTGGCGGGCGAACCGGCCCTGCGGACCGCACTCGGTGATCTGCTCGGTCCCACCATCGGACCGGCGGTAGTGGGACTGCTCGCCGACACGGCAGCAATGGCGCGACTGGCCGAAACGGCCGGCGGGATGGTGACCGGACTCCTCGGCCAGACCGGCGTGGTGACCGCGCTGTCGGGCACCGCCGCGGAACTCGCCACTTCCGTAATGGCCGGCGACACCGAGGCGATTCCCGCCCTGCTGGCAGCGTTGCAGGCTGATCCGGACATCACAGCAGCGCTGGAGGTCACCGTGCCACCGGCCCTGGAATCCGTCCTCAATGATGCCGCTGCGCGTCAGGCATTGAGCACCGCGGCACGCGACGTCGTCGTGAACCTGGTCGGCGCCGACTCGCTGCTCGGTCCGATGGCGGGGCAGATCGTCGCCGGCACGTTGGATGCGCTGCTGGCCGACACCGCAGCCCAGAACCTCATCAGCACAGTCGCCATTGACGTCCTCGGTGGCGCGCCACTCAACGGGGTGACGAACACCGTGATCCATGCCGTCCTGACCGAGTCCGCGCTGCAGGTTGCTGTCGGGATGGCGGTCGGTGCGGGCATCGGTTCGCTGTTCGGTGACAACCCGGTCGGCTTCGTCGTCGCTCAGGTGGCTGGGGTCACCACCACGCTGGTGATCAGTGTTGGCTCGGTGATCGCGGTGGTGTTCAACGCATTCAGCGTTCCCGCCTCACCTGCCGCGGCATCCGACGGCTATCTGGTCATCCAGTTGGGTGTTGTGCGCATCGACGCTGCTGTGCTGGCCGACGTAGCCTGAGGCATGATCGAGCTACTGACTGACGTACCCGAGGGCGTCATCGGAATCCGGGTGTCCGGTCGGCTGAGTGGTGAGGAGCTCCGCACGATCAAACCCTCGATCGCGGAGCAATTGAACTCCGGCAACGAGATCCGGATCGTCGAGGTCATCGACGACTACGCCGGATTCGGCCCCGGTGGGCTGATGGAGGATCTCAAGCTCGGGCTCGGCACGGTCATGCCGCACCACGCGTCGTTCAAGCGGATCGCGATCGTCACCGGCATGGACTGGATCACCCATACGCTGCACGCGCTGGCGTGGATCGTTCCGGGCGAGATGAAGGTATTCGGCCTCGACGAGATCGAGGACGCCAAGCGGTGGGCTGCCGGCTGAGGGCCGGCGTCTAGCGCGACTTGTCGGAGAAAACCGGGTGCTGCACCGGCTCGGTCGACGCGCTGCTCTTGGTCGAATCCTCGTTCTTCGTCGTCGTGTTCTGGGTATCTGCGACGTGCGAGAAGAGATTGTCAGTCATGGCACTTCCTCGAAGTGTGGGGGAGAGCCGGATCATGTGATCCTGCAATTCGCGTCACCACTGGGGGTGAACGGCTCTACTACCTACAGTACAGGACGGCCCGTACGATCACCGCCACACGCGGGCCGGGGGGAGGGAGAGATCGAATGGCTATCACGCTGCCCGAGCAGCCCCGATTGGTCAACGACACCGAGCGCAAGGTCTTCGCCCTGCTCCAGGAGCAACTGGGCGAGGACGACCTCATCATCGCCAGCCAGCGGGTCACCGATCACCAGAAGGACCACGAGATCGACTTCGTCGTGGCCATCCGCGATGCCGGCATCGTCTGCCTCGAGGTCAAGGGGGGTGAGGTATGGCATACCGGTGAGCATTGGCTGCAGCGCAGCCGCAGCGGCCATGTCAAGACCATCCACCCCATCCAGCAGGTGCGCCAGTCGCGCTACGCGCTGCGCGACTTCATCGAATCCGACCCGCGCTGGACGCAGAGCCGGCCGCGATGGAACCACGCGGTCGTCTTCCCGAATAGTGAGTTCTCCCAGGACTTCGCGGTACCCGACTGCCCGCGCTGGATGGTGATCGACCGCAACGACATGGCGCACCTGGCCGAGAGACTCCGTGAGATCGCCCTCACCCAGAAGACCGATCTGCCGCTTTTGACCGACATCGCCATCGAGCAGTTGCAGGCCGCACTCGGCGGGCGCGGGCTGCCGCAGCGCGACGTCGTTGCGCGCGCCCTGGAGAACGAGGACGCCGCCGACATCCTCACCCAGCAGCAGGCCGCGATCCTTTCGGCGATCCAGTTGCTGCCCCGGGTGGAGATCCGCGGCGGCGCCGGCAGCGGTAAGACGTTCATGGCCGTCGAGCAGGCGCGCCGGCTCGCGGACAAGGGCCAGCGGGTCGCGCTGATCTGCTACTCCCACGGCCTGGCCTCCTACCTAAGGCGCATCACCGGCGGCTGGTCGCGGCGTAAACAGCCCGACTATGTGGGGGAGTTCCACCGGCTCGGTATCCAGTGGGGTGCCCCTGAGGGTCCGGATGAGAACGAGCGCACCAAGGAGGTGTCGCAGTTCTTCGAATCCGACCTGCCTGCTGTGATGAAGGAACTGGCCGCCAATCTGCCCGACGGTCAGCGGTTCGACTCCATCGTGATCGACGAGGCACAGGATTTCGCCGACAGCTGGTGGGATCCGGTCCTGGCCGCACTGCGCGACCCGGAGGCCGGCGGGCTGTACGTGTTCATCGACGAGGGACAGCGCGTCTTCGACCGCCAGGGCACCCCAGGCGTTCCCCTGGTGCCGCTGATTCTGGATCAGAACATCCGCAACACCCGCCAGATCGCCACCGCATTCCAGCCGCTGGTCGATCACCCGATGCGTTTCCTCGGCGGTGACGGACCCGAGGTCCGATTCGTGCCGTGCCCCACCGATGATGCGCTGGACTTCGGCGACGATCAGATCGAGGTGCTACTCGAAGAGGGTTGGCGCCCTGAGGATCTCGCGCTGCTGACCACGGGGAGCCGCCATCCGGAACAGATCGCCCGGCAGGCGGCGGGCAACCAGGCCTACTGGGACAGCTTCTGGGACGCCGAGCAGGTGTTCTACGGGCACGTGCTGGGCTTCAAGGGTCTGGAGCGGCGCGCCATCGTGCTGGTGGTCAACGACAAGGCAGGCCTCGAGCGGGCTCGGGAGCGTTTGTACGTCGGGCTGTCCCGCGCTCGGGACCAACTCATGGTGTGCGGAGATCCGAAGTCCATCCTCAGCTACGGCGGAGCCGACCTGGCCCGTCGGCTGGGGATCGTCGAATAGGTGTCGGACCGTCCCGTTGGCGTCGCCCCGAAAGGAGCGGCACTGGACCACTGGGGCGACCTTATGGAGCTGGATCCCGTTGAGCCCCAAGCGGTCCCGTCAGGCGGCGGCGAGCCGGTCGTAGAGTTCGGTTAGGACACCGCAGACGGTGAGGTCCACGTAGGACCGCTTCAGACCGGGGACCTCCCAATTGGGCTGCAACTCCTCCAGTTGAGCGTCCAAGGCGCCGATTCTCCAACTCAGGAACTCGGCGTACTCGGCAGGATGCATCACTGCTGCCCGCGGTCGGCCTCGTCGGCCCGCTTGAGCCAGATGTCGCGGTCATTTGGACTGAGGTTGCCCCACAGGGCCGCCAGCAGGTCCGGATTGGTGACCCCGGTCCAGTCCCCGAATAGCCGCCGGGCGACCGTCAGTCGCTGTCCCTCCGTCATCTCCATCCCCCTCACCCCTCGCACTTTGATGTTATCGCTGGCCACCGACATTTTTCGGGTTCGAGTGGCGAGTAGGGTCAGAAGGGCCTGCGGTGACTCCGTCTGGCTGATGCCGAAGGAGCCCTCCCATGAAGTCCAGGCAGAGGAAGCTAACCTCATGACATCGCCGCGACTGTCGCGCCGCACCGCAAGTCCGGTGCGGGTGTCGCTGTCCGCGGACCGCGGCGGTGACATCGACGGGGCATGGTGGCCGCGTACGGCCACCATGGCGCGTGAGTTACCGGATTTGATCGAGGCGGTTTTCCCCACCCTCGGCGAGATCATCGATATCAGCGTCAACTGGTCGGCGAACTCCCCGACCCCGGTGTTGAGCACCATGGCGCCGGAAATCGCCGCGAGGATCGGTGGCAACGCCCCGCACCACCGGCTGATGTTCCTCGTCGGGCGCTCGGTGGTCACCAAGCTGCTGGTGATTCCCGCGATGACCGCACCGGCGTTGGCAATCATGGTGCTGAGGCAGGCCGGTCGGCGGGGAATCCCCGAACTGGACTGCGGCACAAAGGAATTTGAAGCCGCCGACCGCGTCATGTGTGCCGCGCGCGCCGAGAGTGCATCCTGGGATGCCTCCCGGCCCGCGGCCGGTCGTTAGACCGCCTCCCGGCCCGCGGCCGGTGGTTAAACCGAAGCAGAACCCGCCGAGCGGGAAGCCCGGCGCCGCGTGCCCGGTCGCGGCTGCGACGGCTGCGATGCGCTCGGACCACGCCGGCGCTGCTGTCCGCCGCCACCGCCATTGCCGCCGGAACGACGGGGTGCCGCAGTGCGCTGAGCAGTCACCGGCTTAGGCGCCGGTGCCTGATAGGGGGCAACGTCGCCCACGAGATCCAGCACTTCGGCGGAGTCGGCGTTGACACTCTGCGGGGCTGCATTGATCCCGGCCTTGCGCAGCAGAGCCTGAGTCTCCTTACGCTGCTCGGGCAGCACCACCGTCACCACGTCGCCGGAACGTCCGGCTCGCGCGGTCCGGCCGGAGCGGTGCAGGTAAGCCTTGTGCTCGGCGGGCGGATCGCAGTGCACCACCAGTTCGACGTCGTCGACGTGCACGCCGCGGGCGGCGATGTCCGTGGCCACCAGCACCCGGGCTTCACCGGAACTGAACGCGGCGAGGTTGCGGTCGCGTGCGGGCTGGGACAGATTGCCGTGCAGATCCACTGACGGGATGCCCGCCTCGGTGAGCTGCTTGGCCAGCTTCTTGGCCTGATGTTTGGTGCGCAGGAAAAGGATTCGGCGCCCGGTGCCCGAGGCGAGCGCCTGCACCAGCTGGCGCTTGGCGTCGACACCCGAGACGTGGAACACATGGTGGGTCATGGCCGCGACGGGGGAGTTGCTGCTGTCCACCGAGTGCGACACCTCATTGCTGAGGAAGCGTTTGACGAGCTTGTCGACGCCGTTGTCCAGGGTTGCCGAGAACAGCATCCGTTGTCCGCCGGCCGGGGTGGCCGCCAGGATGCGGGTGACGCCGGGCAGGAAGCCGAGGTCGGCCATGTGATCGGCCTCGTCGATGACGGTGACCTTCACGGCGTCCAGGCTGATGTGCTTCTGGCGCATCAGATCCTCGAGCCGGCCGGGGCAGGCGACGACGATGTCGACGCCGGCCTTCAGCGCGCGCTCCTGGCGGGACTGCGGCACGCCGCCGAAGATCGTGGTGACCGTCAGGCCGTATGCCCCGGCCAGCGGCGTCAGGGTTGCGGTGATCTGGGTGGCCAGCTCCCGGGTGGGGGCCAGCACCAATCCCGCGGGACGGCCGGGCACGCGCTTGTGCTGCGCGAGCCGGGCGACCAGCGGGATGGAGAACGCCAGCGTCTTGCCACTGCCGGTCTTGCCGCGGCCGAGCACGTCGCGGCCGGCCAGGGTGTCCGGCAGGGTCTGCACCTGGATCGGGAACGGATGGGTGAGGCCGTCTACGGTGAGCGCCTGCACCAACGGTGCAGGCACGCCGAGATCGGCGAAGGTGGTTTCTGTCGTCGTATTTTCGGTAGACATGGTTTCGGTGCCTTTCAGGCATCGGGTGTGCCGAGGTGCGCGCGACGGAATCGTCGAATGCGCTGATCAGCACAGGTTGGCGAGATTGCCGGGGGGCAAAATCGATCGCCGCGAGACAAGGGGTGCAGGTCTGCTGCACTGATCACTCGAACTGGCTCAACCCGCGCTACGGAGTTGATGGCCGGTGGACTGAATGTTCCACGACGTGCAGGCGACTTCGCCGTCTGCGTTGCCCCAAGCGTAACAGGGGTCCCCGATGCCACCCCAATCGGGTGCCGGCCGGCAAATCCATGCCGGCGGTGATCGCCGGCCATGCGGGTCTGCTGCCAGGATCGACGCTGCGGTGTGCCGCAGGTTTGCTAATTCCGGCATCTCAGGGGGTGGATCCTGGATGCGGACCACCCCCGGTTTGTGGCTATGATTTTGACTGTCGACCGCTGACGTCTGACGCCTAGACAACCTCACCTGGAGTATCTGTGACTTTCCCCTGGCCTGCCCGCACCACGAGTCTTGTGGTGGTGGCGCTGATGGCGGGGGTGTTGGTCAGCGACGTCGCCGGGATTCCGGGTTGCGGGTCGTCCTGTAAGACGGCGACGGCGACCGCAGCGGCGACGGCTGCGGCACCGGCCATGCCTGAGCCCCCACTGCTGGGGGTGACGCCGTTCGACCAGGCCGAGGGGGTCAATCCGCTTAGCCCGGTCGACGCCACCGTGGTCGACGGCAAGATTGTCAGCGCCTCGCTGGTTGACGACTGGGGCAACGTGGTCAACGGTGAGGTCGCCCCGGACGGATTGAGCTGGCACCCGACCGAACGGCTGAATTTCTCCCGCAACTACACCCTCAAAGTCAACAGCAAGGGCAACAGCGGTGTGCCGCTGAGCCGCACCAGCACCTTCTCCACTCTGGTACCCGATAATTTCGCGCATCCCTACCTGGAGGTGCAGGGCGGGTTCGCGATCCACGAGGATCAGCGTTACGGCATCGGCACCGTGATCGCCGCCCACTTCGACGAGGCGATCACCGACAAGGCGCTGGCCGAGAAGAACATGATCGTTCGCACCGAGCCGGCGGTGCAGGGCTCCTGGTTCTGGGTCAGCGACACCGTCGCGCACTGGCGCCCCGAGCACTACTACGCGCCGGGCACCCGGGTGAGCGTCAACATCAACACGTTCGGACTCAAACTGGGCGAAGGCCTTTACGGCCAGGCCGACGCCGCAGCGAATTTCACCATCGGTGACGCGCATGTGGCCATCGCCAACGATCTCACCAAGCAGGTCAGCGTCTTCGACAACGGGCAGCTGGTGCGGACCATGCCGACCTCGATGGGCCGCGGCGGTACTTCCCTGATCGGAGGCAAGACGTTCTCCTGGTGGACTCCGGCGGGTGTGTACGTCGTGCTGGACAAGAGCGAGGTCGTCACCATGGACTCCACCACCTACGGGATTCCCCTTGGTTCGGCCGACAGCTACAAGCGCAAGATCGGCTTCGCCACCCGAATCAGCCTCGACGGCATTTATCTCCACCAGCTCGACGACACCGTGTGGGCACAGGGCAACACCAATCTTTCGCACGGCTGCCTCAACCTCAGCGGTGAGAATGCCAAGTGGTACTTCAATTTCACGCAGCCCGGCGACATCATCGAGGTGCGCTACACCGGCGGCCCCCCGCTGTCGATCGCCCAGGGCGGCGACTGGACGGTGCCGTGGGGCGAGTGGCTGGCCGGCAGCGCGCTGACGCCGGGACCGGTTCCGGCGCCGATGCCGGCGAAGTCGGTCACGCCCGCACCCGGCCCCTAGCGCCGGACGTCTATTCGGCCGCGGGTACCGGCCAGCCGCGCATCCCATCGCGTACGGCGGCAGTGGCCGCGGTGTCGTCCTTGTTGTACGAGAGCAGCCATCGCTTGGCCTTCTCGGCCGCGACGGGATCGCCGTTGTGGACCGTCGCCAGGTAGATCTGGGAGACGCTGCCGCCCGGGTCCTCGACCTCCCACTCGAATCCGAAGATCGGGGCGACGTTCTTCAACGGTGACCCCCGCAGCGAGAAGAAGTTGGCCTCGAAGACCTTTCGGAGATCGACGAAGACTCCGGTCTTCGGGTGGATCAGATCGCCTACCTCGGCCAGGCCGAGAATGCCTTTCAGCCGGGAGATCTCATGCTCTGCCCAGTGGAACACCGCGATGGTCTGGCCCGCGGCAGCGGCGTAGTCGCGTTGCGCGCGTAGCCACTTCGTGAATCGCAGGGCCAGGTCGTGTTCGGCCTCGGAATCCAGCGGCTCCCAGACGATGAAGTCGGTCAGATAGCGCGCGGTGGTGTCGTCGGTTCCGCGGCGAACGCGCACACCCCACATGTAAACCCGATTGTCCACATCGTTCTCGATGTCGAAGTCGATCTCGATGTCGGCTGACGGAACCTCGATGGGGCCGTTCCCGAGCGGTGCGAGCAGGATGCCGTCATCGAGCATCTTCGCTCGCCGCACCAGCGTTACAAGCTTCTTCCGCGCCTGGTTCCTGCTCTGGTTGCTCACCTCGGCGAAGTACCGATCGAAGAATTCCGGATCGTCGACGTCGACGGCCGCGAGGGCAGCGGTGGTGTCCACACCGAGCCGGCGTAGGGCAAGGTATTCGCGGGTGTCCAAGCGGCCCTTGGTGATCGCCCTGGACGGATCGTCGGGCGCCATCTGCGATTCGCACCACTGGTCGTAGGGACACCTCTCGCACTCGTCCTGGCCGATCGGAACCACCAGAGGCTTCGGGTCGTCGGGACCGCCGGTGATGCGCAGTGCCGTTCGCGCCACGTCGATCCGGAACGCGTGTTCGTGGTCGTAGCGCTCGAGCAGTGACCGCTTCTTCCTTGCCTCGCTGCGCGAGAAGGTGTCGTAGAGCGGTTCATCGAGGTCATGCCAGAGCAACAGCCAGTCCGGCTCCTGCCCGGACTGCAGCGCGAGCTGGCTGGTACCCAGGATCGCTGCGAGCATCGGACCGCCGTGGTGGCCGCACGCCTGCAGCATGCGCGTGTAGTGCGCCAGTTGGATGCCGTCGTTGAAGCGGTGTGCGGTGTTGGCGGACCAGCCCTCCAGGGCGATGCGGTCCGCCGGCGTCTGCAACGAGGAAACCAGTCCGGTCTTGCGCTTGGCCTTCTGGAGCGTCTTGTGGTTCTTGACGTCGGCGGGTAGGTATCCGTCGCCGAACCGAACGAGGATGTCCGGCTTGCCTGTTCGGCCGCCGGCCTCGTCATGCGGCAGCCAGCCGCCGAGGATCAGCGGTTTGCCGGCCTCCATCGCCGCGAGGGTCGCGGCGACGGCCTCTCCGTGACGCGCATCCGGATCGATCAGCACCGCGTCCGGCCGAAGTGCGCGCAGCCTCTCGAAGACCGCGGCTTCGAAGGCGTTACCGGCGTCGAAGCGGGCCAGTTCCTCGGGAGTCCACTCCCGGGCAACCTTGTCGATCAGCGGATGGAAGTCGATCTGGGTGCGCACCGGACACTGCTTGGCCGCGTAGCCGCCGAGCAGCACCGGCCCCCCGGAATTTCGCACGGACACCATTGTGTCGGATCCCACCATCAGTGCAGACCTTCCGGGAATTCCTCGCCGATCAGTCGTCTGAACGCATCCAGTGGGGCCGGGTTGCTCGGCGGCTTCATCATCCTGGTCTCCGGGCCGGAGATCTACGATCCGCACTCCCGTCGAAGATGGCCGGCGCCTCACTGACGGCGGCGGCGGTCGCCCACGTCTGGGTGGTTGGACCACCTTGCTGATGACGGTGCCGGTCTTCGTGTTCGCGTTCTCCTCGGTGCCGGCTAACTACGCCTACGCCGAGATCAACTTGTTCTTCCTCGGTGTCCGCGAACGCGGCATTGCCGTCTTCCAGGTGTTGGTTCCCGCGGCAACCGCGGTGGGTGCGGCCGCCAAACTGGCCACCGTCTGGGACTTCGCCGACGTCTCGATCGGACTGATGGCTCTGGTCAACCTGGTGGCCATCGTGCTGCTGGAGAAGTGGGCGTTCGCCGTGCTGCACGACTACGGCCGCCAGGCCCGGCAGGGGCGCGATCCGGTGTTCGTCGCCGAGGACGCCCAATTGTCGGGGTGCTGCCGGGCGACGTCTGGAGCCGCGCTTCAGTGCTTCAGTGATTGGCCCCATAATCAGGCGTGGACTTTCTACGCACGCCGGACTCGCGTTTCGCCAACCTGCAGGACTATCCATTCGAACCGCACTACCTCGACGTCACTGCTCCCGGTGTGCCGCCGCTGCGCATGCACTACATCGACGAGGGGCCTCGGGACGGCGTGCCGATCGTGTTGCTGCACGGCGAGCCGACGTGGAGTTACCTGTACCGCAAGATGATTGGTCCTCTGGTCGCCGCGGGACACCGGGTACTGGCGCCCGATCTGATCGGCTTCGGCCGCTCCGACAAACCCACCCGCTTGCAGGATTACACCTATCAGCGGCACGTCGACTGGACCACCTCCTGGCTGAACCAACTGGACCTGCGCGAGGTCACCGTCGTCGTTCAGGACTGGGGTTCCCTGATCGGTCTGCGGGTGGCCGCGGAGAACACCGAACGTTTCGCGAAGTTGTTCATCGCCAATGGTTTCCTGTCCACCGCGGAACGTCCGGCTCCGCCGGCGTTCAGACTCTGGCGGGCGTTCGCGAAGTTCACCCCGATCTTCTCGGCCGGCTGGCTGGTGGACCGCGCGACCGTACGCAAGGTACCCAAGGCGGTGCGTGCCGGATACGACGCCCCGTTCCCGGACAAGCGATTCCAAGCCGGCGCGAGGGTGTTCCCGCAACTGGTGCCCACCTCGCCGGATGATCCCGCGGTTCCGGCCTGCCGTGCCGCCTGGGAGGTGTTGGGGCGCTGGGAGAAACCGGTGCTGTGCGTCTTCGGCAAGAACGATCCGATCCTGGGCAAGCTCGATCAACCGCTGATCGCGCACATTCCCGGTGCGGCCGGCCAACCGCACGCCCGCATCACCGGTGGTCACTTCATCCAGGAGGACGCCGGACCCGAACTTGCCCGGCGGCTGCTCGACTGGGAGAACCAACTCGGCCGATGATCGGCGGGCCTAAAATGGGTCAATGATCGAATTCAAGCTCGACCCCAAGAGTGCCATCCTGACGATCCATCCGCGTTCGGCGCTGGACAAGAACGACTTCGTCGAACTCGGGCAGGCCGTCGACCCGGAGATCGAGAAGCACGGCGATCTGGCCGGACTCATCCTTGATGCGTCGCACTTCCCGGGCTGGGACAGCATGGGAGCGTTGATCACGCACCTGAAGTTCGTCCGCGACCATCACAAGCACGTCAAGAAGATCGCGGTGGTCACCGACTCGCCCCTGGGCGATGTCGCCGAGCACATCACCTCGCACTTCGTCTCGGCGGAGATCAAGCACTTCCCGGCCGGCCAGGACAAGCAGGCCGAGGCCTGGATCGCCGGCGCTTAGGGCCCCAGATTCAGGGGCGGGGCCAGGTCTCCGGCAGACCGTGACCGCCATCGGCCACCAGTACCGCTCCGGTGACGAATGACGCCGATTCGTGGGCCAGGAATGCCACGCAGGCGGCGATCTCAGTTGGCGTGCCGCTGCGGCCGATCGGGCCCGCTGCCGCGGCCGCGGCCTCGAACTCCAACTGCGAACCGGTGGCGATGTAGCCGGGGGCGACGACGTTGACCGTCACCCCGCGGCCCACCACTTCCAGGGCCAGCGCCCGGGACAGGCCGACCAACCCGGCTTTGGCTGCGGTGTAGGTGGACTGGCCGGGCATCGCGTTGACGGTCCCGGTGGTCGAGCCCACCGAGACGATGCGGCCATAACCCGCCGCCGTCATCACCGGCACGACGGCCCGGCACATCAGGAACGCGGTGGTGAGATTACGGGCCAGCGCGGACTCCCAGTCCGCCAGCGACATCGCCGCGACATCGCCGTCGGCATCCCAGCCCGACGAAACCGACGTCATACCAGCGTTATTCACCAGAATGTCCAACCGGCCCCAGCGGTCGGTCGCCGCGGCCACCAATTCCTCGGCGCCGCCGTCGACGGTGAGATCGGCTATTACGCCGACGGCGGCAGCGCCCAACTCGGCGGCCCGTTGGTGCACCCGGTCCGACGTCGCGCCCAGAACCACCCGGGCGCCCTCGGCCACCAGACGACGGGCCACCGCTGCACCGATTCCATCCGGCGCTCCGGCACCGGTGACGACGGCGACCCGGTCGGCGAAGCGCATCGCGATCGGGTCTAGCCCGCGAACTCGGTGTGCACGTTGTCGATCGCGTGGCGCATCGCGTCGAGGGTTTCCTGCCGGGCGCGCATCTTGCAGGCGTGATGAGCCTTGGCGTTCAGCGTGGCGGCGAACTCCCCGGCGGCTTGCTGGGCTCGTTCGAGCACCATCTCCGGCATGTCGATCTCATCGACGAAACCGGCCCGCAATGCGCTCTCACCGAAGAACGTCTTCGCCAGACCGACGGCTTGCTGGTAGGCCGACGGGGTCAAGCGCAGCTTCAGGATCTCCAGTGCCGCGTACGGCAGCACCATCCCGATCGCGACCTCGTTGGCCTGAAAGGTGTAGGCGGGCGCGGCGATTCGGTGATCGGTGCTGCAGGCCAGGAACGATCCCATGGCGATGGCCGGACCGGTGCAGGCGGCGACGACGGGCTTGGGGAACGACAACAGCCGGTGCGACAGTTCGAAGCCGCCCCTGAGCATGTCGATCGAGGCCTGCACATCCCCGGAGCGGAACACCTTGAGATCGAACCCGCCGCTGAACACCCGGTCATTGCCGGCCAGCACCACGGCGCCGGCGTTGTCGGCCTCGGCCCGGTCGAGGGCGGCCCCGATCTCGGCCTGCATGTCCGGACCCAGGGCGTTGACCTTCCCGTCGTCCATGGTGATCACGGCGACCTGGTCGTCTTTGCGGTAACTGACCCGCTCGCTCATTGCTGCTCCCTCTACCTCGTGGTTTGCCGATGACGTTACCGAGGTGTGATCAGCAAACTTCAACCACGCCGCTACTGCGTCTAAGATTCCCCTGTGATGAGCGCGTCAGCCTGCGTAGGCAGGGTCGGGGGACTTGCCGTCGCACTGGGAATCGGCACCGGCGTCGCGCTCGGCTACGCCGGACCGGCGTGGGCGGATCCGGCCGGGGATGCACCGACGGCGAGTTCGGCATCGGAGACGACGACCTCGAGTCCGTCGCCCCGGTCACGGCACTCAGCGAAGACGAAGGCGGCATCCCCGCAGACCGTTGGCGCGCAGCGCAACAACTCCAACCCGGCGCCGGACCCGGCTCCCCGGGTGGCCGGGCCCGCGTTGCCGAACACTCGGAGCGCCATCGATCGGGTACAGGTGATAACCGGCCCGATCGGCAACGCCCCGGCGACGAAGGCCGCGGCGTCCGCTGCCACGGCCGCCGTTCCCGCGGTCGTCGTGGTGACCGAGGCCCCCGTTGCGGCGCCGGCGAAATCCAGTGCCGGCGCCACCACGCTCCAGGCCGCCGCAGGTCCGCTGTCCGATCTCTCCGGCGACGGAGCGCCACTGACGTCCCCGGTCGGGTGGGTGGTGCTCGCCGCCGCCCGCCGGCCCACCGCATCCCGGGTGGCCACCGCGGCCGCGACCGTCTCCACCGGTCAGTCGGCCGCGACGCCGACGGCGGCCAAGATCGCGTCGGCCGGTTCGGCCAACCCGATCCTGTCCTTCTTCTTCAATCAGGCCCCGGCCGAGAGCCCGATCCACGCCGCCCAGTCGCCGGACACCGGAGCGATCACCGGCGACGTCAACGCGGTCGATCCCGACGGCGACGTCCTCACCTACGCGGTCGCGTCCGGTCCGGGCAAGGGCGAGGTGACCCTCGACGGCACCGGGCACTTCGTCTACACCCCGGATCCGGTGCTGGCCCACGACGGCCTGACCGACAGCTTCCAGGTCACGGTGAGCGACGCCGGCAGCGGATTCCACATCCACGGCCTGATGGGTCTGATCAACCTGCTGACCTTCGGTCTGCTCGGTGGGGATCCGCACAGCAGCACCAGCACGGTGAACCTGACGGTGACCCCGATCAACAAGGTGCCGACCGCCACCACGACGGTGGGCGCACCGGACCCGACCACCAGCGTGGTGACCGGCGCCGTCATCGGCAGTGACGCAGACGGGGATCCGCTGACCTACACCGGGTCCACCACCCCCAAGGGGACGGCCGTGGTCACCGGCACCGGTGACTTCACCTACACGCCCACCGCGCAGGCCCGGCACGGGGCGGCCAAACTCGATGCCACCGCCACTGCGAAATCCGACACGTTCACCGTCACCGTCGCCGATGACCACGGCGGCTCGCTGGCGGTGCCGATCACCACCGCCATCGTCGGGGCCAACATCGCACCGACCGCAACGCAGAACGCCGGCATTCCGAGCGCGACGAGCGGCCTGGTGGCCGGCGCGGTCATCGGCACCGACGCCGACAGCGACCCGTTGACCTACACCGTGTCCACGACGGCGGCCAAGGGCACCGTCGTGATCAACGCCAACGGCAGTTTCACCTACACCCCGACCGCGGTGGCCCGGCACAACGCGGCGTTCAATTCCGACACCACCGACACCTTCACCGTCACCGTGGCAGACGGTTACGGCGGCACCGTCAATGTGCCTGTGGCCGTGACCATCTCGCCGGCAGCGGTGACGTTCGACTGGGCCAATGGCAGCGGATCGCAGTACTGGACCGCCGCCAACATGGCCGCTCTGAACACTGCGGCGACCCGGCTGTCGTCCTACATCGTCGTCGCTGCCCCGGTCACCGTGACCACCACGCTGGTCGGCCAGAACAATCCGGGCTCGAACTTCCTGGCGTCCAGTTTCACCAACTTCACCAGCTCCAGCCCCGGGTACTACGGAACCTTGGTTCAGACCGAGATCCTCACCGGGGTCGACGCCAACGGTGGGGCCTCGGACAGTCAGCTCACCTGGAACTTCGCCTACCCGTGGGCGCTCGGCGACACGGTTCCGGGCAACCAGTACGACTTCCAGTCGGTGGCGATGCACGAGATCATGCATTCGCTCGGCTTCCTGAGCGGCATCGGCTCCCCGGGCAGCATCGACACGAACTGGACGACCTACGACAGCTTCCTGTCGACGTCCACCGGGGCCGCCGTGATCAACCCCGACTACACCTGGAACACCGCCTACAACGCGAACCTCACCGGCGGCGGCAGCGGCCTGTATTTCGACGGCGCCAACGCCGTCGCGGTGTACGGCGGACCGGTGCCGCTGTACACCCCGGGAACCTGGGTGTCGGGCAGTTCGGTGACGCACCTCAACGCGACACCGGTGAAGCCCGCCGGAACGACGGGCTATCTGATGGACCCCTCGGACGGCTACGGCCTCGGCGTGCGGGTGATCACCCCGGTCGAGGTCGGCATCATGCGCGACCTCGGCTACACCATCGTGACGCCGTCGAGTGCATCGGTGTTCGTCATCTTCGGCTTCAGTCTGCTGCGCCGCCGCCGTCGCTGAGACGGGTTCAGCCGCCCATCAGCGAGCGCCACTGCTCCAGGTTCGACACTCGGTAGACATAGTTGCTGCGCTTGACCTCCGACAGGCTGGCGCTGGGGTCAGACGAGTACCAGTGCCCGGGAAACACCGTCGGGTCACCGCGCAGCGCCGCCAGCTGCTGCAGGCTGCGGAACATCTCGTCGACGTCACCGCCCGGGAAGTCGGTGCGCCCACAGCCCTCGAGGAACAGCGTGTCGCCGGCCACCAGTCGGCCGTCGAGCAGGAAGCACTGGCTGCCCGGAGTGTGGCCGGGGGTGTGCAGCAGTTCGATGTCGATGTCGCCGATCGCGACCTTGTCGCCGTGCACATGGGTGGTCAGATCGCTCATCGGGATCCCGGTGACACGCGAAACCCATTGAGCTTCATGGGTATTGACGTGCACCGGCACGCTAACCCGTTCAAGTAACTCGGCCAGGCCCTTGAGTTCGAAGCCCATCATCGAGCCGCCGATGTGGTCGGGGTGGTGGTGGGTGACCAGCACGCCGGACAGCTTCATCCCGTCGGACTCAAGAGTGTCGAGCAGATCGCCGGCGGCGTAGGCCGGATCGACCAACACCGCGTGACCGGTCTCCCGGTCGCCGATGAGGTAGGCGAAGTTGCGCATCTGCGCGGCGATCGGATCCCCGACGGCGAAGTCACGTCCGGAGAGCAACTGGCGGAAGTAGAGACGGTCGTCCGAGGCCATGGCTCAACATTAACGGCCGCCGGGCCGCGCGGTCCTTGCGTGCCCAGAAGTGTGCTGCCATGATGACGCGGTCACGGAAGTGCGTAGGCCAGGAGGCAAAATGAGCATGTCAACTCGTTCGCTGCTCGTTCCCGGGCTGGCCCTGGCCACGGCCGGTGCAGTCGCCCTGAGCCCGGCACTGGTCGCGCCTGCGGCGCTTACGGCCGCACAACCCTCCGTCTCGCTTCCCTCGGTCCACATCGAGGAGATCCAACTGGCCGGCATCGGCCGCGACATCTACGACTCGATCACGACGTTCGTGCAGTACTCCGTGAGCTCCGCCCAGTACTGGGTGGGCCTGGTCCCGTTCATCGGCCCGCCGATCGCCGACCAGATCGGCATCAACTACTTCGGCCTGATTCAGCCGGTGATCGCGAACACCGTCTACGTGATCTCCGACATCATCTCCAACCCGTTCAACTTCGTCGGCTACCTCGCGACCTACGGCAGCTGGCTGGGTTACACCGGCTACAACTGGGCCTCGCAGCAGGCCTCGTTCTTCGGCCTGCCGCCGTTCCCGCCGGTCCCCGCCCCGCCGCCACTGGCCGCCACCGGCGCCCGTAGCGCGGCGGCCGCGACCGGCCGGGCTGCCGCTTCGGTCACGTCGCGCGCCCCCCGGGCCCCGCGCGCCGCGGCCACCGCCCGTTCGGCGGCGACCCCCAAGGCCGCCGGCGCCCACAAGTCGGCCAGGTCGGCTCGCTCCGCCGCTGCCAAGTAGCATCCCCACGCAGCCCATAGCCGGGCACAGCGAGGAGGCATCGTGAGCGTTTCCGTCCGTCCATTGCTGGTCCATGGCCTGGCGCTCACCGCGGCCGGCGCCGTGGCGCTCGGTCCCGCACTGATCGTCAAGCCCGCACCGGTAGCGCCGGTGCTGCCGACGGTGCGCGTCGATACCGTTGCGCTCGCCGGCATCGGTCAGGACATCTACAACTCCGTCACCCCGTATGTGCAGTACGCGGTCGGGGGAGTGTCCTACATCGTCAACTTCCTGCCGATCATCGGGGCTCCGATCGCCGCGCAGATCAACATCAATTACTTCCAGGGCATCCAGCCGATCGTCGCCTCGACGGTCAACTACCTGGCCGGTGTGGTGCAGGACCCGCTGAACTTCTTCGCGACCACCGCCGCCTACGGCACCGCCGTCTACGGCATCGCCTACAACTGGGTCTCGGCCCAGGCGGTGTGGATCGGCCTGCCACCGCTTCCGCCGCTGCCGTCAGCGGCTGTCGGGCCGCGTGCGGCAAGGGGTGCCGCGGCCGCTCATACAGTGGCCGCTAAGACAGTGGCCGCCGGCGCGGTCACGGCGCCGAAGTCCCGGGGTGCGCGGGCTGCCGCGGCGGGCCCCAGGGCCCCGAAAGCCGCTGCCGGCCAGTCCCGTCAGGCGGTCGAACCGGCCCGGGCGGTGGCCGCCAGGAGGTAGAACGACAGGCGGTTTGGCTCGGCCCTGTCGCAAGTTGTACCCTCTACACGGCCCACGGCGCTTAACTGCGCTGCGGGTCAGGCCCCCTTAGCTCAGTCGGCAGAGCGTTTCCATGGTAAGGAAAAGGTCAACGGTTCGATTCCGTTAGGGGGCTCGGTGGACGCCAGCCCGGATTAGTCGAGCGGCGTAACCGGCAAGGCGGTGTAGCTCAGCTGGTTAGAGCGCACGACTCATAATCGTGAGGTCGGGGGATCGAGCCCCCCCACCGCTACGCAGAACAAAACGTGAAAGTGAGAAGTCGACGTGGCCTCCAGTACCGATGTACGGCCCAAGATCACCTTGGCATGCGAGGTGTGCAAGCACCGCAACTACATCACCAAGAAGAACCGTCGCAATGACCCTGATCGGCTTGAGCTGAAGAAGTTCTGCCCGAACTGCGGCAAGCATCAGCCGCACAAAGAGTCCCGCTAACGGTTCTTCGTGGCTCTCTCCCAAAAGATCGTCGGGACGCATTACCGTCACCCCGACTATTACCTGGTTGAGCGCGAGAAGATTCGCGAGTACGCCAACGCGGTGCAGAACACTGACACCGCGTACTTCAAGGACGAGGCGGCCGCGGAACTCGGCTACAAGGGTCTGGTGTCGCCGCTGACCTTCATCTCGGTCTTCGGCTACGTCGCGCAGCGGGCGTTCTTCGACGCCAACGACATCGGGATCAACGATAAGCAGATCGTTCACGTCGATCAGGTGCTGAAATTCCTGAAGCCGGTCACCGTCGGCGACAAGCTGTTCGCCGACGTGTACGTGCACGAACTCAGGCAGGCGCACGGCACGGACATCATCGTCAATAAGGTCATCATCACCAATCAGGACGGTGACATAGTCCAGGAGAACTACACGACGCTCGCCGGGCGGAGTGACGATAGCGGAGAGAGTGGCTTCAACGATGGCACTGCGTGAGTTCAGTTCGGTCAAAGTCGGCGACGAACTTCCGGAAAGGCTGATCAACCTGACCCGGGCTGACCTGGTGAACTACGCCGGCGTCTCCGGCGACCTCAACCCGATTCACTGGGACGACGAAATCGCCAAGCAGGTCGGTCTGGACACCGCCATCGCCCACGGCATGCTGACCATGGGTCTCGGCGGCGGCTACGTCAGCGAATGGGTCGGCGACCCGGGAGCGGTGACCGAGTACAACGTGCGCTTCACCGCCATCGTCCCGGTGCCGAACGACGGAGTCGGGGCCAACATCGTCTTCACCGGCCGGATCAAGTCGGTCGACGAGGCGAACAAGACCGCCACCATCGCGCTGACCGCCACCCACGAGGGCAAGAAGATCTTCGGCCGCGCCGTGGCGATCGCGAAGCTGGCGTAATGGCCCTCAAAACCGACATCCGCGGGATGGTCTGGGAGTACCCGGAGCCGTTCGTCGTGGGTCGCGAGCAGATCCGTCAGTTCGCGAAGTCGGTCAAGGCCCACGATCCGGCCAGCGCCGACCCGGCGGCGGCCGCCGAACTCGGCTACGACGGACTGGTCGCGCCGTTGACGTTCGTTTCGATCATCGCCGTGATGACCCAACGGCACTTCTTTCAGCACGTCGACGTGGGTTTCGAGACCATGCAGATCGTCCAGGTGGACCAGCAGTTCAAGTTCCTGAGGCCGATCGTCGAGGGCGACGTGTTGCGTGCCACCATGCACATCGACTCGGTCGTCGAACGGTTCGGCGCCGACATCGTGACCACTCGCAACGTGCTGACCGACGAGAAGAACGGTGAGGTCATCATGGAGGCCTTCACCACCCTGATGGGCCATGAGGGTGACAACTCGATCTCGGCCGGCTGGGATCCGGAGACCGGTCAGGTGCTGCGCAAGCCCGTTGTGCACGATTAGTGCGCGATTAGGCGGTTGTCCACGACTAGCGCGCGATTAGCAACTCCGGCGGGTCTCGCGCTACACTCGATCGTCGGGTTTTCCCACGTAAAAGCGCGCTGTCCGTCGGTTCGGCCGGTCGGGTAGCGCGCGAATTATGTGGGGAGCCGGACCGAAACCGAGGGGCGTAGCTCAACTGGCAGAGCAGCGGTCTCCAAAACCGCAGGTTGCAGGTTCAAGTCCTGTCGCCCCTGCTCAATTGAATAGACTCGCGGGCACACGCCCGATGGACACGTAAGGAGCATGCGGTGAGCGACGAGCTCGATAGTGCAGACGCCGCAGCCGAGGACGCCGCCGAAACCGGCGCGATGACGCAGCCGCTGCGTCCGACCGGCAAACGGTCGAAGCGCACCGGTGGCACCGCGCTGGCCGAGGTGGACGTCGAAGAGGAAGCCCTCACCGAGCAGTTCGAGACTGTCGACGCCGCCGGAAAGAAAGCCAAGAAGGCCAAGACCGACGGCGAGACGTCCCGCAACCCGTTCCTCTTCGTCCTGAACTACCTCAAGCAGGTCATCGCCGAGCTGCGCAAGGTCATCTGGCCCAACCGCAAGCAGATGGTCAGCTACACCTCCGTCGTGCTCGCGTTCCTGGTTTTCATGGTGACGCTGATCGGTCTGGTTGACCTGGGCTGGGCCAAGCTCGTGTTGCTGGTGTTCGGCTAGAGATCTTTTGAGTTGTTGAGAGAGGAACTGACTACCGTGACTACCCCCGAAGGCGAAGTGCCCGTGGGTGACGCCGCCGTCGACGTGCTCGACGAGACCGTCGAGGAGACGGTGGCCGCTCCCGAGGCTGAGGCCGAGCAGGCCGCGGCTGAGCCTGAAGAGGAACTCGACCCCGCTGAGGCGCTCAAGAAGGAACTGCGCAGCAAGCCGGGCGACTGGTACGTCATCCACTCCTACGCCGGCTACGAGAACAAGGTGAAGGCCAACCTCGAGACCCGCGTGCAGAACCTCGACGTCGGCGACTACATCTTCCAGGTCGAGGTGCCCACCGAAGAGGTCACCGAGATCAAGAACGGCCAGCGCAAGCAGGTCAATCGCAAGGTGCTGCCGGGTTACATCCTGGTGCGCATGGATCTGACCGACGACTCGTGGTCGACGGTGCGCAACACCCCCGGCGTCACCGGGTTCGTCGGCGCCACCTCGCGTCCCACTGCGCTGTCGCTCAACGACGTGGTGAAGTTCCTGCTGCCCCGCAACGTCAAGCCGGTCGTCAAGACGGCGCAGCAGGGCGGCAAGTCCGACCAGGCCACCCTGGAGCGTCCGGAGATCCTGGTGGACTTCGAGGTCGGCGAGTCGGTGACCGTCATGGACGGCCCGTTCGCGACCCTGCCCGCCTCGATCAGCGAGGTCAACGCCGAGCAGCAGAAGCTCAAGGTGCTCGTCAGCATCTTCGGCCGCGAAACCCCCGTCGAACTGACCTTCAACCAGGTCGCCAAGATCTAAGAAGTTTGGGCGTAAGCCCGCAAGAAAGGAAACACCACAGCCATGGCTCCCAAGAAAAAGGTCGCCGGCAAGATCAAGCTGCAGATCCAGGCCGGCGCGGCCAACCCCGCACCGCCGGTCGGCCCCGCGCTCGGTCAGCACGGCGTCAACATCATGGAGTTCTGCAAGGCGTACAACGCCGCAACGGAGAACCAGCGCGGCAACGTCATCCCCGTGGAGATCACCGTCTACGAGGACCGCAGCTTCACCTTCGAGCTGAAGACCCCGCCTGCCTCCCGGATGCTGCTCAAGGCCGCCGGCGTGCAGAAGGGCTCCGCCGAGCCGCACAAGACCAAGGTCGCCAAGGTGACGTGGGACCAGGTGCGCGAGATCGCCGAGTTCAAGAAGGCCGACCTCAACGCCAACGACGTCGACCAGGCCGCCAAGATCATCGCCGGCACCGCCCGGTCGATGGGCATCACGGTCGAGTAATCCCCCCGAGTGAGGAACCACGCAGACGTTGTCCGAGTAGACGGCTGCATGACTCCGCACTCAACGCAGAAGTAGTCGTGGAAGGGCCCGCTTCGGCCTGACTGACCACGGACTCCAACCTCAACAAGGAGAGATGATGAGCAAGAACAGCAAGGCCTACAAGGAAGCCTCAGAGAAGGTCGACAAGACCCGGCTGTACACGCCGCTGGAGGCCGCCAAGCTGGCCAAGGAGACGTCCTCGAAGAAGCAGAACGCGACCGTTGAGGTAGCGATCCGCCTCGGCGTCGACCCCCGCAAGGCCGACCAGATGGTCCGCGGCACCGTGAGCCTGCCGCACGGCACCGGTAAGACCGCCCGCGTCGCGGTGTTCGCGGTCGGCGAGAAGGCCGAGCAGGCCCTCGCCGCCGGCGCCGACGTGGTCGGCAGCGACGACCTGATCGAGAAGATCCAGGGCGGCTTCCTGGACTTCGACGCCGCGATCGCCACCCCCGACCAGATGGCCAAGGTGGGCCGCATCGCCCGCGTGCTGGGCCCGCGTGGTCTGATGCCGAACCCCAAGACCGGCACCGTGACCCCGGACGTGGCCAAGGCCGTGCAGGACATCAAGGGCGGCAAGATCAACTTCCGCGTCGACAAGCAGTCCAACCTGCACTTCATCATCGGTAAGGCCTCCTTCGACGAGAAGCAGCTCGCCGAGAACTACGGCGCCGCGCTCGACGAGGTGCTGCGGGCCAAGCCGTCGTCCTCGAAGGGCCGTTACCTGAAGAAGGTCACTGTCGCCACCACCACGGGTCCGGGCATCCCGGTCGATCCGTCGGTGACGCGCAACTTCACCGAGGAGTAGCGAAGCGAATCCTCGAACGAAAGAAGCCCCCGCACGCGCAAGCGTGGTGGGGGCTTCTTTCGTTTGTCGGCGAGGTCAGGCCGCGGCTGCACCCGGCTTGAGATAGGTCACGACGCTGACGTCGAGGCATTCGTCGAGGAAGTAGAACTGGCAACCGGTCAGATACTTCATGTACCGGTTGTAGTTCTCCTCATCGGTGATGGCGATGGCCGCATCCTTGTTGCGCTCCAGCGCCGCCGCCCACATCCCAAGGGTCTTGATGTAGTGGTTGCGTAGCGACATCGTCTCGGGCACAACGAAACCCGCCTTCTCGCCGAGTTCGACCATCATCTTCGTCGACGGTAGCCGGCCCCCCGGGAAGATCTCGGTATAGATGAACCGGGCGAACCGGGCCAGTTCGAAGGTCAGCTTCTTGCCGCGGGCCGCCATGTCCATCGGGTGATAGCTCACGCTGCTCTGGATGGTCATCCGGCCGTCATCGGGCAGGATGTCGAAGCAGTTCTTGAAGAAGTCGTCATAACGCTCGAAGCCGAAGTGTTCGAAGGCCTCGATGGAGACGATCCGGTCGACGGGGGTGTGGAACTGCTCCCAGCCCTCCAGCCGGACGTCGAAGGTGCGCTCGCTGTCGATCCCGGCCAGCAACTGGTCGCAGTAAGCCTTCTGGTTGTTCGACAGCGTCAGACCGATCACGTTGACGTCGTACTTCTCCATGGCGCGCTGCAGGGTCAGGCCCCAGCCGCAGCCGATCTCCAGCAGTGTCATGCCCGGCTTGAGTTCCAGCTTGTCCAGGTTCAGATCGACGTCGGCGATCTGGGCCTCGGACAACGTGACGTTCGGTCCGGTGAAATAGGCACTGCTGTACTTGCGGGTCTCGTCCTGGAACAGGCCGAAGAACTCGTCGGACAGGTCATAGTGCGCCTGGATGTCTTCGAAGTGCGGACGCATATCGTCCGCTTTGGTCGCCTTTGCCATGATGGCTTTCACTCTCCGTGTACTCGCACAATCACCACGGAACCGGCTTGTGGTGCAGCTTTGGGTCGACGATACCTGCCCCCGGTCTGCTGCAGGCGCTTCCCAAGCCTAGCCGTGTCGGACCGAAAGTCCGGTATTGAGCGTCGTCAGCGAGTGGTCGCGAACTGCTGAAACGTGGTGTGCAGTTCTTTGACGATCGGGTCAAAAAGCGCCTCGGGCAGGTCATGGGCCATGCCGTCGAACAGCACCAGTCGGGCGCCGGGGATCGCCGAGGCGATCGCCCTGCCGCCGGAGGGCCGCATCAGGATGTCCTCCTTGCCGTGGATGACCACGGTCGGTGCGGTGATCTTCACGTCGTAGCGACGGAGGCTGCCACTGCTCAGCGCCGCGTCGAAATGCCGGGCGATCCCCTGCGGGTAGTAGGCCCGCTCGTAGGCCTCCTCGGCGTTTTCGCGCAACTGTTCCTCGGTCCTCGGGTACCCGGGGCTGCCGATGACCCGGGACACCCGCATCGAGTTCTGCACGATCTCCTCGCGGGGGGCGTCCGGCGCCGGCCCCTTGATCAGGCACATCAGCGCTTTGGGCGCCGGTGGCGGCAACAGCGCCGAGTTGTTCGACGAGAAGATGATGCCCAGGCCGCCGGTGCGCTGCGGGAATCGTGCGGCGAAGATCTGCGCGATCATCCCGCCCATCGACGCGCCGACGACATGCGCCCGCTCGATGCCCAGGTGGTCCAGCAGTGCGGCGGCATCCTCGGCCATGTCCTTGAGGCGGTAGACGCTCTTGCTGGGCAGACCGACCAGGGCGCGAAGCAGTTTCGGGGCCAGTGGCCCGTCATGGCGCTGGTCGTGCAGCTTGCTGGACAGGCCGACATCGCGGTTGTCGTAGCGGATCACCCGGTAGCCGAGATCGACCAGCTTCTGGCAGAACTCGTCGTGCCAGAGCACCAGCTGGGCGCCCAGACCCATGATCAGCAGCACCGGGGGATCGTTGATATCGCCGAGATCCTCGTAGTGCAGCTCGATATCGCCGTGATGCGCGTAACCGGAACGGATCTCCATCAGGCCTCCACGTCGTTCTGGTGCTCCCGGCTGACTTCCACCATGAAGTTGGCGAAATAGCCGGAGAACTGGGGGTCGTTCATCATCTGCCAGTTGGGAGCCAGCAGCTTCATGTAGCGCTCAACGTAGAGGAACTGCTTACCGATCAGGACCAATTCGCGAGGCAGCTTGACGTCATAGGCGTCGGCCAAGGTGGACAGCTGCTTGCCGATGTCGGCATAGGACATGTCGCCGAGGGTCTTCAGTGTCAGCGGTGCGGCGAACGCCTCCAGGTCCTTGGCCGCCTGCGCCTCCGGCTTGACCGTGCCGACCGCGCCGAGCAGCACCACGATCTTGCCGGCGGCGGCGTGGTCCTTCTTGACCAGCAGTGCATAGATCAGCTCGCGCAGCAACCAGCGGGTGCGCGGGTCGATCCGGCCCATGATCCCGAAGTCCAGGAACACGATCCGCCCGTCGTCGTCGACCAGCAGGTTGCCGGCGTGCAGGTCGCCGTGGAACAGGCCGTGCCGCAACCCGCCCTCAAAGGTGCTGAACAGCAACGCCTTCACCAGTTCGGTGCCGTCGAAGCCCTTCTTGCGGATGGCTTTGACGTCGTCAATGCGGACCCCGTGCACCCGCTCCATGGTCAGCACCCGCTCACTGGTGAACTCCCAATGCACCTGCGGCACTTTGATATTGCGACCCAGCGCCGACCCGTGCAGCCCGGACACCCAGGCCTCCATCGACTGCGCCTCGATGCGGAAGTCCAGTTCCTCGGCCAGATTGTCGGCGAAGTCGGCCACCACGTCCTGTGCCGAAAGCCGCCGGCCCAGCTTGGCCAGTTCCACGACCTGGGCGAAGCGCTTGAGGATCTGCAGGTCGGCGGCAACCCGACGGCGGATGCCGGGCCGCTGGATCTTGACCACCACCTCCTCGCCGGTGTGCAGGGTGGCGAAGTGCACCTGGGCGATCGACGCCGACGCGAACGGCTCATCCTCGAAATGCGCGAACAGATCGGCCGGGTCCGCGCCGAGTTCCTCCTTGAACAGCCGGTGCACCGCGGTGGTGTCGGCCGGCGGAACCGCGTCGAGCAGGCTGCGGAACTCACGGCTCAGCGGTTCTCCGAAGGCGCCGGGGGAGGAGGCGATGATCTGGCCGAACTTGACGTAGGTCGGGCCGAGGTCGGCGAAGGTCTTGGGGATCTGCTTGATCACCTTGTCCTGCAGGCTGCCCTTGCCGGGCAGGGTGGGCAGCACGCGCAGACCGGCGCGGGTGATCTGCCAGCCCGTCACGCCCATCCGGGCCGCCTCGAACGGGAGCGGAACCCGGTCCAGCTTGGCGACCTCGCGGTGGGCGTTCCCAGGTTTGGTCGAACTCATTCTTGGCAGTCTGCCAAATCTGCGCAGCACGACTGTAATTTCGCGACTCCGGTCGGCACCGGATTCCGCGGGTAGATTTGCTGGGTGCACGTGACCGCCGCCGAGGCATGCGAGTTGTTCGTCGGATCCGAGGACGCCCCCGCGCAGGTCGTCCGGATCGCCTACACGGGTGCGATCGAGACCACCGTGGTGACGGTTCGCGGTCGCGGGCTGACGACGGTCGGCGAGGTACTGGCCGTGCCCGGGGACGGGGTCCTCGAGGTCCCGGTTCTCACCGAGGGCGCCCGGCCGGGCGAGCGTCGCGCGGCGACCGTGGTCGCCGGCAACTCGGAAACGCCGTTCGAATTCATCGTGGCCGAGCCCGGCTGGACCATGCACATGATCAGCCACTTCCACTACGACCCGGTGTGGTGGAACACCCAGGGCGCCTACACCAGTCTGTGGACCGAGGATCCGCCCGGACAGTGCAAGCAGAACAACGCCTTCGCGTTGGTCGCGGCACACCTGGAGATGGCCCGCCGCGACCCCGACTACAAGTTCGTGCTCGCCGAGGTCGACTATCTCAAGCCCTACTTCGACGCCCACCCCGAGGACCGCGCCGATCTGTTGCGGTTCATCGCCGAGCGCCGGGTCGAGGTGATGGGCGGCACCTACAACGAGCCCAACACCAACCTCACCGGGCCGGAGACCTCGATCCGCAACTTCGTGCACGGCATCGGTTTTCAGCGCGACGTGCTCGGCGCGCACCCCGAAACCGCCTGGCAGCTCGACGTGTTCGGCCATGACCCGCAGTTTCCCGGGATGGCCGCCGACGCGGGGCTGACGTCGAGTTCGTGGGCGCGGGGTCCGCATCATCAGTGGGGGCCGATGGCCGGCTCGGGTGACCCGCGCCGGATGCAGTTTCGTAGCGAGTTCGAGTGGATCTCGCCGTCGGGCGTCGGACTGCTGACCCACTACATGCCGGCCCACTACGCGGCCGGCTGGTGGATGGATTCGTCGACCTCGCTGGCCGAGGCCGAGGAGGCCACCTTCAAGCTGTTCAGCGAACTCAAGTCGGTTGCGCTGACCCGCAACGTGCTGCTGCCGGTCGGCACCGACTACACCCCGCCCAACACCTGGGTGACCGAGATCCACCGCGACTGGAACGCCCGCTACATCTGGCCGCGATTCGTCTGTGCGGTGCCGTCGGACTTCTTCGCCGCGGTGCGGGCAGAACTCGACGAGCGCGGTGCGGTGCCCTCGCCGCAGACCCGCGACATGAACCCGATCTACACGGGCAAGGACGTCTCCTACATCGACACCAAGCAGGCCAACCGGGCCGCGGAGGACGCGGTGCTGGGCGCCGAACGGTTCGCTGTGTTCGCCGCCCTGCTGGGCGGGGCGCGCTACCCGGAGGCCGCGCTGGCCAAGTCCTGGGTGCAACTGGCCTGGGGGGCCCACCACGACGCCATCACCGGCTCGGAGTCCGATCAGGTCTACCTCGACCTGCTGACCGGCTGGCGTGACGCCTGGGAGTTGGGTCGCGCCGCCCGGACCGGCGCACTGCGGGTGTTGTCCTCGGCCGTCGCCGGGGCGCCCCGGTCCGTGGTCGTGTGGAATCCGCTGGCACACAGCCGGACCGACATCGTCACCGTCCATCTCGTCGAACCGGTGGGTCCGGCGGCGCAGGTGTTCGACGCCACCGGCGCGATGCTGCCCACCCTGGTGGAGGACGGCGGGCACACGCTGATGTGGCGCGCTGACGGGGTCGGGTCGCTGGGCTGGCGCAGCTACCGGATCCTCGAGGCCGGCTCTGAGTCCGCCGGCTGGGAGCCGGCCGACGGCGTCAGTATCGGCAACGAACACCTACGGGTGCGGGTGGACCCGGCCCGCGGCGGCGCGGTGGCCTCGCTGGTGGAACTGGCGTCCGGACGCGAGCTGATCGCCTCCGGTGCGGTGGGCAATGAGTTGGCCGTCTATGACGAATATCCCGCCCATCCGGAGGCCGGTGAGGGGCCGTGGCACCTGCTGCCCAGCGGGCCGGTGCAGTGCTCGTCGGCCGCCCCCGCACAGGTGCGGGCCTACCGCAGTGCGCTCGGTGAGCGACTGGTGATCGAGGGCGCCATCGGCGGACTGCTGCGCTACACCCAGACCCTGACCCTGTGGCACGGGCTGGACCGGCTGGACTGCCGCACCACGATCGACGAATTCACCGGCGCCGACCGGCTGGTGCGGCTGCGCTGGCCCTGCCCGGTTCCCGGTGCACTGCCGGTCAGCGAGGTCGGCGACGCCGTGATCGGCCGCGGCTTCGGCCTGCTGCACGACCACGATTCCGGTGTGGACGGTGCGCCCGAAAAGGCGATGGACACCGCGCACCACCCGTGGACCCTGGACAATCCGGCGCACGGTTGGTTCGGGCTGTCCTCGGCCGCCCGCATCAGCGTCGGCGGGCAGACCCGCGCGGTATCGGTCGCCGAGGTCGTCGCACCCGCTGAAGCGGGGACAGGTGCGGCCCGCGACCTGATGGTCGCCCTGGTGCGCGCCGGGGTGACCGCCACCTGCAGCACCGCGGGGCACACCCGCTACGGGCACCTTGAGGTCGACTCCAACCTGCCCGACGCCCGGATCGCACTCGGCGGCCCCGACGACAACCCGTTCACCGCCGAGGTGCTGGCCGCCGCCGACCCGCGCTTCGGCATCGAACTCAAGCGGCAGCTTGCCGAGAACGGTTCTGCCCGGGTGTTCGTGCCGGCCGAGCGCAGCCTCGGCGAGATGTGGCAGCCCGACGCCGACCTTCGCGGGGCATCGGCGTTGCCGGTGCTCATCGTCGCCGGTGACGGAGCCGTGGACGCGCTGGTCGACGACCTCGGTGACGCAGAGATCACCGTCGAGCAGGATGTGCCGGTCGATTGTGGCGTATTCGAGTCGCGAACCGTCGCGCTGATCAACCGCGGGGTGCCGGGATTCGCCGTCGAACGCGACGGGACTCTGCACACCTCGCTGATGCGGTCCTGCACGGGCTGGCCGTCGGGGACCTGGATCGATCCGCCGGCGCGCAAGGCCCCGGACGGGTCCAACTTCCAGTTGCAGCACTGGAGCCACACCTTCGACTTCGCGTTCGTCTCCGGCGCGGGGGACTGGCGCACCGCCGGAATGCCCAGCCGCAGTGCGGAATTCAACCATCCGCTGATCCCGGTGGTGACCGACCAGGGTCACGCGCGGCTGCCGGCAGACGGATCGCTGTTGACCGTCGAGCCCGCCGGAGCGGTGCAGCTGGGGGCGCTCAAGGCCGCCGGCAATCCCACCGCCATCGGGAGTCCGGCCACCGTGGACCCCGGGGCGGTCACGATCCGGCTCGTCGAGATCACCGGCGCGTCGGTCGATGTGCAGATCGACAGTCCGCTCGGCGGCGTCGGAGAGCTTACGCCGGCCGATCTGCTGGAGACCGTGCGTCCCAAGTCCGGGCGGCCCGGCGACGATCCGCTCCGGCTGCACGGCTATCAGATCGCCACCCTGTCCGCGCGCCTCGAGGTGCCGCCGGTGATCGACGCTGAGAACGCCGTGCTGGCTCCGGATGCCGAAGCGGCGCAACCGCTTTACGCGCGTTACTGGCTGCACAACCGCGGCCCCGCCCCGCTAGGAGGACTGCCCGCCGTCGCCCACCTGCACCCGCAGTCCGTCATCGCCGAACCGGGCGAGACGGTGCGGCTGAAGCTGACCGTCGCCAGCGACTGCAGCGACACCGGACTCGACGCGGAGGTCCGGGTGCAGTACCCGCCCGGCTGGGCCGATCCGTCGGCCCGGATGTTCGGTCATCGCACCTACTCGCTGCCCGCCCGTGGGCATCGGGAGTCCGAACTGCTCGTCACGGTGCCCGGCGACGCCAAGCCCGGGCTCTACCCGGTTCGGGCACAGCTCAGACTGGACGGGGAGGTGCCGCCGGCCTGGCAGCAGACGGTCGAGGACGTCTGCGTCATCAGCGTCGGATCGGCTGAACCGGAACTGGTGCGGTTGGTCGCCGAGCCCGCCGACATCGTCGTCGCCCGCGGCGAGACCGCCCGGCTGACGGTCGCCGTCGCCGGTGCGGCCCATGCGGATCTGGCCCTGGAAGCAAACTTGATCAGCCCGTGGGGCACCTGGGAGTGGATCGGCCCGGCCGCCCGGGGCGCGGTGCTGCCCGCCGGGGCGACGGTCGAACTCGGCTTCGACGTGACGCCGCCCCCGTGGCTGACCCCCGGTCAGTGGTGGGCGCTGATCCGGATCGGCTGCGCGGGCCGGTTGCTCTACACCCCGGCGGTGGCGGTGACGGTCCGATGAGCGTCGCCGCGACGGTGGACGGCGCCCCCGTGGCGGTCGCTGAGGTCGACGACCGCGAGCGGGTGTTGCGCAGCTCGCCGCAGACCGCGGCCCTGCCCCGTCCCGGCACCAGCGAGGGCCGGCAACTGCGGCGCTGGTTGGTTCAACTGCTGGTGACCGAACGGGTGATCGCCCATGAGGCATCGGCCCTCCGCGTTTCGCCCGATGGCGCCCCGGGTGTGGAGGAATTGCTGCCCGACCTGACCGCTCGGCTGGAGATCGGCAGCATCGCCGGAGCTGTGCTCACCGACCCGCTGGCGCGTGCGGTCTATGCCCGGGTGACTGAGGACATCGACGTCAGCGAGGAGAGCGTCGCCGATTACCGCCGGCGAAACCCGGGCCGGCACGGGTCTGCCGTCGCCGGGGTGCTGCGCGGCGCTGCCCGACGGCGCGCTTTCCGGATCTGGCTCGAGCAGCGTCGCGCCGAACTGGTGTGGCTGGCCCCCGGCTACGAGCATCCCGGCGATCCCCGTCAGCCCGACAACACCCACAGACACTGATGGCCGAACAAGCCCCCGCGCTTGCCCTCGACATTGGCGGCACCAAGATCGCCGCCGGGATCGTCGACGCGAAAGGCCAACTGCTGCATCAGAATCGGCAACCGACTCCGCGCAGTGCCGATCCCGACGAGGTGTGGGCGGCCGCCGAGCGGACGATCGCCGACGCTCTGGCATCCGACGCGCTGGCGGCGGCGGGCGGGGAGGTCCGCGGCGTCGGCATCTCCTCGGCCGGTCCGATCCACCTGCCGGACGGAACCATCAGCCCGGTCAACATCGCGGCCTGGCGCGGATTCCCGGTGGTCGAGCGGGCATCGGTCGCGGTGCCCGGCGTGCCGGTACGACTGGCCGGCGACGGACTCTGCATGGCGCTGGGTGAACACTGGCGCGGCGCCGGGCAGGGCGCGGCGTTCATGCTCGGCATGGTGGTCTCCACCGGCGTCGGCGGTGGACTCGTTCTCGACGGCAGGCCGTATACCGGGCGCACCGGCAACGCCGGCCACGTCGGGCACACCATCGTGGCGGTGGACGGGCCACGGTGCAGTTGCGGAGCCCACGGCTGCGTGGAGGCGATCGCCAGCGGGCCGCACCTGGTGGCCTGGGCCCGCGAACACGGCTGGGCCGGTGCTGACGCCAGGGAACTCGCTGAGGCCGCCGCGGCCGGGGACGACGTGGCGGTGCGGGCCTTCAGCAGAGGCGCCCGGGCGCTGGCGGCGATGATCGCCTCGGTGGCCGCGGTGTGCGACCTGGATCTCGTGGTCATCGGCGGCGGGGTGGCGCAGGCCGGGGCGGTGCTGTTCGACCCGTTGGGCGCGGCACTGCGTGACTACGCCGTGCTCGACTTCATCAGGGACGTGCGGGTGATACCGGCCCTGCTCGGCGGCGACGCCGGTCTCGTTGGCGCCGCGGCACTGCTGCGCAATCCCTAACCCCTCCTCCCGCGAACAGACACAAACTCGCGCATTTCCGGCCCAGTTCGTGCGAGTTTGCGTCTGCTCGGCCGTCCCCGTGGGCGTCTCCACAGGCTCCCGCCATGCTGGCTAGCGGCAGCCGCACGTCCGGCGGACGCTCGTCCGGTGCACAGCGACGCCGTCGAACTGATCCGTTGCCGCAATGGGTTGGCCACCACCGCCGAACTGCTCACCGTGATGACCCGTCAGCAGCTGGATGGCCAGGTGCGCAAGGGGGGCTTGGTCCGGATCTGGAGAGGCGTGTACTCCTCGACCGAGCCCGACCTGCTCACCCAGCTGCGAGCGCTGGACCTCCTGATCGGCGAACACGCCGTCGCGTGCATGAATACCGCGGCCGACCTCTACGGGTTCGGTCTCGAGAGCAGCAATTCGGTGCACGTCCTGGACCCGGGGTTTCGGCTGCGGTCCACTGCCGGCCTCGTGGTTCATCAGCGGAAAGGTGCACCGCTGCAACTGATCTCGAGCCGTCGGGCGACTTCGCCGGCCTGGACGGCAGTCGAGATGGCGAGGGTGGTCCGGCGGCCGCGCGCTTTGGCCGTCCTCGACGCCGCACTCCAGTCGGGGTGGTCGTCACCGGCTGACCTCGCCGAAGCGGTTGAGAATCAGCGAGGACGCCGGGGAATCGTGAAAGTGCGCAACCTACTGCCGTTCGTCGACGGCCGTGCCGAATCCGCGATGGAAAGCGAGGCCAGGCTGGTGATGCTCGACCACGGTCTGCCCCGCCCGGAGTTGCAGTACCTGATCCGCGGCCGCGCCGACGAGCGCTGGCGGGTCGACTTCGCGTGGCCCGACGCCCGGTTGGCGGCCGAGTACGACAGCGTTGAATGGCATGCCGGGCGGATGGAGATGCTGCGCGACAAGGCACGGTTCGCCGGTGTGCAGGATGCCGGCTGGATCGTCATCCCCATCGTCGCCGACGATGTGCGACGCACTCCGGTACGGCTCTGTGAACGCATCCGGGTTCAACTGAGCCGCGCTGCCTGAGGTCCAGCAGACGCAAACTCGCATTGATACGCCTCGAATCATGCGAGTTTGCGTCTGCTCGCGGGCAGAGCGCGGGCAGAAGCAGGCGGATTTGGGCTGATCGCGCACCTCGGGCTACTCTGTCGGAGTTCCACCGAAGACCGTCGGTCACCGAGCAATCGGTTGAAGGTTCCGGGATCACCCGGGCGGCCCACGCAGGAGGACGAGGCTCTGCCGCTGTGTCAGCGGTTATCTGCGCCCCGGCCGTCTGCGCCGGGGCGTTCGTGTTTTTGCGGACCTGGCTGCGGTTGACAAACCACTCCAGGAGGCAATGCATGGCCAAGGCTGAAAAGGTCACCGCGGTCGCCGAGATCACCGAGCAGTTCAAGTCCTCGACGGCCACTCTGGTCACCGAGTACCGCGGACTGTCCGTGGCCAACCTCGCCGAGCTGCGCCGGTCGCTGTCCGGTACGGCCACCTACACCGTCGCCAAGAACACGCTGGTCAAGCGTGCGGCGGCGGAGGCCGGTGTCGAGGGTCTCGACGAGATGTTCGCCGGACCGACCGCGATCGCGTTCGTCAACGGCGAGGCCGTGGACGCGGCCAAGGCGATCAAGAAGTTCGCCAAGGATCACAAGGCGCTCGTCATCAAGGGCGGCTACATGGACGGTCGCGCCCTGACCGTCAACGAGGTCGAGAAGATCGCTGATCTCGAGTCCCGTGAGGTGCTGCTGGCCAAGCTGGCCGGCGCCATGAAGGGCAACATGGCGAAGGCCGCCGGCCTGTTCGCCGCTCCCGCTTCGCAGATGGCCCGCCTGGCCGCTGCTCTGCAGGACAAGAAGTCCGGCGAAACCGCCGCTTAAGCACATCCAGAAATAAGTCCGTAGAAAGGCAACAAACATGGCAAAGCTCAGCACCGATGAATTGCTCGACGCGTTCAAGGAGATGACCCTCCTCGAGCTGTCCGAGTTCGTGAAGCAGTTCGAAGAGGTCTTCGAGGTCACTGCGGCCGCTCCGGTCGCCGTTGCGGCGGTCGCCGGCGGCGGCGGTGGCGGTGGCGGCGAGGCCGCCGAGGAGCAGGACGAGTTCGACGTCATCCTCGAGGATGCCGGCGACAAGAAGATCGGCGTGATCAAGGTCGTTCGCGAGATCGTCTCCGGCCTGGGCCTCAAGGAGGCCAAGGATCTGGTCGACGGCGCTCCGAAGCCGGTCCTCGAGAAGGTCAAGAAGGACGCCGCCGAGGACGCCAAGGGCAAGCTCGAGGCTGCCGGCGCCAAGGTCACCGTCAAGTAATTTCTACCTCAGCAAATCCCCCGCGGAACAGCCGTTCCGCGGGGGATTTGTCGTTCATCGACAAACCTGACTGACGCCCAGCATGTGTGCGCTATGGTGACTGAAACCACAGGTGACATTCCCGTGGACAAATCGTGTGGCCGGAAGGAATCGCGTGGGCACTTCTATCCATGTTGAGGGGCTGACCAAGTCCTTCGGCTCGCAGACGATCTGGCAAGACGTCACGCTGGACATCCCGGCCGGCGAGGTCAGCGTCATCCTCGGCCCGTCCGGCACCGGCAAGTCGGTGTTCCTCAAATCACTGATCGGTCTGCTGCGCCCCGAGCGCGGCAAGATCATGATCGAGGGCACCGACATCATCCAGTGCTCCGCCAAGGAGCTCTACGAGATCCGCACCCTGTTCGGCGTGATGTTCCAGGACGGCGCCCTGTTCGGGTCGATGAACATCTACGACAACACCGCCTTCCCGTTGCGTGAGCACACGAAGAAGAAGGAAAGCGAGATCCGTGACATCGTCATGGAGAAGCTCGAGATGGTCGGCCTGATGGGCGCCGAGAACAAGTTCCCCGGCGAGATCTCCGGCGGTATGAAGAAGCGTGCCGGGCTGGCCCGTTCGCTGGTGCTGGATCCGAAGATCATCCTCGTCGACGAGCCGGACTCCGGACTGGACCCGGTGCGCACCGCCTACCTGAGCCAGCTGCTCATCGACATCAACGCCCAGATCGACGCCACGATCCTCATCGTGACGCACAACATCAACATCGTGCGGACCGTGCCCGACAACATCGGGATGCTGTACCGCAAGCACCTGGTCATGTTCGGCCCCCGCGAGGTCCTGCTCACCAGCGATGAGCCGGCCGTCAAGCAGTTCCTCAACGGCCGGCGCATCGGCCCCATCGGCATGTCCGAGGAGAAGGACGAGGCCACTGCGGCCGCCGAGGCGGCGGCCATGGAGGCCGGCCAGACCGACGGCGGCCTGGAGGAGATCGAGGGCGTGCCCCCGCAACTCCAGACCACACCGGGCATGCCGGTGCGGCAGGCCGTCGGCCGCCGCCAGGCGCGGGTGCGTGAGATCCTGCACACCCTGCCGCCCAAGGCGCAGGAAGTGATCCTCGACGACCTCGAGGGCACCCACAAGCTGCCGACGCACAGCTTCCCCGAGTAAGAGCGCCTTACGAATTCCTGACGCGCGCCGTCAGGTTTCAGCTAACTCTGTTCCCCGGTCGGCAATCGGGATAGCGTTTGCCCGTTGCCGCGGAAGGGGAATGGCGTGATCGGTGATCGACGGGCCTTGTTGGGTACCGGAGCAGTTCTTGTCGGTGTGGGAAGCGCTCTACTGAGCGCGACGGCGGTCGCTACCGCCGACGCGGGCGACACCGACACCGGTCAGCAGGCGAACACCGCCACCGCCGGCTCCAGTACCGCCGCCGGCCCTCGGCGCGGCTCGGTTCGGGCAGGCACCGCCGGCCCGTCGGCGCCTGCGGCCCCCCGGCGCGCAACAGGGGAACCTGCCGCCTCCACCCGTCAGAAGATCCCCGTACCCGCCCCGGTTGCGGCATCGGAGGCGCCGGCACCGCAGGTCGAACTTCCCGTCGCCAAGGCCGCCACCCGTTTGACGGTGGTCAGCACGCTCCGCCGCGGCGTCGTGGAGAACGTCGCCACCGTGCAACAGGCACCTGCCTCGCCGGTGGCAGCCGCCGCGTCACCGGCGCCGGCATCGGATGCGCTGCTGACCGTTCTGTCGGCCGTCGGCTGGGGTTCGGGCGGCGCCCCGGCAGCCGTCATGGCCGGTCAGGATGCCCTTGCCGGCCAGCGCCGCGTCCGCTCCGCGGCCGCAGTCGGCGCGCAGGCGGCGGCAACCGCGGAACCGCCGCTGTTGCCCGGATACACCAATGGCGTGACCGGCGTTCAGATCGGCCACTCCCGGCTTGACATCCCTGGTGCTCTGTTCGGCAACACCGTCCCGGCCGACTGGTACTTCCCGACTCAGGCCGACGGCACCGTGCAGGCGCAGGGCGTCATCTGGCTGCAGCACGGCTTCGCTGCCACCAACAGCTTCTACGCCGAACTGGCCCAAGACCTGGCCATGAAGACCAACAGCATCGTGGTGGCGCCGACCCTGTCGTCGATCCCATTCACCCTCTCGGGCGGCTGCCTGATCTGCGGCCCCACCGAGCAGGCCGCGGTGGCGGCGTTCCTCGACCCGAACCGCACCGCCCTCGTCGACAGCGCGGTCGCGGCCGGGTACACCGGCGACCTGAACGAACTCAGGGGCAAGTTCGCGCTCGCCGGGCACTCCGCCGGCGGTGGTTTCGCCACGGCGGTGGCGTCGGACTACATCGGTGAGGGCTCTGATGCCCAGGACGCCAACCTGGTCGGTGTGGTGATGTTCGACGGCGTCTCCAATGGCGCGCTGGACGGCAGCTTCACTGATGAGGTGAACATCCTCAAGGCCGCCGGCAAGCCGATCTATCAGATCGCCGCCCCGGCCCAGACCTGGAACGCCTTCGGCATGACCACCAACGCACTCGTCAGCGCGCTGTCGGGCCAGTTCGCCGGCGTCGTGCTGACCGGCGGGTCACACGTCGACTCGATGCTCGGCGTCAACCCGCTCTTCGATGCCGTACTGCAACTGGTCACCCAGCGGGTGCCGGCGGGGAACACCGCGGCCACCTACACGTTGAGCACCGGCTGGATCAACGACATGTACGCCGGCTACACGCCGGCGGCCGGCGACACCATGTTCGGCTTGTATGCCGGTGCCAATCAGCAGATCATCATGGGCCCGACGGCCGCGCTCGCACTGCCCAGCCCGGTGGCCAATCAGCTCTCGCTCGGCGACAAGATCATCGAGGGACTGATCAACGCCGTCGGCGGGCTGTTCGGATTCTCCTTCCCGGCTCCGGTCAACACCGGATCCAACGGACTCGATCCCAGCGTGCCGGTCGTCAAGCCCGCCTACAGCAACGGTGTCACCGGTGTCCGCACCGGTAGCGCCGTGCTCGACATCCCTTGTGGGCCAAACGGTTACGCCGCCCCGGCTGACTGGTACTTCCCGACACAGGCCGACGGAACGGTGGCGCCCAACGGCATCATCTGGCTCCAGCACGGCTTCCTCGGCTTCAAGAGCTGGTACGCCGACACCGCCCAGGCCCTCGCCCAGCAGACCAACAGCATCGTGGTGGCACCGAACATCTTCTGGTTCGACACCCCGATCTGCCCGGGCTGCTACCTCGGCGGGGCGGATATGCGGGAAGCGGTCGCGACCATGTTCGAGGGGTCCCGTTCGGCGCTCAACGTCAGCGCCAACGCCGCCGGTTTCGCCGGTGTGCTGCCGGAGAACTTCATCCTCACCGGCCACTCGGCGGGCGGAAACTTCGCCACCGCCGTCGGCGCGCTGATCGCCGACCCGGCGAACGGCAACCCCGCGGCCGCCGATCTGCTCGGTGTGGTGATGTTCGACGGCGTCTCCCGCGCCCCGCTGTTCACCGATTCGCTGGCCACCCTGGCCGCCGCGAACATCCCGGACTACCAGATCGCCGCGCCGCCGCAACGGTGGAACGCCTACGGCATCGCCACCGAGTTGATGACCCAGTACTACCCGGACCGGTTCAACGGCGTGCAGATCGACAACGGCTCGCACACCGACGTCATCGGCGGGGACTCGCTGTGGGGGTTCCTGGGCACGCTGGGCAGTGACCTCATCGTCAAGCCGTCCCCGCCTGGGGCCAAGCTCGCGCTGCAGACCTTCGCCACCGGCTGGGTCAACGACATCTACGCCGGCAACACTCCGTACGGTGCGGTCGGGGGGCAGCCGCTCTACGGGATCTACGGTCCCGACTATGCGGCGCCGGACCCGTACAACCCGGCCGGCTACAACCTCCCCATCACCATGGGGCGGGCCGGAGTGACGACGCTGCCGGCCCCGCCGCCGGTGGACGTCGCCCAGTACCTGGGTAAGTGGTACGAGCAGGGCAGCGCCCGGCAGTTCTTCTCCATCGGACTGGTGAACACCACGGCGACCTACAGCCTCAACCCGGACGGCTCGATCAAGGTCGAGAACTCAGGCCAGTACTTCGGCCCGAATGGCCCGGCGGTCAACATCGTCGGATCCGCGGTTCCGGTCAATGACGCCAATACCCGGCTTGACGTGGGCTTCTTCTTCGCTCAGCCGAGCGCAGCCGAACCGGGTAACTACTGGATCCTGGACTACGCGCCCGATTACAGCTGGGCGATCGTCGGTGACCCCTCCGGCTACAGCGGCTACATCCTGACCCGCGACCAGTTCGTCTCCGACGCCGAGTACACCGCCCTGGTGTCGCGCGCCAAGCAGTTGGGCGTGTGGGGACCGATCTTCCGTACTCAGCAGTACCCGACCGCGGTCTAGGGACCGCTCGCGGATTCATCCCCACAAACACGGCGAAAACGCTTGACGGAAGGGCATCGACGGTCCAATCTATTTTCCAACATGCGTGCCCGGGCAGTCGCTCCGGCAGGCGCCGTTTGAGGTTGGCGCCCGGGTGCGGTAATCTTGGACGTTGCGCTGGTCGCCGCCTGCCCACCTTCACCCGTACCTTGACATCGCCGTCCAGGTCTGAGTCTGTTTCAGCAGCTCAGAGCCCTGCACGTGTTGTCTGCGTCGGTGAGATCCGGACAGGCGAACGCCATCGCGAACCTACGAAGATCAGCGACGAAAGGTCCCGGCGCGGCCGGAACACCGAGTAGTTCGCATTGGTGCTGGAAGGATGCATCTTGGCAGTCTCTAGCCAGAGCAAGACCACTACTTCTTCTAACCCGGTTCCGGGAGCGCCGGCCCGAGTCTCATTCGCCAAGCTGCGCGAGCCGCTGGAGGTGCCCGGTCTGCTCGACGTGCAGACCGATTCCTTCAAGTGGCTGATCGGTGACCCGCAGTGGCGCCAGAAGGCCATCGCGGCGGGCGATCCGAGCCCGGTCGGCGGCCTTGAAGAGGTGCTCGCCGAGCTGTCCCCGATCGAGGACTTCTCCGGCTCCATGTCGCTGAGCTTCTCCGACCCGCGCTTCGATGAGGTCAAGGCGCCGGTCGACGAGTGCAAAGACAAGGACATGACGTACGCGGCCCCGCTGTTCGTCACGGCCGAGTTCATCAACAACAACACCGGCGAGATCAAGAGCCAGACGGTCTTCATGGGTGACTTCCCGATGATGACCGAAAAGGGCACCTTCATCATCAACGGCACCGAGCGCGTGGTGGTCAGCCAGCTGGTCCGTTCGCCGGGTGTCTACTTCGACGAGTCCATCGACAAGTCCACCGAGAAGACGCTGCACAGCGTCAAGGTGATCCCCGGCCGCGGTGCGTGGCTGGAGTTCGACGTCGACAAGCGCGACACCGTCGGGGTGCGCATCGACCGCAAGCGCCGTCAGCCGGTCACCGTGCTGCTCAAGGCGCTCGGCTGGACCAACGAGCAGATCCGGGAGCGCTTCGGCTTCTCCGAGATCATGATGTCGACGCTGGAGAAGGACAACACCGCCGGCACCGACGAGGCTCTGCTGGACATCTACCGCAAGCTGCGCCCGGGCGAGCCGCCGACCAAGGAGTCCGCGCAGACCCTGCTGGAGAACCTGTTCTTCAAGGAGAAGCGCTACGACCTGGCGCGGGTGGGTCGTTACAAGCTCAACAAGAAGCTGGGTGTCAACGCCGGTAAGCCGATCACCAACTCGACGCTGACCGAAGAGGACATCGTCGCGACGATCGAGTACCTGGCGCGTCTGCACCTGGCCTCGGAGACCGGCCTGGCTGAGACCATGACGGTTCCCGGCGGCGTCGAGGTGCCGGTCGAGGTCGACGACATCGACCACTTCGGCAACCGTCGTCTGCGTACCGTGGGCGAGCTGATCCAGAATCAGATCCGGGTCGGCTTGAGCCGCATGGAGCGCGTCGTGCGCGAGCGGATGACCACCCAGGACGTCGAGGCCATCACGCCGCAGACCCTGATCAACATCCGTCCCGTCGTGGCGGCGATCAAGGAGTTCTTCGGCACCAGCCAGCTCTCGCAGTTCATGGACCAGAACAACCCGCTGTCGGGTCTGACCCACAAGCGTCGTCTCTCGGCGCTGGGCCCCGGCGGTCTGTCCCGTGAGCGCGCCGGCCTCGAGGTCCGCGACGTGCACTCCAGCCACTACGGCCGGATGTGCCCGATCGAGACTCCGGAAGGCCCGAACATCGGCCTGATCGGTTCGCTGTCGGTGTACGCGCGGGTCAACCCGTTCGGCTTCATCGAGACGCCGTACCGCAAGGTGGTCAACGGTGTCGTCACCGACGACATCGACTACCTGACCGCCGACGAGGAGGACCGCCACGTCGTGGCGCAGGCCAACTCGCCGACCGACGCCAAGGGCAAGTTCCTCGAGGAGCGCGTCCTGGTCCGCCGTAAGGGTGGCGAGGTCGAGGTCATCACGGCCAACGAGGTCGACTACATGGACGTCTCGCCGCGCCAGATGGTGTCGGTGGCCACGGCCATGATCCCGTTCCTCGAGCACGACGACGCCAACCGCGCCCTGATGGGTGCCAACATGCAGCGCCAGGCGGTTCCGCTGGTTCGCAGCGAGGCACCGTTCGTCGGCACCGGCATGGAACTGCGTGCCGCGATCGACGCCGGTGACGTCGTCGTCGCGGACAAGGCCGGTGTGGTGGAAGAGGTTTCGGCCGACTACATCACCGTGATGGCCGATGACGGCAGCCGCTTCACCTACAAGCTGCGCAAGTTCAACCGCTCCAACCACGGCACCTGCGCCAACCAGAAGCCGATCGTCGACTCCGGACAGCGGGTCGAGTCCGGCCAGGTGATCGCCGACGGTCCGTGCACCGAGAACGGTGAGATGGCACTGGGCAAGAACCTGCTCGTGGCCGTCATGCCGTGGGAGGGTCACAACTACGAGGACGCGATCATCCTCTCCAGCCGTCTGGTTGAGGAGGACGTGCTCACCTCGATTCACATCGAAGAGCACGAGATCGACGCCCGCGACACCAAGCTCGGTGCCGAGGAGATCACCCGGGACATCCCGAACGTCTCCGAGGAGGTGCTCGCCGATCTCGACGAGCGCGGCATCGTGCGCATCGGTGCGGAGGTCCGCGACGGCGACATCCTGGTCGGCAAGGTCACCCCGAAGGGTGAGACCGAGTTGACCCCGGAGGAGCGTCTGCTGCGTGCCATCTTCGGTGAGAAGGCCCGTGAGGTCCGCGACACCTCGCTGAAGGTGCCGCACGGCGAGTCCGGCAAGGTCATCGGCATCCGGGTGTTCTCCCGCGAGGACGACGACGAGCTGCCCGCCGGCGTCAACGAACTGGTCCGCGTCTACGTGGCCCAGAAGCGCAAGATCTCCGACGGTGACAAGCTGGCCGGCCGCCATGGCAACAAGGGCGTCATCGGCAAGATCCTGCCGCAGGAGGACATGCCGTTCCTGCCGGACGGCACCCCGGTCGACATCATCCTGAACACCCACGGTGTTCCGCGACGGATGAACATCGGCCAGATCCTGGAGACCCACCTCGGGTGGGTCGCCAAGACCGGCTGGAAGGTGGACGGAAGTCCGGAGTGGGCCAAGAACCTGCCCGCGGATCTGCTGGAGGCGCCGGCCGACACCATCGTGTCGACCCCGGTGTTCGACGGCGCCCGCGAGGAGGAGCTGCAGGGTCTGCTCGGCTCCACGCTGGCCAACCGTGACGGCGAGGTCATGGTCAACGGGGACGGCAAGGCCAACCTGTTCGACGGCCGCAGCGGCGAACCGTTCCCGTACCCGGTGACGGTGGGCTACATGTACGTGCTCAAGCTGCACCACCTGGTGGACGACAAGATCCACGCCCGCTCGACCGGTCCGTACTCGATGATCACCCAGCAGCCGCTGGGCGGTAAGGCGCAGTTCGGCGGCCAGCGTTTCGGCGAGATGGAGTGCTGGGCCATGCAGGCCTATGGCGCTGCGTACACGCTGCAGGAGTTGTTGACCATCAAGTCCGACGACACCGTCGGCCGGGTCAAGGTCTACGAGGCCATCGTGAAGGGCGAGAACATCCCCGAGCCGGGTATCCCGGAATCGTTCAAGGTGTTGCTCAAGGAGCTGCAGTCGCTGTGCCTCAACGTCGAGGTGCTCTCCAGCGACGGCGCGGCGATCGAGATGCGTGACGGAGACGACGAGGACCTGGAGCGCGCTGCCGCGAACCTGGGAATCAACTTGTCGCGCAACGAATCCGCGTCGGTCGAAGACCTCGCTTAACTAGCCCTCATTACCGGTTTTCTATCCCGCAAGGGGAAAGGGAGTTTACGTGCTAGACGTCAACTTCTTCGATGAGCTCCGTATCGGCCTGGCCACCGCGGAGGACATCCGCAACTGGTCCTTCGGCGAGGTCAAGAAGCCGGAGACCATCAACTACCGCACGCTCAAGCCTGAGAAGGACGGCCTGTTCTGCGAGAAGATCTTCGGACCGACTCGTGACTGGGAGTGCTACTGCGGCAAGTACAAGCGGGTGCGCTTCAAGGGCATCATCTGCGAGCGCTGCGGTGTCGAGGTCACTCGCGCCAAGGTGCGTCGCGAGCGGATGGGCCACATCGAACTGGCCGCTCCGGTCACCCACATCTGGTACTTCAAGGGTGTCCCGTCGCGGTTGGGCTACCTGCTGGATCTGGCGCCCAAGGATCTCGAGAAGATCATCTACTTCGCGGCCTACGTGATCACCGCCGTGGACGACGAGATGCGCCACAACGAGCTCTCCACCCTCGAGGCCGAGATGGAGTCCGAGAAGCGCGCGGTCGCCAATCAGCGCGACCTCGATCTGGAGGCCCGCGCCCAGAAGCTCGAGGCCGACCTCAAGGAGCTCGAGGACGAGGGCGCCAAGTCCGACGTCAAGCGCAAGGTCAAGGACGGCGGCGAGCGCGAGATGCGTCAGCTGCGTGACCGTGCCCAGCGTGAGCTCGACCGGCTCGACGAGATCTGGACCACCTTCACCAAGCTGGCCGTCAAGCAGCTGATCATCGACGAGGGTATCTACCGCGAGCTCGTCGACCGCTACGGCGAGTACTTCACCGGCTCGATGGGCGCCGAGGCGATCCAGAAGCTGATCCAGAACTTCGACATCGACGCCGAGGCCGAGTCGCTGCGCGAGATCATCCGCAGCGGCAAGGGTCAGAAGAAGCTGCGCGCGCTCAAGCGACTCAAGGTCGTCGCGGCGTTCCAGCAGTCGGGCAACTCCCCGATGGGCATGGTTCTCGACGCGGTGCCGGTGATCCCGCCGGAGCTGCGTCCGATGGTCCAGCTCGACGGTGGCCGGTTCGCCACCTCCGATCTCAACGACCTGTACCGCCGCGTGATCAACCGCAACAACCGGTTGAAGCGACTGATCGACCTCGGTGCGCCCGAGATCATCGTCAACAACGAGAAGCGCATGCTTCAGGAGTCGGTGGACGCACTGTTCGACAACGGCCGGCGCGGCCGTCCGGTCACCGGACCGGGCAACCGTCCGCTGAAGTCGCTGAGCGATCTGCTCAAGGGCAAGCAGGGTCGGTTCCGTCAGAACCTGCTCGGCAAGCGCGTCGACTACTCGGGCCGTTCGGTCATCGTGGTCGGCCCGCAGCTCAAGCTGCACCAGTGCGGTCTGCCCAAGCTGATGGCCCTGGAGCTGTTCAAGCCCTTCGTGATGAAGCGACTGGTCGATCTCAACCATGCGCAGAACATCAAGAGCGCCAAGCGGATGGTGGAGCGTCAGCGTCCGCAGGTGTGGGACGTCCTCGAAGAGGTCATCTCCGAGCATCCCGTGCTGCTGAACCGTGCACCAACCCTGCACCGTCTGGGGATCCAGGCCTTCGAGCCGATGCTGGTGGAGGGCAAGGCAATTCAGCTGCACCCGCTGGTGTGTGAGGCCTTCAACGCCGACTTCGACGGCGACCAGATGGCTGTGCACCTTCCGCTGAGCGCGGAGGCGCAGGCCGAGGCCCGCATCCTGATGCTGTCCTCGAACAACATCCTGTCGCCGGCCTCCGGCAAGCCGCTGGCCATGCCGCGTCTGGACATGGTCACCGGCCTGTACTACCTGACCACCCTGATCGAGGGTGCCGAGGGTCAGTACGTGCCGGCCGGCAAGGACGCCCCGGAGTTCGGCGTGTACAGCTCGCCGGCCGAGGCCATCATGGCGATGGACCGCGGTTCGCTGAGTGTGCGTGCGCAGATCAAGATCCGCCTGGATCAGCTGCGTCCGCCGCACGAGGTGGAGACCGAGCTGTTCGGCGAGAACGGCTGGCGTCCGGGCATGGCCTGGATCTGCGAGACCACGTTGGGCCGGGTGCTCTTCAACGAGCTTCTGCCGCAGGGATATCCGTTCGTCAACGAGCAGATGCACAAGAAGGTTCAGGCCCGGATCATCAACGATCTGGCCGAGCGCTACCCGATGATCGTGGTGGCCCAGACCGTCGACAAGCTCAAGGACACCGGCTTCCACTGGGCGACCCGTTCGGGCGTCACGGTCTCGATGGCGGACGTCATCGTGCCGCCGGAGAAGCAGGAGATCCTCGAGCGGTACGAGAAGGAAGCCGACGGGATCGAGAAGAAGTACCAGCGCGGCGCCCTGAACAAGCAGGAGCGCAACGACGCTCTGGTGGAGTTGTGGAAGGACGCCACCGAGGAGGTCGGCGAGGCACTGCGGGCGCACTACCCGCCCGGAAACCCGATCATCACGATCGTGGAGTCCGGCGCCACCGGTAACTTCACCCAGACCCGCACGCTGGCCGGCATGAAGGGCCTGGTGACCAACCCGAAGGGTGAGTTCATCCCGCGTCCGATCAAGTCCTCCTTCCGTGAGGGCCTGACCGTGCTGGAGTACTTCATCAACACCCACGGCGCCCGAAAGGGCCTGGCGGACACCGCGCTTCGCACCGCCGACTCGGGTTACCTGACCCGTCGTCTGGTGGACGTCTCGCAGGACGTCATCGTCCGTGAGCACGACTGCGGCACCGAGCGCGGCATCCTGGTCGATCTCGCGGAGCGTCAGGCCGACGGCACCCTGCTGCGCGATCCGTTCGTCGAGACCTCGGCGTACGCCCGCACGCTGGCCGCTGACGCGGTCGACGCCAAGGGCAACGTGATCGTCGAGCGCGGTCACGACCTGGGCGATCCGGCGATCGACGCACTGCTCGAGGCCGGCATCAGCCAGGTCAAGGTTCGCTCGGTGCTCACCTGCGGCAGCGCCTCGGGTGTGTGCGCGATGTGCTACGGCCGCTCGATGGCCACTGGCAAGCTGGTCGACATCGGTGAGGCTGTCGGCATCGTCGCCGCGCAGTCCATCGGCGAGCCCGGCACGCAGCTCACCATGCGCACCTTCCACCAGGGCGGTGTCACCGGCGGCGCCGACATCGTCGGCGGTCTGCCCCGTGTGCAGGAGCTGTTCGAGGCGCGCATCCCGCGCAACCGCGCTCCGATCGCCGACGTGGCGGGACGGGTCCGGCTGGAGGAGACCGACAAGTTCTACAAGATCACCATCGTTCCCGACGACGGGAGCGAGGAGGTCGTTTACGACAAGCTCTCCAAGCGTCAGCGTCTGCGTGTGTTCAAGCACGAGGACGGGACCGAGCGGCTGCTCGCCGACGGCGACCACGTCATTGTTGGGCAGCAGCTCATGGAGGGCTCTGCCGACCCGCACGAGGTGCTGCGTGTTCTCGGCCCGCGCGAGGTTCAGGTCCACCTGGTCAAGGAGGTCCAGGAGGTCTACCGGGCGCAGGGTGTGTCGATCCACGACAAGCACATCGAGGTCATCGTCCGGCAGATGCTGCGGCGCGTCACGATCATCGACTCGGGTGCGACGGAGTTCCTGCCCGGCTCGCTGACCGAGCGCGGCGAGTTCGAGTCGGCGAACCGTCGTGTCGTCGCCGAAGGCGCCGAGCCGGCGGCCGGCCGTCCAGTGCTGATGGGCATCACCAAGGCATCGCTGGCGACCGACTCGTGGCTGTCGGCGGCGTCGTTCCAGGAGACCACCCGGGTGCTGACCGACGCGGCGATCAACTGCCGCAGCGACAAGCTCCTTGGTCTGAAGGAGAACGTCATCATCGGCAAGCTGATCCCGGCCGGCACCGGCATCAACCGGTACCGCAACATCCAGGTGCAGCCCACCGAGGAGGCCCGGGCCGCGGCGTACACGATCCCGTCTTACGAGGATCAGTACTACAGCCCGGACTTCGGCCAGGCCAGTGGAGTCGCAGTGCCTCTGGACGATTACGGCTACTCCGACTACCGGTAGTCAAGATGAGAAAAGCCCCGCTTCGGCGGGGCTTTTCTCATTCCGGCATCTTCATCGTGCGCGATCGTGCGCGCCTCCTCCAGTGTGAATTTATTTTCACGCTCGGGCGCCGGCGTGAAGATGGCTTCACACTCGGCGACGCCGCCCGCCTAGACTGGCGATCGTGCTGATCGGTTCGCATGTGCGCTCGGACAATCCGTTGCAGGGCGCGCTCGACGACGAAGCCGACCTGGTGCAGTTCTTCCTCGGCGATCCGCAGAGTTGGAAGAAGCCCCCGCCGCGCGCCGACGCCGATCTGCTGAAGCGTTCGCCCATCCCGATCTATGTGCACGCCCCGTACCTGATCAACGTGGCCTCGGCCAACAACCGCATCCGCATCCCGTCGCGCAAGATCCTGCAGGACACCTGCGACGCGGCCGCTGAGGTGAACGCCACCGCGGTGATCGTGCACGGCGGCCACGCCGACGATCAGGATGTCGAGGCCGGTTTCGATCGCTGGGTGAAGGCGCTGCAAGCACTCAACACCGAGGTGCCGGTCTATTTGGAGAACACCGCGGGCGGCAACCATGCGATGGCACGGCACTTCGACACCATCGGCCGGTTGTGGGACCGCATCGGGGATATGGGCATCGGATTCTGCCTGGACACCTGCCACGCCTGGGCGGCCGGCGAGGAGCTGATCGACGCCGTCGAGCGCATCAGGGCCATCACCGGGCGCATTGATCTGGTGCACTGCAACGACTCTCGCGATGCCGCCGGCTCCGGGGCCGACCGCCATGCGAATTTCGGCGCCGGAAAGATCGACCCGCAGTTGCTGCTGGCGGTGGTCAGGGCCGCTGACGCCCCAGTGGTCTGCGAAACGGCCGACGAGGGCCGGCGCGACGACATCGCCTTCCTGCGCGACAACCTCTGACTACGTCAGGTAGACCTTCCGCAACGTCTCGGTCACTGTCCATACCGTCTCGGCGCCCTCGGCCAGTCGCGCCACATCGCCGGGCCCCAGGCACAGCGCCGGTGTGCCGTCGGCGAATTCGACAGTCGCCGACCCGGACAGCACGACGAACACCTCGTCGGCCTCGACGTCGCGCATCACACCGGGTGTCATCTCCCAGACCCCGACTTCGAGGCCGTTGAACTCACCGAGCCTGCCCGCTCCGGTGCGGGGTTGGCCGCCGGCCACCTGATCGGGGGCGACGGGCTCGTGCTCGACGAACAACGAGGCGGCGTGAACCAGGCTGTTGGGTTTCATGGCGTCAGCATCCCATTGGCCCCGTATTTCCGAAGCTCGCGGGGGACCCCCATGAAACATCGCACAGTGTTACGTATTGCGTGCGATTGTCGGGAAAATGTAACGTTGAGCTCATGTCCGACACCCACGTCGTCACCAACCAGGTCCCGCCGCTGATCGATTACAACCCGGCCACCTCGCCGGTGCTCATGGAGGCCCTCATCCGGGAGGGCGGCCAGTGGGGCGTCGACGAGGTCACCGAACTCGGTGCGATCGCGGGCAGTGCCACCGCCCAGCGCTGGGGTGACCTGGCCGACCGCAACCGCCCGGTGCTGCACGCCCATGACCGCTTCGGGTACCGGGTCGACGAAATCGAGTACGACCCGGCCTATCACGAACTGATGCGCGTCGCGATCGGCCACGGCCTGCACGCCGCGCCGTGGGCCGACGACCGGCCGGGCGCCCATGTGGTGCGCGCCGCCAAGATGGGCGTCTGGACGCCCGAGCCCGGACACGTCTGTCCGATCTCGATGACCTACGCCGTCGTTCCCGCGCTGCGCCACAATCCGGACCTGGCCACGATCTACGAACCGCTTCTCACCAGCCGTCACTACGACCCCGAACTCAAGGTCGCCACCGCCAAAGCCGGCATCACCGCCGGAATGTCGATGACGGAGAAGCAGGGCGGATCCGATGTGCGGGCCGGCACCACCCAGGCGGTGGCCAATGCGGACGGCAGCTACCGCCTCACCGGGCACAAGTGGTTCACCTCGGCGGCGATGAGCGACATCTTCCTGGTGCTCGCCCAGGCGCCCGGTGGACTGAGTTGCTTCATGCTGCCCAAGGTGCTGCCCGACGGCAGCCTGAACCGGATGTTCATCCAGCGGCTGAAGAACAAACTGGGCAACCACGCCAACGCCTCCAGCGAGATCGAGTACGACGGCGCGACGGCCTGGCTGGTGGGGGATGAGGGGCGCGGCGTTCCGACCATCATCGAGATGGTCAACCTCACCCGGTTGGACTGCACCCTCGGCAGCGCCACCAGCATGCGGCAGGGCCTGACCATGGCCATCCATCACGCCCAGCACCGGAAGGCGTTCGGCGCCTACCTGATCGACCAGCCGCTGATGCGCAACGTGATCGCCGATCTCGCCGTCGAGGCCGAGGCCGCCACCATCATCGCGATGCGGATGGCCGGCGCCACCGATGCCGCCACCCGCGGCGACGAACGCGAGATCATGCTGCGCCGGATCGGACTGGCCGCGTCCAAGTACTGGGTATGCAAGCGCGCCACCCCGCACGCCGGGGAGGCGATGGAATGCCTCGGCGGCAATGGCTATGCGGAGGATTCCGGCGCCCCGCGGCTCTACCGTGAGGCTCCACTGATGGGCATATGGGAAGGCTCGGGCAACGTCAGCGCGCTGGACACCTTGCGCGCCATGGCAACCCGTCCGGAATGCGTTGAGGTGCTCTTCGACGAACTGGGCGTCACCGCGGGTCAGGACGCGCGACTGGACGCCCATGTCGACGGTCTGCGGGGCAGCCTCGCCGACGCGACGACCATCGAATACCGCGCCCGCAAGGTGGCCGAGGACATCAGCCTGGCGCTGCAGGGATCGCTCTTGGTCCGACACGGCCACCCGGCGGTCGCCGAGGCGTTCCTGGCCACCCGGATGGCCCGCAACTGGGGTGGCGCGTTCGGCACCCTGCCGGCCGGATTGGACCTCGCGCCGATCATCGAGCGGGCGCTGGTCAAGGGATGAATCAACCGACGGCGGCCCACCCATCCGCCGAACAGACACAAACTCGCACGCCACTGACCGCAAATGTGCGACTTTCTGTCTGCTCGCGGAAAGCGGCTGGGCGGAAAGTGGTCGGGGGACGCGGTGCCTGACCTGACGACGATGACCTACGAGGTCACCGGCCGGATCGCTCGTATCACCTTCAATCGCCCGGAGAAGGGCAACGCCATCGTCGCCGCAACTCCGGTCGAGTTGGCCGCCTGCGTCGAGCAGGCAGATCTCGACCCGGACGTCCACGTCATCCTGGTCTCCGGGCGCGGCGACGGCTTCTGCGCCGGCTTCGATCTGAGCGCCTATGCCGACGGATCCTCGTCGGCCGGGGGAGAAGACCGCGCAGGCACTGTGCTCGACGCGACGACGCAGGCGGTCAACCACCTGCCGAACCAGCCCTGGGATCCGATGGTCGACTATCAGATGATGAGCCGGTTCATGCGCGGCTTCGCCAGCCTGATGCACGCCGACAAGCCGACGGTGGTCAAGATCCACGGCTATTGCGTGGCGGGCGGCACCGACATCGCGCTGCATGCCGATCAGGTGATCGCCGCCGCCGACGCGAAGATCGGCTATCCGCCCACCCGGGTCTGGGGTGTGCCCGCCGCCGGCCTGTGGTCGCACCGGCTCGGTGACCAGCGCGCCAAACGCCTTCTGCTGACCGGGGATTGCATCACCGGCGCCCAGGCCGCCGAATGGGGGCTGGCCGTCGAGGCGCCGGACCCGGCCGATCTCGACGAGCGCACCGAACGGCTGGTGGAGCGGATCGCAGCGATGCCGGTCAATCAGCTGATCATGGTGAAGCTGGCGATGAACTCCGCGCTGTATCAGCAGGGGGTGGCCACCAGTCGGATGGTGAGCACGGTGTTCGACGGGATCGCCCGGCACACTCCGGAAGGTCATGCGTTCGTGGCCGACGCCGTCGAGCACGGGTTCCGCGAGGCGGTGCGACACCGCGACGAACCGTTCGGCGACTTCGGCAGAAAAGCCTCCGGGGTCTGAGCATGGCGAACACCCGGATGACGGCTCGATCGGTGGTGCTCTCCGTGCTTCTCGGTGCCCACCCGGCCTGGGCCACCACGGCTGAATTGCTGCGTCTCACAGCCGATTTCGATATCAGGGAGAGCACCCTGCGGGTGGCTCTGACCCGGATGGTCGCTGCCGGTGATCTGGTGCGCTCGCAGGACGGCTATCGGCTGTCCGACCGGCTACTGGCCCGGCAGCGGCGCCAGGATGACGCGCTCGATCCACCCACCCGCACTTGGGACGGGACCTGGAAGATGGTGGTCGTGACCGCCGTCGGTGCGGACGCCCGCACGCGTGCTGCGCTGCGAACTGCGTTGTCGCACAACCGCTTCGGCGAACTCCGTGAAGGCGTCTGGCTGCGTCCGGACAACCTCGACGTCTCGGTGCCGGAACAGGTCCCGGGAATGGCCCGGGTGCTCTCCGTCCGCGATCAGGACGACGCCGGACTGGCGGCCGGACTGTGGGACCTGCCCGGGTGGGCGGCCGCCGGCCAACGACTGCTGAGCGAAATGGAACTCGCCACCGATGTCCCCGGCCGGTTCGCGATCGCCGCGGCGATGGTCCGCCACCTGCTCACCGATCCGGTGCTGCCGGCCGCACTGCTCCCGGCCGACTGGCCCGGACAACGGCTGCGGGATGGGTATGCCGATTTCGTCGCGCTGCTTCTCCATCGGCGTGACGCTGAACTTCAGGAGGCGCGTTGACAATCCGAGTGGAACGGCAGGGTCCTGTCACCACGGTGATCATCGACCGCCCACACGCCCGTAACGCCGTCAACGGGCCCACCGCCCTGGCGCTCTACGAGGCCTTCCAGGAGTTCGACCGCGACGAGTCGGCCTCGGTCGCCGTGCTCTGGGGCGATCACGGAACGTTCTGCGCCGGGGCGGACCTCAAGGCGATGGGAACCTCCGACTCCAACCCCCTGCACCGCAGCGGGCTGGAGTCCGATGTCGCCGGCCATGCGGCTCCGGGCCCGATGGGGCCGACCCGGATGACGTTGTCCAAACCGGTGATCGCCGCGGTGAGCGGTTACGCGGTGGCCGGTGGACTGGAACTCGCACTGTGGTGCGACCTGAGGGTGGCCGAGCAGGACGCGGTGTTCGGGGTGTTCTGCCGGCGATGGGGCGTGCCATTGATCGACGGGGGCACGGTGCGACTGCCCAGACTCGTCGGACACAGCCGGGCGATGGACCTGATCCTGACCGGGCGGCCCGTCGATGCAGACGAGGCTCTGGCGATCGGTCTGGCCAACCGGGTCGTGCCGAAGGGGACTGCACGGCAGGTCGCCGAGGAATTGGCCGCCGGGCTGGCCAAACTGCCGCAAGCCTGCCTGCAGGCCGACCGGCTCTCGGCGATCCATCAGTGGGGCCACACCGAGGCGGAGGCGATGGACGTCGAGTTCGGCAGTCTCACCAAGGCCGCCCCCGAGGCGCTCGCCGGAGCCCAGCGCTTCGCGGATGGCGCCGGACGGCATGGTGAACCCGAAATGCTGTCCTAGAGTCTCCAACCATGGCAACCCGGCCGGCGAAGTCGGCGAAGCTCAGCCGGGAGATCGTCGTCAACGCGGCGCTGACCTTCCTGGACCGGGAGGGTTGGGACGCCCTGACCATCAATGCGCTGGCCACCCAATTGGGCACCAAGGGACCGTCGCTCTACAACCACGTCGACAGTCTCGAGGATCTACGCCGCACCGTCCGGATGCACGTCATCGACGACATCCTGCAGATGCTGAGCACCGTCGGTGCCGGCCGCACCCGCGATGACGCCGTGATGGCGATGGCCAGCGCCTACCGCAGCTACGCCCATCACCACCCGGGCCGCTACTCGGCCTTCACCAGGATGCCGTTGGGTGGCGACGATCCGGAGTTCACCGCTGCCTCGCACGCCGCGGCCGCGCCGGTGATCTCGGTGCTGGCCTCCTACGGACTGGACGGCCAGGACGCCTTTTTCGCCGCCCTGGAGTTCTGGGCGGCGTTGCACGGTTTCGTCCTGTTGGAGATGACCGGGGTGATGGACGCCGGCATGGTTCCGGGTGGCCCTGGAATCCCGGCCGGGCTTGACGCGGATGCGGTGTTCTCCGACATGGTGCTGCGACTGGCTGTCGGCATGGCCCACCGCAGCGACCCTGACCTGCGGTAAGCCTCCCGGTACCGGTCGAGGAGGGCATCAGTCGCCGGTTTGGAGGGTGCTGGCCGAACTGGTATCGTGAAGCATCGTGCCTGGCCGACAGGTGCGCTCACGCGCGCTCGCCGGGCTAATTCGCATGTTTTGCTGCGCACCGTACCGATACGGGGCAGTGCGTGTGCGACACGCCCGGACGCGGGGTACGCGGAAGGGCTGAAACCGCAGTACAGAGACTTGAAGACAGCCGAGACGACGAGATTGAGAGAAAGTCGGAATGCCAACAATTCAGCAGCTGGTCCGCAAGGGCCGCCGCGACAAAGTCGCCAAGGTTAAGACGGCGGCCCTTAAGGGCAGCCCGCAGCGTCGTGGCGTCTGCACCCGCGTGTACACCACTACCCCGAAGAAGCCGAACTCGGCGCTTCGCAAGGTCGCGCGCGTCAAGCTGACGAGCCAGGTCGAGGTCACCGCCTACATCCCCGGCGAGGGTCACAACCTGCAGGAGCACTCGATGGTGCTGGTTCGCGGCGGTCGTGTGAAGGACCTCCCCGGCGTTCGCTACAAGATCATCCGCGGCTCGCTGGACACCCAGGGTGTCAAGAACCGCAAGCAGGCCCGCAGCCGTTACGGCGCGAAGAAGGAGAAGAGCTAATGCCGCGCAAGGGACCCGCTCCTAAGCGTCCTCTGGTCAACGACCCGGTCTACGGGTCGCAGCTGGTCACCCAGCTGGTCAACAAGGTGCTGCTGGACGGCAAGAAGTCGCTGGCCGAGCGCATCGTCTACGGCGCTCTCGAGCAGGCGCGCGACAAGACCGGCACCGACCCGGTCGTCACCCTCAAGCGGGCGATGGACAACGTCAAGCCCACCCTCGAGGTGCGCAGCCGCCGCGTCGGTGGCGCCACCTACCAGGTGCCGGTCGAGGTCCGTCCGGAACGCTCCACCACGCTGGCCCTGCGCTGGCTGGTCAGCTTCTCCAAGGCCCGCCGGGAGAAGACCATGATCGAGCGGCTCGCCAACGAGATCCTCGACGCCAGCAACGGCCTCGGTGCTGCCGTGAAGCGGCGTGAGGACACCCACAAGATGGCCGAGGCGAACCGGGCCTTCGCGCACTACCGCTGGTGATGACCGGTCGGGCCCAATCGCCTAACCGCTGAGCCGGCCTGACCGCACGCACCCCACCGAACACAGCAACAAGCAAGGGATACTTTCGTGGCACAGGACGTGTTGACCGACCTGAACAAGGTCCGCAACATCGGCATCATGGCGCACATCGACGCCGGTAAGACGACGACGACCGAGCGCATTCTCTTCTACACCGGTATGAGCTACAAGATCGGTGAGGTGCACGACGGCGCCGCCACGATGGACTGGATGGAGCAGGAGCAGGAGCGGGGTATCACCATCACCTCCGCCGCCACCACCTGCTTCTGGAACGACAACCAGATCAACATCATCGACACCCCCGGTCACGTCGACTTCACCGTCGAGGTCGAGCGGTCCCTTCGCGTTCTTGATGGCGCCGTCGCCGTGTTCGACGGCAAGGAGGGCGTCGAGCCGCAGTCCGAGCAGGTCTGGCGCCAGGCGGACAAGTACGACGTGCCGCGTATCTGCTTCGTCAACAAGATGGACAAGATCGGCGCGGACTTCTACTTCTCGGTGAAGACCATGGAGGACCGCCTCGGCGCCCGGGTCATCCCGATCCAGCTGCCGATCGGTTCCGAGGGCGGCTTTGAGGGCGTCGTCGACCTGGTCGAGATGAAGGCCAAGGTCTGGCGCGGCGAGACCAAGCTCGGCGAGAAGTACGACGTCGTCGACATCCCGGAAGACCTGGTCGAGAAGGCGAACGAGTACCGCACCAAGATGCTCGAGGCCGTCGCCGAGACCGACGAGGCTCTGCTGGAGAAGTATTTCGGTGGTGAGGAACTCACCGTCGCCGAGATCAAGGCCGCGCTGCGCAAGCTGACCATCAACTCCGAGGCCTACCTGGTGTTGTGTGGTTCGGCGTTCAAGAACAAGGGCGTGCAGCCCATGCTGGACGCGGTCATCGACTACCTGCCCTCGCCGCTGGACGTGCCGCCGGCCATCGGCCACGCGCCGGGCAAGGAAGACGTCGAGATCATCCGCAAGCCGTCGACCGACGAGCCGTTCTCGGCCCTGGCGTTCAAGGTCGCCACCCACCCGTTCTTCGGCAAGCTGACCTACGTGCGGGTGTACTCGGGCAAGGTCGACTCCGGCGCCCAGGTCATCAATGCGACCAAGGGTAAGAAGGAGCGTCTGGGCAAGCTCTTCCAGATGCACTCCAACAAGGAGAACCCGGTCGAGACGGCCGCCGCCGGCCACATCTACGCGGTGATCGGCCTCAAGGACACCACCACCGGTGACACCCTGTGCGACCCGAACAACCAGGTCGTGCTGGAGTCGATGACGTTCCCGGATCCGGTTATCCAGGTGGCCATCGAGCCCAAGACCAAGAGCGACCAGGAGAAGCTGTCCCTGGCGATCCAGAAGCTCGCCGAGGAAGACCCGACGTTCAAGGTCAACCAGGACCACGAGACCGGTCAGACCATCATCGGCGGCATGGGCGAGCTGCACCTGGACATCCTGGTGGACCGCATGCGCCGCGAGTTCAAGGTCGAGGCCAACGTCGGCAAGCCGCAGGTGGCCTACAAGGAGACCATCCGCAAGGCGGTCGACAAGGTCGAGTTCACCCACAAGAAGCAGACCGGTGGCTCCGGCCAGTTCGCCAAGGTTCTCATCGCCATCGAGCCCTTCGTCGGCGAGGACGGTGCGACCTACGAATTCGAGAACAAGGTCACCGGCGGCCGCATCCCGCGCGAGTACATCCCGTCGGTGGACGCCGGTGCGCAGGACGCCATGCAGTACGGCGTGCTGGCCGGCTACCCCCTGGTGAACCTGAAGGTGAGCCTGCTCGACGGCGCGTACCACGACGTCGACTCCTCGGAAATGGCGTTCAAGATCGCCGGTTCCCAGGCCCTCAAGAAGGCCGCCGCGGCGGCTCAGCCGGTCATCCTCGAGCCGATCATGGCTGTCGAGGTCACCACGCCCGAGGACTACATGGGCGACGTGATCGGCGACCTGAACTCCCGCCGTGGTCAGATCCAGGCCATGGAGGAGCGCAGCGGTGCGCGCGTCGTCAAGGCGCAGGTGCCACTGTCGGAGATGTTCGGCTACGTCGGCGACCTCCGGTCGAAGACCCAGGGCCGGGCCAACTACTCCATGGTGTTTGATTCGTACGCCGAAGTTCCGGCGAACGTGTCGAAGGAGATCATTGCGAAGGCGACGGGTCAGTAAGCGAAGCGCACTGACCGGGAGCCGAGCCATGAGCGAAGCGAAGGCGACGGGAACCTAATCCGTTGCACGGCAAGACAACTGAATAACAACAACCTGCTTTACGAGAAAGCACCAACAAGTCCAGGAGGACACAGAAGTGGCGAAGGCGAAGTTCGAGCGGACGAAGCCGCACGTCAACATCGGGACCATTGGTCACGTTGACCACGGCAAGACGACGCTGACCGCGGCTATCACCAAGGTTCTGCACGACAAGTTCCCCGATTTGAACGAGTCGCGTGCGTTCGACCAGATCGACAACGCGCCCGAGGAGCGTCAGCGCGGCATCACGATCAACATCTCCCACGTGGAGTACCAGACCGACAAGCGCCACTACGCGCACGTCGACGCCCCCGGTCACGCTGACTACATCAAGAACATGATCACCGGTGCCGCCCAGATGGACGGCGCGATCCTGGTGGTCGCCGCCACCGACGGCCCGATGCCCCAGACCCGCGAGCACGTGCTGCTGGCTCGTCAGGTCGGCGTGCCCTACATCCTGGTGGCGCTGAACAAGTCCGACATGGTCGAGGACGAGGAGCTCCTCGAACTCGTCGAGATGGAGGTCCGCGAACTGCTGGCCGCCCAGGACTTCGACGAGGACGCCCCGGTCATCCGGGTCTCCGCGCTCAAGGCCCTCGAGGGTGACCCGAAGTGGGTCAAGAGCGTCGAGGACCTGATGGACGCCGTCGACGCGTCGATCCCGGACCCGGTCCGCGAGACCGACAAGCCGTTCCTGATGCCCGTTGAGGACGTCTTCACGATCACCGGCCGCGGCACCGTGGTGACCGGCCGTATCGAGCGTGGCGTGGTCAACGTCAACGAAGAGGTCGAGATCGTCGGCATCCGTCCCACCACGACCAAGACCACGGTCACCGGTGTGGAGATGTTCCGCAAGCTGCTCGACCAGGGTCAGGCCGGCGACAACGTCGGTCTGCTGGTTCGTGGCATCAAGCGCGAGGACGTCGAGCGCGGCCAGGTCGTCGTGAAGCCCGGCACCACCACGCCGCACACCGAGTTCGAGGGCAGCGTCTACATCCTGTCCAAGGACGAGGGCGGTCGGCACACGCCGTTCTTCAACAACTACCGTCCGCAGTTCTACTTCCGCACCACCGACGTGACCGGCGTGGTCACGCTTCCGGAGGGTACGGAGATGGTCATGCCGGGTGACAACACCGACATCTCGGTGAAGCTCATCCAGCCCGTCGCCATGGACGAGGGCCTGCGCTTCGCGATCCGCGAGGGCGGCCGTACCGTCGGCGCCGGCCGGGTTACCAAGATCATCAAGTGATGACTGCTTAACCAGTACGCGAGAAGCGGCGCTCACCTGCGGGTGGGCGCCGTTTCTCGTTTGCTGGGGGTAGCGCCGGCGGTGGTAAAATGGGGTAGTTCGCGCGCCTTTCGGCGTCGCGGAGAAACGAGGATCAGATGGATATCGCAGTGACTGACGAGAAGCGCCGGCGCGCTGTCGTGCTGGGCGCCGCGGCCACCTCCGTCCTGTCCCTGGTCGGCGGCATCATCTTCCTGCTGTTCTCCGGTCAGACCCCGACTCAGACGGCCCCACTCAAGCCCCGGTCGACCCCCTCGACGGTGGCGTCGGCCCCGCCGACCACCGATGAGGCGCCGTCCTCGTCGGGCGACCTGCTCGGCGCCATGGGTGCCAATTTCGCCGACACCGGCAGCAGCCCGGCGGCCGGCCTGCTCAACTCCCCGGGTGGTTCGGCGCCGATCGGCGGGGCACCGCTGCCCGGGCTTCAGCTGCCGCCGGGCCCGCAGGCCCCGGCAGTGAACTGGGATGAGGTGCTTGGGCCGGCCGCTCAGGCGCAGCAGGACGCCATCGCCGCCAATCTCACCGGCGCCATCACCGGTCCGGTGATCGGTGCGGTGTCCTCCGGGCTCAATTCCAGCGCCATCGTGCTGGGTGACCTCATTCTTTATGCGGCCTACACCCAGAACGGCGGCGGATTGCTGAACCAGCTGCAGACCGCCATCCCGGCCGCAGCCCTCGCGGTGCCCGCCGCGGCAGCTGCCGGCGCGACCCCGGCGGTGGTGGACTTCAGCGGTCTGAACACCGCCTTCGCCGCGGCCTCAGCACTGCCGCCGGTCGGTATGCCCGCACCGCCGCAGCTTCCTGCCTTCCCGCAGCTTCCCCCGCTGCCGACCCCGGAACAGGTGACTGCCGCACTGTCCGCGCTTCCTGCGCTCGGTGCTCTGCCGGCCTTGCCTGCGCTGCCTCCGCCGCCTCCGGGACTCCAGTTGCCGACGCCGGAACAGGCGTTGGCCGGAGCCGCTGCCGGCGCGGCCGCCATCGCCGCGATTCCTGCGCTGCTTCCGCCGCCGCCTCCGATCGGGCTGCCGAGCCTGCCTCCGATCGGCCTTCCGAGCCTGCCGCCGATCGGGCTGCCCAGCATCGGTCTTCCCAGCATCACCAGGCTGCTCGGTCTGCCCTTCTAGGCCGACACCGATCCGGGGCGGACACCATGCTGGGGCGCTATCTCAAAGCCCAGGCCTCCGTGCTGCTGTTCGGCGGTCTGGTGGGACCGATCTTCCTGGCCGTCTACTTCGCGCTGGGCAGCATGGCCCGGCCGTATCTGCAGTGGATGTTCTGGGTCGGTCTGTTCGTTACCGCCGCCGACGTGTTGGCCGCACTGTGGTTGGCCAACGCCGGTGCCAAGGCCGAGGTCAAGCACCGGGAACTGAGTCGCACGGGGGTTCTGGTGCTGGCCCGGATCACCGGCGTCTCCGACACCCCGGTGTTCATCAACGATCAGCAGATGATCAAGGTCAACCTGCGCGTCGAGGTTCCCGGATTCCCCGGCTTCGACGCGCAGCAGACCATGCCATCCAGCCCCGCCCGGATGCGGATCCTCAATGCGCACAAGCTGGTCGCGGTCGTCGAGCCGGGGACCGAGCGCTACGAGATCGACTGGGAGGCAAGTGCTCTGGTGGCCGGCGTGGTGCCGGCCGAGTTCACCGTCGATGCCGACCACCGGACCTACGATCTCACCGGTCAGGCGGGCCCGCTGTTGGACATCATTCGGGTGCTGCACGTCAATGGCATCCCGGTCAGTGGGACGATCGACATCCGGTCCAATCCCGTTGCGCGCCAGCAGGTGATGGACATCGTCCGGCGAGCGGGCAGCGGTCAGGTGCCCGGCACCTCGGCGGCGCCGGCCGTTTCCCAGCCGGCCGTCTCCCCGCTCACCGTCTCCCAGCGTCTTCAGGAACTCGAGACCCTGCGCGCCACCGGTGCCGTCACCGACGCCGAGTACAACGACAAGCGTCGGCAGATCATCGCCGACCTGTAGAGGCCGGACTAGAACACGTTCCATTTCACTTGCTAGCCTGGGCAGCCATGGCTACTTCGACGCTCCCCGCTCCGATGCTCCAGGGACGGGTCGCCTTCGTCACGGGCGCCGCGCGCGGCCAGGGGCGCGCCTATGCGGTGCGGCTGGCCAGGGAGGGCGCTGACGTCGTCGTCAGCGACATCTGCGGCCCGGTGTCGGACTCCGTGCCCTACGTCTCGTCCACGCCGGAGGACCTGCAGGAGACGGTCCGCCTGGTGGAGGCCGAGGGCCGCAAGGCACTGGCCCGTCAGGTGGACATCCGCGACGACGCCGCACTGCGCGCACTGGTGGCCGATGCGGTCGAGCAATTCGGCCGGCTCGACATCCTGGTGGCCAACGCCGGCGTGCTGAGTTGGGGCCGGATCTGGGAGCTGACCGACGAGCAGTGGAACACCGTCATCGACGTCAACCTCACCGGCACCTGGCGCACCCTGCGCGCGGTGATCCCGGCGATGATCGAAGCCGGCAACGGCGGCTCGATCGTCATCATCAGTTCGTCGGCGGGAATCAAGGCAACCCCCGGCAACGGCCACTACGCCGCCTCCAAGCACGGCTTGACGTCACTGACGAACACGCTCGCTCTGGAGTTGGGGGAGTACAGCATTCGGGTCAACTCGATCCACCCTTACTCCATCGCCACACCGATGATTCAGAACGACGCCATGCTGAAGGTGCTCGGCGCGCACCCCAGTTATCTGCACAGCTTCGCGCCGATGCCCTATCAGCCGCCGAAGAAGGAATCCGGCGCCCACCGGAGCGACTTCATGTCGGCCGAGGAGGCTGCCGAGGTGGTGGTCTGGCTGGCGGGAGATAACTCCGGGGTGTTGTCGGGCTCGCAGATCGTGGTCGACCGCGGCGTGATGAAGTACTAGCCATGACAGCCGACGGTGTGGTGATCGTGGGCGGCGGACTGGCCGCCACCCGGATCTCCGAACAATTACGTAAGGCCGGGTACGACGGTGCGATCACCATCGTCAGCGATGAGGAGCATCCGCCCTACGATCGGCCGCCACTGTCCAAGGACGTGTTGACCGACGAAGCCAAGGGTCTGGCGGACGTTGTGCTCAAACCGGCGGAGTTCTATGCCGAGAACGGCATCACGCTGCGGCTGGGCAGCGCCGCGCAGGCAGTGGACACCGGCGCGCGGACGGTGACGCTGACCGACGGCACAGAACTGGCCTACGACGATCTGGTGATCGCAACGGGCCTGGTGCCCAAGCGGATTCCGGCGCTGCCGGATCTGGCCGGCATCCGGGTGCTGCGCACGATCGGTGAGGCGCTGGGGCTGCGACAGCATGCCGCTGCGGCCGCCCGCGCCGTCGTGATCGGGGCCGGGTTCATCGGCTGCGAGGTCGCTGCCGGCCTGCGCAAGCTCGGTGTCGAGGTGGCGCTGGTCGAGCCGCAGCCTGCACCGCTGGCCGGGGTGCTGGGTGAACGGATCGGCGGATTCATCGCCCGGTTGCACCGGGCCGAGGGTGTGGACGTGCGCACCGGTGTCGGAGTGTCCGAGGTGGTGGGGCAGGACAGCGGCCACGTCAGCGAGGTGGTGCTCAGTGACGGCACGGTGCTGGAGGCGGACCTGGTGATCATCGGGATCGGGTCCCGCCCGGCCACCGGATGGCTGGCCGGCAGCGGCGTCGACCTCGCACCCGACGGCGGCGTGCTCTGCGATGAGGTCGGGCGTAGCAGCGCTAGGCATGTCTGGGCTCTTGGCGACGTCGCGTCCTGGCGCGACAGCGCCGGCCATCAGAGCCGGGCCGAGCATTGGAGCAACGTCGCCGAGCAGGCCCGGGTGCTGGTGCCCGCGATGCTGGGTCAGGAAGCGCCCAGCGTTGTCGTGGTGCCCTACTTCTGGAGCGACCAGTACGACGTCAAGATCCAGTGCCTGGGTGAACCGCAGGCCACCGATGCGGTGCACGTGGTGGAGGACGACGGCCGCAGGTTCCTGGCGTACTACGAACGCGACGGGGTGCTGGTCGGTGTGGTCGGCGGCGGAATGCCGGGAAAGGTGATGAAGGCCCGGGCCAAGATCGCCGGCGGCGCTCCCATCGGCGACGTTCTGGGCTAGCGGCTAGGGCAGACCGTCGGCGACTGCGTCGAACGCGTTGCCGAGGGCCCCGCGCAGAGACACCGACTCATCATTGAGCCAGTGTTCATAGGCCGACAACGCCACACCGAGCATGAGCCATGCGATGGTCTGCGGTGCCAGGTCGGTCGGGTGCGTTCCGGTCCGCTGGGCGACGAAGTCGGCGACCACTCTGCGCCAGCCGGCGTACATCGTCATCGAATACGCCTGCAGCTCAGTGCTTTCCAGGATCAGCCGCATGCGCAGCCGGTGCCGCTCGGTCTGAAAGTCATCCCCGGAATTGAAGTCCAGCAGGGCGGTGCGCAGCGCACTGCGGACCGGGAGGGCCGGGTCGCTGCTGTCCAGAACCGCCGCGAAATGCTGCAGATGGGAGTCGAAGTCCCCCCACGGGATGGCGTTCTTCGAGGGGTAGTAGCGGAACAGGGTGCGGCGGGCGATTCCGGAGGCCAACGCGACGTCGTCGACGCTGATCTCGCTGAAGCCGTAGGTGGCGAACAAGTCCAGCGCGATGTTGGCGATCTGGTCACGAGTGGTGGACCGGCGCCGCCCCACCCGGCCACCGGCGGGGGCGTTCACAACGTTCATCGCAGAACCCCCTTCATTTACGGCACCTGATGCCATATTCTTGCGGACACCGTCGGGGACTGTCCCGGCAATCCGCGAAACACCGAGAGGAACGCAGATGGACACGAACCGCACCGAAGCCGAAACCGGCACCGAACTGGTCGCCGAGGCCCTGGTCGAAGAGGTGTCCATCGACGGCATGTGCGGGGTTTACTGATCGTGGACCCGGCGGGGTGCTGGCGACTGCACCCGCAGGTGGCGATCCGGCCCGAACCCTTCGGCGCGCTGCTGTACCACTTCGGTACGCGCAAGCTGTCGTTCCTCAAGAACCGCACCATTTTGTCCGTCGTGGAATCACTGGACGCACACCCGGACGTCCGCTCGGCGTTGACCGCCGCCGGCGTGGACAGCGACCATGACGCTCCCTATCTGCACGCACTCGGTGTGCTGGCGGCGTCGAACATGCTCGTGGAGGCCTCCCGATGACCACCGCGAGGGTGCCGACCCTGATCGAGCAGTTCGAGCGCGGGCTTGACGCGCCGATCTGCCTCACCTGGGAGCTGACCTACGCCTGCAACCTCGCCTGCGTGCACTGCCTGTCCTCATCGGGCAAGCGCGATCCCCGTGAGTTGTCCACCCGGCAGTGCATGGACATCATCGACGAGTTGCAGCGCATGCAGGTCTTCTACGTCAACATCGGCGGCGGCGAGCCGACGGTGCGCCCGGACTTCTGGGAACTGGTCGACTACGCCACCGCCCACCAGGTTGGAGTCAAGTTCTCCACCAACGGAGTTCGGATCACCCCTGAGGTTGCCGCGCGGCTGGCGGCCAGCGACTACGTCGACGTGCAGATCTCCTTGGACGGCGCCACCGCCGAGATCAATGACGCGGTCCGCGGGGCCGGGTCGTTCGCGATGGCGATCCGCGCGCTGGAGAACCTCGCCGACGCCGGCTTCGCCGACGCGAAGATCTCGGTGGTCGTCACCCGGCACAACGTCGACCAACTCGACGACTTCAAGACCCTCGCCGATCGGTACGGCGCCACCTTGCGCATCACCCGCCTGCGGCCGTCGGGTCGCGGTGCGGACGTCTGGGATGAACTGCACCCCACCGCCGATCAGCAACGGACTCTGTACAACTGGCTGGTGGCGCACGGTGAGGGCGTGCTCACCGGCGACTCCTTCTTCCACTTGTCCGGCCTCGGCGAGCCGGGCGCGCTGTCCGGACTGAACATGTGCGGCGCGGGCCGGGTGGTGTGCCTGATCGACCCTGTCGGTGACGTCTACGCCTGCCCGTTCGCCATCCACGATCGCTTCCTGGCCGGAAACGTGCTGTCCGACAGTGTCGACGGACGTGGGGGATTCGAGAACGTCTGGAAGAACTCGGCGTTGTTCACCGAACTGCGGGCACCGCAGTCGGCGGGTGCCTGCAGTGGGTGCGGCCATTACGACGCGTGCCGCGGTGGGTGCATGGCGGCGAAGTTCTTCACCGGCCTGCCGCTCGACGGCCCGGATCCCGAGTGCGTCGAGGGTTACGGCGCCCCGGCCCTGGACGCCGACCGTGACGTGCCGCGGCCGCGCGTCGATCATTCCCGCACCGTGATGCTCACTCTGGCGAAGCCGCCCAGTAAGCCCTGCAACGAAAGTCCGATCTGATGGCTCGAGACGCCTGGTTCGAAACCGTCGCCGTCGCCCAGGAGCGCGCGAAGAAGCGACTCCCGAAAGCGGTGTACTCCGCGCTGCTGGCCGGCAGTGAGAAGGGGCTGACCTACTCCGACAATGTCGAGGCATTCGGTGAGTTGGGTTTCGCACCGCATGTCATCGGAGCCACCGCGACGCGTGACCTCTCAACAACCGTGATGGGACAGGACATTTCGCTGCCTGTTCTGATCTCACCGACGGGCGTTCAGGCCGTCCACCCGGACGGCGAGGTCGCGGTCGCCCGAGCGGCGGCGGCGCGGGGCACGGCGATCGGACTGTCCTCGTTCGCGAGCAAGCCGATCGAAGAGGTGGTCGCCGCCAACCCGAAGACCTTCTTCCAGATCTACTGGCTGGGCGGGCGGGACGCGATCGCCGAACGCGCCGACCGGGCCCGCGCCGCGGGCGCGGTCGGGTTGATCGCCACCACCGACTGGAGTTTCTCGCACGGTCGCGACTGGGGCAGCCCGAAGATCCCCGAGAAGATGGACATCCCCACCGCGATCAAGATGTCGCCGCAGGGCATCGTGCGGCCGGGTTGGTTCCTGGAGTGGGCCAAGACGCTGAAACCGCCGACGCTGACCGCTCCGAACCAGGGCCGTCGCGGCGAGGACGGACCGCCGTTCTTCCACGCCTACGGCGAATGGATGGGCACCCCGCCGCCGACCTGGGAGGACATCGCCTGGCTGCGCGAGTACTGGGGCGGCCCGTTCATGCTCAAGGGTGTGATGCGCGTCGATGACGCCAAACGCGCGGTGGACGCCGGAGTCTCGGCGATCTCGGTGTCCAACCACGGCGGCAACAATCTGGACGGCACCCCGGCCAGCATCCGTGCGCTGCCGGCGATCGCCGCGGCGGTCGGCAGTCAGGTCGAGGTGCTCCTCGACGGCGGTATCCGGCGCGGCAGCGACGTGGTGAAGGCGCTCGCACTGGGAGCGCGCGCGGTGATGATCGGCCGGGCGTACCTGTGGGGTCTGGCCGCCAACGGTCAGGCCGGTGTGGAGAACGTGCTCGACATCCTGCACGGTGGTATCGAGTCCGGGCTGCGCGGATTGGGCAAGGCCAGCGTGCGCGATCTGGACCCCGGTGACATCCTCGTGCCGGCCGGGTTCAACCGCGGGCTGGGCACCTCCTGATTCGGCCTTGGCGAGACCTGTGATTGCTTAGGCTGGGCCGGGACTGCTTCAGTCCGAAAACACCCAGGAGAGTGTCATGGCCGTATTCGCCAAGCCGGGGGCCGCGGGCTCCCTGATGTCCTTCCAGAGCCGTTACGACAATTTCATCGGCGGTCAGTGGGTTCCGCCGGTCGGCGGTGAGTACTTCGAGGCGCTGTCCCCGGTGAACGGCCAACCGTTCTGCGAGGTGGCCCGCTCGACCGCCCCCGACATCGAGTTGGCTCTCGACGCCGCGCACGCCGCGGCCCCGGCCTGGGGCAAGACCTCGGTGGGTGAGCGGTCCAACCTGCTCAACAGGATCGCCGATCGCATGGAGGCGAACCTGGAGAAGATCGCGCTGGCCGAGTCGTGGGACAACGGCAAGCCGATCCGCGAGACGATCGCCGCCGACATCCCGTTGGCGGTCGACCACTTCCGCTATTTCGCGGCGATGATCCGTGCGCAGGAGGGCACGCTCTCGGAGATCGACGAGAACACCGTCGCGTACCACTTCCACGAACCGCTGGGCGTGGTCGGGCAGATCATCCCGTGGAACTTCCCGATCCTGATGGCGGTGTGGAAACTCGCTCCCGCGCTGGCCGCCGGCAATGCCATCGTGCTCAAGCCCGCCGAGCAGACCCCGGCTTCGATCATGTACCTGATCTCGCTGATCGCCGACCTGCTTCCCGACGGTGTGCTCAACGTTGTCAACGGATTCGGCGTGGAGGCCGGCAAGCCGCTGGCCTCGAGTAATCGCATTGCCAAGATCGCCTTCACCGGTGAGACCACGACCGGCCGGCTGATCATGCAGTACGCCAGCCAGAACCTGATCCCGGTCACCCTGGAACTCGGGGGCAAGAGCCCGAACATCTTCTTCTCCGATGTGATGGCTGCCAACGATGACTTCCAGGACAAGGCGTTGGAGGGGTTCACCATGTTCGCCCTCAACCAGGGTGAGGTGTGCACCTGTCCGTCCCGTTCGTTGATCCAGTCCGACATCTACGACGAGTTCCTGGCCATGGCTGCGATCCGGACCAAGGCGGTGCGCCAGGGCGACCCGTTGGATACCGAGACCATGATCGGGGCGCAGGCCTCCAACGACCAGTTCGAGAAGATCCTGTCCTACATCGACATCGGCAAGAGTGAAGGCGCCAAGATCATCACCGGCGGTGAGCGTGCCGATCTCGGTGGTGAACTGTCCGGCGGTTACTACGTGCAGCCGACCATCTTCGCCGGGGACAACTCGATGCGGATCTTCCAGGAGGAGATCTTCGGGCCGGTGGTGTCGGTGACCTCGTTCAAGGACTACGACGACGCCATCCGGATCGCCAATGACACCCTCTACGGGTTGGGTGCCGGGGTGTGGAGCCGCAACGGAAACGTCGCCTACCGTGCCGGGCGCGATATCAAGGCCGGCCGGGTGTGGACGAACTGCTATCACCATTACCCCGCGCACGCGGCCTTCGGCGGATACAAGCAGTCCGGCATCGGCCGGGAGAACCACAAGATGATGCTGGATCACTACCAGAACACCAAGAACCTTCTGGTGTCCTACAACGAGAAGGCTCAGGGCTTCTTCTGATCGCCCCGGTTCTGATAGCCACGGAAGCGCGGTAGCAGCACTCCGGGGCGCAGTGATCGGATCGCACCGGCGATGACCCCACTTCCGTAGGAGGCGTCCTCGATGAGGCGCAGCAAAAGGTAGCGGGGCGGGTCGACCCTCGGTCGGCTGGTCAGCCATTCGTGGGCCAGCGGCACCAACATGGCTGCGGCCGCGGCACGGCCGACCCGCGATCGCCGCGATGAGGCCACGGCCAGCCATCCGATCGGCCACCACTCGCGGCGCAGCAGGTGCCCGGCGGACTCGGCATCGGATTTCAGGCCTTTGCCGATGACGACGGTCGCAGCCCGGGGATCGACCGATGCGGCCCGCAGTTTGTTGATGCGATTCACGGCATAGGCGGTGAGTGCCCCCGCACCCGCAAGCGGTCGGTGCGCGAGCATCAGCGCTGCCGCCGCGACGTTCAACAACGACAGCCGGGCCGGTGCGAGGCGGCCGGGGTGGCGATGGTCCAACTCCGCCGCCGAGGTGCCGTAGTCGAAGATTCGCCCGGCCCACCGCAGCGGCTCGGGGCGCATCTCGTGGGTGACGACGGCGGCGGGCTCGTACCGCACCATCGCGCCCGAATCGACCAGCCGCCACACCAGATCGACGTCCTCGCCGACGCGCAACCGTTCGTCGAACGGGTCGTCGTCCAGACTGCTCCTCCGGACCGCGAGCGCTGCCGACGGCAGGAATCCCAGCGGAGCGCCGTGGGTCACCAGTTCCGGCCGTGGACCCATGTCCAGCGCAGAGCGGGTCGCCTCGTACCGGGCCAGAAGCGTCGACCGGCCGGTGCGTGGGGTGATGCGTGGCGCGACGGCGGACACCCGGGGGTCATCGAAATGCGGGATCAGCGTGGTGAGCCAGCCTTCATTGGCGACGCAGTCGGCGTCGACGAAGGCGACGATCGGTGAATCGACTTCGCGCAGGCCGGAATTGCGGGCCGCCGCCGGGCCGCGGTTCACCTCGTGGCGCAGCACGGTTGCCCCGTGTGCACGGCCAACCTCGGCGACCCGTGGCGACGCCGAGGCGTCGTCGACCACGATGATCCGGCTGCCCGGTGCGGTCTGCCGCAACGAGGCCAGACACGCATCGAGCAGTTCAGGCCTCTCATAGGCGGGGACGACGATCTCGACAGCGGTCACGGATCTCGCAGGGTCCGATACGGCGACCGGATGCACGACCCCGCGGGCCAGCAGGAGATCGACCAGGGTCTGCTCGACGCCGGGCGAGGCCGCCAGCCCCGCGGGCCCCGCGGCGTGGAGCCGGCGCAGGAAGGGCCGGCCCGCCTCAGCGATACGCAGCACCCCCCAGGGGGCGCCGCCGAGGACAACCGAGCCGTCGCCCCAGAGCCGGACCCTGTCGTCCCACGCGACCGGCCGTCCGGCGGGCAGTCCCGAACGCTGCTGCGGCATACCATCAGCGTATGGGTGAGCCTCGGCAGCTGGGCGGCTTGACCTCGCCCGGCCTCGAGCAGGGCCGGACGCTGCTGGTGCCGCTGGGATCCACCGAGCAGCACGGCCCGCATCTGCCGCTGGACACCGACACCCGGATCGCGGCCGCGGTCGCGGGCGCCGCGGCCGAACTCCTCGGTCATCTGCTCGCCCCGGCGATGCCGTACGGCGCCGCGGGTGAGCACCAGGGATTTCCGGGCACCGTCTCGATCGGCACCGCCGCGCTCGAAGCCGTCCTGGTGGAGTGCGGGCGCTCGGCGTGTGACTGGGCGGCTCGGCTGGTGTTCGTCAACGGCCACGGTGGAAACGTCGAGGCATTGCGCAGTGCCGTAGCGCTACTGCGCAGGGAAGGCCGTGACGTGGCATGGTGCACCCCGGCTGCCGGGCAGGTCACCGACACCCACGCCGGCCACGCCGAAACCTCGGTGCTGCTGCATCTTTCGCCGCAGCTGGTGCGAACCGGTGAGTTCAGGCCGGGGAACACCGAGCCGTTGTCGGACCTGATGCCGCGGTTGCGTGCCGGCGGAATGCGGGCGGTCAGTGAGTCCGGGGTGCTGGGAGATCCCACCACGGCGACGGCCTCCGACGGTGAGCGCCTGTTCGCCGGGATGGTCGAGGACTGCGTCAACCGGATGCGGCGGTGGCAGCCGCGGAGCGACGGAATGCTGGTGTGACCGACGTTCTGATCGTCGGTGCCGGAAGCGCGGGATCGGTTCTGGCCGAGCGGCTTTCGGGCGATCCCGGTTGCCGGGTCACCGTGCTGGAAGCCGGTCCCGGTCCGCAGGACGCAACGGTGCGCACATTGACCGATGACGCCTTCGCGCTACCGATCGGCCCGGACAGCCCGGTGGCCCGCCGGTATCGGACCCGGCTCACCGATGAACCGGCCCGGATGGCCGATATCGTGCGCGGGTCCTGCCTGGGAGGATCAGGCGCGGTCAACGGCTGCTACTTCTGGCGCGCACTGCCGCAGGACTTCGGTGCGGTACCGGGCTGGTCCTGGTCCGAGGTTCAGGATCACTACCGGGCCGTGGAGGACCGGATCCCGGCTCGTCCGCAGTCCGAACTCAGCCACAGCACAGCGCAATTCGTCGCCGCCGCCGATTCGGCAGGCCACCGGGCAGGTATCGAACCGGTACCGCTGAACATCGGCGGCGGTCGTCGTCTGGGCCCCGGCGCGATGTTCCTGGAACCCGCGTTGGACCGGCCGAACCTGACAGTGCTGACCGGAACCCGGGTCAGCCGGGTGCTCTTCAAGGGCAACCGAGCGGTCGGGGTCGACACCGTCGGACCCGAAGGCACGCGGATACTCAGCGCCGATCGGGTGCTGCTCGCGGCCGGTGCGATCGCCACCGCACAGTTGCTGATGCTCTCCGGAGTGGGTCCGGCCGAACACCTTCAGGAATTCGGCATCGCCGCGATCGCCGACCTGCCGGTCGGACAGCGCTGCTGGGACCATCCGGAATGGGCGCTGCCCACCGACTGGGCGCCGGCCGAGCGCGGCCCGGTTCTGGAAGTGGTGCTCAACCACGAGGATCTCGAGATCCGTCCGTACACAACCGGATTCGGGGCGCCGTCAACCAGCGTCGGGGTCGCGCTGATGCGGCCGCGTTCGCGCGGCCGGGTGATGCTGGCCTCCGCCGATCCGACGGTACCGCCCCGCATCGAGCACCGCTACGACAGCGAGCCTGCCGATGTCGCCGCCCTGCGCCGCGGCCGCGAACTGGTCGTAGCCGTGATCGACGGACGAACCGCGCTGGGGGAGCCGGTCTGGTCCACCTCGCAGCACCTGGCCGGAACCGCGCCGATGGGCACCGGCGGGCATGCGGTCGTCGACCCGCAACTGCGGGTCCTCGGCGTCGAGAACCTGTGGGTCATCGACGGCTCGGTGCTACCCACGCCGCTGGGCCGGGGTCCGCACGCGACGATCGCGATGATCGGGCACCGGGCGGCCGGGCTGATCAGTCCTTGAGTTCCACCCGGATCGGCAGGTGCTTGAGGCCGCCGACGAACGTCGTCGCCATCAGGTCCGGCTTGCCGGCCAGCTCGATGGACTTGATCCGCGGAATCAGTTCGGAGAAGAAGCTGTTCATCTCCATCCGGGCCAGCGAGGCGCCCAGGCAGAAGTGCACCCCGTAGCCGAAGGACAGGTGCTTGTTCGGGTCGCGACCGATGTCGAACTTCTCGGGCTCGACGAACACGTCCTCGTCGCGGTTGCCCGAGACATAGGACAGGTAGACGGCCTCGCCCTTCTTGATCGGCACGCCGCGCACCTCGGTGTCCTCCTGGGCGGTGCGCATGAACTCCTTGACCGGCACCACCCAGCGGATCATCTCCTCCACTGCGGTGCCCATCAGCGAGGGATCCGCCTGCAGACGGGCGAGCTGATCCGGATGCTCGAGCAGTGCGCGTAGTCCGCCGGCGATGCCGGCACTGGTGGTGTCGTGTCCGGCGCTGGCGACGATCACGTAGTAGGAGAGCGTGTCCATGTCGGATAGCGGTTCGCCGTTGATCTTGGCGTTGGCGATCGCCGACGCCAGGTCCTCGGTCGGGTTCTCCCGACGCGACGCGGTCAAGGCGGAGAAGTAGTTGAAGAAGTCCAACAGCACGGCGAGCATGTCCTGGACGTCGCCGCCGCGCTGGAACTCCTCGTCATTGCCGCCGAACATCTCCTGCGTCAGCTTGAGCATCCGGGGGAAGTCCGACTCCGGCAGGCCGAGCAGGGTGAGGATCACGTACAACGGATAGTTGACCGCGATCTCGGTCATGAAATCGAGTTCCGGGCCCTTCTCGGCCATCTTGTCGACCCAGATCTTGGCCAGTTCGTCGCAGCGCGCCTTCAGCGCCTTGAGCACCTTCGGGCGGAACCAGTCGGCGCCGATCTTGCGGACGTCGCGGTGGTGCGGATCGTCCATGTGGATCAGGGTGCGCAGACCGGTGCCGGCCTCGATATCGCGCAGCAGGGCGTCGTCCGCCTCGGCGATGGCCAGCAGCGGTCGCGGGTAGTTGGTGAACAGATCGTTCTGGCGCTCGATGTCCATGATGTCGGAGTGCTTGGTGATCGCCCAGAACGGCCGGTAGTCGCCGACCTCGACCCAGGACACCGGGGCGTCCTTGCGCAGGTGTGCCAGCGCCGCATACAGCGACTTCTCATCGGTGTAGGCCTGCGGATCGGCCAGCACCCGGCCGGCGGGGTCGCTGATCCGATGGTCGGTCGATGCGCTCATTGCTCTCCTGGCTGTCCGGACTTGACGCGTGTCAAGTCGAAGTATGGTGCAAGTTGGGGCCCGGCGAAAGGTCTTAGGACCTTTTTTCGTAATTCGACTTATCCAAGAATCGCCCGCGCCGTGCGCTCGGCGATGAGCATCACCGGCGCGTTGGTATTGCCCGACGTGATGCTGGGCATGGCCGAGGCGTCGGCGACCCGAAGGCCGGCGACGCCATAGACCCGGCAGTCGGTGTCGAGCACCGTGGCGGCCGATCGCGGTCTGCCGTCGGCGCCGAAGGCCCCCATTGCGCAGGTGCCCACCGGATGGAAGATCGTGGTCCCCAATTCGCCGGCCGCGTGCTGCAGTTCGTCATCGCTCACCAGATGCGGGCCGGGAAGCAACTCCTCCGGGTGATAACGCGCCAGGGCGGGCGCCGCCATGATCTGCCGGGTCATCCGGAGGCCGCGTAGCGCGGCGCGGTGATCGGCGTCCGTGGACAGGTAGTTGCAGAAGATCTTCGGGCTGGCGAGTGGGTCCGGGCGGGCCATCCGGACGTGGCCGCGCGAACTGGGGCGCAGGTTGCACACCGAGGGTGTGATCGCCCCGAAAGGATGCAGTGGTTCGCCGAATTTCGGCAACGACAGCGGCTGGACGTGCCACTCCAGATCGGCGCTGGCCAGCGTCGGGTCGCTTTTCGCGAACGCCCCCAGCGTGGACGGCGGCATCGTCATCGGGCCGGACCGGAACAGCAGGTACTGCAGCCCCATCCCTGCCCGGGTGATCCAGTTCCGGTAGAGCGTGTTGACCGTGGCCGCGCCCTGAATCCGGTAGACCGTTCGCAGTTGCAGATGGTCCTGGAGGTTCTCGCCCACGCCCGGCAGATCGACGGCCACCGGTACCTCATGCTCGCTCAGCAGACCGGCCGGCCCCAACCCGGAAACCTGCATCAGGTGCGGCGAGCCGATGGCTCCGGCGCTCAGGATGACCTCTCGGCGGGCGCGGATGTCGACGTGACGGCCGTCTTTGAGCAGTCGGACGCCGGTGACGCGGCGCCGGGCCGTGGTCCAGGCGCCGCGACGCTGATCCGCACCGACAGAAGCGTCCATCAGGAGCTTCACGGCCTGGGTCCGGGTGTAGACGGTGAGGTTGGGCCGATGTGTGACGGGATGTAGGAAGGCGTCGGCCATCGACCAGCGGCGCCCGCGCCGCTGATTGACGTGGAAATAGGCACTGCCGGCGTTGTCCCCGCGGTTGAACTCCTCGATCGGTTCGATGCCGACCTCAGCGGCCGCCGCCTGCCAGGCGTCCAGGATCTTCCAGCGGACCCGCGGTCTCTCGACGCGGATCTCACCGTCGGCGCCGTGCCAGTCGTCGGCACCGCCGAAGTAGTCTTCCAACTCCTTGTAGACCGACAGCGTCTCTCCGGGACGGTCCGGGCCGCCCCAGCGCCACCGCTCGTCATCGGTGGCTTGGGCCCACAGGTCGTAATCGCTGGCCTGACCGCGCATGTGGATCATGGCGTTGATCGAGGAGCAGCCGCCGATCACCCGGCCCCGCGCATAGCCGATGCTGCGGCCCGCCAGGCCCGGGTCGGGTTCCGTCGTCAGGCACCAGTCGGTTCGCGGGTTGGCGATCGTGTACAGGTAACCCACCGGCACCTTGATCCAGAACCAGTCGTCATCGCCGCCGGCTTCGATCAGCAGCACACGATTGCCGGGGTCGGCACTGAGCCGATTGGCCAGCAGACAGCCCGCGCTGCCCGCGCCGACGATGACGAAATCGAACTCGGCGGCGAAATCAAACTCGGTGATCGGTCCTCCCCGGCGTCGGATGCGGGTCCCTCTGATGCGGGTTCCAGTGTGCGCGACGATCGGCACGTAAGCTCGGCTTCTGTGCGTGCTGCCGCGATCTTGGCCTGTGCGGCCCTGATTGCCGGGTGTGCCGGCGCCGGTCCGGCCGCCGGTCCGGATGCGGCCGTCGTGCGCACCGTCGCCGGTCCGGTACTCGGTGCGACGGGCCCGGGTTTCCGTCTCTTCCAAGGCATTCCCTATGCGACGGCAGCGCGCTGGCAGCCACCGGTGGCCCCGGTGTCGTGGACCGCGGTTCGCAAGACCACCCAACCCGGACCCCGATGCATCCAGGACATCCGCGTCGATCCGGATTACGGGCTGCCGACCAGTGAGGACTGTCTCAATCTGACGGTGTGGACTCCGGACGGCGCAACGCCGAAGTCCCGGCGGCCGGTGATGGTCTGGATCCACGGCGGCGGTTTCCTCAACGGCAGTTCCGACATCTACAACTCGCGGGTGCTGACCACCCGCGGGGATGTCGTCGTCGTCACGATCAACTACCGGCTCGGGGCGCTGGGCTTCCTCGCGCACCCGGCCCTCGCCGGCCCCGGACAGGATCCGGGGAACTACGGCCTGGCCGATCAGCAGTCCGCGTTGCGCTGGGTGCGCGACAACATCGCCGCCTTCGGGGGAGACCCGGACCGGGTCACCATCGCCGGGGAGTCGGCGGGCGCCATGTCGGTGTGCGACCACCTCGTCGCCCCGGAGTCGGCCGGTCTGTTCCGGGCAGCCATCATGCAGAGCGGACCGTGCCAGGCGCAGACCGATCTGAAGTCCGCTGAACGGATCAGCCTCGACTACGCCGCCAAAGCCGGCTGTCCGAAACCTGCCACCGCGCGACAGTGCCTTCTGCGACTGCCGGCAGACCGGTTGCGCGACGGGCCGACCTATTTCCGCATCGGCGCCACGAACCTGCTCAGTGGACCGGTCACCGGCACCGATCGTCTTCCGGTCGCCCCGCCGGCCGTGGCCTCGAGTGCCCCTACCGCACGGGTGCCGGTGTTGATCGGCAGCACCGCAGACGAATACACGTTGTTCGTGGCGCTGGCCTACCTGCGAGAGCACCGCATCGCGGCGTATTCGACGCTGATGCGCGACGCCTTCGGCAGCCAGGCCGCGGCCGTGGCGGCCCGCTATCCGCTGAGCCGTTATGACGGCAGCGCCGGGTTGGCGTACGCCGCCGCGGTCACCGACGGGGTGTTCGCCTGCCCGATCGACACCATGGCCGCCGGGTTGGCGCGTCGCGCCCCGGTGTACGCCTATGAGTTCAACGACCGACATGCCCCGGTGCCGGAACCGTTGCGGCACACACCATTTGCAGCCGGCGCCGGTCACGCCCTGGAATTGCGCTACCTGTTCCAGATGGGCGGCGCGCCGCCGCTGAATCCGCCGCAGCAGCAGTTGTCCGACGAGATGGTGGCTTACTGGAGTCGGTTCGTGACAACCGGTGCGCCCGACGTCCCCGATCAGCCGGACTGGCCGGCCCTTGACCCCGACCATCCCGAGGTGCTGTCGCTGCAGACCGGCGGACCCACGCTCACAACGGATTTCGCCGACCGCCACCAGTGTGGGTTCTGGTCCTCGCTGGGGTGACGGTTCAGTCGATCGTCAACCGCACCAGGGTGCAATCGTCCTCGAACAGTCCCAGGGCGGACACCTCGAGCAGATCGACGACGAGAGTGTCCAGCGTCCAATCATCCGTGGCGGCGATCCTGGCGCATAGATCGACGAACTTCGCCAGCGACATCCAGGTGCCGTCGGTCAGACTCAGTTCGTAGGCCCCGTCGCTGTAGAGCAACACATCGGTGCCGGCCGGGACGACGTAGGTGCCGCTGGTGAACGCGGCATCGGCCATGACGCCGACCGGGATTGCGGCCGTTGCCAATTCGGTGTGTTCGACACCGTTGGGGCCGCCGATGAGCGCCAGCGCGGGCGGGTGTCCGGCGCTGGCATAGCGCAGCGTGCGGGTCGAGGGTTGGTACACCCCGTACCAGGCGGTGAAGTAGTTACCGCCCTGCGATTCCATCGGGAACAGCCGGTTGAGTTCGGTCAGCATGGCTTCGGGTTCGAGCAGCATCTCCCGCGGCACCGTTCCGGACCGCAGCAGGTTGTGCACCGACATCGACACCATGGCCGATTCGACGCCGTGCCCGGAGACGTCCACCAGGTAGGCGATCAGATGGTCCTCATCGATCCACCGGTAGTCGTAGCTGTCACCGCCGAGTTCGCGCGAGGACACATACCGCGACGAGATGCGGACGGGTCCGTCATCGAGGTCGCCCGGCAGTATCGACGCCACATAGCGTGCGGCGCTGCCCAGTTCAGACATCAGGCGGTCGGTCTGGTCCTGGAGCCGTCGGGTCAGGCTGCGGTTCTGCCTGTCCCGCTGTTCGATCTGTCGACGTGCCGTCTCCTCGGCGTCCACCTCGTCGTCGATCACCCGGAACGACGCGACGCCGCCGTTGGGGGTGCCGTCCGCCTCGTAGTACGGCTTGGAACTGAAGTGCACCCAGTGCCGCGCGCCGTTCGCGTCGAGCAGCCGGACCCGCCCGATGAAGGTCTTACCGCCCTCGGCCTCAAGCACCCGCTGCCGGTAGGCCGCCCGTTCCTCCGGCACCACGAAGTCGATGACACGCTTGCCGATCCAGTCCTCGGCGGGTGCGCCGAGGGCGTCGGCGACGGAGTTGGAGATCCAGCTGACCTTGCCGTCGTGTAGTCGTACGACCACGTCTGCGACGTTCTCGGCCAGCATCCGGAACCGTTCCTCGGAGGCCGAGATGCGTTGCGCGAGTTCGGTTCGTTCGGTGACGTCCCGCCAGGTGAGGCTGATGAAATCCTGGCCGGCCTGGGCGGCCCGGATGTCGTAGTAGCGCAGGTCGTGGAGAAGCTCGTTGCGGTACGGGAAGTCGTTGAGCACCACGGGGGCGCCGGTGTCCGCGCAATTGCTGTAGTACTCGAACAATCCCGAACCCACCAGGTTGGGCAGGGTCTCCATCAGGCTGTGGCCCAGCAGATCGTCACGGGTCAGCCCGAGGTACTCGCAGGTGGAGCGGTTGACCTCCCGGTAGACCAGGTCGACGATCGGTCCACTGCCCGAACGGATTCCCTGCACCAGCACCTGCGGATCCATCAGGGCGTCGAAGTTGGCCTGTGCCAGAGCGCTGGCCTGGGCCAGGAAGGAGTTGTCGTAGAACGCCCAGATCCGGCCCTCGAAACCCGGATACGGAGCCGGTTTGGACACCACGCCCAGGTGGGTCGGTGACTCCGGGAACAACCACGTCGACCTCACCTCGGTCAACGGGTCGTGCCGGAGATCGCTGACCATTGCGGTGATCTCGACGGGATTGAGCGACCGGCGGGCCAACTCCATCATGTGTGTCGTGACGGCCGAAGTGGTGGTGACGCCTGCCGGGAAACCGAGCAGCGCCGCCGCGGCCTGGTTCACGTGGGCGAAATCGTGTCCGGGGTCCATCGACACCAGGCCCAGATCCAGCGAGTCGAGCAACCCGCCGAAGCGGGCGATCTCATCGCGGCCAAAGTCGTCGACCACTGCACAGCCCCCTTCGCAAGAGCCAGCAACGTTTCCCGGACGGCGATGAGCTCGCCGACAACCGTACCCAATGCGGAGTCTCGGCCGGTCAGCCGATCTGGCGCCCTCGGGCCAGATCCGGTGCGGCCCTCCCGGCGATCAGCGGGAGGTCCAGGTAGGTCTTGATGCCGGGTTCGGCGGCGCAGACGTAGGGGACGGCGCTGATGCAGTGGTTGGCGGTGGCCACCACCCCAGGGTTGCGGATCAGGCCCTCGGCCACCGTCTCGGGTTGCAGGCCCTTGAAGGTCAGCGACACGCTCGGGTCACCGGTGATCTCGACCTCGAACCGCTCGCCCTGCTCGCCGAGGGTCCACGGCGGATCGAGCTCCACGTCGCACATCAGCCAGTTCACCGCCGCCGTCACCACCGGCCGGCCGTCGACGATCGCCTCCCAGCGGAACCGGCGGGCGGCCACCGTCCCGGCCTCCATCGGCACCACCAGTTCGTCGCTGCCGTGCACGGCGACGGCGACCTCCTGGGTGGACCTGATCCGAGGCTCGGTGTCGAAACCCAGCTCGTCGGTGATCATCCGCACCGACGCCTTGAATCCGGCCTCCAGCAACTTGGCGATCGGCCCGCCCATGGCCCGTTCCGGGGTGAGACCGAAACCCATCACCTCGCGCACCACCAGTGGGGCGTTGTATGTGCGAAGGTCGGAGAATTCCTCGGCACGCACATGGGTGATCGCCGACGACAGCGACGACACCATCAGCGGGAAGCGTTCGGTGATGCCGCCGGGGTGGATGCCCGACCCGTGCAGCGTGGCGCCCCCGGCCAGGCAGGCCTCCTCGATGGCCTGCACCGCCGGGCTCTGCCGGTCGGGATAGACCCAGCCGACCGGGGTGACGACGTTCTTGCCCGACCGGAGGATCCGCATGACGACCTGCTCGTCGGGCAGCAGCGGGGAGTACATGACGCAGTCGGCGTCGAGGTCCAGCAGTGCGTCGATGTCGGTGGTGGCGGCGACGCCGATCGGCTCCTCGCCGGCCAGTTCGGCGGCGTCGCGGCCGTCCTTGTCGGCGCTGTGCACCCAACATCCGACCAGTTCGAGTTCGGGATGGCGAAGAATGCCCTGGATCGCGGCGCGGCCGACGCCGCCGGTCGCCCACTGAATGACGCGGTACATGAATCGCACGCTATGCCGTTTCGGCTCTTCGAGAGCCGGATCGGCGTCGCGGCTAGTGAATGCTGACGCGCACCAGCGTGCAGTCGTCGTCGAAGCGCCCGGCATCGGACCGTTTCCGCAATTGCTTGACGAGGTCTTCGAGGGTCCAGTGCGGTGTGCCCGCGGTGCGGGCGCACAGGTCGACGAACTCCTCGAGGGTCCAGTGCCGGCCGTCGGGCAGTGCCAGGTCGAAGGCCCCGTCGCTGTAGATCAGCAGGTCCGAATCGGGGGGAACGGAGTAGCTGTGCGTTACGAAGGTGGTGTCCTCGAGGACGCCGATCGGGATTGATTCCGAAGTCAGCCGGACCGGATCGGAGCCGTCTGCGGGCAGCACGATCGCCGGCGGGTGGCCGGCGCCGGCGTAACGCACGGTGTGCGTCGAGGGTTGGTAGACGCCGTACCAGATGGTGAAGTACTTGCCATCCTGCTGGTCCATCTGGAAGAGGCGGTTGAGCTCGGTGAGCACCCGGCCGGGGTCTCGCAGAGTCTCGGAGTCCAGGGTTCCCGAGCGCAGCAGGTTGTGAACCGAGACCGAGAACATCGCGGGGGCGATGCCGTGGCCGGAGACGTCGGTGAGATAGACGATGAGGTGGTCGTCGTCGATCCAGCGGTGGTCGAAGCTGTCGCCGCCGAGTTCGTCGGAGGGGATGTAGCAGGAGGTGACGGGCACCGGGGCCTCGAGGTCGCGGGGAAGGATCGAGGTGACGTAGCGGGCGGCGCTGTTGAGTTCGGCCATCAGTCGGCGGGCCAGCGACTCCATTCCGGAGAGGACGAGCAGGAACGCCTCGAGCAGCAGTGTCACCGCGAGGGCGGCCAGCAGCAGTATCGCCATCAGGCCGCTACGGCTGTCGACGAACGCTGCGCTCGTGGGACGCACGGTGAGTTCCCAGGCGCGTCCGTAGATGTCGAGTGGTTCGGTGGTCGCCGTCGGTGCGGCACTGACCTGATCGGGCGACACCGAGTTCCGCGCCGGGAGGTCGGCGATGACGACGGGTTTCGGACGGTCGGTGACGTCGACCAGTTCGACGGCGACACTGTCCCAGGCGGTGCCGCGGAACGTCTCGGTGAGCAGGTCGCCGAGACGGTAGACCCCGACGGCGAAGCCGCGTAGGGCGGCGCGCCGGGCTGCCTCGGTTTCCGGAACGGAACCCCCCTGGTAGATCGGCAACAGCGCGAGCATGCCCTTCTGTGTGCCGTAGTCCTGGACGAGGTCGATAGGGCCGGTTGCCGCGGGCCGGCCGGAATCGCGGGCCGTCCGGATGGCCTCGGCGCGGGTGGGATTGGAGTAGATGTCGAAGCCCAGAGCGCTGCGATTCTTCGCGATCGGCTCGATGTAGGCCACCACCACGTGATCGGGACGCGGTGAGACGGGCCGCAGGTTCCCGTTGGCGTCGCGTTCGGTGACCGTGAAGTTCTCGAAGCCCGGTTGGGTGCGTTGACTCGCCTGGAAAGCGGCCAGGCCTGCCTCGTTCACCAAGGGGTCCCAGGACAGGGCCTGAAGGTTGGGGAAGCGGGTGAGTACGTCGTGGGTGTAGGTCTTGAACTCCGCCGCGGTGACGTAGGTAGAGGCATCCACCAGGCCACGGAGACCTTCGAGTACCTCCTGATGGAGAGAGATGTTGCGGGCCAGGTCGGCGGCGGCCTGGTCGCCGAGCTCCTGAACGGCGGTGTGGATCCGGGTGCGGTCGTGGGCGAGATTCTGGACGATGGCGGACATCAGGATTCCGAAGATCACCAGTGACGGGATGGCGATCTTCCAGCGGCGCCCCGCCCAGTATTCGGACTGTGAGGGCGAGAACATCAGCACCATGGGTGCGAAGACGATGACCCCGATGGAGTCGCCGACCCACCAGGTCAGCCAGCCGAACGCGGCCTGGCCGGTGCTGAGCAATTCGGTGGAGAGCTGGGCCGCGACGCTGATGGTGGGCGCGATCATGGTGGCGACCAGGCCGCCGAGGGTGAGGGTGAGCATGACCGCTCGCGGGGTGTCGAGGCGCCGAACCGGGCCGACGAAGCGGTGAACGAGGGCCGCCCCCGCGGCCGCCCCGAGGGTTGCGCCGATGCCGACCGTCGCGGCGACGAACCAGGCATGCGACTCCGGCTGGCCCAGCCGGATGAGCCAGATCAGGTTGGCGCCGGCCGAGCCGATGAAGACTCCCGGCAGGGCACGCCACCGACAACGCAGCGCGGCAACGAAGGCGACACCGGCCGATGGCCAGACCGGCGAGGCGAGTCCGGTCATCTGGGCCAGGGTGAGGGTCAGGAGGCCGAGGGCGGCGTAGAAGAAGGCGACGGTGGGAGCGATGACGAAGACCGAAGACCGACCGGGGCGCCGATCGGACAGCCGGGCATGCGCACCCGCCGACTCGGTCCGGTCGATTTCAGTGGTCATGGAGCTTCGGCAGGCCTCTCGCGTTGGCCGGCATTGCCAGCGCGGCGGACGTATTATAGACACGCTACCCAAAGATCGTCGGTCTTTTTCGCCGGAGTCATTTAACCGGCCCCGGCGGGATTTGGACCAGGCGCGGTCCGTGAGGCATACTTGTCGGGTTGCCTTGAGCCGGGTCGGAAGACCTCGTGCACAAGGCATGCGACCAGCGCCGACACCGGCGCGTCCGGTCTCCACCTCGTCAGCGAGTTTTCACGCCGTCGAGTCTGCGCGCGGGCGTCTCTTGTGAGGCACCTGAGCGCTCAGGGGCCGGTGGACCAGGACAGGTAAACAGCGGCGGCGGAAAGCCAGCGCCCGGGGATCGTGCGGGCGCAGCACCAGCAGGAGAAAGTAGGAGAAGCGTGGCGGGACAGAAGATCCGCATCAGGCTCAAGGCCTACGACCATGAGGCCATTGACGCCTCGGCGCGCAAGATCGTGGAGACGGTCACCCGTACGGGCGCAAGTGTGGTCGGACCTGTGCCGCTGCCGACCGAGAAGAACGTGTACTGCGTCATCCGGTCCCCGCACAAGTACAAGGACTCGCGGGAGCACTTCGAGATGCGCACCCACAAGCGGCTCATCGACATTCTCGACCCGACGCCGAAGACGGTTGACGCGCTGATGCGCATCGACCTGCCGGCCAGCGTCGACGTGAACATTCAGTAGGGGAGTCGGCTTTCATCATGGCTCGTAAAGGAATCTTGGGCACCAAGCTGGGCATGACCCAGGTGTTCGACGAGAACAACCGCGTCGTTCCGGTGACGGTCGTCAAGGCCGGCCCGAACGTCGTCACCCGCATCCGGACCCCGGAGCGCGATGGCTACAGCGCCGTCCAGCTCGCCTACGGCGAGATCAGCCCGCGCAAGGTCACCAAGCCGGTCACCGGTCAGTTCGCCGCCGCCGGGGTCAACCCGCGCCGGCACCTGGCCGAGCTGCGGCTGGACGACGAGGCCGCGGCGTCCGAGTACGAGGTCGGCCAGGAGCTGACCGCGGACATCTTCGCCGAGGGCAACTACGTCGACGTCACCGGCACGTCCAAGGGCAAGGGCTTCGCCGGCACCATGAAGCGCCACGGCTTCCGTGGTCAGGGTGCCGCGCACGGCGCCCAGGCGGTGCACCGCCGGCCGGGTTCGATCGGCGGTTGCTCCACTCCGGGTCGCGTGTTCAAGGGCACCCGGATGTCCGGACGGATGGGCCACGATCGGGTCACCACCCAGAGCCTGCTCGTCCACAAGGTGGACGCCGAGAACGGCGTTCTCTTGATCAAGGGTGCAGTCCCCGGTCGCAACGGCGGCCTGGTGATGGTTCGCACCGCGGTCAAACGAGGTGAGAAGTAATGTCGGCGAAGAAGATTGACGTTCACAGCCCGGACGGAAAGAAGAGCGGCAGCGTCGAGTTGCCCGCCGAGCTGTTCGACGTGGACCCCAACATCGCGTTGATGCACCAGGTGGTCAACGCACAGCTGGCCGCTGCCCGTCAGGGCACCCACGCGACCAAGACGCGTGCGCTGGTCTCCGGCGGCGGCAAGAAGCCGTTCCGCCAGAAGGGCACCGGCCGCGCCCGTCAGGGCTCGAGCCGCGCGCCGCAGTACAAGGGCGGTGGCACGGTGCACGGCCCGCAGCCGCGTGACTACAGCCAGCGCACCCCGAAGAAGATGATCGCCGCCGCACTGCGCAGCGCGCTGTCGGACCGGGCGCGCAACGACCGGATCCACGCGGTGACCGAGCTCATCAGCGGCCAGACCCCGTCGACCAAGAGCGCCAAGGCGTTCCTGGGCACGCTGATCTCCGAGCGGGCTGCAGTGAACCCCAAGGTGCTGGTCGTGATCGGCCGTGCCGACGAGGTGGGCGCCAAGAGCATCCGCAACCTTCCGGGCGTGCACATCGTCTCGCCGGATCAGCTCAACACCTACGACGTGCTGAAGGCCGACGACGTGGTGTTCAGCGTGGAGGCCCTGGACGCCTACATCACCCATAACAGCAAGCAGGAGGTGTCAGCCTGATGGCTACCGTGACTGACCCCCGCGACATCATCCTGGCGCCGGTGATCTCCGAGAAGTCCTACGGACTGATCGAGGACAACGTCTACACGTTCATCGTCCACCCGGACTCGAACAAGACGCAGATCAAGATCGCCATCGAGAAGATCTTCTCGGTCAAGGTGGACTCGGTGAACACCGCCAACCGGCAGGGCAAGCGCAAGCGCACCCGCACCGGTTACGGCAAGCGCAAGGGCACCAAGCGCGCCATCGTGACCCTGGCCGCCGGAAGCAAGCCGATCGACATCTTCGGAGCCCCGGCCTAGCCGGCGGAGCGACAGAGAGAACCAGGACACACCATGGGAATTCGCAAGTACAAGCCGACGACCCCCGGTCGCCGCGGTGCCAGCGTCTCCGACTTCGCTGAGATCACTCGCTCGACTCCGGAGAAGTCGCTGCTGCGCCCGCTGCACAGCACCGGTGGCCGCAACGCGCATGGCCGCATCACCACCCGTCACAAGGGCGGCGGTCACAAGCGTGCCTACCGCGTGATCGACTTCCGGCGCAATGACAAGGACGGCGTCAACGCCAAGGTCGCTCACATCGAGTACGACCCCAACCGCACCGCGAACATCGCGCTGCTGCACTTCCTGGACGGCGAGAAGCGCTACATCATCGCGCCGCAGGGACTCAAGCAGGGCGACGTCATCGAGCAGGGGCCGAACGCCGACATCAAGCCCGGCAACAACCTGCCGATGCGCAACATCCCGGCCGGCACGCTGATCCACGCCGTGGAGCTGCGTCCGGGTGGCGGTGCGAAGCTGGCCCGGTCGGCCGGTTCCAGCATCCAGTTGCTCGGCAAGGAAGGCGCCTACGCATCGCTGCGTATGCCGTCGGGCGAGATCCGTCGCGTCGACGTGCGCTGCCGCGCCACCGTCGGCGAGGTCGGCAACGCCGAGCAGGCCAACATCAACTGGGGCAAGGCCGGCCGTATGCGCTGGAAGGGCAAGCGCCCCACCGTCCGTGGTGTCGTGATGAACCCGGTCGACCACCCGCACGGCGGTGGCGAGGGTAAGACCTCCGGTGGCCGTCACCCGGTGAGCCCCTGGGGCAAGCCCGAGGGCCGCACCCGCAAGCCCAACAAGCCGAGCGACAAGCTCATCGTCCGCCGCCGGCGCACCGGCAAGAACAAGCGCTAGGCAGGAGTAGCTAATGCCACGCAGTCTCAAAAAGGGTCCGTTCGTCGACGACCATCTGCTCAAGAAGGTCGACGTCCAGAACGAGAAGAACACGAAGCAGGTCATCAAGACCTGGTCGCGTCGTTCGACCATCATTCCGGACTTCATCGGACACACCTTCGCCGTCCACGACGGTCGCAAGCACGTGCCGGTGTTCGTCACCGAGGCGATGGTCGGCCACAAGCTGGGCGAGTTCGCCCCGACGCGGACGTTCAAGGGTCACATCAAGGATGACCGGAAGGCGAAGCGTCGCTAATGACAACCACGACTGAATATCCTTCGGCCTCCGCCGTCGCGAAATATGTTGGGATCTCGGCGAGCAAGGCCCGCCGGGTGATCAACCTGGTGCGCGGCAAGTCCGTCGAGGAAGCCCTCGACATCCTGCGCTGGGCGCCCCAGTCCGCCAGCGAGCCGGTCGCCAAGGTGATCGCCAGTGCTGCGGCCAACGCCCAGAACAACAACGGTCTGGACCCGCGCACCCTGGTGGTCGCCACCGTCTACGCCGACGAGGGCCCGACCGCCAAGCGCATCCGGCCGCGTGCTCAGGGCCGCGCCTACCGGATCCGCAAGCGCACGAGCCACATCACCGTGATCGTCGAGAGCCATCCGCCGCGCGACGCGCGTGCAGGCGAGTCCGCTCGTTCGCGGCGCGCGCAGGGCAGCAAGGCCGCCGCCGGCGGCGCGACCAAGGCCCCGGCCGCCAAGGCTCCGGCCAAGAAGGCCAGCGCTGAGAAGGCTTCCCCCAAGAAGTCAGGCGCAGAGAAGGCAGCTGCCAAGAAGGCTCCCGCCAAGAAGACTTCCGACGACTCGAAGGGAGGCTCGGAGTAGTGGGCCAGAAGATCAATCCCCACGGCTTCCGCCTCGGTATCACCACCGACTGGAAGTCCCGCTGGTACGCAGACAAGCAGTACGCCGACTACATCAAGGAAGATGTGGCGATCCGGCGTCTGCTCGCCTCCGGCCTTGAGCGCGCCGGCATCGCCGACGTGGAGATCGAGCGCACCCGCGACCGGGTCCGGGTGGATATCCACACCGCTCGTCCGGGGATCGTGATCGGTCGCCGCGGCACCGAGGCCGACCGCATCCGGACCGACCTGGAGAAGCTGACCGGCAAGCAGGTTCAGCTCAACATCCTCGAGGTGAAGAACCCCGAGTCTGTTGCCCAGTTGGTCGCCCAGGGCGTGGCTGAGCAGTTGAGCAACCGCGTGGCGTTCCGCCGTGCGATGCGCAAGGCGATCCAGTCGGCCATGCGCCAGCCCAACGTCAAGGGCATCCGGGTGCAGTGCTCCGGCCGCCTCGGCGGCGCTGAGATGAGCCGCTCGGAGTTCTACCGCGAGGGCCGGGTGCCGCTGCACACGCTGCGCGCCGACATCGACTACGGCCTCTTCGAGGCCAAGACCACCTTCGGCCGCATCGGTGTGAAGGTCTGGATCTACAAGGGCGACGTCGTCGGAGGCAAGCGCGAGCTGGCCGCCCCGGCTGCCGCCGCGGATCGTCCGCGCCGCGACCGTCCGACGGGTACCCGTCCGCGCCGCAGCGGTTCGTCGGGCACCACCGCCACCAGCACCGAGGCCGGCCGCGCTGCGGACGAGGCCCCCGTGGCAGAGACCGCAGTGGCAGAGACCCCGGTGGCAGAGACCCTGGCAGTGGAGACCACCGCCGAGAGCACGGAGAACTAACCATGTTGATTCCCCGCAAGGTCAAGCACCGCAAGCAGCACCACCCCAAGCAGCGTGGTGTTGCCAGCGGCGGCACCAACGTGACCTTCGGTGACTACGGCATCCAGGCACTGGAGCACGCCTACATCACCAACCGGCAGATCGAATCCGCCCGTATCGCCATCAACCGCCACATCAAGCGTGGCGGCAAGGTGTGGATCAACATCTTCCCGGACCGTCCGTTGACCAAGAAGCCGGCCGAAACCCGCATGGGTTCCGGCAAGGGTTCGCCGGAGTGGTGGGTGTCCAACGTCAAGCCCGGACGCGTGCTGTTCGAGCTGAGTTACCCCGATGAGAAGGTCGCACGCGAGGCACTGACCCGCGCGATCCACAAGCTGCCGATCAAGGCACGCATCGTGACCCGAGAGGAGCAGTTCTGATGGCAGTGGGCACCAGTGCCGGCGAGCTGCGCGAGCTGACCGCCGACGAGTTGACCGCCAAGCTGCGGGAGTACAAGGAAGAGCTGTTCAACCTGCGCTTCCAGTCGGCCACCGGCCAGTTGGCGAACAACCGTCGGCTTCGCGTCGTTCGGCAGGAGATCGCGCGCATCTACACCGTGTTGCGCGAACGTGAATTGGGTCTGGCCGCCGGACCCGGTGGACAGGACTAAGACATGGCAGAGACCAAGAAATCAGAGCCGGGAACCAAGCACACTCCGGCGACGGAGAAGCCGCGGGGCCGCCGCAAGACCGTGATCGGTTACGTGGTCAGCGACAAGATGGAGAAGACCATCGTCGTCGAACTCGAGTCGCGTTCAAAGCACCCCAAGTACGGCAAGATCATCCGGACCACCACGAAGGTCAAGGCCCACGACGAGGCCGGCAGCGCCGGCATCGGCGACCGGGTTTCGCTGATGGAGACCAGGCCGCTGTCGGCCACCAAGCGCTGGCGCCTGGTCGAGGTCCTCGAGCGCGCCAAGTAGGTTCCGCTTCGAAAAAGCCCATCGTCGCTTCGACGGTGGGCTTTTTTGTTGACTTCAGTGGAACCGCAACTGGATCAGCGAGCAGTCGTCGGCGAACAACCCGCCGGTGGTCAGCGACTGCAATGTGCTGATGAGTTCGTCGACCGTCCAGTCCGGCGTTGCAGCGAATTCTGCGCACAGACCGATGAAGGCATCCAGCGATGCGTTGCCCTCCGGCATCGGCAACTCGAAGGCGCCGTCGCTGTAGAGCACCAACTGGCCGTCGGGCGGGACGATGTAATCGTCGCAGGTGAATTCGGTGTCGGAGAACATTCCCAGCGGCATGGACTGGGTGGCCAGTTTGGTCGTCGTCACGGCGCCGTCCTCGACGGTGAGCGCCAACGCGGGCGGGTGCCCGGCGCTGGCGTAACGCAGTGTGCGGGTGGAGGATTCGTAGACGCCGTACCACATGGTGAAGTAGTTTTCGCCATGCTGGTCCATCTGGAACTTCGCGTTGAGTTCAGCCAGCACCCGTTCCGGTGACAGCAGGGTGGCA